>Ga0190363_1002664_pt1 | contig 10082 bp, 7 predicted proteins | sample 48721867_MG_FD_161272 | JGI IMG/M metagenome (GOLD analysis project Ga0190363, IMG submission 161272) | Hydrothermal vent microbial mat bacterial communities from Southern Trench, Guaymas Basin, Mexico - 4872-18-6-7_MG | ecosystem: Environmental > Aquatic > Marine > Hydrothermal vents > Microbial...
GTTTTTAAAAAAAGGTGGTGAGGTGTTACCTCACATGTAACATTCAAGTTCCTTTCCTTCGCGTTTTGAATGGCCCTGAGAGCATCAGATGTCGATACATGACAGACATGTAATCGTGTCCCAGTTTTTCCGATTATTTTTAAACATCTTTCAACTGCTATTTTCTCTCCCTCTGGCGTATAAGTTTTCAAAAACACATCGAGGGAAGAAAGATTTTCATTTCTTAAAAGAGAAAGATTTTTTTCAATGGTGGTTTTGTCATCGGGGTGAACAGCTAATATCGTATTCCATTTGGCTATTTCCGAAAAGTATTTTGTTAGTTCTTCATCATTTTCAACATCTATTTCTGTTATGGGATGGTGAAGGTATAATTTGAAGCCAAAGATACCCTCTCTGACCAGTAGATAAATTTCATCGATGCTTGAAGGAATGGCAGCATAAAAGCCAACATTAACTACTATTTTCCTCTTAGCGATTCTTTTTCTTTCTTTAAGGATGGTAATGTTTGTAGTTGGAGGTAGAGAATTAGGCATATCTAGAACTGTTGTTATCCCGCCTCTTGCGGCCGAACAAGTGCCTGTATAGAAATCCTCTTTATAAGATAATTTGAAATCTCTTAGATGAGCATGTACATCGATACAACCTGGTAATACTAAATGTTTCTTTGCGTCAATTTTATGATCTGATTGAATCAACGAGGTATCTTTTGTAATTTTTACTATTTTACCGTGGTCTATGACTATTCCACCTTCTACAATTTTGCCTTTAAGATATATTTTGGCATTCTTAATGCAACAATCAAATGGCACCAATTACACCTACCTATCAGCACTATTATGCTCAACGCATCTAAGGGTAAATTTCGGCTAGTTTAATGGAATAAATTAGTTAACTTGTATTTTCTTCTAGTATTTCTCCAGTACCGCTTGGTATTAGTCTTTGTATGTCATCGACCAAAACTGTTTTTTCAGCTATTCTTCTTTCGTCTTCGGGTAATTTCTTTAACAAGCAAGATTTAATCATTTTACTTAGTTTTCCACTGGGAATCTTTCCGGGGATAATAACCACAAAATTATCTGTTTGACTTTTTATAGCAGATAATGGACCTGCTATTGGAATGTAGTACTCTTTCTCTTTAATAAGACCTATGGCTAATTGCAGGGGTATGTTTTTTAGATAATTCCTTTTCCCCCTTATAATAGCTGCTCCATGCCTTAAATACTGACCTGAGGGGGGAGATAGAGATACTTGATCAGCGGTTACCCAATAAGCATCTGCTGCTCCCAGCCCCATTTTCCAAGCCCTTGAATATGAAACTGCAAATTGAGCTGCTTCTTTAATTGTTGTCTCCGTTATGTTCCGCTCATTAACCTTTATAACAACATGAGGAGCCCCTTCTATGTCTGCATGGATAAGAAGATCATTTTTGCCTAGATATTTTTTAATTATCTCCTCATTTTGCTTAGCATCTCTTCCACCAATAACTAAAAGTCCATCGGATGATATAAACCATCTGAACTTTTCATACCACTTCTTTTCTCTTCTTTTTGTAAGTACGATCTCTTCTTTTTTCTCTAATCTTATCGTTTTTCTTTCTAACAGATCATTTAGTTCCTTTTTTGTCCTTTCGATGGCTGTTTTTAAGCCTTTTATCTTATTTGCTGCCTTCTTCGCACGTTCATAATATTCAGATGCGTTTTGTACGGCAGTTTTCCTAAAATCTAAAGTGACCTCCTCTCCATCAAGTATTAGGATGATTGTTCCATTTTTTGGATCCAGTTTTTTAATCATTTGCGCAGATGAAAATCCGTATTTTTTCCCTTCTTCTATTTTTTTAGTGATATCTTCCCACGTGTATCCCTTTCTCCTAGCATCCAGAACTGTGGAAATAATTTCTTCTATTTCCCTTAGATGTGTATAAATTAGATCCCCTTTTCTTTTTGACTCTTCTTGAGTGACTAGTAGTTTTTTCAAGTTTTCCTCCTGTATCTTTAGTCTTCTTTGCAATTTGTTTATTGCTTCGTCTTCGGGTTTTATCTTTTCTTTTACTAAGGTTTCTGTCTCAAATTTGGTAAAGAATTCGTCAGCTGCTTCGTTAAAGGAATTAAAAATCTTATAGGGATACTTCTCGTACTTTTTTAGCTTTATAGGCTCAATGCTTTGTGGTTTTTGCTCGCTTTCATCAAAAAACATTATAGGAGTTATATTACCATGTAATATTTCCTCTATTAGCTCTTTAATTTTATTTAAAATGTTTTCTAATTGTTTTTTTTGAATATTCTTTGCTGGGGTATTTTTATCTATATTTAATTGAAGACATGTGTCCTCTATAATTGTTGGATCAACGTTGATTAGGGAAATGAGTGTTCTAACAATGTCTTTCTGGGAAATAGAAACAAGTTTCCATAATTCGTCTATTGTAATTTCGTTGATGTTTTTTCCTCTGGACGGTGGGAAATTATATTTTTCTTTTGGTATAATGTTTCGGTCTCTCATTTTCATATATTTTTGTGCAACGATTATTTTCCAGTCGGAATCCAAAAGTATTAGGTTTCCTTCTCTAAAAAATTCAGCAACTATGTAGTATTTTTGTTGTTTAGTTTCAAACGAAATTATGACGATTCTATCAAGGTCGTATTGTCTTATTTCTGATATTCTGGTATTTCTTAGATATTTGCGAAGTGCCATACAGAAAGTAGGTGGTTTTATTGGTTTTTCACGTAAATACTTAGTTAAATGTATTCTTTTTCCGGGTTCAATAAGTAGCTCAAAAGTTTTTGTTGTTCTGATTTTAAACAGAAATATGTTTGAGTTTAATTGGTAAATATTATTAACCCATCCTCCAATTAACTGTTGATTAAGTTCATATACAATTGCTGAAATGTCTATAGCAGACATACCGTCCTTAACCAATTTTGCCACCCAATAGGAAGAGGTGCTATCTTTGAATCCTAAAGACAAAATTTATTGGATTAAAATATCTTTCGCAATTATAACAGCATTAGTATGCGGTTTTCTAGGTATGACAGGGGTGCATGGTTTCCTTTTTGGCCTACTCATGCTTATCACAGCCTATTACTTTTCAATTTTCGCAGTTAGAAGAGAGATAGAAGAGGTAGGTGGGCTTGGGACCGTATTCTTCACTGGACTGTTTACTTACATCTTCCTGTGGTTGGTTCTTTGGAGCTTAATTTATACAGTAACGATTAAATAACCAGGAAACGATGATGTTACTGTAATTCATTCATCTTTATTTTGATAACCTTTTGGGTAAAAGCTATTTTAATTATAAAATGGAAAGCATGCCCACGTTCGGTTTTATTAGGTTTTGAATCGAACTATACAAACTATAATATGCTCACCTCATTACAATCTTGGATTTCTCGCTAGCTACTGTGTATATCTGAAAAGTATTTAACATAAATTGTGGCAGTCTCAATATTCAACCACTAAGATTAAATTCTTTAAAATTTTTATATAACTACATATAGTAAAAAAATTGAGTAGTGATATGAAATGGCTCTAGACGACCTCGATAAGAAGATTCTTTGCCTTCTTCAGCAGAATGCTCGAACACCGTTTACAAAAATTGCCGAAAAACTTAGTATACCTGATACTACAATCCATTTTAGAGTGAAAAAACTCGTTGAAAACGGAGTTATTAAGGGGTATACTGTTTTGCTCTCTCCACAAAGTTTAGGCTATAATTACGTGGGTTTAATTAGATTGAAAATCGGTGGACATATAGTGGAAGATATGAGTATTAAAAAGGCTGAACAATTAGCTGAAAAGTTAAAGGCCGACGAAAGAGTCAGATTTATCGCCCTGGGGGAACAAAAAACTGTAGTTTACCTTATCCTTATTGGTAAGGATCCAAATGATGTTAATGATATTATTCAAAAACTTAAAAATGATCCGGACGTACAAGAACTTATAATGTGGAATATTGCAAAAGTCGTGAAAGGTGAAGAAATGTTAAGCCCAATAGTATTTCAAGACGTAGGAGGGAGGAATAGTAATGTCTGAACGAGTCAAAACTGGAATACCTGGATTAGACGGGATACTAAATGGAGGATTCATCAAAGGAACAAATATTTTAGTTAGCGGTGGGACAGGTACGGGAAAAACGATTTTTAGTATGCAATTTGTTTATATGGGCGCGGTTCTCTATGATGAACCTGGAGTATTTGTAACGCTTGAAGAAAGACCTTCTGAATTAAGAAGGGAAGTATCTCAATTTGGCTGGGATCTTAAACATCTTGAAAACCACGGGAAAATCGCAATTATCGATGCCGCATCGAGTAAAGCAGGTATTCCTACCAATGAGCCCTACGCTCTTAGAAGAGGTTTTGATATAAATGAACTAGCTAAAGAAATTTATCGAGCAGCAAAAGATCTTGGCTCTCAGCGTATTGCTTTAGATTCCATTTCCGCCCTCGGAGTAAGGTTTGATGATATTCTTCAAATTCGTACATCAATATTCAAATTATCGGCGCTTTTAAGGGAACTTGAGGTAACATCCATAATGACTACCGAAATCGCTAACCCCAATCAAATATCCCGATTCGGAGTCGAAGAATTTATTGCTCAAGGTGTAATCATTCTGTATCTAGACGAAGAGCGTGATGAGTTGAGGCGATCACTTATTGTTAGAAAAATGAGGGGAACTTCCCATAGCCTAAAGCGACACCCCTTTGAAATCACACCAAAAGGAATAGTTGTAAAACCTGTTGAATAATGTTTTGACCCTCGTTTTGTCCCGTTACCAATAGATATTGGTGTGTTTCATGTCAAAAAAGAGAAATTTATTTTTTATTATCGAGCATTTAGAGCCTGTATTAGGGAAATGGGTTTGGTTCGAATATAAACATGCTTCAAAAATTGTAGGACGGGAGAATCTTATATTTACTAATGTCAAAAATTGGAAAGAGGCAAAAAAGCTTGCAGAGTTGGGTAGTGTTTTTAATAAAAGTGTGAGAGAATTACCTTTCAGTCAGAGAAAAATGATAGTGTTAGACCCCAATGCCAAAAAACTTTTGGAGCCAAAAGATTTTAGGAAAATCTCATGCGTTGTCATTGGTGGAATTTTAGGGGATCATCCACCGCTTGGAAGAACGAAAAAACTTATTTCACATTTTTTACCGTTTTCTATGAAGAGATCACTGGGTAAATATCAATTTTCAATAGATGGGTCTGTATATCTTGCAAGAGAGGTAAGTAGGGGAAGAAAACTGAAGGAAATACCTGTGAAAGTTGGATTAGATATACGTGTTGATGAGTACTATACAATTACTCTTCCTTTTGCCTTCCCGTTAGTAAATAAGAAACCCTTGATTTCTAAAGACTTGGTGGATTACTTAAAAAAAGATGTTATTAAAGATGAAGAAATCATGTTGAGAGAAGGAAGAATTCCCTCAATAGTTGATGACGCATCCCGTTAATAAATTGATTTGCTTAAGAAAAATACTTGTCAATATTTAAAAAAATCGTGTTTTGAATGCTTTTTTCAACATTATTCATTAATGTTTCTATCTTGATAATATTTTCTAAGAAAAGGCATTTTAACTCTACTTTTATGAAAAGAAATTTTATATAAGCTATGGTGGTTTTTATTTCCGTATTTAAGTGTTTGTTGATTTTTTACAGAAGGGAGAAGAATATGAGTCTAGTTCAAAAAATTGAAGATACCGTTGTTAATTTGTTACGGCTCGCTGTAACAAGACTACCAAAAGATGTAAAGAATGCGTTAAAAACTGCGTATGAAAAAGAAGTTGATGAAACAGCAAAAACACAGTTAAAGGCCATCTTAGATAACATTATGCTTGCAGAAAAAACTGAGAGACCGATGTGTCAAGATACTGGTGTAATCATTTTTTATGTAAAGGTCGGCAACGAATTTAAAGAATTAGGAAAACTCCCGGAAATCCTGAGAACCGCAACCATAAGAGCCACAAAAGAAATACCCTTAAGGCCAAATGCTGTTCATCCAATATCTCAGAAAAACAGCGGGGATAACACAGGGAGATATATACCATACATAAACTGGGAAATTATCCAAGGAGATTTCTTGGAGATTACTGCTTTTCCAAAAGGTGGAGGTAGTGAAAACATGTCCAGGTTAGGCATGCTAAAACCCGGTGAAGGAATAGATGGCATGAAGAAATTTGTCATTGACACCGTATTGCACGCAGGAGGCCAACCATGTCCCCCTGTGATTTTAGGCGTTGGCATTGGCGGTGGAGCCGATATTGCCATGAAACTAGCGAAAAAGGCTTTGTTGAGACCAATAACCGAGAGACACGAAGATCCAGAGATAGCAAAGTTAGAACAGGAGTTATTAGAAGCAGTTAATGAATCAGGAATTGGACCAATGGGCCTTGGTGGTAGAACAACGGCTTTAGGTGTAAACATAGAATACGCTCATAGACATCCTGCTAGTTATCCGGTGGGAGTGGTGGTGCAGTGTTGGGCTGCTAGGAGAGCTTCAGCTAGAATTTATTCTGATGGGGCTGTAGAATATCTAACACATGAAGTTGGTGAGAAATAATGACTACTTATAGGTTTAAGACCCCGGTTTCTGAAGAAGATGTACGTAAATTAAGGGTCGGAGACATAATTTATGTTTCAGGTACATTGGTTACTGCTAGAGATGAGGCTCATAAGAGGGCATTGGAGTATTATGAGGAGGGAAAAAAGCTTCCAGTTGATTTTGAAGGAATAGCTCTTTATCATTGCGGACCTATAGTTAAAAAGGTAAATGATGAGTGGATAGCCGTGGCTGCAGGACCTACAACCAGCACACGTATGGATCTTTTTGAGGCAGAGTTCATAGAGAAATTTAGGGTCAGGATAATAATAGGTAAAGGTGGGATGGGTGAAAGAACCACCGAAGCATGTAAGAAATACGGTGCGGTGTATTGTGCTTTTATTGGGGGAGCAGCAGTTCTCGCAGCAAATGCTATAAAAAGAATAAAGGGTGTCGAATGGTTGGATTTAGGAATGCCTGAAGCTCTTTGGATTTTTGAAGTTGAAAACTTTGGTCCTCTCACTGTTACCATCGATTCCCACGGAAATAATCTTCATAGAGAAGTAATGTCCAGAGTAGAAGCTAATAGGGATACGATCTATAAAAAATTGAAGTTAAAAGGTTAAACAATTTCAAAGCTGGGTGATTAATTTGGAAAAATTTGAAGTTATAGAAACAGATGTATTGATTATTGGAGCAGGCGGAGCAGGTCTTAGAGCTGCTGTAGAATCATCAAAATATAATTTAGATGTAACTGTGGTAAGTAAAGAACTTTTAGGTAAAGCACACACCACTATGGCAGAAGGTGGAATAAATGCAGCTTTGGGGAACGTAGATCCCGAAGACAATTGGAAATGGCATTTTTTGGATACCGTAGAAGGTGGTGCATGGTTAAACGATCAAGATCTGGTGGAAGCGTTAGTAAAAGAGGCTCCAGACAGAATTTTCGATTTGGAAGAATTCGGTGCAGTATTTGATAGATTACCTAATGGAAAAATTGCTCAAAGACCTTTTGGAAAGGCTCGATATAGAAGAACATGTTACATGAGCGATTATACTGGCCATGAAGTGCTTGCTACCCTCGTAGATGAAGTTAGAAAGAGAGGAGTTAATGTACTTGAAGAAATTTTTGTCAGCAAGCTTCTCACATCAAATGGAAGGGTTACCGGTGCTGTAGCGATCGATATGAAGAACGGAGATTTTTTGGTATTCAAATCCAAGGCTGTAGTGCTTTCAACTGGTGGAGCAGGACGTATGTATAAGGTTACAACAAATCCAGCTTCAGCAACAGGTGACGGAAAGATATTGGCTTTGGGTGCTGGAGCTGAAGTGATGGATATGGAAATGTTTCAATTCCATCCAACAACAATGGTCTGGCCTCCATCCTGTCGAGGTATACTTGTAACAGAGGCAGTTAGAGGCGAAGGTGGAATATTACTTAATATTAAGGGAGAAAGGTTCATGAAACGTTATAATCCGAAGTTAATGGAGCTTGCAGGGAGAGATGCTGTTGCTAGAGCAAACTGGACTGAAATCATGGAGGGTAGAGGAACCGAACACGGGGGAGTATACCTTTCAGTAACTCATTTAGACCCTGAACTAGTTAAGACCAGACTAAAAACTATGTACAAACAATTCCTATTAGCTGGTATAGATATAACGAAAGAGCCTATGGAGGTTTCACCTGGAGCACATTACTACATGGGTGGAATTAGGATAAATATAAAGACAGAAACTGGAGTAAAGGGTCTCTTTGCTAGTGGAGAGGAAACAGCTGGTGTTCATGGAGCAAACAGGCTTGGGGGCAACTCGCTTATAGATACTCAAGTCTTTGGTAAAAGATCAGGAGAGTATGCTGCAAAATTTGCAAAATCTGAAACATTTCATCCTATAGATCTTAAACAAGTAGAGGAAGAACAGAAAAGGATATTATCGATAGCTAAAGAAAAGAGCGATAAAATTAGACCCGTTAAAATTAGGGAACAATTATGTGAAGTTATGTGGGAAAATGCAGGGATATTCAGAGATGAGAACAAATTAAATAGTGCTTTGTCCTTCATAGAAAAAGCTAAGCAACAAATGCTCCCTAGGCTCGGCATATGTGACACAACTACGTGGCGATATAACAAGGAACTTATAGAGGCTCTTGAAACTATTAATCTTATAAAGGTTGCAGAATTGTTAGTAAGGAGCGCATTAATCAGAACAGAAAGTCGTGGGGCTCACTATAGAACGGATTATCCAAAAACAGACAATAAGAACTGGTTAAAACATATAGTATGGCATTTAGAAGACGGTGTTTTAAAATACAGATTTGAACCAGTGAAAATAACGTTAGAAAAACCACCTCAATAGTGAGGTAATGAAAATGGCAAAAAACCAAAAGTTAAGGGTTAAAATATTCAGATTTAACCCAGTAAAAGATGTTGAACCCCATTATGAAGAATACGAGGTACCCTACATAGAGGGGATGCGTGTACTGGACGTCTTAAATTACATACATGACAATTACGATGGAAGTTTAGCTTATAGATGGGAATGTAGAGCTGGACAGTGTGGAAGCTGTGCAATTATGATAAATAAGAAGGCAGGATTAGCATGCCAAACGTTAGTAGACCCCGAAACCGAAGAACTTCTACTGGAACCGCTTCCGATATTCCCAGTCATAAGAGATTTAGTAGTGGATGTTCAAAAAGGCTATAAGAAATTATTAAAGATAAGACCATACATTCATCGAGATTCGGCTGCTCAACATCCTGAGATCATTTACCAGTATGAAATAGAAGATTTAAAGCCTATGCGTGAATGCATTGAATGTTGGAGCTGTATTGCCATGTGTCCGGTGATTCAGAGTGCTTGGGACATTTATGGCGGGCCAATAATCATGGTTCATTTAGCGAAACTCGCTCTCGATAAGAGAAACGCATTTGATCACCTTTTAACAGCATTTCTTGAAGGATTATATGCTTGCACGCAATGTGCAAATTGTAAGGAAGTTTGTCCCAAAGAAATAGATATTTCTGAGAAAGCTGTTGGGAAAATGCGATATCTAGCTTATAATAAACGAAACCTAATTAGAAATGAACATAGAAAAATCATAGAAAGCGTAAAAAAGTTCTATAACCCTCTTAACGAAGATAACAACACTAGAGCGGAATGGGCCAAGGATCTCGATATACCAGTTGCAAAAAGAGGAGCAAAGATACTATACTTTGTTGGTTGCATGGCAAGTTGGCGTGAACAAAGAGTTGCTAGAGCTACTGCAACGCTTCTAAAGCTTGCAGGAGCAGATTTTACGGTCCTAGGTCCCTATGAAAGAGACTGTGGTTCTGTTTTCGTCAGACTTGGGGATATGGAATTAGTCAAGGAATTTGCGCTTTATATGAAAAACATTGTAAGGGATTACGATTTTGACGCCATAGTAACATCGTGTGCCGGTTGTTTTAGAACATTCAGAGTGGATTACTTAGAGAAATTGGGCATTGATCTAGGAATACCGATATACCATTCGTCAGAATTGTTTTCACAATATATAGACGAGGGAAGATTAGTACCA
>Ga0190363_1002670_pt1 | contig 10064 bp, 9 predicted proteins | sample 48721867_MG_FD_161272 | JGI IMG/M metagenome (GOLD analysis project Ga0190363, IMG submission 161272) | Hydrothermal vent microbial mat bacterial communities from Southern Trench, Guaymas Basin, Mexico - 4872-18-6-7_MG | ecosystem: Environmental > Aquatic > Marine > Hydrothermal vents > Microbial...
ACGCCTACATCTACCTCAATCCAGTTCCACCGGGGGTTAACCGCTGGTCGGCCGTGATGGTGGGGGAATCCAGGATCTTCCAAGCCAACCGCGAGGAATTTCTCAGGAGAGGTGTTAGGCTTGATCCCGATGTCAGGATAACCGCTGAACCTGGATACCGGATAGGTAGAGCCTGCTATCTCCTGGGTAGAGTGCATATAGGAGCTCAAGTCCGCATCGGCAACTACTGTCGGATCGAGAACTCAACCCTCACCGGAAACACCCGACTCGGCGATAGAGTCGGACTGAAGGATGTCGTGGCCCATAACACCACCTTCGACTCAAATCCGATCCACCCGCCCCTGGGAGAGACGATATCCGGGTTGAAGGTGTTGAGCCAGATCGTCAACTGCAGGCTTGAAAACGTTATCGTAAGATCGGGCGTCAGGCTGCGGGATGTCGAGGCGCGATATACCGTGATCCCCTCCGGCGTCAATCTCTCAAACCTGAAATTGGGAAGATGGGGACGGGAAGATATGACTTTGGATCTGATGGAGGAACTGGTGGAGGGCGAATATACGCCGGGGTCACCTCTCTCCGGTCGACCGGATGATTTGGGAAAGGACCTCATACGGCGTTCGACCCGTAGCCCCAAATTGGCCGCCCTCGCCCGCCAGAACCTGCGCGATCTCATGGACGTGAAGGGGATTGAGGAACTGACCGTTCAGGAGCTTAGGGGGATTATCTCCGAGATCGTCCGATTGACCACCGGAAATCCGGATCCTTATCTCCTCGAAAAACGGATGCTCAGGGAGGAGGGATTTAAATTCGTGGAGGAGAACAAAGGGGAAGGGGAATTGAGGAGGGTTCTGAACTCGCTCGATATATCGGGGGGAAACATCCTTATCCTCTCCGATCGGGAGGGAGATGGGGTTGAGGATATATGGCTGGCGGGAAAATTGGCGGAGAGGGGATTTCATGTGGTGGTGGCTGGGAAGGAGCATCCGGTTGAAGCGTGCGTGACGGCGGAGGAGCTTTTGGAGATCCGACGCAGAACGGGGATAGAGGGCATCTCCGTGATCTCATCCGGCTCGCGTATGCCGGGGGTGAATCTGTTTCAGGCAACAGGGGAGTTTCTAAACGCCCTCATCGAGGCGGATCTGGTGATCTGCAGGGGGAGGGATAATCTGGAGACGACGGAGAAACTGAGGAGGAAGCGGCTTTTCCTGGAGCCGATCTGCCGATCCCCCTAGGGGTGATCTAGGCGCATGCAATGGTATTTCGTTTCTTCTTCGCCTTATAAAGAGCTCTATCGGCCAGCTTGATCAGAAGATCTGAATCCATCTCATCGCCCCTAGCGGGGTCGAGCTGGGCGCAGCCGATGCTCACCGTCACCGGAAGGGCCAGATCCTTCCCAAAACGATATAACTCCACGTTTCTCCTGATCCTCTCAGCCAATGTCTGGGCACCCTTAAGGTTCGTCATCGGGAGGACGATCAGGAACTCCTCACCTCCATATCTGGCTATGATATCCACCACCCTGGTTGAATCCTTCAGTATCTTGGCGAACTCCTCCAGCACCAGATCGCCGACCTGATGGCCGTAAGTGTCGTTCACGTTCTTAAAGTGATCCAGATCTAGCATCAGGCATGAGATCGGATATTTATATCGTCTGGCCCTTTCGATCTCTTCGCTGAGCCTCTCGTTGAGGTACCTCCTGTTGTAAAGCCCCGTCAGCTCGTCGGTTATGCTCATCATCTTCAGGTTATCCTGGCGCTCCTTGATTCGCATGGCGGCGTTCACCCTGGCGGCGAGCTCCTGAAGGGAGAAGGGTTTCGTTATGTAGTCATCTCCCCCCCTCTGAAATCCCTCGATTATATCGGAGGTTTCGACTTTGGCGCTGACGAAGAGTATCGGGATATCCCTCGTGGCGTAATCTGCCCTAAGCTCCTCGCACACCTTGTACCCATCTATCCCTGGCATCATGATGTCCAGCAGGATGACGTCCGGCTGTTCCATCTTGGCTATTCTGAGCCCCTCTTCCCCGCTCTTGGCCTTCAGCACCTCGTAGTCGAAGGGCTTAAGCCCCTTTTCGATGATTCTTATATCATCATCGATGTCATCTATCACCAGAACCTTTCTCCTTCGAGCTGCCATGCCAGCTTCCCTCCTTAAGCCAGTCGTATATTTTGAGTATTATCTCCCTTTGACGCTCGTTCAACTTCCTCTCCAAGTTTCTCAGCACATCCTCCCGGAGTTTCTCGGTTATGATGGGAAGCGTAAAGGTGACCGTAGTTCCCTCTCCAGGCTGACTTTTCACCTCGATCGTCCCACCGTGTATCTCGACGAGTTCCTTCGTTATGTTCAGGCCGAATCCCGTATTTTCGGAGCGATTTGCTCCATCGAAAATGTGCTCCTGTAACTCCTTGGGTATCCCCGGACCGGTATCGGAGATGGAGATCTCCAGAAACGGATTATCGACCCTGGCAGAGATTGAGATTCCCCCCTGCTGGGTGAACTTCACCGCGTTTGAAAGTATATTGAGCAGTATCCTCTTCACCTTTAGCCTGTCGCCCAAGACGGTCGGGAGGTCCTCCGGAATATCCTCCCGTATCTCCAGATCCTTTGCCCTCGCCATCGGTTCGATGGTTTCAAGCGCCTCTTTCAGGACGGGTTTGAACTCCAGAGGCTCAAACTTCGGCTCCAGCTTTCCGACCTTTATCTTTGAAAGCTCCAGAGCATCATCGACCATCCTTAGGAGGTCCTCGGCATTGGCGATGACCCTCTCCAAATCCCTCCTCTGCTCCTGGGTAACCTCTCCGTCGAGCCCCTGAACGATACACTGGGCATACCCTATTATTGAGGTCAAAGGGGTTCTGAATTCGTGCGATATATTACTGATAACAGAGGCCAAGAAGCTTTCAAGGGCTGATTTCTGCCTCTCTATCTCACCTTCGATCTTCGACCTCCTCATCCTTTCACGCCGGATAATGAGGAGATTAATAGCTGTCAGTATCACGACCGACGGCACAGCGATCCAGGCTGAGCCGAAAGCGATGATCAGCGCAACCGCTATGACGGATACAGCGATCTGGATGATGTATTCCATCGATCTTCTACCTCGCCGAACTGTGTGACTTAAGAATACACTAAACCTTCCGCGATTGTCAACAGCCCTTGATTTCGATCCATAGCTATTGTATCCTAATCTTCACCAACCACAGAGTGAGGGATGATCATGAGATTCAGCCTTTTTCTGCTGTTAATTTTAACCCTTTCATCATCTGCCTATGGACAGCATTCCCTCTCGCATAACAACGGCGATGTGGTCATGGATCTCACCGACTTCGGCGCATTCATGAACTTCTCGCAGAACACCATAAACCCGACCTTCAGCTATCCCGCCTCCAAATCGACGGCCAAGACCTATCTCCAGCCGATATCCGAGCTATGGGCGGGGAATTCGGAGAACTTCGTCGCGAGTTCCGTCGATATCAACCTGAATACCGGAAAATTGATACTGGGGGAATGGAAGCCGACCGACGTCGGTACCATCTCATATGCCGAAAACGAAGGCGGAAGACAGGTGATAACAGCGCAGTATAAGGCCTCTGACGGGAAGAGTATAGATATACTGGTGGATCAAACGAGCTATTCATGGACGAAACCAGGAGGATTTGTACTGGTCAAACTCACCATTACAAACATCAATCCGCTCGGAATCAAAGGGCTTTTGTTGGGTATCCTGACCAACTGGAATGTGGACGATCTAAACCTTTCAGGTCAGACGGTAAATCTGAATCTGGACATGGTGGATTGGGACGCCGGTTTGAACCTTTCCTACTTCTATGACGCCGATAGTTCCGACGGAACCGATCCCGCGTTCGTGGGTGTATGTCTGATAGAGGGCAAGCTTAACGGACATAGGGTCATGCCGTATTCGGGGAACCTCTACCTGGACGCTAATAGGTTCAGGTTGATGAGTGAGGGGAAAGTGGAGAAAAGCATTGCCCCTGGCGATTACGCCTCCTTGATATCGATCGGGCCATATGACCTGGAAACCAGGGCACCTAAGACGGTGATTTTCGCCTTCGTGGCGGGTGGATCGATCGATGAGCTGCGGTCTAACGCCGAGATGGCCAGAAGAATGGCATTCATCCCGGACATGGTGAAGGCGGAAAGAGGAGAGGGATATGTGGAGCTTTCGTGGAAACCGCCGATCAACCCTAGGGTCTCCGGATATAGGGTCTATCGCAGGTCAGAGGGGGATGGGGATTTCACCATGATCAGTAACGGAACGATATCCGCCGCCAGATTTAAGGATTATGAGATTCAGGAGGGCAGGACTTACACCTACACCATACGCCCTGTAACCATGGAAGGTGAATTGAAATACACCTCGGACGAGGTGAGCCTCAAGATCATAGCGAAACCCAGCCCTCCCTCACAGCTTCGAGCAGAGCTTAAGACAGGTGGAGTCGAGCTTTCATGGAGCCCATCGGTGGCATCCAACCTCTCCGGATATCTAGTTCTCAGAAACCGAACTGGTAGCGAACCCTGGACTCCTATAGCGGACGTCGGGGCCGGTTCCACCTCCTTCTTGGATGAGGATGTCTTCCCGGAAAACCGTTACTTCTATGCTATCGTGGCGGTCGGCGAGGAGGGGATCAGGAGCAACCCGACGGAGCCTGTGGAGGTCTACATCCCTTCGACATCATCTCCCCCTTCCCCCGATATCGAGGGGGTCTTCGCCGCGCCAAACCCCTGCTCCCTCTCCACGAGCGGCGCTGTGAAATTTCTGAACCTTCCCGCTGAAGCCGTTATAAGGGTGTACTCCCCTTCAGGCCAGATTATCTGTGAGATCGCCCATCGTGATGGAACCTCACAGGAGAAATGGGATCTCAGATCCTCAAGCGGCAAGATGATATCGCCTGGGGTGTATATCTACAGGGTCGAGATGTATTTGGAGAAAGGGGAGACTAAATCGATAGCCGGTAAGCTGGCGATCTCACCCTGATAAAGGATGAGGGCTTATGAAGATAGGTAGGATGAACAACCCTATGAGAAACCTGATAAGCGAGGTGAACTGGACGGGGAAGCATAATTTCGATTTCCTCGATCTCACCCTCGAGCCTCCTAATGCCCATCCGGACAAAGTTGATCTCGACGCCCTCAGGGATCTGATAGCGAAATATAAGCTGGAGGTGATAGGACATACGGCCTATTATCTGCCATACACCTCCCCGTATCCCAGCCTAGTCAGGACATCCATCGACGAACTCGTCAAATGTATGGAGCTTCTGGATAGGCTCGATGTCAGAAGGATGGCCGTCCATCCCGATGAGGCTTCGGCGGGCATTTGGGGTAGAGCGCGGGCGATAGAGAGAAATATAAGGATGATGAAGATCATTGCCCGTGAGGCCAAAAGATATGAGATCAAGATCATGATCGAGAATACCCCGAGGCTCTTCAATGAGGTGGATGAGCTGAAACGTCTCTTCAATGAGATTGAGGATGTCGGATTTCTCCTGGATGTGGGCCACGCGAATCTCAACACGAGGGAGAACAAAACGAGGTTGTTCCTCCAGCACTTCAGGGATAGACTGGAGCACGTCCACCTCTCCGATAACATGGGCGGCAGCTCCGACCTGCATCTACCCATCGGCGCAGGAGGAATACCCTGGGAAAGCGTCATCAAGTGGTTCAAAGAGGCGGAATACGACGGAACCTTTACGCTGGAGGTCTTCTCAAGGGATTACGAATACATATTGATCAGCAGGGAAAAGCTGCAACGGATGTGGTGAGATTAAACTTATAGAGCATCATTCCCGTCTATAGGTTGCCGAGAGGTTCAATGTATAATGAGGAAAGGTAGAGGTGAATGAGATGAAGGGAAAGCTTTTAATCGTTGTAGCCTTGGCCTCAGCTTTATCCCTTTTCACCGTTCTGGTTGTCGCCCAAGTCCAGCAAGCTCAACCCCCACGTCCGGGCAAGGAGGTTCTGCGTAAATCCCCGACGCCTCCACCACCTGAGGAGAGGGTCAAGCAGATGCTGGATAGGATCATGTCGAGGATGAAGCTGAATGAGGAGCAGAAGAAAGCCGTCGAGAAGGTCGTGATGGCGAAGATCGAGGCACGGCGTAAATCACAGGAGAGCTTGAAGGAGCTGAGAAAGCTTGCCAGAAACAGAAACGCCTCTGAAGACGAGATCAAAGCCGCACTGGACAAATTCCGGAAGGACCTTATGCAGAGCAAGGCTAAGATTCAGAAATTGGAGGAGGCTGCTCTAAAGATCGTGCCGATCAGGGCTCAATTGATGTTCACGCTTACCGGCATATTCGATAACGGCCAGCCGTTTCCGCCGCAACCACGGGGGGAGCTACGCCGTACGAGACCTCAAGGAAGACAGAGACCTGGTAGGATGAGATGATCATCCCGATATAAGGGCTCCGCTGTTATTCGGGCCGGCCAGGAAACAGATACCGTTTCCCGAGAGGGAGTTGAGAAATCTTTTCGTCTTTTCGAAGAGGGATTCTGGGTCACGTGATACAGCGTATAGGGTCGGCCCCCAGCTGCTTAGCCCTACGCCCAAGGCTCCCTCTCTTTTAAGGAATCTCATCGTCTCGCGAACCACCTCTTCCTGAGCTTCCACCTCTATCCGTTTCCATCCCACCTCTTGGATCCTATCTATCGAATCGCCGAACCTATCCAGATCTCGCTCTATCAGGGCTGGGAGCATCTCCATCAGGATTATATGTGATAATTTCTCAACTTCACATAGCGGCACGGGACAGAGAGAGGTGAACAGTTTGACCTCCTCATCGCCTGAGACATGTCTGCCAGGAGGAATAACGATGAGGAGCTTCCACTCATCGGGGAAATCTCTTCTCAGTATGACCGGCGGAGGGGATGTCCCCTTCGAGGCGGAGGATGGGAGGTAGGATGATTTCTGATCCGGGAATCGATGGCCGCCGTCGAGGATGAAACCTCCCTCATAGAAGGCCGCAACCCCTATCCCTGAGGTTCCGCCCCTGCCGACCAACACCGGTGTCTCCTTCCTTGATAGGTTAACCCCGTATAGCCGGGCGATCCCATGGGCGAGGGCCAGCGATATCTGCGTACCTGATCCCAGCCCCCAGTGTGGCGGGATGATCTCCTCGACGATCACCTCCACACCGCCGAGATCGAATCTCTCCATCATCATGTTGGCGATATGGGCGATTCTATCGGCGAAAGGCGGAGCCTTGTCGCCCTCTATGGAAAGGCCATGGACAAGCTTTCGGAGCCTGATCCTGAAGCCGGGCCTCTCAAGGGCCACTCCCACGCTTCCGTCGATCCGTCCTAGAGATCCGTTGAGATCCATCAGGGCGAAGTGTAATCTGGATGGCGTCCGAACGATCACCTCGCTCATGCTTGATCACTCCCCCGGAATTAGGACTTTCCCCATGCCATCCCATATGGAGGTTGCGGAGAAGATCACCTTGGAGGCATACCCGTTGACGACTATCACCCCACCTAGATCGCTCGCCGGATAGGAGTAGATATAATTGCCGCCGAACTCGACGATCTTGGATTCGTCCACCCTCCATCCGATTATCCCCCCGTATTGGGGGTTCCCCTCCATGATCTTAGCCGCCTCGGCGATGGAGATGAGCGGGCCGGAGGATAGGAGCATCTTATACGACTTCTTGAGCTCCATCGATTGGTAATCCAGCCTGATAATCGCCGCCTTCACCGGCTCATCACCTTGAGGGATTGAGGTGACGATCCCCACCCATTCGGCCGCGGCGGGGTCGAACGGCCCGATCGAGAAGGGATGCATGAAGACGATGGCGACATATGACCTTTCAGCGGCGACATAATCGATTTCAGGATACTTCTCCATCGAGAGCCATGCCCTCTCCGCCCCCTCGACGTTCTCTATGGTGAAGTCGGTCTGGCTATAGTAGAATACATCGAATTGCTTGGGTTCCTCCTTCGTTTCATCCCCCCAACCGCAGCCCCATATCGGCAAAAGAGCTAGTGTGAGGAGCCATACAGTGGATTTCAACCTTCACACCTCCAACTAAAGAGAGTCAGTCAAAGAGACCGTAGTCATTTGTTGTCATTTCAAATGACAGCGTAGCGAATGACCCAATGACTATAAATGACCACTATTTTATATGAAGGCGAAGACCCTTGCCGGAGCGCCGGAGCTTTTTGCGAGCTTCATAGGTGCGACCACGACAAAGAACTCCCTCGGAAGCAGATCCAAATTCGTCAGGTTCTCCACATTTGGTATATCGTGCTTGAGAAAGGTGTGATGAGCGGGGAAATCCAGATCCTTGCCCTCAACGCAATCTATGTTGGGGGAGTCGCTGCCTATGAGCTTTATCCCCTTCGAGCAGAGAAAGGCGGCCGCATCTCCGTCCAGACCTATCCACTGCCTGTTGAATACGGGCTGATAGGCGTAGCTCTGCATGCCGGTTCTTATGAACAGTATAACTCCCTCAGGTATATCGCCGTTCCGGTTGATCCATTTCTGGATCATCCCCCGCGTTATGGCATCTCCGGGCTTCAGTCTGTCTGAAAAGTCCATCAATATGGCCCTGCCGTAAAGCCTTCTAGGGTCTATCTGATCGACCGTCTTACCATCGGCGTACATGAGGGCGGGGGCATCTATATGCGTGGAGCAGTGCCCCGAAAGGTCAACTCTCCCCTCGAAGTATCCGTCCCTTTCGATCGTAGCTGTGGCGTAGATCCTCGGCGGGTCTATCGGCAGCTCCCTCGGCGGATCCTCGTCCACCGGATATGAAAGATCTATAACCCTTTCAAACCTGATCTCCATTACCTCCCTCCAAAGCGATTCTCGGGAATTCTCTCTAGCGCCGATCGATTAGGTAGCAAGAAAAATGCCAAATGTTGATCCTCATAGAATAAGGGAATCCCGTCGAAAAGTGCCCCATATCGTGCATCAAGTGCCCCATATCGTGCACTTATATCTTAGTTATCTCATCCGATTCGAGGTATCTTATCGGCCTGATCCCGTGGCGATCCTTGATATATGCCTCACCTTTCCCCTCGGTGAACTCACCTATCACGTCACACTCCACCCCAGCAGATCTGATCGCTTCCAGTATCTCATCCACCCGATCCGGGCTCACCGCCATAAGGAGTGAGCCTGAGGAGATGGCGCCGAGCGGATCGATGTTGAAGATCCGGCATAACCTCTCCGTCTCAGGATAGAGTTTGATCTTCTCCGGATAGACAATGGCGTTCACCCTCGATCGGATGCAGATCTCAACTATGCCGTTGTAAAGCCCGCCTTCCGTCAGATCGTGCATGGCATGGATCCCCTCCATCTCGCGGACCGCTCTGGCCTCCCTCACCGCCGATATCCCGGGCTCGAAGAGCATCCCTTTGGCCTTTTCGATCACCTCAGGTGGGATACGGCCTGAAAGCTCTTTCCCCCTCTCACGGGCGATGATAGAGGTGGCCTCTATAGCGGGCCTCTTGCTCATCAGCAGGAGGTCCCCCGGACGGGCACCTGAGGAAGTTATCGGTGGGCGATCGAGCTTCCCGATCATCGTCCCGATCGCTATCGGTCGATCGAGACCGGCGGTCACCTCGGTATGTCCCCCGCAGAATGTGATATCGAATTGTCGACACGCCTCAGCGATCTGTCGTGCGATCGAGATCACCATCTCCCGCGTCGTTCCGTACTCAGGCAGAAGCAGGGTGGCGAGCATCCATCTGGGATCGGCCCCCATGCTCGCCACATCGTTGGCGTTGACGCACACCAGATACCATCCTATGGCGTCTGTGGCGAAGGTTATCGGGTCGGTCTTGACGACCATCATCTCCCCGGCAAACCTCACCACAGCGGCATCCTCGCCGATGCCGGGACCGACGATCAGATCCGGATCGCGGGCCGCTTCACCGACCTCGTCTATCACCCTTGAGAGGAGATCGAGCGGAAGTTTACCTACGGGCAGGATCATACCGTCAGACGCCATCTCCCCTTCCTGCGTCTCCTCTTGAGCACCTTCCTGCCGCCTTTGGTGGACATTCTTTTACGGAAACCGTGTGTCCTTTTACGTTTAAGTA
>Ga0190363_1002671_pt1 | contig 10063 bp, 9 predicted proteins | sample 48721867_MG_FD_161272 | JGI IMG/M metagenome (GOLD analysis project Ga0190363, IMG submission 161272) | Hydrothermal vent microbial mat bacterial communities from Southern Trench, Guaymas Basin, Mexico - 4872-18-6-7_MG | ecosystem: Environmental > Aquatic > Marine > Hydrothermal vents > Microbial...
AGTACGAAACTTCTTGAAGCCAAGGCTTCTAAAATGTTCCATAACCACTTCTACATCGCTAGAGACATAGTCGTATAGTTGTATATCTGCTCTCCTACACTTTCAATTCTTTTTTGTTATTACAACTTTAATGTGATAATCCATTCTCTGCTTAATGCTTCTTCTCTTTCAATTCTTTTTTGTTATTACAAGACCATTACTTACCACCTTTCTTAGATTTCGTTTTAGCTTTCAATTCTTTTTTGTTATTACATGATTATGGCTACATGTTCTATAGATTCTATGCTTCCTTTCAATTCTTTTTTGTTATTACAGACCCTTGAACGTAAATCGTTGTTCCGTTGCTTAAAGTCAACTTTCAATTCTTTTTTGTTATTACTTCTCAAGATATTTCTGCTTTTCCTCTTTCGATGGATAAATCTTTCAATTCTTTTTTGTTATTACATAAGCAAAAACCAAACCCGCAATAGAGAAAACAAAAGCATACTTTCAATTCTTTTTTGTTATTACGAAGATGTTAACGCTATTATCTTTGGTGTTGAATACCGGAAAGGACCTTTCAATTCTTTTTTGTTATTACGTAACCGCCCATTCCCAAAGGTCATCTTTAATGAACCTATTTGCCTTTCAATTCTTTTTTGTTATTACGTTTGAAAGAATAATTTCCCAGAAGCACTATGGGAAAGGAATAACTTTCAATTCTTTTTTGTTATTACATGAGTATTATGAACCATGCTATTGCCGAGACAATGCATCTCTTTCAATTCTTTTTTGTTATTACGTGGAGCTTATGGATTTGAAGGATGCTTATGTCGAATATTTGACTTTCAATTCTTTTTTGTTATTACATAAAATTAGGTCCAACATCATATATGGTTACTGTTGATGCCTTTCAATTCTTTTTTGTTATTACTGTGTTTTGTCATGGTTTTTGTTTAATTATGTATTTTTAAATTTTTCCCATGAATGTGTTTTTGAAAGCTTTGCAGGGGCCTTCTTTTCTATTGTTCATATTCTTCAGAGTGACCATTGTCATGGTTATTTTGTCGCCATAGCTTAGCCGGGAACTGGTAATGCTGTTCTATTGTTTCCTTTAGAATGTCGAAACGTATTTGCTATTGGCTTGTGCGGTCTTTTTCACCGAATATTTAAAATCATCATCCTGACTATATTTTGAGTTTTGATTTGTATTTTTGAATTTTTACTCTTGTGGTCTCTCTTTTCCGTATTCCCGGGTTGTTTCGGGATGCTCTGTTTCTTTATTAAATGTGTTGTTTGTTTTGTTGTTTTATTGGTTTTGTGAATTCTTTTATTTTGCTACTGTTATATGGTGTTGTTTTTACTTTATTCTGTGTTTCTTTGTTTTGTGTTTTCTGGGCTTTTTATTTCTTGTTTTTATGTTAGAATTTTTTCGGCTTTGTATTTTATATCTTAGCCTAGAATATACATTTATATAGTTTGTTTCATACAGTGTTTTAGTGGTGGCCTGTATGGTTAGGTGGAGTGATCTTAGTGAGGAGGAGAGGGTTGCTGTGAATGCTATTGCTAATGCTTTAAGGGTTTTTGCTGTCCAGAAGAAGTTCGGGTATGTTGATAAGTTTGCTAACTCATATAGTACTGAGTCTGTTAAGCATGTTCTTTACGAGCTTCTTAGGGATTTGAAAAGCTTAGAGTCTAGAGCTACTGTTGAGGAAGGTAGAAAATACATTATCGTAGATAACGTTAAGATTGCTTTGTATGTGCCTTCTAGGAGCCATGTTGAAACATTTGTTAAGCTCGTTGAGAAAGACTTAGCGATAGCTAAGCTTGCAGCAGCACTTTCCCTCACATACTAGATTATGGTCATAGAGAGGTGATATGTAAAATGTTCATATCCTTAAGTGCAAGACTGTTAGTGAACGTAGAAGCACTAAATGCTGTTGAAAGCGTAGGCAACCTAACTAAGCATAGGAGAGCGCCTCTAATTCTTAAAGCGGAAAATGGAAAATACGTTCTAACATACGTTCCAGCCGTAAGCGGTGAAGCAATAGCGCATGCATACCAAACACATATTGTCAATTTAGCTAAGCTACTTTATAAGGAAAAGCCTCCGCTAACAGAGTGGGATGTAAGATATGAGTTTGTTAAATTTGGGGATACAAAGCACCTAACAGATTCTCTAAGAGAAGTTTTAAACATGAAATTGGACGATAAGGAGAAGAAGCATTTGTTCGAAAAGAAAGCAGTTGAAGAATCAATAGTAGCCGACATAGGAGGTTTCATGCTGGCCGAGAGGCTACCTGTTAGGAGAACTTCAAGATTCCAAGTAGGGTACATGGTCCCAGTAAGTGAAGCGCTAGAAGCAACAGCTATTGAAGCACAACTACATACGAGAAACGTTCCAGCAGAAGTAAGTAAGGAGGCTGAGGAAACAGCGCAAATGATATACTATGTGGAAGTAGCTTCAACAACGTACAGTTTAAGCTTCAACATAGATCTTGACGGAATAGGGTTAACAAGCCTCGTAAAAGTAGAGCAAGCAATACCTGATGAGGAAAAGAAGCTTAGAGAGAAAATAGCTGTAGCAGCACTACAAACACTACTTACGGGAACAGGTTTTGGAGCTAAACTTTCAAGATTTAAACCAATAGTTAAAATCGAAAACCTCGCCTTAGCAATGTCGGAACCCGTGGCTTTCGTAGTTTCACCATCGTTCACGAAGGACTATGTTGAAACATCTGTTCTTAGAGCCAGAAACACTATTAAAACCCTAAGGGAACTAGGGGTTAATGAGAAAATAAAGGTAATAGTCTACGGAACTGAAGCGCCAACAGTAGAAGACGTAGAGGTAAAGAAGGTTAAGTACCCTGAAGAAGCATTTCTAGAAGTAATAAGGCATTTAGAAAGTTAGAGATGAGGCAGTAAAGCCATGTCCAAAACTAATCTCCTCTTTTTTCTAAAAATAAAATTCAGATACCACTGGGGCTACACGGTTTTCAAAGGTGGACCTAGCAAGTCGAGAACGTCCTATCTCCTACCTCCACCAACAACAATTATTGGGGCATTAGCTTACGGCTTAAGAAGAACAATGAAACTACCTGAAGAGGAAAACGAATTTAGCGGTGCCGAAAGCTTAAGAAGAGCAACGGTTTCAGTTAACATTAGAGTTAATGGTGCACTATCTGAGTTTATGGATGTTTCTAAAATATGGTGGTTTAGGGAAAGAGAGAAAAAAATGAAGTTCGATGCGGTAGCTTTAGGTAAAGTATATGCGCCATCAGCTATTGGAGAAGCAATAATAGTTTTCGACAAAACATCGTTAAAGGAAATAGTGGGAGAAAACTTCCTAGAAAAACTTGTTACATCAGCTTACTCTGTAAGTAGAGTTGGAAGTAGGGAATCAATAGTTAACGTTGAAAACGTAAGTTATGGGGAACCGGAAAAACTAGATGTTTCAGGTGAAGTCGAAACCAAACATTCATTCTGGAGAGAATGTGCTGAGAAAATAGTAGGAGACCGTGTAGAGTCTAAAGTAATAGATTTTAGAGCTACCCCGATAGGAGACTATTTAAAGCCTAAATGGGGAATAATGGTTTACCCATACAGTTCAGCTAAGAAGAAACCGTCTACTCTGAAAGTTAAACCTTCAGCTAACACTTTAATTCTAAATGTTGGAGGTGACGTAGTTCTTGTTCGTTAAGCTCAAACTACCACCTGAAGGGTACTTTGTAAGGGAATTAGCATTAAGCTTCGTAGCATTAACAATGCAACTAAAAGACCAAGTCAACATAGAGTATGATCCTGTAGAAGACGCTTTCGAAATAAGGTTTAAGAAGCCAAGAACAATTTACGATGTTTTTAACATTGCGAAAGAGGTTTTGGAAAGTAAAGTAGCTTTCAAGCTTAGATCCCCCATTATGAACGTTAACGACATAAACTATGTTTTATCGAAAATTGTTGGAGTAAAAAGTAGGTTAACATATAATGACTTAATGATTAAAATACTTGAAAAAGCAATTACACAAAAAAACCTAAACTTAGGGGAGTTAGGGATAGTTAGTGAAACCCGTTCACCTAAACTCGTTTCTCTAACACTAGGAAGTAGAGATGTAACCGCGATACAGCCTTTCAAAATAGAAAGCTATGAGAAAGCGTTGGCTCTTAATAAACCGTATAGTTTAAAGTATGAAATGAGGCTTTCGGAAGCATGGTATACCCTTTTAGCTTCAGGATACGCTTTAGCATACTCAGGATTTACTGAAGGAGAAATGGTATTTATTTCACCCTCGCTTACAACACTAACTAAAGTACTTGAACTAAACGTACCTTACGATTTTCTACCGTCCCTTATAGTTGCAGCTACTAAACTTAATGTAGTACCTGAACCTAAAACAGCGTATCTCCTGTATTTAGCATTATCTCTTTCAGAAAGCTACAAATACGTTGAGGCTCTAGGTTTCCTCAACATGGTATTTACGAGAATAGCTTTAGCACAAAACGTTTACACACTTTATGAAAGAACAGAAGCAAATCTTGAACCGTTAATGTCCTTTATGAGTAGAGTCTCAAACGAGTGTTTAAGAGACTTAAGCTTTGCCTTAAGGAGAACACTTAACCCAAGAACGTACAGTAGTAAGTTAGCAACTTTCGCTTCGCTTCTTTACGAGGGAATTTTCAAATCAAAACCGCCACACGAAGTAGTATATTATGGGGTTAGAGAGGAAGTCAAGATCAACAAGGAAACCAGAAGAATCATTACTAGCAGCAAGTGCGCTAAGAAACTATGGGATGAACTTCAATGAAATTAAGCGAAATATACGGAAACCTTGTTGATAAAGGTTTTTTCGGGAAACCCGAGGAAAGAGGTGTTTTAGAAGAAGCAATAAGCAGAGTAGATAACGTACTAGCTGAAGGGAAAGAAACTGTAATAGTGCACTTACCTCCTGGATCAGGAAAGACTGCTATTGCGTATTCCGCAGCATTTAAAACACTAGTTTACTCTGAACCATGGTATAGAGTTGTACATGCACTACCTTTAAGGTCGGTAATAGAGGATGTTTATGGTAGATTAAGGGAAGGGCTTAGAGAAGTAAGCATAGATTTTGAAAATGTTTTCTCGAAACAAATGTTTCTAAGCGAAAACTCACCGTATTTGCAGTCAAAATATGTTATAACGACTTTTGACACATTTCTTCTAGAGTTAATAAAGCTTCCGCCAACAGTAATTAGGAAGGTTAGCGCTGAACTAAGTTTAGGGCATTTCGAAATAGGTAGAGCATCAATTTTTTCTTCACTAATATTTTTCGACGAAACACATTTGCTTCTCGAAGGAAATAGTGAAGGCCGTAAAACATTGACTACAGTGTTTAGATTTCTAAGGAAAATAGGTGTACCAGTAGTTATAATGACAGCTACTTTACCTACTAAGCTAGAAAACTACATAGCATCGGAGCTTGAAGGAAAAATTTACACTATAAAGTTCTCTGAAATAGCTAGGAAAAACGTTAGAGACGAATACCTGGAAAGAGAGCTTAGTAAGAAAGTTGAAATGGAAAAGAAACCAATTGAACTCTCAAACTTCACTGAAGATGTTAGCAGAAAACTTGCCGATATAGGCGGTAGAAGAGCAACAATAGTCAACACTATTGCTAGAGCAGTTGAAATATATAGGAAATTAGATGTTGAAAAGAAAGTTCTCTTGCATTCACAATTTACACTTAAGGATCGCTCAGAGAAAGTAGAGTTACTAAAGAAAGCTGAAGTAGCAGTTACAACACAGGTTATTGAAGCAGGAGTGAATGTTTCCTTTGACTACATTATTTCCGAATTAGCCCCAATAACAAATGTTATCCAGAGAATCGGTAGGTTAGCTAGATTTAAAGAGAAGAAAGGATTATTCATAATAGTTTACGATAGAGAATCTCTAATGGGAAATGGCGTTTACGATGAAAACTATGTTCTACTCACACTTAAAGTACTAGATAAGGTAGCTGATAAGGAAGTACTATGGCACTTACCCTCAATTTTCGAAAAACTAGGCTACGACAAAATAATCGATACGGTTTGGGAAAACATGAGCATTAATGAGTTGTTTAGCCTTTACCCTTCAGCTCTAAACCAAATACTTAGTAATCCCATGCTCTCATCGAAAGATGCACTAAGATTCATAGAATCCCTTATTATGCTGAATCGTGGAAGCATCATTAGAAACGATATTTTCGCGACAGTTTACTTAGGAGATGAAGAGGTTTCTTCTGAAGAAGAGGTTTTCGAGAAAGCTGAGGAAAAACTTGTTCCAGTAGGTGCTATAAGGCTTTTTAGACAGATTAGGAGGAAAGGTGTTGAAGGAGAAATTAGGGTTGTAGTGAGAGAGGATAACAGGGTTTTCGAAGAAGACTTCACAAAGTACAGTAGTATTCGTAAATGGTGTTTAGACTGGATTAGAAGTAGAATAGTCACTGTCAGAGTTCCAACAAAATATTACAGTAGCGAATACGGACTACTTCTTCACTAAATAGGGGGGCTAGGAGAACATGCTTATTGCTGGTGTAGGGAAAAGGACTGAAAGTATGAGAGAACATTTAGAGACCATGTGGAAGTATGCTAGTCTTCTCTTTATAGAAAACGGTTACCATGTTTTCTTAGCTAAAAAGCTTAAGCTAAAAACCTCAGAAGCTATTGAAACTCTAAAGTACACCATAGCATTTCACGATTTAGGTAAGCTATTTTTCCAAGAGGAACTTAGGAAAAGAGGAGTAGCGCCTTTCCACGAAATATATAGTGTTGCTTCATTAGACTTCAGCAAAATGAACATTAACTATAAATTACGTAGAAGCATTTTAACAGCAATACTACTTCATCATCACGCTATGAGGAGTTTACTGAAAATACTTAAGACCAATTATGCTTGTAGAAGCACTTTAAAAGAACACGTTGAAGAATTTATGGGCTTAGTTAGGGAAGTATTGGGTATAAGTGTTCCTTTAAAAAATGGGGTAGTTTATGGAGAAACCGTTTGCGTAGATGTTTCCGAAATAAAGTCTTTAATAGTAGGGGAGAACTACTTAAGAAACTACGTTGACTCTCTTCTCCTACTTTACCCGTTGGTTGTTGTAGACAATGTTGCAGCATATGTTAATAGGGAAGGTGGAAGGGCAGAGGAGGTTAGGGCTGTTTTCGCTAGAATAGCATATAAGGTTGAAATCGAAAGTAAACGTGTAGCTGAAGAAGTAAAAAGGAAAATTCTAGGGTTGTAGGCTATGTCAGGTAAGGTATTAGTTTTCACATTAGGGTTTGACATTAAATTCCATATTAAAAGCATTCTAAGGCACGGTAGAAACCTTTCCAAAATAGTTATTGTTCTTTCCGAACCCTTAGATGATAGGGCTCGTAAGGCTTTTGATGAGCTAAAGAAGTTTATTAACGAATACGTTGGGGTATCTTTCGAAGCAGTAACTATTGATCCTCTCGACTTCTATAGTTCAATTAAGATTCTTAGGGAGAAATTTCGGGAAAACATTAGTTCGGAATATGTTTTCAACTTAAGCGGAGGGATGAGAGCTGTTGTTTTAGCTACATTGCTTGCAGCACTGTACTCTAACGTTAAATCAATTGTTGAAGTGGAACTTGAAAACTTCAGAGGAATAGTTTCGTTTCCCATAAGCGTTCTTAGCTTATCAGAGCCGAATAGTGAAGAAAAGAGATTACTAAAATACCTTGCAGATAAGGGTAGTGGAAGTCTCGACGATGTATCGTCTAGTTTAGGTATTCCTAGAACTACAGCTTACAAAATGATTAAAAATCTCGAATCGAAAGGCTACATTATCGGAACACGTATTGGCAAGAAGATAATATATACGCTTACTGAACTTTCAAAAATATGGGTTTAGAAAGAGAGGGGGTTATTGAGGACTTGGGCTTCTACTCTTCAATCGATGTTAGTAGAATTCTGTGTTTCTCCTCTCCACGAATGTATTTTGAAGCTAAAGTTTCCTTAACCGTTGAAAGAGAAACCGTTCTCCCCCCGTTTACAGGTAAGGTTTCTAAATCCCTTCTCATTAAGGGCTGTGATAAATTAGAAACCGTTTTTAAAAGTCCAAACATAAATCCTAAGCCAATAAAGGTTAGTCCTTTAGGATACCTTAGGAATGGTAGAGAAGTTTATCTCTGGATAAGAGATGGTGGGAAAATGGATGTTACAAAAGCCAGTCCCGATAGAGAATATTTCTTTTACGTAGGATACGAGGAAACAGTAAGTCATAGCGTTGAAGAAGCTCTTTCAAACATTGATGGAGTAGAGTTGTTCGGAACAAAATGGTACATTAGCAACATAGAGATAAACAGCTACACATTACCTTCCAGCAAAATGAGCAAGTACGATATTTCGAATTCAACAGAAGTTAAAGTTTCATTCAGAAGCCCAGTAAACATAGTTGATCCTTACAGGAAATCTAGGTACAGAAGATTCCTACCAGTAGCAGGCTTCCTATTCTCATACAATATCGGGGAAATAGCTAGACTAGAAAGAGACAATAAGCTATATTGGATACTAATAGACTACATATCAGCAGTACTTCAAGAAACACACAACATCTGGAACACAGTCAAAAAAATACACTACATATATGATGGTGAAAAAATACCTGGACTGACAGGATACATAAAATACTACATAAACCACGACCTACTAGAAAACAAACCAGAAATAACAAAACTCATAGAAAACATACTACAACATGCAGAAATAATGGGAGTAGGTTCAGGAAGAGCAAACGGATTCGGACACGTAAAAATAACAGTAAAATAATAAACAAACATAGCAAAATAAAAACATAAACAACTCAAAAAATACTAAACAAACCAACACTACAACTATAGTAAGGAATCCCTTTCAATTTTCTGTTTTCGCCCATTATACTAAATAACTTTCAATTCTTTTTTGTTATTACCATCATTAGGAGCAATATGGAAACTAAACCTGCTCTTATACTTTCAATTCTTTATTGTTATTACTTCCTCATAGCCTAGAATAAAGAAGTTATACAATATGTCCTTTCAATTCTTTATTGTTATTACAGTATATGTTAAGGATACGGAAACATGGATTGATATACCAGCTTTCAATTCTTTATTGTTATTACAAATATATGATGACCCGTCGGTAATAGCCGACCTACTAGGGACTTTCAATTCTTTATTGTTATTACTGCTTTTGGGAAGAAGTCCTTTCTCTATCAAGAATCCTATCTTTCAATTCTTTATTGTTATTACATAGTTATTAATGTCCAGCCAAGTATCATCGCAACGTTGTAGACTTTCAATTCTTTATTGTTATTACGGAAAATAGGTTTCTTCTTTCCAAAGGATTTACGGCTCAAATCTTTCAATTCTTTATTGTTATTACTCTACCTAAGCGAAAACTGGGGTTACCAAGCAGATTACACTTTCAATTCTTTATTGTTATTACATTGGTGAAAACACTTTATCTTCTAAATTAAATGTTTCTAACTTTCAATTCTTTATTGTTATTACGGCGAGCTGGATATGCGTGCTAATCGATAGAAGGAATAGTGATGCACAACTTTTCTTTCAATTCTTTATTGTTATTACAATCTCTTACAGAAAGGTTTAGAAAACATTGTGAATCGTTTCTTTCAATTCTTTATTGTTATTACGCCTGAAACAATCGATGATAAAACAGTTGATTCCGAACCGCTTTCAATTCTTTATTGTTATTACACCATGATAGTTAATGAGTTTCTGCACATAAGAAGCTTTACTTTCAATTCTTTATTGTTATTACTTAAACATGGTAGCGCCAGAAAAGGAGAGATTGCTTAAGACTTTCAATTCTTTATTGTTATTACATGCCTCTAAGAAGAAAGCAGAAACCAAAACATACTGTAGCTTTCAATTCTTTATTGTTATTACAGTGCATGGAGTGATAGCTGAATATCACACGTCATCATGCTTTCAATTCTTTATTGTTATTACGCAAGACTCAGCGAAGCAATCTACCTTATGCGGAACATTGAGCTTTCAATTCTTTATTGTTATTACTAGACTTAAGCTTAGTGAAAATAGT
>Ga0190363_1002674_pt1 | contig 10059 bp, 8 predicted proteins | sample 48721867_MG_FD_161272 | JGI IMG/M metagenome (GOLD analysis project Ga0190363, IMG submission 161272) | Hydrothermal vent microbial mat bacterial communities from Southern Trench, Guaymas Basin, Mexico - 4872-18-6-7_MG | ecosystem: Environmental > Aquatic > Marine > Hydrothermal vents > Microbial...
ACGTCTATTAGTAATATCTGAGGACACATTAGTCAAAGATATCCCTCTAAAGAAGATTAATATGGCTTCTATGAAAGGAAACCTTGGTATATGTGTCTTAGTAGTCGATACTTGTGATGGCCCTAAGAACGTTTTATACTTCTCTAGAACACGAAAAGGCGACTTTAAGAAAGTAATAACCCTAATAAACGATCTAACACTTAACCAGATCCCTGTTTCTGAAATTAAAAAATATCTGGGTGAAATACTCCAGAAAAGGCAGTTAAGTAGAAATAAGAGGGCTATTCTCTTAAGATTACTAGGTTTTTTAAGGCCCTTTTTGCATTTAGTAATTCTCACTTTTACTATTGCAATAATATCAAGAGTCCTAAGCCTTCTTCCTCCTTATCTAATGGCCATTCTCATAGACAAAGTACTCATACCTCGAACTAACTTTGATTTACTCGTCAAGATTATCTTAGCTTTACTAGGTATTCATATAACTACTATGTTACTAAACATCCTCTCTGGTTACTTAGATCTAAAGTTACGCTTAGGACTTACTACAAGCTTAAGAGCTAAACTTTATGAGAAGCTTCAGATACTTTCTCTAAGCTTTTATGATAAATACTCTACTGGAAGAATTATCTCAAGAGTATCAAGTGATGTGAACCATATCAATAACTTCCTAGTAATGGGAGTAGGTGCTATGCTCTTAGACGTCATAGTCATAATTTCTATAGGTGTAATCCTAATTACATTGAATCCTTGGCTTACATTAATAGCGTTAACACCTCTACCTATCTCGTTATTAGGTACAGCTATTTACAAAAAGTATGCTTCAAAGTATTATCATAGACTATGGAAACGCTGGTCAGATATAGTCTCATTACTTTCAGAGACTGTCTCAGCTTTTATTCTAGTTAAGTCCTTTGGTAAGGAACGTCGTATGGTATACAAATTTAGAGAGAGATTAGGGAAGTTTATTGATGCAAATATGGATGTGTTTAAATATAATCAGAAGATTTGGCCAGCTATAGGCCTCTCCTTTACCATTAGTAGTCTCCTTATATGGTGGCTTGGTGGCCTTCAAGTACTCCAAGGTACATTAACCTTGGGTGCACTAACAGCTTTTACTAGTTACATGTGGAGTTTCTATAGACCAATAAACGACTTCTTCGCACAAGTTCGTAGTATACCTGGAGCTGTAGCTTCTGGTGAAAGGATATTTGAAGTTCTTGATCTAGAGCCTGATGTAAAGGAGAATCCAAAAGCTAAAGAGATCGATATTAAAGGTGCTATAGAATTTAAGGATGTCTGGTTTACGTATGATGGTATATATTATGCCCTCAGAGGAGTGAATTTAGAGATTAAGCCTGGTGAGCACATAGGTGTTGTAGGTCCTAGTGGCTCGGGTAAGACTACCTTAGTAAAGCTAATTCTGAGACTATACGATCCCCAGAGAGGTAAAGTACTTATTGATGGAATTGATATAAAGGACGTTAAACTTGAGTCACTTAAGAAACAAGTAGCTATAGTACTACAAAATCCTATACTCTTTGATACAACCATTGCTGAGAATATAGCCTTAGGTAAAGAGGATGCAACATTAGAAGAAATCATAGCAGCAGCAAAGGCAGCTAACGCTCATAGCTTTATAATGAAGCTTCCTGAAGCTTATGATACTAAAGTTGGTTCAGGAGGAAAGCGGCTCTCAGGAGGAGAGAGGCAGAGAATAGCTATAGCCTCAGCTATTCTTAAGGATCCCAAAATACTAATACTTGATGAACCTACATCTTCTCTTGATGCCATAGCGGAGAAAGAGGTTTCTGAAGCTATAGATAATCTAACAAGAGGCAAAACTACTATAATAATCGCTCATAGATTGTCTACATTAAGAAGTGTAAATAAAATAATAGTCCTAGATCGGGGTGCTATAGTCGAAGAAGGAACCCATGAGGAGTTATTAAAGAGGCAGGGACTCTATAAGAAGCTCTTTGATGCTCAGTTTGAAGGATTCGTAAGGCCTACTCCTATGCCTATAAGGAGGTAGTCCTGGTAATGAAGAGCCTTAAGGACTGGATCAAATCTCTTAACATTATAGACCCTAAGGATATCAAAGTGATAGCTGTTAGCGGTGATACTATTGATATAAAAATAGGTAATAAGGTATATCAAAATGTCAAACCGAAGAGACCCTTTCCTTATACTCATCCTGAGTATATAATACTCACAGTAGGAGACGAAGAGGAAATAGGTATAATTAAGGACTACCGAAAATTAGATAAGAGGTCAAGAAAGCTTTTAGAGAGAGCGCTAGAAGTCCTATATTTCATGCCTAAAATAAAGAAAATATTAAGCATAAGAACTACTGGTTGGTTATACGAGTGGAATGTAGAGACAGACAAGGGAAGTACCTCGTTTAATACCTATAGCAGATGTATACGTTTTATAACAGATAAGAAAGTGGTAATCTACGATATTCATGGTAATGTCTACTGTATTGAAGATATTCACAAACTTGATACTCGTAGTCTTATGCTACTTAGCTTCATGATGTAGAATCTTAGAATTTAACCACTTTTTGTTAGCTCATCTAGTATTTCTTTAGCTCTATCTAGTCTTATCTTTCCTTCCTTTATCATTCTTTCAACTACTATGTCTATTAGCTTACCTTTGGCTCCTGCAGCTATCGCTATATTTCTAGCATGAAGCTTCATGTGGCCTTTTTGGATACCTTCAGTAGCAAGTGCCTTTAATGCTGCTAAGTTATTTGCTAACCCTACTGAGACCATTACCTCCGCTAATTCATTAGCAGTTTTAACACCTAATATCTTCAAGGCTACCTTCGCTAATGGATTTGATCTCGTAGCTCCACCTACTATGCCCACAGCAATAGGCATCTCTAGGCATCCTTTAAGATTGCCTTCCTTAGTTTTTTCCCATGTACTTAATGGTAAGTATTTACCTGAGAGAGCAGCATAGGCGTGTGCTCCTGCTTCTAGAGCTCGTGTATCATTCCCAGTAGCTAGAGCCACAGCTATCACTCCATTCATTATCCCTTTATTATGAGTCGCTGCTCTATAAGGATCTGCGGTTGCAAATGCATATGCATAAAGTATAGCATCGACAACTTCCTCTCCTCCTAGAACTTCCTTAGGCACTATGCACTCAGCTCGTGCAAGCCTTTTAACAGCTAAATTGGACACGATTCTGAGGTATACTCTACCCCCTGTTATTTTCTCAATATACGGTGCTACAGCCTCCGCCATTGTATTAACTATATTAGCACCCATAGCGTCTCTTACATCCACAAGTAGATGTACTATTAACATAGATCCTTTAATGCTATTAATAGTTCTAACTTCTAAATCCTTAGCTCCTCCACCCAGTTTTACTAATAAAGGATCTTTTTCATTTGCTATCTCTAATATCTTATCTTTCTCACCTATTATGGTTTCTTTAGCTTCCTCAAGATCTTTAACGCCTACAAGCTGTATTTGCCCTATCATAATAGGTGGAGTTGTACTAGCCTTAAATCCTCCCCCTTGTCTAACCATCTTTGCTGCGTTGCTCGCGGCAGCTACTACAGATGGTTCCTCTATTACCATAGGTACTAAGTAGTCTTTTTCATTTATCAAAAAGTTCGTTGCAATAGCAAAGGGTAAATGGAAGACGCCTATAACGTTTTCTATCATTCTGTCTGCTAGGTCTATAGGTAAGCTACCCGTGTTTAGTAATAGCCCAACTTCTTCATCCGTCAACTCAGCAAGCTCTTTTAGTATTTTAAGCCGCTCAATTATTGGGAGCTTATAGAAGCCTGGAAGTCGCGAGGTCTTATTCATACTTCTAATCACCTTTTTATTCCTATCCTTCTTTTTGCTTTAAAGTATTAAGAATGAGCTTAATAATGGTGGAAATAGGTTTGATTATAGAAAAGAAAAAAGGGGAATTGTCTTTAGAATTTCAAATCTTTGAAAGAAGTTTAAGTATATTCTTCATGCAAATCTCAGAAGCCTCTTCTCCCATAGCTGAGAATGCTACACCACCAGGTTTAACTATTTGTTCCTCTGTAAGCCTAATCTTAGGTCTCCAGTGGGTCTCTAGTGAAAGATACCCTATGTATCCATCCTCCTTCAAGGCTTTAAATTGCCCTAGATAATCAACATCTCCCTCTCCTACTGGTGTTGGTTCATATTTCCCAGGTCCAAGTCTTTTACCATCCTTAATGTGAACATGCACTATCCTTCCACGTACATATTTATATCCATCAGGATAAGGTATCTCTCCTTCTGGATCAAAAATATCATTTCCTGGATCCCATAATGCTTTTACATATTTGTTCTCTTTTAAAGCATCAAGGAATTGAGCTAGTCTTAGTCCATTATTAACGTGAGTGCTCGGTTCATTCTCTATAGCCAGTATAACACCTTCGCTCTTGATTATGTCTAGTGGTTCTCCGAATTTCTCTAGTATCTTGTCTAAATATTGCTCTAGAGGTCCTTTCCTCCAGAAGGTGAATCCGCGGATTAAATTAGTGTCAAGGCTTTTCGCTAACTCTATTACTTTCTTTAATATATCAATATGCTTCTTGTATTCCTCCTCGCTATCGAGATTCGCTTTAAAAAACGGTGATGCTATGCAACATACTTCTAAGTTGTACTTAGATAATACCTCCTTTATCTTAGGAATATCCTCTACTAAGTCTTGAGGACTTTTATTCCAAATAGTTCTTATCTCTATACCATCTAGGTTAAAGCGCTTAGCAAACTTAGCTACTCTCTCTAAGTCTTGAGAAACCTCATCGCTTATTACAGAAAGCTTAAACATAAGCTAACACCTGCAGATATTATTGTTCGATAAATTAATTAGATTTACTCATCTTGACTCTTTAATAGCTAGGTTAGTTTCTAATGGGATAACTATGAGAGTAAATGGACGTGTACTCGTTAAAAAGCTTCTTAAAGACAAGAAGGCTTCATTAATTGTAGTTAAAGAGGGGAACATACTTTATGTTGGCTACAATCATGGATTACGCGACTTAGCATTTCTAATAAGAAGCTCACCTCGAATGTTAAATAGAGCTTATATAGCAGACAAAGTAGTAGGCAAAGCAGCTGCTATAATATTGACATATCATAAGGTAAGCTATGTTTATGCTCTCGTATTGAGTAAATATGGCTTAAAGGTTCTTGCGCAAGAAGGAATCCCTTATGAATATGAAGAGCTAGTATCAAGCATTAGGAATCCTAAAGGAGATCTATGTCCCTTTGAAAGATTAGTTCTTGATATCGATGACTTAGAAGAAGCTTATAACATCCTCATTAAAGAATTAATGAAATTTAACTAAGATTGTGTTGTTAATTAATTTCTATTTCCTTCCCTCCTAGTATAGTTCTACACCCAATTCATCACATTTCCTCTTAACGAGTTCATAGATTCCTAGTTCCTCTAGCTTCTCTTTTGTAGGTATTCCTCTCTCGTTCCAACCTCTATATTCATAGTACTCTTTTAACATTACTTTAAGTTCAACTATTTGGCCCTTAGCGCCACCATCTTCTAACGGCTCCTTAAGGAATCGTTCAGGTAATGTATCGTCTTCTTTCACTATTCCAGCTAAGACGTTGAATATCCTTTTTAGGTTGAATATTCTCTCTCCGTCTCTCTGAAGATCCATCACTCTCTTTACGATGCCTGAAGCTAGTGAATAAAATCCAGCTACATGCCCTGGATATATTTGCACAAACTTACATAATCCTAGAGATTCTAAAACTTCATGCCAATCTTCCATAACAGCAACCATCCATCCTTTATCCTTAGTTTCAAATCTGTAAACTCTACGATAAATCTTAAGATCGGGTATTCTTTCACCTTGCTCTATTCTAAAGAATGTGCCTTGAAGGTGACAAGCTCCTCTATTTGAAGTTGCGTACTGGAGTCCCATGCCTTTAAAAGCACGGGGATCATGCATAGGTACTTCAAGTCCTTTAACGTGCATTGCATACTTTTCAGTTCCCTTTCCTATTATGGACGAAGCTAGCCTACAACCCTCTCCTAAAATTGCTCCGAATCCTTCTTTCTTGGCTATCATCTCAATAAGTCTTATTATTAACTCTGGATCACCCCAACGAAGTTCTATTCCGTTAGTATCCTCCTTACTTATTAAACCTCTTTCATAAGATTCTATAGCCCATGCAATTGTTACACCAACTGATATAGTATCAATACCGTAATCATTACATAGTCTCTCTAGATATATCAAAGACTCTGGATCATCATTGAGAAGTAAGGCACCTAATGAAGCGGCAGTTTCGTATTCTGGAGCCCTTCCTTCAACTCCTGCATATTTACCACTGCTTATTTTAACCACTTTCCAGCATCCTACAGGACATGCAAAACATGCCTTGTGTTCTTTTAGGTAATTACCTATTATCTTTCTTCCCTCTATTTTATGTATACCATCCCATGTACCTTTCGTGAAGTTTTTTATGGGAACATCGCCGTATTCATAGAATGATAACATTTCACCGTTAGTTCCATATGATGCTAAAATTTGATTAGGAGGATACGACATTATCATAGGGTAAAGCCTTGCTATATTCCTTCTTAATAACTGCAAGTTCTTAATTTTAATAGTATTTGTACCTCTTACTGCAATAGCTTTGAGATTTTTAGAACCCATTACTGCACCCATTCCTGTCCTTCCAGCTACCCTTTCATCACTTAAAATGGCTGCGAATCTAACGAGATTCTCCCCCGCTGGACCGATACATGCGATTCGTACCTTTTCGTCATTAACCTCCTTTCTAATAGCTTCCTCTGTTTCTCTAGTAGTAAGTCCCCATAGTTTACCTGCATCTCTAATCTCTATATTATCGTTATTAATGAATATATAGACGGGTGTCTTAGCTTGTCCTTCTATTATTATACCATCATATCCTGCTCTTTTAAGCTCAGGTCCCCAAAATCCTCCAAAATGTGCTTCTCCCCAGGCTAAAGTTAAGGGAGACTTTGCAGCAACAATAGACCTTGAAGCTCCTGGTATAGGCGTTCCGGTTAAGGCTCCTGTCATGAAGACTAATTTATTATTTTCATCAAAAGGATCTATGCGTGGATCTACTTCCTCGAATATTATCTTAGTAGCTAGTCCTATACCTCCTAAGAATGCTCTGATGTCTTCTTCGTTTAACTCTTCAATTGAAAACTTTTCTTTAGAAAGATTTATTCTTAACAATTTACCAGCATAAGCAAACCATTCCTTCATGGTGAGTCAGCTCTTTCTATTTATTTTAATCCATAAAGTCTAGTAATAAGCTCTCTATCTTTCTCAGGTATGAGAGGTAGCTCTTTCTTACCGCTTGTAAGTATTGCTACTAATTGAGTAAGCGCTACTTCCTCTAGAGTTTCAACTACGGCCTCAGCCTCTACTAAGTTATATCCTACTGCTACAACACCATGATTTTGAAGGACTAATGCTCTAACTCCTTCTATGTGGTCGGCAACAAGCTTTGCTAACTCATCAGTACCCGGATATGCAAAGGGTACTATTGGTACACGCCTTAAAGTTACAACAGCTTCTACTGTTATTGGTTTTAACTCTATTCCAGCTAAGGCTAAGCCTGTAGTTATTGGATTATGTGCATGTATAACAGCATTAACGTCTGGTCTTTTCTTGTATATAGCGATGTGTAGTGGCCATTCGACAGATGGTCTAAGATAGCCCTCGAGTATATTGCCTTCTAGATCTATCTTTATTAAGTCCTCTGAATGGAGATCGCCTTTAAACACACCACTAGGTGTAATCCATACTTCTTTAGAGCCTGGAAGTCTAGCACTTACGTTACCGCCTAGTGCTGAGACAAGTCCTCTATCATATAATGTTTTCATGACTCTTATTATCTCCGTTTTTACTTCATCTTCACTAAAAAGAGCTTCAGACATACGGATCACCGAGAAGAATAATACATTCCAGTCTACAAAAGTCTTTATAACGTCTCTTGATTACGTCATTTCCTTTTAGTTCATATAAGGATAAAAAGAAATTCTTACTGAATCCACTTTTGGTGAGTGTTAATGAAATTAGTAAGTAAAAAACTCTATGTGAGATCAAAGAAAAGAATGGAGCTAATAAACATAACTCATATGGTAAGAGAGATAGTCAAGCATAGCAATATTAAAGATGGTTTATGCCTTATATTCAGCCTCCATACTACCTCAGCTCTTCTAATGAACGAAGATGAATCTGGCTTAAAGCAAGATATAATAGACTTCCTTAGATTAATAGTCCCTGAAAATAGAGAATATCATCACCATCATTACCTATACAAAGATGGTAGAATGGCAGTTAATGCATGGGCTCATCTAAGGAGTATACTTCTAGGCCTATTTTTAGTAATACCTGTGAAAGATAGTGACCTGCTACTAGGAGGTAGAGAAAGCATATACTTTGTAGAGCTCGATGGACCTCAGGAAAGGAATATAGTAGTGCAGGTATGGGGTGTTTAATCTAGCTCGTTTGCTTAAAGATAAAGAATTTTAAATTATGTTACTTTTTAAGACTAAAGAACTTTGCAAAGGGCGAAAGATTCTTTACCCCTTTCTTAAGAACTATTACATCATCCTCTAGTCTAATTCCAAAGTTCTTAGTATAAAGACCCGGTTCAACTGTATGAACCATATTCTCCTTAAGTATATCCTTAGATGCTGGATGTAATGCTGGAAGCTCATGTATCCGTAATCCAATGCCATGCCCTAATCTGTGAGGATAATAGCTACTGTACCCCTTATTAGATATATACTCTCTTACAACCCTATCCGCTTCCTTAGCTGAGATTCCATCTTTTATGTTTTTAAAAGCTACCTCTTGGGCCTCTACTATTGTACTATACATTTCTTCCTGCTCTTTAGTTGGTGTTCCTAAAACCCAAGTTCTGGTGATATCCGTCCAATAACCATCAGCACAAACATTGAATTCAAGTAAAATTACATCCCCCTTTCTTATCCGTCTTCCACTAGAGATATTGAAAGGATACCATGCCTTAGAGGAATTTTCTCCACTCATAACGAAAGCAAAACCACGTGCTCTCTCGACCTCCCCTTTGAATCCTACTCCTTCTGCATATATAGCCCGCTCAGCTTCTGCTGCTAGTTCACTCTCTTTTACTCCTTCTTCAATTTTTTCAAGAAGTGCTTCAATTCCTATTTCAGCTAGTTCATTAGCTAATCTTATTTTACGTAATTCATATTCGCTTTTCACCATTCTAAGCTTAAGTAGCATATCCGTTATGTCTACCATCTCTACATTCCAAGCTTTCCTTATAGTCTCGAAGGTAAGGGAGCTCGGATAATTCAACTCTCCTACTACGCTATTAGTGGACATAGTCTCCCAATTAAGCTCACAACCTGCTCTAGTACCCTTTGGTATTTCAATATCCTTGAGTATATTGTAGATCTCATTAAGAGGATGCCATATCTCACTTAGAGTCTCCGTCCCATAAACTCTTATATCTCTTACCCATCCTTTTTCTGCATACTCCTCCTCTGATTTAGGTACTATTAATATAGGTTCTCCTTCACGTGGGAAGAGTAATAGTGAAAGCCCCATTACAGGCCAATAACCCGATAGGTAAAGGACATTCTCAGGGAGCCGAAGTATCATTATGTCTATATTTCGTTTTTCCATTTCCTTTTTGATATGGTATATTTTCTCTTGGTACATTCTCCCCCCTTGATCTTTTGTATCTTAACGTTTTATCCTTTCATGAAATGTCCTTCATGGAATCTTAAACCCTTAATTTAAAATGAATGAATCTATAAGTAGGGATGTGTCTATGCCTCAAAGAAGAATGAAAGCTGCGGTCTTGGAAGCTCCAGGAAAGCTTATTCTAAAAGAAGTACCTATACCGAGGCTTAAACCTGATGAAGTGCTAATAAAAGTTGGCGCTTGTGGTATCTGTGGTAGTGATGTCAGATATTATTTGGGAGAAAATCCTTGGTCTCTTCATACACTAGGTATAGAGGAGAGTATGCCACCTAATACCATATTAGGACATGAGGTTGCAGGAGAGATAATTGAAGTCG
>Ga0190363_1002676_pt1 | contig 10056 bp, 9 predicted proteins | sample 48721867_MG_FD_161272 | JGI IMG/M metagenome (GOLD analysis project Ga0190363, IMG submission 161272) | Hydrothermal vent microbial mat bacterial communities from Southern Trench, Guaymas Basin, Mexico - 4872-18-6-7_MG | ecosystem: Environmental > Aquatic > Marine > Hydrothermal vents > Microbial...
GGGCGTATTCAATCCGCCTCTTTAAATCCTCAGTAACCTCGCTTTCATCCCTAATATACCCGTAATCTTTCAGTTTCTCTATTATGAAATCAAATTCCGAATTTTCCGGCGCAACCTTAGCTAAGTAGGTTAGTAAGTTGTAGGGTACATGGATACTCGGCTTTTTAGGAGGCTTCATTAACCAACAGTATTTGTATAATCCCTTTAGCTTAGCTTCCTCCATTACATCGCTAACCTTAACTTTGCCAAAGTATATGTCCTCTAGTTCATCTAGTTCGTTCATGTAGCGCGGTATGTCCGTGACGGATATGTTTCTTGTTCCAACAAACCGCTTTAACGTTAACAGAAGCATGGACTGTGGGGAACCGTAACGGAACCAGACTTGCGGGGTGAATACGTTGCCAGTTGATTTAGAAATTTTTCTTCCGCTCTTGTCAAGAAACATTTCGTATCGTGCATGGAGCGGGGGCTCATATTTCAGTATTTCACGTGAGATTCTATCGTTCACTCTGACTGAGTCAGATATATCTTTCCCATAAGCCTCAAATCTTATTCCTAACGCCCGCCATCTAGCCGCAAACTCCCCAGCCTTCCAGCTCAGTTTTCCCTCACCCTTAGTGTAGTCAGCTTCACCCTTATATCCGCAGCCTTCCAGCCATCTTCCCTTAACCTCCATCCCCTCACACACATATAGCACCTTATTCTCTTTAGGTAGGAATTCGTATGCTTTTGTAGTATATATTCTTCCGCAGGAAGCGCAAACTGGAAAGTATGGAAGTACCTCCAAATATTTTTCTTGGCCGGTTTCCTCACGTATGATCTCGCCTATGCGTTTAGCATTCTCTAGAATGTCCTTTATTTCATTGTTAAGTAAGCCGCTCCTGTAGGCTTCAACGGCAGTCATGAATTTATATTCTATGCCAAGCTTATCTAATGCCTCGAGCAGTAAATGAACCATGTGGTCTCCATAGCTGTCATGGCAACCGAACGGGTCCGGTATGTCCGTGACGGGTTTTCCTAAGTGATTCTCCAGCCATTTAGGTAATCCAGCGGGAACGCTTCTTAAGCCATCCTTATTGTCGGAGAAAACTATAAACTCAGACTTATATCCCTGCTCTTTAATCGCTAGTGAAATAGCATAGTTCCTTGTGACCTCAGATACGCTTCCTATATGCGGGATGCCTGAGGCGGCTACCCCGCTCTCAACCCTAATAATATCTAGGCTTCTGCCTAACTTACGCTCTCGCTCAATCACTTTGAGAGCCATCTTATCATACCATGTTCCATGCCCAATTATTTTTTCAGCTCTCCCCAATGCTTAACTCATCCTTCCCCAGCTTGCTTTTACATATTCACACTACGAATGTAAGAATACAGATAAAAGTTATTCGTTTTTGAATAAAAATAAAGTTTTCAGATCCAAAAAGCTACTAAGACCACTTGAATAAGTCGAGAAAAAGCAAAAAGTTTAAGGTGATGATGAAAAAATTCTTGATTATTATTGGGTCTCTTTGTATCCTACCTTCTCTTTCAACATTTGAACTGATTCCGGATTCATGAGAGTTGTTGTATCGCCTATAGGCTGGTTTCTCAGCAGAGCCTTGAGAATTCTACGCATAATCTTTCCACTTCTGGTTTTCGGTAGATCATCAACGAATATTATTCTGTTCGGCCTAGCAATTGGGCCTATAACCTTATCAACCTGCCTCTTCAGCTCCGCTTCGAGTTCGCTGGTTGGCTTATACCCGGGCTTAAGCACGACAAATGCCACTGGTACTTCGCCCTTAATGTCATGCGGAGCCGAGACAACGGCGCTTTCAACCACTGCTGGATGCTGAGCTATAGCGTTTTCTACTTCGGCTGTAGATAGCCTGTGTCCGGCAACTTTCATCACGTCATCGACTCTTCCAGTAATCCTTATGTTACCTATCTCATCGTAAATGTAGGCTCCGTCGCCAGTATAATAAATTTTTTCACCGTAAACGCTAAAGTATTGTCGCTTAAATCTTTCAGGATCCTTATAGATTGTTCTAAACATGCCGGGCGCGAAAGGCGACATCTGGACTAGGTATCCGCCCTCCCCTATGCCTGTAGGCTTCCCATCCTCCGTTAGAATAGCGAATTTAGTGCCTGGGAAGGGTCTGCCGGCCACTGTAGGTATGAATGGGCCTATACCGGGCAGCGAGTTAATCAGGGTTGCTCCGGTTTCAGTCTGCCACCATGTGTCGATTATTGGACATCTGCCTCCTCCAACGACATTGAAGTACCATAGCCAGGCTTCCTCATTTATTGGCTCTCCAACTGTTCCGAGAATTCTAAGAGTGCTTAGATCATGCTTCTTAACCCATTCGTCACCGAGCCTCATAAGCATTCTTATCGCTGTGGGAGCCGTGTAAAACACTGTTACACCGTATTTCTCGATTATCTGCCACCATCTATCCGGAGCCGGATAATCCGGCGCCCCCTCATAAATTAGGAATGTTACGCCATTCATTAGCGGTCCGTAGCAGTTGTAGGTGTGCCCAGTGATCCATCCTATGTCAGCTGTACACCAGAATAAGTCATCGTCGTGTAAGTCAAAATCCCATTTCGTCGTCCAGTAGGCTTGCACAGCGTATCCCCCAACGTGATGTTCAATTCCCTTAGGTTTACCGGTTGTCCCGCTTGTGTAAAGTATGAAATGTGGGTCTTCGCTATCTAAAGCCTCTGGTTCGCAATAGGGTTCAGCCTTCTCCATGAGCTCATGCCACCAGTAATCCCGCCCCTCAACCATATTGACGTTTAATCCCGCTTCTTTTCCAAGACGCTTGACGACAACAACCTTCTCTATTGAAGTGCCCTCAACACCTATGTCAGCATTAGCTTTAAGGTTGATAACTTTACCTCTCCTATAATACCCATCGGCGGTGATTAGAAGCTTTGCTTCCGCATCAAGCATTCTGTCTCTAAGTGATTGCCCGCTAAAAGCCGAGAAAACAACGCTGTGCACTGCGCCTATACGCGCGCAGGCAAGCATTGCAATTATGACCTCAGGGATCATAGGTAGGTATATGCCGACCCTGTCACCCTTCTTTACGCCTAGACTTTTGAGGACGTTCGCAAATTTGTTGACTTCTCTATAAAGGTCATAGTATGTTAGGATTCTATGCGGCTCATCCGGCGGCTCCGGCTCCCATATTATGGCAGCCTTGTTTCTACGCCAAGTTTTAATATGTCTGTCGACGGCATTATAGCATATGTTTAGTTTTCCACCCACGAACCACTTATAGAATGGTGGTTCCCAAACGTATGTTTCAGTCCACTCCTTAAACCATGTTATGCCCTCTTTAGCGAGCTTCGCCCACCATGAAACCGGATCCTTAGCGGCCTCCTCGTATATTTTTTCGTCGCTAACCCAAGCTCTCTTCTTCATCTCTTCAGACGGCCAAAAGACGTTCTTCTTTTCAGGATCTTCAACAACCCACTTAATTGGCTCCTTCATTGTTAAGCACACGCCCAAATTTTTTATGGTCATAACGATACAGAGAATATAAATATTTCTCTCCGCAGTTATTTATCGCATAATTTTATGGAAGGGTGGATTCAGCAAATTACTTATAGACTATTGAAAGTCAGTATATTCGGTGGAGGCTCGATGATAGACTCATATGGTTTTGGCGTAATGGTCATTAATGGGAGACGTTATACAAGCGATGTAATAGTTTTTCCTGAAAAGGTTATTGATGGCTGGTGGAGAAGGGAAGGGCATAAAATCTATGTTGAAGACTTGAAGAAGATTCTCGAGCACAAGCCTCCCCCAGAAGTTCTGGTAATTGGAACCGGATATTTCGGGCTTGTTAAAGTTGATGAGGAAGTTAAAAGATTACTGAAAACTAGAAAAATTGAATTGATAGCTAAACCCACAAAAGAAGCTTATAAGACGTTCAATGACTTACTAAAATCTGGACGAAATGTTGCAGGAGCCTTCCATCTTACATGCTAATGCTGATGAGGATAATGAATGAAAATGAGGAGAAAATTCTTTATATCTCTAAGAAGCGGAATTAACCAAAATCGTTTGATCCTGCTTAGAAAAAAGATAAGTTTAAATTTATTATCTGTATTGTTTCTTTGAAAGTTTAAATAAGTGTGATGCTGTTCAAAAGAATGGTTTACGAGCGTGATATGCTTTGAGTGAAAGGCCCAGTGGAACCGAAGAATCAGAAGAATGGGTTCCCCGCACAAGACTTGGCAGAATGGTGTTAGAGGGGAAAATATCCTCCTTAGAGGAGATCTTCGCCAACGGCTTCAAGATAAGTGAGCCGCAAATAGTGAATATGCTTGTCCCAAATCTTGAGGAAGAAGTCATAAACATAAGTTTAGTGCAAAAACAGACTGATGCTGGTGAGAAATCTAGATTTAAAGCTATAGTTGCCGTCGGAAACAGAGACGGATATTTAGGCATAGGGTCAGGCAAAGCTACGCAAGTGCGAACCGCCATAGAGAAGGCAGCGAAAGATGCGCGTTTAAACATCACAATTATTCGTAGGGGTTGTGGAAGCTGGGAATGCGGTTGCGGTCAACCGCATTCGCTTCCATTTGAAGTTGTTGGAAAATGCGGCGCCGTGAAAATTAAGCTTATACCTGGACCTAGAGGTCTAGGTTTAGTTGCCGGCGAGGTCGCCAAGGTAATTCTCAGGCTTGCTGGAATCAGAGACTGTTGGACAAGAAGCTATGGTCCAACAAGAACCGTCCCATCATTTGCCTACGCGCTTTTTGACGCCTTAAAGAAAACATATGAAATTATTACACCATTAGATTGGGTGAGGTAGGAAAAGTGGAGAAGGGCGACAAGTGCTTGGCGGTTGTTAGGGTTCGCGGTACGATTAACGTTAGAAAAGAGATTGAGGATACATTGAAGTTACTTCATTTAACCCGAAATTGTCATGCAACGTTAATTGATAATCGCCCCTCCTATATGGGTATGCTTCATAAGGTGCAAAATCAAGTAACGTGGGGTGAAGTTTCAAAGGAGGTTATAGCACTACTTTTAAAGAAAAGGGGAAGACTGGTTGGAAATAAAAAGCTTACAGATGAATACGTTAAGAGACTTGGGTTTGAATCCATAGATGATTTAGCTGAAGCCATATACAATCTTAAGGTTGAATTTAATAAGCTTCCAGGAATCAAACCTGTTTTCCGTCTCCACCCGCCGAGTAAGGGTTATAAAGGTAGCATAAAAAAGAGTTGGAAGAGCGGTGGTGTAACCGGATATAGGGGTGAAGCAATAAACGATTTGTTAAAGAGAATGGCATGATATTCCTTGAGGTGTTAATTAGCATGCCGCATAGGCTTAGGAAAATACGGAAAAAACGTGGCTCCAGAACATGTGGCTATGGTAGGGTCGGCCAGCATAGAAAGAGCGGTTCAAAAGGCGAGAGGAAAGCCGGTAGACACAAACATGGTTGGTCATGGGTCCTAAGGTATGAACCAGACTATTTCGGTAAAGTTGGCTTTTTCTCTCCCAAAAGCCTTAGAAGAGATATCCGATGTATAAACTTGAAAGAGCTTGAAGAGCTCATCGTAAAGATGGCGCCAAAAACTAAGAAGGGTGAAAAAATATTCATAGACTTAGAGAAGCTGGGATACAATAAGCTACTTGGTGAAGGAAAAATAACATTGCCTGTTAGAGTTAAAGTTCCATTCTACACTAAGATAGCTCTAAGAAAGATTAATGAGGCTGGAGGGGAAATAATAGCGGAGAAGGAAATGGAAAAAATTAAGGTTGCAAGCTGAACTCAACCTTAATATTTATGGTAAATTTAAATATTATAAATTCAGAGCATGTTGAGGGGAAAATTTGGCTAGCCGTTTCCTAAAAGCTTTCCAGCCAATAATACAATTCATTCCGGAGATTAAGGCTCCTGAGCGCAGAGTTAGCTTTAACGAAAAGATACTTTGGACAGCTATTGCTCTAATAGTTTACCTTGTTATGAGCGAGATCCCTCTATACGGTTTAGGACGAGGCGAAGATATACTATTCTACAGAGTGATTTTTGCTTCAAGCAGAGGTACATTAATGGAGCTAGGTATAGGTCCAATAGTTACAGCCGGCTTAATATTGCAGCTACTTGCAGCTTCGGGCTTCATAGACGTCGACTTTTCTGATCCAGAAGATAGAGCCTTATTTACAGGAGCAAATAAGGTCTTTTCAATAATTATGACTATTGTTCAAGCATCGGCTTATCTGCTAAGCGGACTCTTCGGTAACATAAACGCCAAACAGGCAGTAATAATATTTATACAGCTCATCTTCGCCGGGCTAATTGTCATGCTCTTGGACGAGATGATTCAGAAGGGTTGGGGTATAGGAAGCGGCATAAGCCTATTTATTTTAGCCGGCGTGGCGCAACGCATAATGTTAGACTGCTTCTCAACCATGCCATCCTTAAGCGATCCTGCAAAATATAGGGGAATAATTTCAGCCATCATCCAAACATTAGTTACTGGAGGCTCCCTAAGTAGCTTATTCATAAGACCCAGAAATGATCCAAGTATACTGGGCCTAATATTGACAATAGGAATATTCCTGTTCTGCATTTACGCCCAGGGAGTTAGAGTTGAAATACCCATAGCTCACTCGCGCTTTAGAGGCTTCAGGGGAAGATATCCGATCAATCTTCTCTATGTTTCCAACTTACCAGTTATATTTGCATCAGCACTCTTTGGAAACATATACATGATAGCGCAGATATTATGGAATAATTACCGCTACAATACGAGTTTAAGTCCATGGATTAAACTATTAGGTGATTTCGAATATACTCCGGGAGGCACTCCTCAGCCCATAGGCGGATTAGCATATTACGTTACATCTCCAAGAGGTTTTATGGATGTCCTAGAAAATCCAGTAAGATACGCAATTTATGCCGTAATGCTTATTTCCTTCTGTATTGTTTTCTCACGGGTCTGGCTTGAAGTCGGAGGATTAGATCCAAAAACTATCGCTAAACAGCTTGTTGACTCAGGAATGCAGGTTCCCGGTTTCAGGAGATCCGAGAAACCTATCGAGGCTATTTTAAGACGGTACATTCCAATAGTCACTTTATTGGGCGGCCTCATAGTTGGCTTGCTGGCAGCCATAGCCGACTTCTTCGGAGCCTTCGGAACCGGAACAGGTATATTGCTTTCTGTAGGAATCATATATCAATATTATCAGCAGCTAATGAGGGAACGTATAGAAGAAATCTACCCTGGTATAAGGAAGTTCCTTGGAGGATAAAAGCTATGTTACCGGAGTTACTTGGCGTTCTTCCATACTCAACAATTTTTATCACATTTATATCTTTCATTTCCTCCCTGGTAACTACTCTGCTGAATCGCAAGTTTATCGATAGAAGGCTGCTTGCTGAATGGCAGAAGGAAATAGCTGAATGGAATGCTAAGAGAGAACTCGCTAAAAAAACAGGTGATAAAAAACTTATGGCTAAAGTTAAGAAACAGGAGATCCGGATAATGCAGATCAGAGCTAAAATATCTAGTCAGCAAATGAAAACTACACTAGTTACTTTCATTCCTTTCCTAATCATGTGGTGGATACTAGTGGGTTTCTATGGGAATAATCCGGTTGCCTTCATACCCTTACTTTGGGAAAGAACCGGCATCCCATTCTTCTTCTGGTACGTTATATGCCAATTCTTCTTCAACTTTCTGCTTTCAAAAATTTTCAACGTTAACATGGGTATGGGAGCTGGAATGACGAGATGACAGCCAGCCCCAATAAACAGAACGCAGAAAAGATAATTATATGCATCTCGGGTTTAGCTGGTTCAGGTAAGAGTACCGCTGCAAAGAGAATCGCTAAACATTACGGGCTTAAATACTATTCCGGCGGAGACGCCTTAAAGGCAGTTGCCATCGAAATGGGCTACAAAGAGACTGAAAAAGGATGGTGGGAAACCAATTGGGGTAAGAGATTCCTCAATAAACGTCTAGAAAACCTTAATTTAGATAGGCGTGTCGATGAGAAAATGCTTAAGTGGGCTAAAGAGGGAAACGTCGTATTAGATAGCTGGACTATGCCTTGGCTTTTAAAGGATGGCTTAAAAATATGGCTTGACGCCTCGGAGGAAGTTAGAGCTCAAAGAATAGCTGAAAGAGATGGAATAAGCTTTGAGGAGGCATTAAAGCGGATGAAGGAGAGAGAAAGCGTGACGAAGGAAATCTACAGGAGACTTTACGGCTTTAGGCTTGGCGAAGACTTTGAACCATTCCAAGTAATACTCGACGTAAACAAGCTCAATAAAGAAGAAGTTTTTAAAGCATTATGCCTAATAATCGACAATTTACTTTTCAGGAGAAAAATCTCAAGATAAGTCTCTCAATCTCCTTTACTAACGCTTATTGAGAATCTGCTAAACTATCGCATTCACCAACCAGAAAACTAGGTCGCCGACAAACATGGCTAACACAAACCCTATGGTTATGAAAACTAGGAATGGCAAACCGATCGTAACCCAAATTTTTCCATCTATTTCCTTCGGTATGCTTTTTCTTTCCTCGTTGTTTACACGCTGGAACACTTTCAAGCTTCTTCTTATTCGACCATCTTCTTCCTTGTTGAATTCTTCCAAAATTATGTAATGGTGTTTCCTGACGCGCAATTTCCGCGCTTCAATTCTAAATCCAGTTAAGAATGCAAGAATCTTTGTTATAGTCTTCTCTTCTTCCAATCCTCCAAATATTTCCATACCATTTTTTATTAAATCCGCCAGATTTCTCAATACCATTACGAACACTAAAAGCGATGTTACTAAAACAGCGTTATTAAATGTTGATAATGGAGGTAAAAGTCTTCGAGGATGGATTTCAGGTAGGAGAATAATGGATTCCACGCTAGGGTAGGTCGGCATGGAAACTGCTAGGCACATTAAAGCTTTTGCATCTGCCCCGCCAAAGAGACCTAAATAGAATAATGCAAAGGAAATCCCAATAATTATAGCTGCGGATATAACAGATAACATTATTAATGAGGTATTCCAGTTGTTTAACGCCAACGAAATCAGCGTTAAAACCGAACCTATTGGCGCGAAAAATAACCAAATTAGGTTCGGAACTTCCCTAGTCTTTATATCATAGATTGAAGCTGCTGAAAGAAATAGCAGACATATCAAAAACCTTAACAAATCAATCCACTCATACATCATCATACACCATCACAGTACTATTTTCTGAGATTCCGGTAGTAAAAGAATGAATCTTCAATAGCATATTTTATTCTTTTCACCCCTTCATATAATTTAAGCTAAATCTTCAGCGATTTCAGTAAACTAAAAAACCTTGTAGAGCTTTTTGATAAAAGTTAGAGTTTTAAAAGCAGTTCTGAAGCCTATAGTCGTATAGAACGCAGGGGCTCCGGTTGGATTTTTATCGTCCACACTTAGCTCTATCAGCTTGGCGCCTTTCGAAATAAGCCATTTCACAGCTTCTAGAATGAGAGTTGTCCCTATTTTCCTTCTTCTATATGGCTTTAATACTCCTATGGAGCTGATGAAGCCACGTTTAGGCCTATTTCCAGAGGGCTTATCACTTATAGTCGCTATTACGTAACCCACGGGGATGTCGTTAAACCATGCAATAACCACGTAGTCTTCGTAACCTTCATCTTCAAACCAAGCTCTTGTCTCCTCAAGGGTCTCAGGTCTAAAGTCAAAATGCTCTTGGAATGCTTTATTGTGAATGGAGCTCAGGACTTTGAGGTCCTCATTATCCTTGAGTGGGTTAGCTATTCTAAGTTCAACTTCTCTACAAGTTCTTATATTGTTTGGTATTTCTTCTGGCTTAAGCCTCATAGTGCTATATGAACGGATTAGCTTGAACTTCATTAAGCGGTAAAGGGAAATGCGTTTTTCCATATTATCTCTGGCTGATGCTTGAACAGCCTTTGCGCTAGCTGACAAAAGCCAAGTAATAGCATGCTTAAGCAATCTTTTATCTACTTCTGACCCCTCGAGTTCAGGTTTTACGGCAAATTGCCATATATATCCCTTCGGAGATTTACGAGCTTTATTAATGGAG
>Ga0190363_1002677_pt1 | contig 10053 bp, 7 predicted proteins | sample 48721867_MG_FD_161272 | JGI IMG/M metagenome (GOLD analysis project Ga0190363, IMG submission 161272) | Hydrothermal vent microbial mat bacterial communities from Southern Trench, Guaymas Basin, Mexico - 4872-18-6-7_MG | ecosystem: Environmental > Aquatic > Marine > Hydrothermal vents > Microbial...
TCAAAGTGCCTATCCGGCCCTGGGGGAACGGTGAGGAGAAGGGTTTCCGTGCCCCCCTCGTCGCTCTGCCGGCGCAGGGTGGCCTCGATGGGCTCCATGTCCAGCGCGGTAATGCGCACCTGGACATACTCCGTGCGGCAGGGGATAAGGCGCGCCGCGGGGCCGCGAGCGTCTTCGGGCAGCGGGGGGAAGGTAACGCACACCTCAACCTGGCCTTGGCCGGGCGCAGGCAGCGCAGGGGCAACCGCCGGCGGGCCGCCTGCGATGGGCACCGTTGCGCAGCCCGCGGCCAAAACGGAGCACAGCACGCCGCCCGCGAGCACGATGATAACCCTCGCCCAGCGCGCCACTTAGCGCACCCCCCTCGCCGCGTGGATCTCAATTAGCGTGCGCGAGACCTCCATGCGCACGGGGATGCTCAGCGTGCCCCCGTTGGTGCGCAGCACAAGCGCGCACTCGTAAAGCCCCGGCTCAAGGCCCTCGCGCGACACGGAGACGGCTACCGCGGCCGAGCCGCTGCCGCTTGTCGGGGCAACGGAAAGCCACGGCGCGGACTCCTCGAGCGTCCATTGGAGCTGGCCCGCGTTTTCCACAATTTGCAGCGTTTGCGAGCAGGCGAGCGAGCCAAAGTCAAGCTCGCGCGGGGAAACGCTAAACTCCGGCCGGACAACGGACACCGCGGCCGTGCCCGTCTTTCTCCCGGCAATGGCCACCACTGTCGTCTGGCAGGGCTCATTGCCCGCGCGGAACACGCCGTATTCGTCGATCGTCCCCCCACCGCCGACGACGACCCAAATCGGCTGGATGGGCTGGACGTTGCCGTAGATGTCGAGCACCGCCGCGGAGAAGCGCAGCGTCTGCCCCACGGTGACCTCGGCGGCGCTGGGGCTAACGATAACCTGCTTAAGCTGGGCGAAGACCTCCTCGGAGACGAGGGTAATGCGCAGGCGCATCTGCTGGCCCGGGGCGAGGGTCGTCTGGATCTCGATCCTCTGATAGCCGGAGTCGGGCGGGGGCTCGACGACGACCGTCACATCGCCCGCGGGCACACCGCGCAGCTCGTAGTAGCCTGAATCGTCGGAGTAGTCGCCCACGAGCACCTCCTGGCGCACGCCCGCGGTGCCTTGGCCCGTGGCGGGCTTGGGAACGTAGACATAGGACTGCGGGATGCCCAAGTCCGGCTGCAGGGCGTCTACCACGTGCCCATAGATTAGCGACTGGCCAGGATCGGCCGGGGTTGTCGGAGGCTCGTTCGGCGTTTGCTCTGGCGACGGTGTGGGCGCGGGAGCGGCGTCATCTCCGGGTTGGGGCTCGGCGATGGGCGAGGGGGTGGGAGCGGCGAGCCCGTCGTCCGCTGGGGCGCGCTCCTCGCCCTGCGATGGGTTGGGGATGGGCCCGATATCAATAACGCCGGCGGAGCAGCCCAGCACGCTGACAACCACCGCCGGCGCGCAGATCGCTAAAACGGCTACCTTTGCTCTCATAATCGGGCCTCCCGCCCGCGTTTTCCGAGCGGTGTACCCTTAATTCCACAGACAAGCGCCGCCTAAACGCCTTGCTTTACATTTTTTCCACATTTTTTTCACAGGGCGGAAAACTTGCCGCAAAGTAGCGTTTGCAAGCGGAGTAAGGGCGCCTCGCCACAGGGCTTGGGGCTGCCAGGTGCCGCTTGTCGCTAAACGAGGGGGAGGGCCGGGGCAGAGCAGGCGACGCGGGGCGCGCCAGGCGCGCTATACGTTGTCCCAAATCTCCGCTTCTTTGTAGGGCCAGGTGTGCTCGAGAAACTCCGCCGTGGCCTCGGGGTCCGGCCCCATGTAGAGGATGGACAGGTTGTCCCAGGAGAGAATGCGCTGGGCCACTTCGTGCACGTCCCCCGGGCCCACGTGCCGCGGCCCGCCGAACATCTTGTCGAACTCGTTTGCGCTGCTCAGCCGGCTGAGGAAAAAGTTCGTCCCGCGCAGGGGCGCCGCCGTCTGCGGGTCGTCCAAGAGATAGTCCTGCAGGTGGGAGAGGATGGTCAGCGCCTCCTCCACCTCGGCGTCCTCCGGAGGCTCTAAGAACAACGACTCCACGCTCCGCGCGAGCGCGCCCACCGTCTTCTTAAACCGCGCGTAGCTCCCCTGAACGTAGACCTCGAGCACGAGGACATCGTTGAGATACCACAGGTCCGAACCGGCCATATCGCCTAGCCCCAGCTCCCAGGACAACCGCTTAACGACGCGCGAGTCCGGCCCATTGCCGAGCACGCAGTCGAGCACGCGCAGCATAAACTGCGTGCGCGGGCCGCCCTCGGTGTCCGGAAAGAGCAGGTGCAGGCTAAACCGCTCGTCCACCGTAGGCACAATGACCATCCGCCGCTCGCGGGTTAGCCCCCCGTGCAGCCGCGGAGGTGGGGGATTGCCCGAAGCCTCGATTACCTGGCGCAAGCCCTCCGCGGCAAGGGCCAGGTCCCTCTCGCGATAAGCGCCGGCGACGGAAAGCACGACATCGGGCTGCACCCAGTACATGTCGAACCGGCGCGCGACGTCCTCCACGGTAATGCTGGGCAGGGTGTCGCGCGTGCCCGTCACGCTAAAGTTCAGCCCCTCCTCGAGGAGCACGCGGTGGATCAGGTCGGACACGTCATAGGGCACCTCGTAGCTTTCGGGCAGGCTCTCCCAGAGGACGGACTTCTCCAGCTCCAGGGCCTCTTCGGTAAACTGCGCCTCGCGCAAGAACCTGGGCACAAGCTCGGCGATCTCCTGGCCCCGCGAGCGGTGCCCGCTGACGAAAATATATGCCTCGCCCGGGGTAACGTGGCCGCTCGTATATCGCCCGTGGGCGATCCCCCGGCGCCGCACGGCGGAGTCGGTCTCCACCACGCAGCGCTGGGTAAGCAGGGCCACCCCCGGTTTGCTCGGGTGGTCGGTAAGGCTCCCCGCGCCGACGTGGATGGAATAGCAGACGGAGTGCACGTGCGGCGAGTATAGCTCGATAACCCTCATGGCCCTCGCGCCAACCTCAAGCTCGCGCCCCGCGGTCAAGCGCAGTGCAAGTGTAGCAGCAGGGGCGGCCAAGCTCAACTGATCAAACAGCGGGCGGCTCCGGGCAGTGCCCTCGCTGCGCGCGCCGATTTTACATAATTGCGATTATATATGGGAGGGAAACACCCCCCGCCGGTGAATTTAACCGAGGAAAATTTCGCCCCAGGAGGAGGCAAGCGGTGAACAGATTTATCGGCGCAGCGCTTGTTGTTTCTCTTTTTGCACTTCTCCTCATCCTCCCCCGTCTGGGCCAGCGCCAACCGCCCGCGCCGCAGCCCGCTCCCTCAGCCCCCTACCAGGCGCAGCCCGCGTCCTATAACCCAAGCGACGTCTACCTCAGCTATTTCAGCGGGCACTGGTGCAACTGCTGGCGGCGCAACGATCTCCCCCCGTTCGAGGAGCTAAAGAGCTACGAGGGCGTTCTTCCCCGAGCGAAGACGCCAGCGTGGGCCAAGAACAAGCTCATTATGCTCGACGGGCTGAGCCCTGCGGAAAAGCTTGCCGCGCGCGCCTTTGCGGGGATCGTCAACCGCCGCGTGCCCATGTGGTATCTCGTGGAGCGGGGCGACTTTTGGCTGCGCGGGCGGCGCGCGCCGTGGCGCCGCGCCGCGGTGGGCGACCCGCTAATGGGCATTTGGGCCCGGGGCAAGCCCTTGCCCCAGCAGGTGGGCTATAGAATCGACAAGTCCAAGCTGCTCATGGGGATAAAGCGCTTTGTTAACGAGCTGCAGCCGCCGGAGTTTAACGCCATTGTCCTTTACGACCCGGCGCTGCTCGACCCTAACGCCAAGCCGGCCCAGCCGCGCGCCGTGCTTAACGTGGTGCGCACGCTGTGCGCGGTGGAAAACGCCCTGCCCCTGACCCCGGAGCTTTATCGCAAGTTCGTCCAGCAAAGCTGGTCCGCGCAGGGGATGCAAGATCGCGTGCCCCAGCTTCCTGTGCTCGACACAACGCAGATGAAGCAGTGGAACTTGGCCACCTACAACGGCGACGAGAAGCAGGCGACGATGGCCGTATATACCTGGGCGCTGAACAACCTTTGGGACAAGTGCCTAAAGTTCGCCCTGGTCTTTATCCCCCCGCTGGGCAGCGCGGGCGAAACGGACCTTACCGACTATGTTACGCAGTTCGACCTGTTCACCTTTTACATCGACGGCGACACGAACATGGACGAGCGCACCCTGGAGCTTATTTTGAGCAAAACCCCGCAAAACTGCCCGATAATCGGCGTTATCGGCACGAAAGACGACCCCGAGCTTGAGCAAAAGCGCACGCGCTTGTTGCGCCTGTTCTCGCGCTTTGGCAAGTTCTTTATCGACTGCCGCGGGGCGCGCAACATCTCGTATCACTCCGGCGAGCGGCCGGTCCAGCGCGAGCCGCTGCGCCCCAAGCCCCCGCGCCAGGTTAAGCTCGAGGCGAACAAAAAATACCTCGCCTTCTGCTTAACGTGCGGCAACTCGCTCGGCTATTTCCTCAACGAGCGGCCGGTGCACTGGGACTATCAAAGCCGGGGCTCCTTGCCCCTGGGCTGGGCGATCCCCCTCGCCGCGGCCGACGCCTTCCCCAACTTGCTGAAATACTTCTACCTCACTGCCTCGGCCAACGACTGCTTCGTCGCGGACATGTCCGGCATGGGCGAAATTCACGCGCCCGTGTTCGGCGAGGCGTTTAAGGAAAAGGACAAGATCTTCCAATACTTCCTCCAGAGCACAGCGGGCTACATGAGCCTGTTGGGCATCGACACATTGTGGGTCGACGCCGCCGACGAGCAGACCCTGCAGCGCTACACTACTGTGATCGACGGCCTGCGCGCCATTCTCTACGGGACCAACGCCGCGGGGGAGTATCTCGAGCGCAGCTCGTTCCGCGTGGGGCAAAGGCCCGTCTTTTGCGCCTTTCGCTCGGTCGCCGCGAGCCGCAAGGTGCTCGAAAACCTCCCTGCCGAGCTGCGGGGCAGGCCTGAGCGGTTTGTCTTCGTGGGCATTGACGAAACGCAGTTTTCGCCCGAGGAAGACGTCGTTGCCCTAATCGCCCGCGCCGCGCGCGCCCTGGGCAACGAGTATCTCGTTGTCCGGCCGGACGAGCTCGCCGCGCTATACCAGCAAGCTGTCGCCGCGGGGCTTGCGCCTGAGGACAAGCCCGCGCTTGTCGCCCAGGCCACTGCGCAAAAGGAGCTGGCCATCGCCAAGGTCGCGCGCGGGGCGATCGCCATTGACGGCGCGCTGGGCGACTGGCGCAAGCTGGGCCTACGGCCGCTTAGCATCTCCTCCGCGGCGCAGGTTGCCCAGGGAGCGGAGCAGCGGCAAGGCGCGAGCGACCTTTCTGCAACCGTCTACCTCGCCTACGACGAGGACTATCTCTACCTTGCCGCGGCGGTGCGCGACGACGTCGTCCACGCCGACGACTTTAACCCTGCCGCGTGCGACTCCGTGGAGCTTGTGCTCGACGCGCGGCGGGCGCCGTTCCGCGAGCCGCGGCCCACGGAGGGGTTCTATCGCCTGCGGCTTACCCCCGCGGCGGGGCTGCTGCAAAAGCCCAAGCTCTCGCTTATTTACCCCACGTTCGACGTGGGCCCAGTAAGCATGAACCGCCACGGGATCGAGGAGATCTTGGCCAGCGTGCGCACGAGCGAGGGATATGTGATCGAGGCGGCGCTTCCCCTGCTCAACTTCCCCCGGGCGCGGTTTGCCCCGGGGGCCGAGCTCGGCTTTGGCCTGGCCATCAATGACTTCGACCGCGGCCCCGCCGTGGAGGCGCGTATGGAGTGGCAGGCGAAAAACTCCCTACAAAACGCACTTAACCTGGCCCGGGCCAGGCTCTCCTAGCGTGGCGCAAACCATGCCCCAAGCAAGCGTGCGCTTTTCGTGCCCCGTCCCTCCGCAGGCGGAGCAGTACTTTCAGCGTCTGCTTAGCGACCGAGGCGCCGCCTGGCTTAAGACGGCGCGCGCCGGGGGCAAGAAGGTCGTCGGCTACTTCTGCACCGTCCTACCCCAGGAGCTCTTCCTTGCCGCGGGGGCCGTGCCCTTTCGCCTGTGCGCCGGCGCGTGGGGGGAAAGCGCGCCGGGCGCGCCCCTTGCCCGCGACTCCTGCCCCGTGGTCGCCGCGGCGTGGGATACGCTACGCGCGGGCCTTGCCGCAGAGCTCGAGGCCATCGTCGTCTGCACCACCTGCGACTGGAAGACCAAGCTCGCGGACCTCCTCCGCGCGCAGGGCAATGTGTTCCTCATTGATCTTTCCCCAGGCAGGCCCGCCGAAGAGGTCGTCGCCGAGTGGGAGGGCCTATGCGCCTGGCTCGCCGACATTACCGACGTCCCCGTTACCCGTGCCAGACTGGAACAAGCGATCGACCTCGTCGCCCAGGCGCACCAGGCCCTGCGCGCGCTGTTCGCCCTGCGCCGGCGCAAGCCGCCGGCGATTTCCGGCTCTGAGGCAATGCTCGTTGCCGACGCCCTGTATTACGGAGATGTGGCAGGCTGGACGGCCGCCTGCCGCAGGCTCGCGGACGCCCTGGCGCGCGCGCCAAGGGAAAGCCGCCCCGCGCGGCCGCGCGTTTTGCTCACCGGGGCGCCGATCATCTGGCCCAACGACAAGCTCCCCCGGCTCATCGAGCAGGCGGGGGCGGACATCGTGTGCGAGGAATTCTGCTCGCGCCTAAATGTGTTGTATGAAAATGGAGCCCCGCGGGGGAGGCTGCGCGAGATGCTCCTCTGGCTCGCCCGGCGGGCTGTGGAGCGCTGCGCCTGCACGTTTTCCCTCCCCGTGGGCCGCCGCGTGGCGCTCGTTCGGCGAGCGCTGAGCGACTTCGAGGTCTCCGGCGTGGTGTATCATATCCTGCGCGGGTGCGCGCCGGCGGCGGTGCAGGCGGCGCCGCTTGCCCGGGCGCTGCGAGAGGCTGGCGTGCCCGTGCTCGAGCTAGAGACGGACTACAGCGCGGAGGACGTTGAGCCGTTGCGCACCCGCATAGAGAGCTTCGTGGGTATGCTCCAAGCGCCAGGGGCGGAGCAGCCCACGGCCCAGGGCGTGTGAGAGATGGACCTTTTCGCAGGGCTAGACATCGGCTCCACAGCGACCAAGTGCGTGCTGCTAAACGAGAAGCGCGAGATCGTTCAGGCCGACGTCGCCCCCTCCGGAGCGAACTGCCGGCGCACGGCGCATCGCCTGCTTGCCCAGCTGCTCGAGCGCGCCGGCGCGGGGCCGGGCGATGTGCGCTATGCCATTACCACGGGCTACGGCCGGCGCCTCGCCGAGCTGGGGCACGAGATCGTGAGCGAGATTACGGCAAACGCCACGGGGGCGCGCTGGCTCAGCCCGCCGGGCAAAACCGTGCGCACGGTAATCGACATCGGCGGGCAGGACAGCAAAGTAATCTCGCTCGACGAGCAGGGCCGCGTGGTTAACTTTGCCATGAACGACAAGTGCGCCGCGGGCACAGGGCGCTTTCTCGAGGTTATCGCCCAGCGGCTCGAGCTTAACCTTGAGGATCTCGGCAAGCTGCACTTTACCGCCAAGCACGAGCTGACGATCAACAGCGTGTGCACGGTGTTTGCGGAGTCCGAGGTCGTCTCGCTGCTCGCGCAGGGGCGCGAAGTGCCCGACATTGTCGCAGGAATACACCGCTCAGTGGCGAAGCGAGTGGGGCAGCTTGTGCGCAGCGTGGGGGTCGTGGAGAGCGTGATGTTCGACGGCGGCCCGGCGCAAAACCGCGGCGTGGCCGCGACGCTTTCCGAGGAGCTGGGCGTGGAGCTGCTCGTCCCAGACGCCCCCCAGCTCGCCACGGCCCTTGGCGCGGCGCTTATTGCTTGCGAGCGCGCGGAGCGCGGGGCGCGCGGGGAGCCCATCTCCCTCGCTGTGGAGCACTAGCTTGCGCGCTCGGCGTGCAAACCCTGTGCGGAGGGGGCGATGACCGTGTGCAGGCGGGCGGTTGGTTTTGCGCTGCTTGTTTTGGCGTGCGTTTGGGGCGGGGCGTTTGGCCAACGCGGCGGGAAAATGACCCTCGCCAAGCTTAACGTCCCGGGCTGGCGGCCGGCGAGCGAGATCCGCACCTATGTCGGCCCGAAGCTCGAGGAGGCGATCGACGGCTTCGTCGACTTTTACCTTGGCTTTCGGTTCCTAGACTCCGAGCACCGCATTTTTCAAAAAGGCAACAAAAAGCTTGAGGTTTTCGTCCACCGCTTTGGCACGCCCGAAGATGCGTTTGGCCTATATACCGTGCGCCGCTCGCCGGGCAAGCTGGTTAACATCGGCGACCACGCCACGCTGGGCAAGCTCCCCAACCTAATGGTCTGGCGGGGGCGCTATTGCATCCGTATCGCCCAAGTGGGGCGCGCGCCGATTACCGAGGAGGACATGCGCCCGTTTGCCGAGCGCCTCGCCGCGCAAGTGAGCGGGAAATATAACATGCCCGCGCTCGTGCGCGCTTTGCCCGCAGACCGCGTGAACTGGCTTACCCTGCGCTACTTGCACTATCGCAACGCGTTGGAGCAGGTGCTTAACATCTCGTTCGACAACGTGTTCTTGCTTGGCGAAGACCTGCAGAACCGGCGCTGGGATGTAGACTGCGTCCTTGCCGAGTTAACCGTAGCTGGCGCCCCGCAGCTTGTCGTTTTGGCCGCCTATCCCAACGAGCAAAAGGCGCAGCAAGTGGTAAACATGCTCGCCCAGGTAGCAGTGGACGACGGCCAGCGCCTGCTTTCGCGACGGCCCTGGTTGGACTATCTCGCGCGCAACGGCAAGCACACGCTTATCTTTCGCTCGCAAAACCTCGTCGCCTACGCGCTCGAGGTGGCCCAGCCCGACCGGGTAAAGGCGCTTTTAGAGCAGGTGATCGCCCGATATCGCAAGCTGTCCTAGACCGCGCCCAGGCCCTGGAGCCGTTTTTTCGCTGGGCGGACTACCACAGCCCGGCACAGGCCATCGCCGCCCACCGCGGCGCGGGGCGCCGCGTCGTTGGTGTGCTTTGCGCCCTTGTCCCACTTGAGCTAATCCATGCCTCAGGCGCGGCCTTCGTCCGCCTCTGCGCAGGCCAGCGCAAGGACGCCGAGCGCGGCGCGGCCGAGCTTCCCCGCGACACCTGCCCCGTGGTCCTCGCCTGCTGGGGCGCGCTGTTTGCTGCCGAGCAGCCGGCGCCCGAGGCCTTGGACCTCGTCGTTGCCCCGATCACCTGCGACTGGAAGGCGCGGCTGGCCCAGCTTGTTGGCGAGCGCGCCCCCGTCCTCTCCCTCGACGTTCCGCGGCGCAAACACAGCGCGCGGGCCCGCGCGTTGTGGCGCGCCGAGGTCGCCCGGCTGCGCGACGAGCTGGGCCGCCTGGCGGGGCGGAAGGTCGACCGCGAGGCCCTGTTGCGCTCGGTTCGCCTGTTCCGCCGCGCCACGCGCGCCACCCGGCGGCTCGTCGAGCACATGCGCAGCGACCCGCCGCTGTTGCGGGCAACCGAGGCGGCCCGCGTGTTTTGGACGGCATATTGGGCGCCGATGGAGGAGTGGGCCGCGGCCGCGCAAGCGCTGGCCGACGCTCTCGACGCCAGCCCAGCCGCGGAAGAAAAGCCCGCCGCGCGCCCCCGTCTGCTGCTCACCGGCTCGCCCTGCGTGTGGCCTAACGCCAAGGTGCTTGCCGTGGCCGAGGAAGCGGGCGCGGCGATCGTTGCCGACGAAACCTGCGCTGGCCCGCGGCCCCTGTGCGACGCCGTGGCCCTGGACGAGCCCACCCTGGCCGACCTTCTCGCCGCGCTTGCCGACCGCTACCTGCTGCCCTGCACCTGCCCCTGCTTTTCGCCCAACGACGATCGCCTCGAGCGCCTCGCTTTGCTTGCCCAGCGCTTTTCGGTCGATGGCGCGATATATCACCTGCTCCGCGGCTGTCACCTTTACGACGCTGAGCTTGCCGCCGTGCGCGAGCGCTTGGCTGAGCTCAACGTTCCCGTTCTCTCCATCGAGACCGACTACTCCGCGGAGGACGTAGAGCAAATCCGCGTGCGCGTTGAGGCGTTTGTGGAAATGCTCCGCGGGCGCGAGGGGCGACGCTAGCCCGCGCG
>Ga0190363_1002678_pt1 | contig 10050 bp, 4 predicted proteins | sample 48721867_MG_FD_161272 | JGI IMG/M metagenome (GOLD analysis project Ga0190363, IMG submission 161272) | Hydrothermal vent microbial mat bacterial communities from Southern Trench, Guaymas Basin, Mexico - 4872-18-6-7_MG | ecosystem: Environmental > Aquatic > Marine > Hydrothermal vents > Microbial...
CTTTAAGACCAAATTTTAAATCTTCTTTATCTTTATCAGTCAAAGCTGAAATTAAAAGTTCTGCACCTGGAAAATTAACTCCTTTTCTCGAAGAAATAATTCCTCCTTGAATCACTCTTGTTATAACCTTTTCAGATTTTTTTTCAATAACTTTAACTTTTATAAGTCCATCTGCTATAAAAATAAGATCTCCTTCTTTAAGATTCCTTAAAATCTCAGGATGATCTATATAGATTTTACCAACTCCGTTTACCTTCTCACAAAAAATAGGTCTTTCATAAATTTCTAAAATCTCTCCTTGATATAAAGAAAAAGGAACTTTTACTTCCCCTACTCTTATTTTAGGTCCTGAAAGATCTTGCAGAATCGCAACAGTTTTGTTAAGCTCTAAAGAAACTTTTCTTATTCTCTTAATATTCTCTCTGTGATAGTCTTTATCTCCATGAGAAAAGTTTAAACGGAAAACATCAACCCCAATTTCTATAAAAGTTTTAATAATTTCATAATTTCTTGATACTGGACCAAGAGTTGCAATTATTTTTGTTCTTTTCATTTATATTTTATTGAAATATAAAACAATTATTAAATTATACAATCAATTTTAAAATTTTTATTATTGACCGATATATTATTAAAAACTATACTTAAAAATTATGGAAATCAAATTTAAGATTTGCAGTTGTCAAAAAAATAAATTTAATTCATGGAAAAAATTTGTTGAAACACTAAAAAATATATTAAAAAAAGAAATAAAATTAGATTTTTTAAAAAAAATTCCTGAAGAATTAGAAGAAAAAGTAGATCTATTTTATGTCTCTTTTCCTTTTTCTTTAATTCTTTACAAAAAAAATTATAAACCTATTGCTAAATTTAAAAATCAAAAAGATGAATATTTAATTATAGGCAATGAAAATTTAGAAAAAATTAAAAATAAAGAAAAAATTAAAATTTTTATAACAAATCATCCTTTTTCTTTTTACCTTCTTTTTTGTTTTATCTCTCAGCTTGATTTAGATTTTTCAAAAATATTAGTAATTACAATTAATTCTTATGAGAAAATAGTTAAAAAGCTTCTGAGAAATGAAGGAGAATTTGGTATAGTTTCAAAAAAAACAGTAGAAGCTTATTTAAACAAATTTTTATTTATAAAAGAATCTCCTTTTAAAGTTTCTCATTACTTTTTAGTTCCTTCTGATTCAGCTTTATTTTTTGAGATAAAAAAAGCTCTTTTTTCTATAGATAAAGAACTTATTAAAGCTTTAGGGTTTAAGGATATAGAGATTTTAAATGAATGGGAAGAAGAATTTATTAAGAATTTTCATTTTTTAGGTAAGTTTTTCTCTAAAATAATAGAAGATTGCACTATTTTAGAATCTCTTTCAAATTCACCTTACTTTGGGATAGGTATATATCATGAAACTTTTCTCTATGCTAATCCCTATTTATGTAAACTTTTAGGATATACTATTGATGAATTTCAAAGAATGAAACCTGAAGAAATTCTTTATTATGAGGAGGACAAGATTTTTGCAAGAAAAATAATAAAAAAACGCCTGCGCGGAGAATTCTTTATTCTTCCTCATCATGAAACAACATTTAAAACAAAAGATGGGAAAAAAGTAGAGGTATTACTTTTTACATGCACTATTTTTTATCAAAATAAATATTGCGGTATGATAGTAGCTATAGATATTACTAAACAAAAGATCTTAGAAAATTTTAATAAATTTTTAAGAAAAATTAACCGAGCTATAATCACATGCACTTATGAAACAGAAATTTATGAAAAAATTCTTCCTGATATTTATGAAACTTTAAATTTAAAAGCTGTTTGGATAGGAATACCTGATTATAAAAAAGATATAATAAAACCTAAATTTTTTTATCCTAAAAATTTAAAATTTTTAAAAAACTGGAAAACTTCTATATCTTCTCAAAAATGTATATGTATTAAATCTTTATTATCACAAAATATAAAAATAGTTTCAGATATTGTAAAATCAGATCTTCCTCATAAAAAAAAGCTACTTTCCTTAAATATACATTCCCTTTGCGCTATTCCCCTTGTTAAACATGATCAAATAATTAGTATTCTTATTTTATGTTCTGAAGAACCAAATTTTTTTAATAAATATAAAGAATTTTTAAAAGAATTACAAAAAGTTCTCTCATTTGCTTTAAACAAAATAGACTTATTATTTAAAAATTATATTATTAATGAATTTATTAAAAAACCTGATGAAATTTTAATTATTTGTGATGAAAAGGGTAATATTGAATATATCAATCCTTTTGGATTTGAACTTTTAAGTAAACTTGAAGAAAATTTATTAGAAACAAACTGTTTTGAACTTTTATATCTTTCTAAAAAGGTATTAAAAGAGCTGAGAGAAAAGAAAAAAGACATTAGAAAAGTTAGTATATATTCTAAACCTGGTAAGGAAAAACTTATATTAGATCTTAAAATTTCACTTCTTGATTTACCAGGAAATATAAAAAAATTAATAATTTTAGGAAAAGACTTAACTAAGGAAATAGAATTTGAAAAAGAAAAACACACCCTTCAATATATTGATTCTTTAACAGGACTTTTAAATTATTCCGGATTTTCCAAAAGGGTTTCTGAGATATTAAGCTTTTTAAAAGTGCGTAGTTTATTTATTGTTATAGATTTTTATAATTTTTCTTATATAAACCGTTTTTATGGATTAGATGCAGGTGATTTTTGTCTAAAAGAATTAGCAAAAAAATTAAATGTTTTGATAGGAAAAAAGGGAATAGTAGGAAGAACTAGTGGCGATGAATTTAGTTTATTTCTTATAGATATTAAAGCAGAAGAAGTTATTAAATGGTTAAATAAAATAAAAACACTTATTTCTCTACCTTTAGAATATAAAAACAAAATTATTTTCCTTGAATTTAATGCTGCTGTAGTTTCTTATCCTGATGATGGAAAAACCTTTGAAGAGCTTTGGCAAAAAGTAAATATACTTCTCTCGGAAACCAAAAAAAAGGGAGCCAATGTAATAGAAATTTTTAATCCCTTAATAGAAACTCAAGTAGAAAAAATTTTTAAAATAGATACCTTAGTCAAAAAGGCTCTTAAAGAAAATCTTTTTGTCTTTTATTATCAACCTTTTTTCGAAACCCAAACTTTAAAATTAGCTGGAGTTGAAGCTTTAGTAAGAATAAGGGAGAAGGCTCAACTCGTTTTACCTGGAGAATTTATAAAATATTTAGAAGAAAGTCCTTATTTAATAGAATTTGAATTTTTAAATTTTAAAAAGAATTTAGAAAAACTTAAAAAATGGAAAATACCAATTTCTATAAATATTTCTTCTAAAAGTTTCAAAACTTTAAATTTTGAAGAAATTTTTTTGTATTTTAAAAATATTCTATCTGAGTTTCCTTCTTACCTTATTTTAGAAATCACTGAACATACTTTTGCAGAAGATATTGAAACAGCAAAAGAAATCTTAAAAACTATAAAATCTTTTAACATCAAAATTGCTCTTGATGATTTTGGAGTAGGATATTCTTCTTTAAATTATTTAAAAGATTTACCAATTGATATTTTAAAAATTGATCTTTCTTTTATAAAATCTATGGTTGATGATACAAAAACTTATCATATTGTTACAGCTATTATAAACTTGGCACATTATTTAAATATAAAAACTGTAGCAGAAGGGGTAGAAACAAAAACACAACTTGAAATTCTTAAAAAACTAAAGTGTGATTATGTTCAAGGTTTCCTATTATCTCCTCCTTTACCAGAAGAAGAAATAGAAAATCTTATTAAAAGTAAAAAAATAATTTTATAAAACTTTATTTAAATTTTTTAATCAATTATCTTGAATTTATAAAAAAAATAGTTAATTTTAAAAAATAAATGTATAAAAGATGGAGAATATATGAATAAGTGGAATAAATCAGAAAAAATTGAAAAAAAAGAAGAAGGAATTTATAGTATAGGAGAACCTGATCTAAAATCTATTTATACCGGAAGTGAGGCTATTAAAAAAGCACCTAAAATATATGGTGTTCCAAGTGGTATAGAAGGTTTAGATAATTTATTTTTCATAGTAACTTCTGAAAATGAAAAAACAGTAAAAAAGAGCCTGGGAGGAATACCTGCTTATTCAGTCTTTAATATTACGGGAGTTTCTGATACAGGAAAATCTCTAATGGTAGAACAATTTGCAGTAAAACAAGCCTCCTTAGGAGAAAGAGTAGCTTTTATAACAGTTGAAACACCTGCTAATTTTTTAGTTTCTTCTTTAAAATTGAGAGCTAATGCTATGGGATTGAATTTTGAAAAATTTGAAGATAATATTATTCTTATAGATGCAGCTTCATCTACGAGATTAAGAGAAAATATTCCAGATCTTCTCTCAACTTTAGCTTATGTGATTCAAAATTATAAAGTTAATTTTACAATTATAGACTCAGTCACAGGTCTTTTTGAAACTAAAGAGATGCTTGCTCGCTCTATTGTAAGAAGGCTTTTTAATTTTATGAAAAAATGGTATCAGACTGCTCTTTTTGTATCTCAGAAAAGAAGTGGACATGAGGAATTAACAGCTGAAGCAGCTGGAGGATATGCAGTAGGACATATTGTTGATGGAACTATGGTATTAGCGAAAGAGCTTATTGATTCATCCTTTAAAGCTAAATTTTATAAAAAAGAGATAGGAGAAATTGTTAGACTTTTTAGAATTGATGGATGCAGAATGTGTGGGCATGATACCAAAACCCGTTTTTTAGAAATTACAGAAGAAGGTTTGGTTGTCATAAAAGAACCTATTTCCAAAGTTAAATAAGGAGGTATTTAAAAATGGTTATACAAATTGGAACTCCTGTTACTTCTGAGACAGAAATAGAATATTTGGTAAACCGTGTGTTTTTTAAAGCTATAGAACTTTTAGGAGGATTAAATAAACTTGCTGAATTTAGAACCTTAACTTGGCTTCCTTCTTTAGCAAGAGCTGCTTTTGTAGTGGTTTTAAAAGAAGAGTATATGAAAACTGATGAAGAAATTGCTTACAAAGTTGGATTAACTAAAAATACTGTAAGAAATATTTTAAGAGCAGATCCAGAACTTGCTTTGCAAAAAATAAAGGCTATGGAAGAACTTGTGAATGAAGAAATAAGAGAACTTAAAGTTCATACTGCAGGAGGAATTGCTAAACTTGCCTATAAAGAAATTAAAGAAGGAAGGGATGCCCAAACACTTCTTCATTTCTCATCAACACTTGCAGAAGATTTGGTAAGAGGACTTGATATACCCTGGGCTTATCTGGTTTTGAGAAAAACTAAAGGAATAAGATATCCTATTAATTCTCCTGAGGAGCTAAAAGAAAAACTCACTAATCTAACTATTAAAAATATTCCTGTTGAAGAAATAATCAACAATTTACAATATCCTATTAAAAACCCTGCTATGCTCCTTCATGAAATAAAAGAATATTTAAAATTAAAAGAAATTTAATTTTTTAATCTTTGAAGTGTAAAAAAAATTCTTATTTTCAAAAATTTTTCTGGCATACCTCTTTCCTTACAAAATATACCTACAATAATCAAAATTTAGACTATAATTTTAATAGTTATGTGGTATAATAGATAAGATATTCTTGTAAAAGATTGATGTTTATTAAAAGATTAGAAATTTACGGGTTTAAATCTTTTCCTTATAAAGTTTCTATTCCTTTTTCTCCAGGAATTACCGCTATAGTTGGTCCTAATGGTTCTGGGAAAAGCAATATCTTGGATGCTATACGCTGGGTTCTTGGAGAACAAAGTCCTAAAAAATTAAGAATAAAAGAACTTTCTGATCTTATATTTTCGGGAAATACTGATAAAAAGTTTGATTTTGCTGAAGTAAAACTTATTTTAAATCATGAACCAATTCTTTGGGAAAAATATAAAGACTTTCCAGAAATAGTAATTATGAGAAGATTTTATAAAGATGGTGAAAGTGAATTTTTCATTAATCAGAAACCTTGCAGATTAAAGGATATTCATTTTCTATTTCTTGATTTAGGAGTCAATCCACAAGGTTATGGAATTATTGAACAAGGAGAGGTAAGTAGATTTATTGAACTTTCTCCTAAGGAAAGAAGAATTTTTTTAGAAGATTTAGCAGGAATTTCACGATTAAAAATTACTGAAGAAGAAGTTCGAAAAAATCTTCAGAAAACCGAAGAAAATCTTATAAGAGTGAATGATATAATAAATGAGGTTAAAATTCAATACGAACATTTAAAAAAACAAGTAGAAGAAGCAAAATTTTATTTAAATTTAAAAAATAAACTCCAAAAACTTCTTATTAAAAAAAATCTTTATTTACTAAATATCAACTATAAAGAAAAAGAAAATATTGAAAAGAAAATAAAAGATCTTCTGTCCAAAAAAGAAACACTTGAAAATGAATTGGAAAATTTAGAAAGTGAAGAGCATAAATTTTATCAAGAACTTTTACTTTTAGATAGAAAAATAAAAGATTTAAAAGAAGAAATACAATCTAAAGAAAAATACTATAAAGATGGAAAAGAAAAATTGGAAAGTTTAATAAAACAGGAAAGAGAGCTTCTCTATAAACTTGAAAAAGAAAAATTAAAAGAAGAAAATGAAAAAGAAAAACTAAAAAGCCTTTCTCAAGAATTATTATTTATAGAAAATACTTTAGAAGAATTTAAAAAGAAAAAAGAAATATTTAACAAAAAATTAGAGGAACTTAAAAAAGAAAAGAGAGCACATTATAAAATATTTGATGAAAAGATCAAAAATTTTCAAAATTTTGAAAAGGAATATTTAACGCTCGAAAAAGATAAAGAAAGACTTAATGAAAAAATTGAGCTTCTTGAAAAAGAATTTAATCATTTAAAAAAAGAAAAAAATATAACTGAAAAGATCTTTCAGGATATTTCCGTAAATTTAGAAAGAATTGAGAAAGAAAAAGAAATTCAAAATTTTTTAATTAAGGAAAAAGAAAAAAAATCTAAAAGCTTAATTAAGGAACAAATAGAAATTGAGAAAAAAAGTGAAGAAATCTCTAAAAAATTGGAAGCTTTAAATAAAGAAAAAATAAAGTCTTTAGCGCAAATTCAATCTTTAAAAGATAGATTAAACTTAGTAGAAAAAATACTATCCAAAAATAATTTATCTTCTGCCTCATTAGTTTTCTCAGAATTGAATTTACCACCATTAGAAGCTTACTTAAATTTAAATGCTGAAGATCTTTTTTTTCTTGAATTAATTTTTAAAGATAATCTTAATGCCTTAATAATAGAAGATCTAAACATTATAAAAAGACTTATTTCAAAAAATTTTAAAGAAAATGTAGTTTTAGTATGGGGAAAGTCTGAAATAATTGAAAAATTTTCTATAGAAAAGCATGATTCTATTTCAGATAAAATTTTAGAAAGTTATAAAAATAATCTCAGATTTATTTATTTTATAAAAGAAAAAATTTTATTAACACCTTATGGTTTTATTTATCTTATAAGAAAAAAAGAAAAAGGTCTTTTTAGTTTAAGAAGAGAAAGGAAAGAACTTTTAAAAAGTATCAAATCTTCAGAAAAAAATTTAGAAACTATTTTAGAAAAAGAAAAAGGATTAAAAGACGAGATTAAAAAACTTGAAAAAAATCTAAATGAATTAGAGAAAAACATCAAAAATGTTAATAAAGATATTGAAAATCTAAATATTCAAAAAGAAAAAATGGAAATATCTTATATAAAATTTGAAGAACGAAAAAAAAGTTTAGATGAAAAAATTAAGGATCTTAAAATAAAAATTAAAAATTTAGAAGATGAAAAGGAACATCTTATTAAAGAATTAAAAAACATAAATATATTGATTAATGAAAGAAAAAAAGAATATAATCTTATTAAAAAAGAAAAAATCACTTTAGAAACTAAATTAAATGAATTTAACAAAAAAATTCATTCTTTAGAACAAGAAATTATAAAAATTCAAACTCAAGAAGAAGATTTGAGAAATAAAAAAATTTTAATCCAAAAAGAAATAAAAAAAATAAAAACTTCATTAAAAAAGTATAAATTTGATAAAGAACTTTTAATAAATGATGCTGATTATATTAAAAATAAAGTTAAAGAGTTTAATAAAAAAATTAAAGATTTAAATATAGAAATATCAAAATTAAATAAAAATTTAGAAAATTTACTAATAAATAAAAATGAAAAAGAAAAAACATTAAAAACTTTAGAGAATAAAAAAAGAAAAATTGAAAAAAAACTCAAGGAGTTAGATACTGAAAAACACAATTTAGAACTCAAATTATTAGAAAAAGATTTAGTTTTAGATTCTATTAAAAAGGAATTTAAAGATCTTGAGTTTGAAAAATATAAAATTGAATTTGAGAAAAAAGACATAAATAATATTAATTTTAAAGAAATTGAAAAAGATATTCAAGAAACAAAAGAATTATTAGATAAATTTAAAGAGGTTAATTTAGCAAGTATAAAAGAGTTTGAAATAATATCACAAAGGTATAATCAACTAATTAAACATAAAGCTGATTTAGAAAGTAGTATAAAAGAGTTTAAAAAAATTTTAGAAAATATTAAAAAAATTTCAGAAGAAAAAATTTTGAAAACCTTAGAAGAAGTAAATAAAAAATTAGATGAAATTTTTCCTATTATTTTTAAAGGTGGAAAAGCTAAATTAGCATTTTCAGATAATGATCCCTTGAGTTCGGGACTTGAATTAAAGGTTAGTGTGCCTCATAAAGGTATAAAACATATAAATATGTTTTCTGGAGGAGAAAAAGCTCTTTGTATTTTGGCTATTTTAATTTCTTTTTATTTAATAAAACCAGGACCTTTTTGCATATTAGATGAAGTAGATGCTTTTTTAGATGAAAAAAATTCTTTAAAGTTTATTAAGCTTCTTCATTTAATAAAGAAAAACTCACAAATTATTCTAATTACTCATAATCCACATATTATGAAAGAGGTAGATACTCTTCTTGGTGTAACTATGGAAAATAAAGGAATTTCGAAAATTTTTATTCTTAAAAAAAGAACTTTTCTTAACGAGTGTATAAATCACTGAGAAGCTAAAAAGGCATATTCTGAAATAAGAGATGATAAAGCTTCTCTATTTGTCATATCTATTTCTGTAAAAATCTTATACCAAATTCTATATACGGTCGATCCTCTTTCACCTACCTTATCTCACCCTTAGCCTTTATAGGTGACTTCCACTTAATTACTATATCTATAATATCTCCTTGAGAAATTGGAACTTGAGAATCTGTTCTTAATTTTACTCCTTCTACACTTATATCTAAAATTTTAACAGGAAAACAAAACCTTTTTCAAGTGCTACTTTTCCTTCTAATTTAGTTCTATAACGAATATAATACCGTTTATCACGTTTTTTCCATAATTTTCTCTTAACTAATTAAATTATTTAGCTTAGCTCCGAAAGGTAATGTATTATTTTATTTAACCTCTCTTTAAATTCTTTATAATTAAATTTTTCTTTTTCCACAACTTCCTTAGGAGCTTTCTCAAGAAATTCTTTATTTTTTAATTTTCTTTCAATCTGAAATAATTTTTTTTCTATTTTTTCTTTTTCTTTTTTAAGTCTTTTTATTTCCTTCTCAATATCAATCAAACCTGCAAGATTTATAAATATTTCACCTTCTGATAAAACTATAGAAACCTCACCTTTTTTCTTCTCATAATTATTACTCAATTCTATATTTGAAACCTTAGCTAAAAATTTAATCGGCTTTTTTTGCTCATTAATAAAATTTAAAATCCCATTATCTGAACTTCTAAAAATTACATTTAAATCTGTTTTTGAGGTTAAATTATATTCTGCTTTAACACTTCTAATACCTATAATTAATTCTTGTAAAATTTGAACTAATTTTTCAGCATTTCCATCTACAAATCTTTCTTCAAATACAGGATACTTAGCTATAATAATATGTTCAGTTTCTCTTTCAGGTAAGTATTGCCATATTTCTTCAGTAATAAAAGGAATAAAAGGATGCAATAATTTTAATGAACTTTT
>Ga0190363_1002679_pt1 | contig 10050 bp, 7 predicted proteins | sample 48721867_MG_FD_161272 | JGI IMG/M metagenome (GOLD analysis project Ga0190363, IMG submission 161272) | Hydrothermal vent microbial mat bacterial communities from Southern Trench, Guaymas Basin, Mexico - 4872-18-6-7_MG | ecosystem: Environmental > Aquatic > Marine > Hydrothermal vents > Microbial...
CAAAGAGATCGGCGAGGGATACAACGAGGTATATGACCTGAGTGTTCCCGATGGTCATGCGTTTGTGGCGAACGGGTTTATCAATCATAACTCGACCTTCCTCAGACAAACCGCGCTGATCTGTCTGATGGCGCAGATCGGATCTTTCGTTCCCGCGTCGGCGGCTAAAATAGGCGTGGTGGATAGGATCTTCACCCGCGTCGGCGCCTCTGACAGCCTCGTGACGGGCCAGAGCACCTTTCTGGTGGAGATGAACGAGACGGCCAACATCCTCAATAACGCCACGCGGAAAAGCCTGATAATACTCGACGAGATAGGACGGGGCACAAGCACTTTCGACGGGATAAGCATCGCCTGGGCGGTCGCCGAATACATTCTGCAGCACATCGGCGCGAAAACCCTGTTCGCCACGCATTATCATGAGCTGACCGAGCTGGCTGGGACCTACAAGAACGTCAAAAACTACAACGTCGCCGTTCACGATGATGGCGAGAAGGTGGTCTTCCTGAGGAAGGTCGTGGAGGGGGCAACGGATAAGAGCTACGGGATACACGTGGCTAAACTGGCGGGTCTGCCGATGGAGGTGATCGGGAGGGCCAACGAAATACTGGAGATCCTGGAAAGCCATAACATAAGCGTTGAAGGGGGAGACAAACCCGCCGTGGCATCTCGACCGAGGATCAAAAGGCGATCAAGGCCTTCCTTTAGAGACGATTCCCTCCAGCTTCTGCTCTTTACACCTCAGCCGAACGAGATCATAGAGGAGCTTAAGAAGCTGGATCTGAACAATATGACCCCCATCCAAGCTCTCAACAAGCTATACGAGCTGAAGCTAAAGGCCGAGAAGGAACGATGAGCGGCCTGAGATCCTGAAATCAAGGGGAAAAGCATTATAGCGAATTTCATGCGTGATGTGCGCCCATAATCGAGGTGATAATCTCGAGGGCTCTCTTCACCTCCCGCGATGACGCCCTATCTATGAGATATTCACGCCCTTCAAGCTTTAAGCTTAAGCTGGATTGCCCAAGCACCTTGTCCCTTAGCTTTCTTCTCACCTCGATCCCAATTATATCGGATATCGGGATATCCCCTTTCACGTTGGCATATACCCATCCTCCCATCGTTCTCTCGTCGATTATGAACACCCGAGCATCGGTTATCACGATGAAATCCCTGGACGCGGAGAGGGAGCCTTTAGCTATGAAGCACATTCTCACTCCCTCTCCCGGATTCAGCATCTTCAGGATGACCCCTTTGATCCTTTCCGGTAGGAGATCGAATTCAGCCATTTATTTCAGCCTGACGGGTTTACCCGTTTCAGCGGATTTCCAGGCCGCCTCGGTGAGCTGGATAACGCGAAGTCCGTTGGTGGCGTCCACAGCGTTCTCCGCCTTACCGAGGACTAGATCCAGAAAAGCCCTGTCCTTCTCCCCACCCTTGGGGAGCTGATCACCGGTTACCTCCACCATCCCTGTGTTCTGCTCCTCCCTGTAAAGCTTTCCGTCTCGCACGAACAGCGTTCCGTTCTCCATCCAGATCGTCATATCCTCATGCATGCGCCCGACTGAGTGTCCGACAACGCTGATGTTGCACAGAGCACCTGTGTCGAACCTGATGGTCATCGCCGTTAGGATATCCACCTGTGTATCGAGGCAGTCCATCATCGCGAAGACCTCCTCAGGCCGTGTTTCCAAGATCCAGAGGAGGATATCTAGCAGATGGCTCCCGGAGTCGTTGAGCTGTCCGCCGCCGCTGAGGGCAGGGTCCTGACGCCATTTCCCTTTTTGACTGCGATACCAGTTCTGAGATTGATAGGCCGCCACGAAATGAACTTTCCCGAGCTCACCGCTCTGAACGACGTCACGGCAGTACATGTATATGGGGCTGAAATGACGCTGGTAGCCTATCATCAGATGCTTACCTGTCTCCTCAACCTTAGCGATCACCTTGCGGGCGTGCTCCACCGTGCATACCATCGGCTTTTCGACCAGCACGTGGCATCCTGCGTCGAGCGAATCCATGATCTGTTGGAAGTGAAGCGTATGCGGGGTGCTGATCACCACCGCATCCGGCTTGACGGCGGCGAGCATCTCTTTATGATCCGTGAAAGCGGACACTTTGGGCCCCACGCCGTCGATCCCTCTGAAGGCCTGTATCGCGGCCTCGCTGACATCGCAGATCCCGACGACCTCGGCATCCGGCTGAGCGGCGATGCGTCTCCCATGGCCGCGGGCGTTTCCTCCACATCCGATGAAGGCGACACGTATTTTGTCCTTCGACATCCCTTTTCTCCTTTCCGGTTGTGTTAAACCTGTGACATCTGATTTTATCACCAGCAGATCGGGAAGTCAATTCGCTTCCGGATTGCCGGGTTTTGCCGTTGCGAAGCGGGAGGAGAGGTGATAAAATTGAAAGGCAAAACTTGAGGAAAGGAGGTAAGGCGCTCCCGGCTTATCCCCGTAAGGGAGCCTGGGGCGACCGAAAAATCAGATGAAGATCGGAGCAATGCAGAGCATTCTCAGAGTAGGCGATGCGTCTGCGGCCATCGAGCGTGCCGCAGAGTGGGGATTTGAAGCTATAGAGCTGATCTGCAAATCAGGACCCAACGGCGAGCCGTTGCCCTGGGACGATGAGGAGAAACGGGCTATCAGAGAGACCCTTCACAGGACCGGAATCTGGCTATCGAGTTTCTGTGTCGGATCCTTCAACCGATGCGGCCTGGTAGACCCAGGTCCCGTGGGGATGGAAAGGATACGAGAAAGCCTGAAGGAGATAACCCGTATCGCTGAGGAGCTGGGAGCGGGCGTTATACTCGTTCCGTTCTTCGGCAGAAACGCCATTAAGAACGAAGATGACCGTAACCGCGTCGTCGAAGGGGTTTCGGAGGCAGCTCCCATAGCTGAGAAGTGTGAGGTCATCCTTGCTTTGGAAATGACGGCGTCGGCCGATATGATGCGCGATATAGTTGAGAGGATCGATAACCCCTTTGTCAAGCTCTATTACGATATCGGGAACATGAGAGGAGCCGGGTTCGACAACGCATCGGTGCTTCGAGAGCTGGGCGAGTTGGTGGCTGCCGTGCATATCAAAGACCGCCCCCTGGGAGGCCCCAACGTCCCTCTCGGGGAGGGCGATGTGGATTTCGAATCCGTGCGTGATGCCCTTAAAGAGATCGGATACGATCGATCTCTGATATTGGAGACACCTGCCGGTCAGAATCCAGAGGTTGAGGCGAAGCGGAACCTTTCTTTCGTTAAAAGTATTTGGGGATGAATTCCCTGATTTGGGGGATGCGAAAAATGCGATGGTGTGATGGGGTTTTATGGGCTCTGATGTTATGCGCTTTCGTATGCGGTCAGGTACACGGGAAAGACATACCGAATTCGATCCTCAAGGAGATCCCACCCTCTCAGATCGTTCCGCAGGGGGATTACAGGGAAGTCCAAACATGGGAGGCTGAAGGCAAGGGGATCGCCCACTCGATCGGCCAGGCGGTCGCCGATCCTGAAGCCTACGGCAACGCCGCATGGGAAGCCAGGGTATATTCAGACCGCCCCTACAAACACCTCATCTATGGACCCTATATCGAGCTGGAGCCGGGCGATTATGTGGCCTTCTTCCGGATGAAGTTGCTTGAGGAGGCTGGGGAGGAGATAGTGGTGGATCTGGACGCCTGCGTCTCCTTCGGCAAGAATATCCTGAGCTTCCGCGAGATCACAGGGTCGGATTTCCTCCTGAGCGGTTACGTCCAGATACCCCTTCCGTTTCGATATCCCGGTGGAAAGCTGGAGTGCAGGGTTTTCTGGAGGGGATACGCGTCCGTCAGGGTGGACAGGATATCGCTTTTCCGGCTTGAGAACGGGAGGATAGAGACACCCACCCTCAGGGTTTCCCAACCCGTTCCATCCGGATACCCCAGTGGTCTCACATATCGGAGCGAGCCCCGTCCGTTTCCGGAGTTGTTCCCCAGATCTGATTCTCCAGCCTCCAAGTTGGTCGTCTTTGACCTCAGAACCTATCCTCCGGACTGGCAGCTTCTCCTTCTGACCCTTCAGGGGATCGTGAACCGCAGGAGACCTGAGATCTACTATCTCTTCAACCCGACCGATTCCTTCTGGCTCGATTGGATGCGGCGGAGAGGATGGATCAATAAGACAGAGACCATCTCCGATCCGAACGAACTGATCTCCAGATACCGGGACAGGATCAAAGGTATGATCATCACCGATCCGATGCTTCCCGCCTCGAAGAACATCGCCACGATGATCGCCGGGGTTGAGGACGGGGTAGTCGTCTCACCCCGGATCGCAGGTCGGCTCTCCATGCCCGTGATCGCCGACTTGAGGGGGCGGTGGAAGAGCAACGTTGAGGCATATGGATGGGCTTTCGATAACCTCTGGGACCGCCTGAACCATCACGTCATAGCCTGTTCCTGGCCCGATCATCTTGGACTGAGGGACTATCTGGTCCAGCACAGGATCTTCATCTTCTGGATCTCAGGTCCGATAGATGGCGCTAAGAGATACGCCTCGCCCGATGATGAGGTTCGATTGATGGAGAGGCTTCTCGCCCGGATGCCCGTCAACATCCCCGTGATGAGCTATCCCTGGGCGGGGAAGGATGTCGGCATCGGCGAGGGACCGGGAGTAACGCTTTTCTCGGAATTCGGGAAATATTTGGTTGGCTCGATAAACTGTTCCAACCTCTCCGTTCACTCCGGCATTCGGATCCCGAAGTTCAAACAACGGATTCCTCCCCCCGTTCCGCCGCTTCAGCGGGAAAAGGTCTATCTCTCCTTCATCATCTCCGACGGCGATAACCTGCCGGTGCTCACAGTGTCCAATTTCCCTCAGCTGTGGAGGGATCCCGTTCGCGGGAAGCTTCCCCTCGGATGGACGATCTCCCCCTCCGCCTGTATGCTGATCCCGGATATCGTCGATTACTACTACAGTACAGCCACAGATCAGGATCGGTTTCTGGGGGCCGTATCGGGTATCGGATATGCATATCCCGATTCCTACGGCAAGCGGTTTCGGGAGCAGGATCGCCGGCGGGTTTTCGACGAGTTTCTCGATCAGACCCGCATTTACATGGAGAGGATGGATCTGGAGGAGATCTGGATAATGGGGGTCTCGCGAGAGGATCTGATCGGCCGTTATGCCGAACGGATTCCGTTCCTCAAAGCGATCTTCCCCGACTACGGGCGCAGGGTGATGAGTTATGATGAGGCGACCTATCCCACTTCCCGGAACGTCCCTGTCTTCCACGCCGTGACGGGATGGTCCGAGGGGATATCGCGAGGGGAACAGATCGAGAATCTGGTCTCCCAGATTCGAGCGATAACCCCTTCCGAAAGGCCCGCTTTCATGCACCTGTTCGTCCTGAACTGGTTTGCCGATCTGCGGATACTTCAGGAGATACTCAACCGGCTGGGGCCGGAGTATGTCGCTGTAAGACCCGATCATCTGGCAGCGCTTTACCGTCAGGAGATGGAGCGAAGACGGATATTGATCCGCGTTCCCCCTTCGATCTGCGGCATCGAGAACCACAGGCTTCTGTTCCCGATCTCTCTACGAAACGTCACCGGCTCGCAGGTGGAGGTTCAGATTGAGATCGGCAAGGGATTAGATCGTCCCTCCCTGAAACCGGATAGGGTGATCCTTTCGCCCGGACGGGTGTTCCATTCTACCGTCTCCGGCATCCCCTCCGGCGGCGAGATTCACATCGAGATAAAGGCGCCTTTCGGAGCCATACGCCGAGCGATCGAATATCATCAGATAGCAGAAGGTGAGATAGTTAAACCTTTTCCCTCCGTAGGATCACTTCAGTTCCTTCGCCGTTTTGAAGCGGAGAAGCTGGCCCATAGGTCGGGGAAGGAGGAGCCTGATCCCACCGCTCATGGAGGAAGGGTGTGGTCAGCGCGTCGGGGAGAGGCTGAAGGAGGTCACATAGTGTTCGGACCTTACCTACCGATGGACGCAGGCGATTATCTCGCTCTGTTCAGATTGAAACGGACGGGGAAAGGCCAGGGAGTGGTGGCTGTGATCGACACGTGTGTCGGTGGGGGTAAGCCGATCACGGCATCGCGTGAGATCCACGTTGAAGAGCTGCCGCTTGGGGAGTTTCGATCCTTCCCGCTTCTCTTCCATCATCCCGGCGGAGGGGTTGAGACGAGGGTTTTCTGGCCGGGGAACGCATCGCTTGCCGTAGACGATATCACACTGTGGAAGGTGACCCGGCGGAAACGGTAAAATCGCTCAATCGTCTCTCATCCACATCCACGCCCAGCCCTGGAGCGGTCGATACCTCCACCATGCCGTCTTGAACCTCAAATCGAGGGATCGTGAGCAGATCACGCAGTGGGTTCTCGGTACGATCCATCTCCAGGAGGGGCTCCGGAGCATACAGCCGACCGGGCAACATATCCAGGGTGCTGGCCAGGTATAAGGCGGCGGCGAACGCTACGCCGGTCCCCCAGCAGTGAGGCGTCAGGTTGACCTCAAATGCCCTCGCCAGCGCCACGATGCGTTCCACCTCGGTCAGCCCGCCTGCGGCACAGATATCCGGCTGCGCTATATCCACACATCGCCCCTCGAACAGACGCCTGAAACCGGCGCACAGATACTCGCATTCCCCCGCCGCTATTGGGATATCCGTGCGTCGGCGCAGTTCTGCATACCCCTCGTAATCCTCCGGGGACAACGGCTCCTCGAACCAGGCTATCCCTAGAGGCTCAATCCTTCGAGCTAAAGTTAGCGCCTCCGAGAGTGAGAACGCGTGGTTGGCGTCCACCATCAGCCTCACATCGGGCCCGATCGCCTCCCGAACGGCCTTTACGTTCTCGAAATCCCTCTCGATGCCCAGCCCTACCTTCATCTTAAGGGCTGTGAAGCCCTGCTCGACGTAACCCCGCGCCTCCTCCGCGAGGCGTTGGGGGAGATTCGGCTCATGGCTGAAATACATGCCAGTGGCGTAAACCCTCACCCTGTCCCGCCGTCGTCCGCCCAGCAACACAGAGACCGGCTGCCCCAAGATCTTACCCTTCAGATCCCACAGGGCGAGATCTACGGCGCTGAGCGAGGCCAGCAACACCCCTCGCCGTGCGTAGTCCAGCGATCTCCGATACATCTCCTGCCATAAGGTCGCCGTATGCAACGGATTTCGCCCTTGGATGAGCGGCGACAGGAACCTCACCCCGGCCTGCACGACCTCCGCCGGTCCGTAGCCCTCCCCCCAGCCGTATGTGCCGTCATCCGTTGTGATCCGCACAAGGCAAACCGAACGACGATCATACTCCCATTGTGAAAAGTGAAACGGTTTCCGGAGCCACTGTTCGATGACGAAGGTCTCGACCTTCTCGATCTTCATCGCCTCTTCCCCCCGGTTTGTGGGCCTTCCGGTGCATCCCGTTTCGGCAGCCATTCGGCAAGTTCCCTTTTCACCTCGGCATATTTCGGATTATTGGCCAGGTTGGTCCACTCCATCGGATCGCTCTCATGATCATATAGCTCCTCCGACCCATCGGCGTAACGGATGTAACGCCACCGGCGCGAGCGAACGGCGTGGTTGCCCCGTCCGTAGGTGGTCAACGTGGGTTTATCCCACGAAGCGTGGGGATCTCGCAGGAGGGGTGTCAGGTCGTAGCCTTCCAGCCGTTCATTTGGAGGAAGCTCACATACGGTGATCAGCGTGGAGTAGATATCCATCAGGTTCACAGGTGCATCGCATCGTGAGCCGGGCTTGGTTAACCCCGGTGCGACCCAGATCATCGGGACATGGGTGGCCTCCTCCCATAGGGTGAACTTACGCCAGTGGAGTTTTTCGCCCAGATGCCAACCATGATCGGACCACAGCACGATAACGGTGTTCTCCCTGTAAGGGCTCTTCAATAGCGCATCTATCACGATGCCCACGCAATCATCCACAAATGAGCCGCAGGCCAGATATGCCTGAACCGCTTTGTGCCATTGATTATGTTCCAACACGCGTCTGTGATCCCCCTCAGGCTTGGCCATCCTGCGTCCTATCGGCGGAACGTCCTCCAGGTCGTCCTCCCTCACCATCGGCAGTTGGATGTCCTCCAGCGGATGCATGTCGAAATACCTGCGCGGCGCATACCAGGGCAAATGAGGTTTGCTGAAGCCGATCGCTAAGAAAAACGGTCTGTCGAATTTCCGCTCAAGCAGGGTCCTGGCGACCCAGCGAGCCTTTTTCCCGTCGCTTGTATCCTCCAGTTCCACCCCTTCATCCAACGGGCCCCAGTCGAAATGGGCGGCTTTAGGGATACCGTTGAGCGGGAGAGGGGCGTAAGTCGGTTTGAGACCTGGGGGATGTGCCCGTTTTTTGGAGGGCCAGTATTCGTCCCATCCCGCCCCCTTAAGCTCGGCGAAGTGTGTCCCGTGAAAGATCTTGCCTGTGCCCAGCGTGTGGTAACCGTTACGCCGGAAATACTCCGGGAGGGTGATGGCGTCGTTCAGGAGCCGGTTTTTGACGAAGGAGTCCCTGTTTTTGTAGTTGCCGGTGGTGGACGGTCGCAGGCCGGTGAGGAGAGCGGAGCGGGATGGTCCACATGCCGGCGCAGCGCAGTGGGCGTTGGTGAAGAGGACGCCCATCTCCGCAAGGTGATCTATGTTGGGGGTTTTGGCCTGGGGATGACCGCCGAGACACCCGATCCAGTCGCTCAGATCTTCGATGGCGATAAAAAGGACGTTCATGCGGTCGCCCCTTCTGCCTGCTGTCTCCGAAAACAGGCCTGGAGCGAAGGCCATGGCTCCGGCTCCAAGAAAGGTCCTGTGAAGAAACTCACGCCGATTCAACCTGTTTTCGCCCATAATCTTTCCCTCCTCAAAGAATGGCTGGGGTCAATCGCCGATGAGCGCTTTATGGTCGTAGTGAGTAAAGCGCCCAATCCCCAATTGCACTCATAGCTCCTCCCTCCAACCAACCGCTATATCGATCAGAAAGGTTTTATCCGCCCTTTCAGCCTTCCACAAGGCTGCCTCGAGCTCCTCAAATGAGTTCACCCTCTCCCCATATGCGCCGAAACCTCTCGCCACAAGGGGAAAATCTATCTCGCCGAACTCCACCCCTATAAACCTTCCGCCGAACTCCCTCTCCTGTCTTCTTTTTACCATCCCTAAACACCGATTGTCGAACAATATAACGATCACCTTCAGGTTTTCCCTCACGGCTGTTTCGAGCTCTTGGAGCACCATCAGAAATCCCCCGTCGCCCGTGATGCAGTATACCGGCTTTTCGGGGAAAACCACCTTCGCGGAAAGGGCCGCTGGGAAGGCGAATCCCATGCTGTATAAACTCCCCGACGTTACGAGGTTAAACCCCTTGAAGGTTCTGAAAACGCAGACCATATGATCCCCGACATCGACCGTGACGATGGCCTCCTTGGGAATCCTCCTGGAGAGGAACTCAGCGACCGAAAGCGGTTTGAGTCGATTTGGTTGAAGGGTCTCATCCGGATACGAGATGGGTTTCGACCTCGGTTTCCATGAGACCGGCTCCTCCACCTCAGCGGTCTGAATATCGACCGGAACGCCCACATAGACCGGCCCCTTGGGCTCCGAAAGAGCCGTGCGGAACGCCTCCTCAATAATCGGCAGCGCATTTTCAGGGGTTTGAACCCTTAAGGCGAGCTTCGTCACCGGTTTGAAAAGGGAAACCAGATCAATGGGGGGTGGCCCCCTTCTCAAATCACGCTCCCCGACCAAAACGAGGACGGGTGACTCCATACTGAAGGCCTGGGCTATCCCGTTGATCAGGTTTGTAGAGCCCGCCTCAAAGCTCGCCGTGCAAACCCCGACTTCACCCTTAACCCTTCCCCAGCAATCGGCCATTATGGCTGCCGCCTGTTCATGCCTGGTGAGCACGAACTCTATATCCTTCCTCCCATATATGGCGTCGAGCAGAGGTTGATTCCCTATTCCGGGGATGCCGAATATCTTTCTCACTCCCTTTTCAACGAGGAGATCTATTATCCTGTGGGCGAGATTCACCTTTAAGCCTCCAAAGTCATTTGGCTCTGACTTTTAGCTA
>Ga0190363_1002680_pt1 | contig 10050 bp, 8 predicted proteins | sample 48721867_MG_FD_161272 | JGI IMG/M metagenome (GOLD analysis project Ga0190363, IMG submission 161272) | Hydrothermal vent microbial mat bacterial communities from Southern Trench, Guaymas Basin, Mexico - 4872-18-6-7_MG | ecosystem: Environmental > Aquatic > Marine > Hydrothermal vents > Microbial...
TAGAGATGTACCGCTTCCCTGGCAGGTACGAGAGCCTCTTCCATATAGCTGATCTTCACATGACTAACTCAGCATACACTGCTAGGACACTTCATGTGAACTTCAGAATAGAGAGCAATATAGTCTATCCAGCCATATTCTGGGATTATTATGAGGAAGAGCCAGCACTAACTAAGATACCTGGTCCTAACATAATTAGTGTGGGTAGGTTCGTCCCTCACAAGAGGCTTGATGTATTGATAAAGTTATTTAAGGACATAGTCAAGAAGGAAGTTCCTGAGGCCGAATTAACTATAGTAGGGATACCTGACCCTAGATACAGGGAGTACTATGAGAGCATCAAGGAGCTAGCTGAGTCAGTTAAGGATGTCACCCTAATTGATAGGGCTCTGAAGCCTTTAGAAATGATTGAGGTGTACAGGTCAGCTAGGGTTTATGTACACATGCGTGTGGGAGAGCACTTCGGTATGGCACCCCTAGAAGCCATGAGTCAGGGTGCTGTACCTGTAGTACCTAGGCAGTCTGGTTTTGCTGAAGTAATTAAGCATGGCATAAGCGGCTACACATATGAGAGTGATGAAGAATGCATTAAGTATGTCATAGACTTACTGAAGAAAAGTAAAAGCAGCTACTACAAAATGAGGAGGAGGTCCTACATTAGGTCACTACTCTTCATGCCTGACAGATTTACTGCTGAGCTCGAAGGGTATCTGAGGATACTAGTTCACTAATGAAGCCTCGTAACTCGCTAGCTGCATCCTCAGGCACAGTAGTAGTTAAGTAAACACCTGTACCTTTTTCGAAGCCTCCCCACCTAGTAGTAGCGGGTAAGAGTTCTATGTGCCAGTGATACTTACTCACATTCTTAGGTGCTGTATGTAACCATAAATTATAGTCTGTTTTTAGGTAGTTCCTGACGGCTAGTAGAGCAAGTCTTAAGACCTCAGCTAAGTCCTTTAATTCTTCATTACTTATGTAAGTGAAACTTGGCTCGTGCCTCTTAGGTATTATAAACATTTCAAATGGAGCCCTAGGTGCTGGAGCAGCGGCAAGCACGAAATAATTGCTATCATATATAACCAAATTCTGCACGTCCTTAAGGCTGCACAATGGGCATTCACTAGCTTCCTCAAAAGTACTTAATTCACTCATGACCTCGGGCGGTGTAAATGTTAGGGCAAATAACTGCATGTGTGGGTGCGGAACGCTCGCCCCACTGCTAACACCACCATTCTTAATGGCTATGAAGTACTCAATGAATTCATCCGTCATTAATTGCCTGAACCTTTCTTTCAGTGCCAGTAGCGCGTAGTACACATTAATTGGGTCAGATAAGTAAATACCTTCATCGTGCTCTCTGCACTCAACGAGTACTTCATGATACCCGTAAGTAGAGAACGCACCACGCTTACCAGGCTTAGCTTCAGGTCTGTTAATTAAGGCCGGGTACTTATTAGGAAATATCCTAACTAACCAATTACTGCTAACCTCACCACCTAATTCACTCACGAACTTCAGGCTCTCACCAGACCTAATAAGTGCTAAATTAGCTTTAGGAGTCATGAACTCCCTACCGGGACAAAAGGGACACTCCCCACCCTTGTACAGTGCAGGCCTCTTAGCACGCAGTGTAGATATTAGTGAAATCCTGCGCGCATCATGCGGACACTTTCTAATAACTACCTCACTTCTGCTTGAAGAAGTCAATCCCAGCACCCAACCAATAATGCTGCTACATAGTAATTAAGTAGTCGGATACTCTTTAAATTAAGTAGGTACATGCTTTAATATTTCTACTCAAAGACATTATCGGTACAATCATGAGCTTTAAGTACACCTCCTTAGCAGTAGCTCTACTCATAGTAGGAATTTTAGCAGGTACCCTTGCGGGGTCTAATTTAATGCCTAACTATGTTACACTTACTACTACGAAGACTAAGGTAGTGACTACTACTTCAAGTGTAACAAAAACCACAACATCAACTAAGTACTTTACAGTAACTACCAAACAAATTGAGACAACAACGAAAACAAAAACCGTTACTGAAACTGAGGTTAAAGAAGTAACTAAGACGCTGACAGCCACAAAGTATGAGACTAGGACAGTAACCAGCACTGTAACTCATACGCGGACGGTTACATCAGTTACGACAGCTACAGAAACTGTAACTACTACAACTACAGTAAAGCCGCTCTCAATAACCAGGTCCTTCGATATACACTTAATAATCAATGATACCTGGGCTAGAGTTGCTGTTGAGATTCCGCAAACGTACATTGAGAAGTACCTGGGGCGTAGAGTAGCTGTTTACGTAAGGCAGGAAGCTCAGGTACTTAAAAAACTTATTGAGGAGGGAGCCTCGCAGCCACCAATTTACAATCTCGCTATGGAGTTGTGGATGCTTGCTGGAGGCGACCCAGAACTATTTACTGCTTACGCTCTGGAGGCGCTTCATCAAATGAACTACAACTTCAGTAAGGCCTACTTAGAGTACGGGGGTGTTCAGCCACCCTTAACTACCTTAATAGAAAATAGTGGTGTCTGTATGGACTACGTCCTCCTTTACGCATCAATACTCAAAGCAGCTAACGTAAGTACTGCAATAGTTTTCGTTAAGGTCTGGAGCAGTCAATACAACATAATTAATCAGTCCCACGCAATGCTTGCTGTTAAGCTCCCAACCCAGCCTAAATTACCACAAGAGTATCACTTATACTTCATTAAGCAGGGTTACCCGTCTGCTGCTTCATTAACTATTGAGGGGGAGATCTACTATCTAGCAGACCCCACACCTTCAGTATGCATATACATTATAGAGCCTCAAGGCAAACCCCAGCCACCTGCAAGGTACTACCCAGCCTTTGTGGGAGAGTATATGTGGGATAAGATAGAAATTAGGAAAGTGATTAAGATTAGTTAGGGTCTGCTACGGTAATGTCTTTTGGGGAATGCTACGGCAAGGAAGGTATATACTGTAGGACACAGCAATAGGTCTTTAAAGGAATTCCTGAATGTTCTTAAGTACTATGAAGTAGCTGTAGTCATAGATGTCCGCAGATTTCCGACGTCAAGGAAGTTTCCGCACTTCAGGAGAGAGGTTCTTCAAACTGAACTACCCAAGCATGCCATAGGTTATGTCTGGCTCGGCAAGGAGCTTGGCGGCTACCGTGAGGGAGGGTACCTAAAGTACATGAATACAGAGGAATTCTCTCAGGGATTTAATAAGCTCACGAGGATAATTGAATTGGTCAAGAGAGGCTACGTAGCCATAATGTGTATGGAGAAGTTCTGGTTTAGGTGTCACAGGAGATTTATTGCTAATGCACTAGCTGGACACGGCTATGAAGTAATTCATATAATTGATACTGGCAAGGAGGTTAAGCATAAGTTAAGAAAGTATAGGATAAAGTAAAAACTATGATCTAGGACTATAGCTCTATTGGATGCTTCTTAAGGAACTCTGCAACTACTTCAGGGCCAGGTGCAGTATGTGGAGGCCTTACGTGCGGACCTATTGGTGTTCCAGCTAAGTTAAGTAATGCCTTAATAACACCTGCGATGCTGCTGTGCATTGTGTAGAGGCGTGAGAGCTCAAGTACTTTCTTGTAAGCTTCTGTAGCACTACTTAAGTCTCTATTTACCCAACTCTTCAGCAGTTTCATGAGCGTTCTCGGGTAAGCATTAGCTAGTGCTGCAACAGCTCCATCACCGCCAGCAGCTAGTGTTGGTAAAAGTAGATATGCACTCCCCGTCAGCACTGCGAAGTCCTTTCTAATACTCTTGACCTCGTCTATGACCTTCATTAAGTAGCTTATGCTGTCGTATGTCACTTTAATTCCGACGATGTTACTGTATTCCTTAGCTAACTTAGCAACTACTCCAACAGGAATTACTATGCCTGTGATTGCGGGGTTATTATAGAGTATAATAGGTAACTTGGATTTTTCAGCAATTAGTGAGTAGTGTCTCCAGAGAACATCACTGTCTGGCCTGAAGTAGTATGGTGGTGCAATTACTACTGCATCAGCACCAGCATCATGAGCTGATGCAGTAATTTCTAGGACATGGGTAGTGCTATTAGCTGTGGCTCCAGCGAATACCCCTGCCTTACCGCTCATGCACTCTGCTGTAAAGCTATTCAGCTTCTTAATCTCCTCCATGGATAAGTGAACAAATTCTCCCGTACTACTTGATGGGAAAACCCCGTTAACTCCTGCTTCTGCTAATTTATTAAGTAGCCACTTAAGGCCTTCAAAGTCAATACTTAAGTCTTTCTTAAAAGGTGTAATGAGAGGAACAATAACACCTCTTATATGGGCATGCATTTTGAGGCACCTCTAAGTCATAGTATGTGATGCTAAGTTAAATGAATTCCCTACGTAAGCCTTCACCAGGTGGGGCAAGTACTATTTTACTTAGATATTAAGTATATGTGGTGGATTGATCAACATGTTTAATGCTCACGAAATTATTAGGAGGTACGAGAAGGTATTCTCAAGAGTTAACAGAGTTAATTATGTCCCAGTCGTCGCTGTTGAAGGGAAGAACGCGGTCCTGAGGGATGTTAGTGGTAGGGAGTACATTGACTTCTCATCAAGTGCTGCAGTAATGAATATTGGATACTGTAATGAGAGAGTTGTTAGGGCTGTGGAGGGTCAGGTTAGGAGGCTAAATCACTTTATGTTCATATATGGATTTAATGTTGAGGCGCTAAAGCTTGCTGAGAAATTGATTGAATTAACTCCTGTAGATAATCCTAAGGTGATGTTAGGACTCAGTGGTAGTGACGCGTGTGAGGCAGCACTAGTTCTAGCTAAGGCATATAGCAGGAGGAAATGCTTCATAGCTTATGAAGGGAGCTTTCACGGTGCTACCGTAGGGTCAACAGCAGTTTCGGGTATTGGGCTCTCTACTGAGGTGAGGGAGAAGATTGGTGTATGGGGTGATGTGGTCTTCGTTCCTTACCCGAACTGCTATAGGTCACCGTACCCGAATGACCCAGTCAGGTGTAAGTCATACTATGTTGAGAAAATTAAGGAAGTGCTTGAGGAGGTGGGGGATGATACGGCAGCACTTATTGCAGAACCCATACAGGGTGATGGAGGCATTATAGTTCCTCCAGATAACTACTTTAGTGAGGTTAAGAGGCTTTTAGACAGGTACGGAATGTTGCTTATTGATGATGAAGTGCAGACAGGTATGGGAAGAACCGGCAAGTGGTTTGCTATAGAGCACTACAATGTCAAGCCGGACTTAATAGCCTTGGGTAAGGCTCTCGGTGGCGGGCTACCTATATCAGCAACTATTGGGAGAGCGGAGGTCATGGAGTCCCTACCTCCCTTAGCTTACGGGTTCACGCTCTCAGGAAATCCTATAGCATGTAGGGCGGCACTAGCTGTTATTGAGGAGATTGAAGAGAAGGGGCTGCTCGAGAGGGCTAGGGTCTTAGGCGAGAAAGCACTCATGAGGCTTCGCGAGATTATGCGTGAACATGAACTAGTAGGTGATGTAAGGGGTAAGGGGTTAATGATTGGTGTTGAACTAGTTAAGAACAGAGATACCAAGGAGAGAGCTACCGATGAGACAAAGAAAGTTGTTTGGAGAGCTTACGAGCTAGGTCTTATAGTATTATTTCTGAGCGGGAACGTGCTCAGGATTCAGCCACCACTGACGATTGAGGAAGAAGTACTTGAAAAGGGACTAGATATTCTGGAGCAGGCAATCAGTGATGTTGAGGAAGGCAAAGTAAGTGATGAAGTACTGAAGTTTGTTGAGGGCTGGTAATGGAGGATTTATTCTCGTCAGCACATGACGGCTATTGGTTAAGTACCGTGAATTAAATTAGGGCTTTTAGACCTGTAAAGTAAGTAATTAGGGAGGCTTTTTGTCCGGTAATGAGTATGTTGAAGGCTCTATAAGACTTGCTGCAAGGTACTTAATCAGCGCACAGTACGCTGTAGCACTCACTGGTGCAGGAGTATCTGCTGAGAGCGGAATACCTACGTTCCGGGGTAAGGGAGGGCTCTGGGAGAAGTACGATCCTGAGGAGGTTGCTACAGCTGAGGCACTCAAGAGAAATCCTGAGCTTGTTTGGAGGCTTCACGTAGAATTAATGAAGATTGTTTTTAATGCCAGACCTAACCCAGCCCATGTAGCATTAGCTGAGCTGGAGAGGCTCGGCATTCTTAAGTGTGTCATAACTCAGAATGTTGATGACCTACATCAGCAGGCTGGTAGTAATTGCGTTATCGAGCTTCATGGAAATATTAAGTGGTTGAGGTGTACAAACTGTAGCTATAGTGCCAGGATCAGTAAGCCTATTGAGGAGATACCACCTAAGTGCCCGAAGTGCGGCTCGCTCTTAAGACCTGACGTAGTCTTCTTTGGTGAGCCACTACCTCCTGAGGCACTTTTCAAGGCATACGAGCTCTGCATGAAGGCTGATGTAATGCTAGTTGCGGGTACTAGTGCAGTAGTCATGCCTGCAGGAATGCTACCTCAAATAGTTAAGGAGAGTGGTGGCAAGGTAATTGAGGTAAATCTCGAACCATCTGCAGTATCACCAATAGCTGATATCACAATTTTAGGTAAGGCCGGAGAAGTGCTACCGAAGATAGTTGATTACGTAAGGATAGAACTAGGTAAATAAGTACAGTTATGAATAGATTATTAACCTTAATTTCCTGAGAACAATGATTACTATTTTGGGCACCCCCTGAGAATTATGATGAGAGGGTAGGTTACTGAATTCTGATGAATGGCCTCATAGCTGATTCATGAGGTATTATCAGGGACTTCACGCTACCCTGCTACCTATCATATATTGAAAGTGGTGGGAGCTATTCATCACTTAATTCAGCTAGGGGTCCGGAAGGAAGCGCATTCATAGTTATTTATGTAGTGGAGGGTGATAAATTTAGTATTGAGAAGTTCTCGTCATTGCTTCAGTCCCGGGAGTTTTCATCACTTCTCAGCTATTACAGCCATATCTATGATTTTTCATGGTGCAATAAATTTAAGTAGACTTAGGCTATGACTTAGTACTAGCTATAAGCATTGCAGTCATAATTAATAGCGCACCAATTACTTGGCTAGCTGTCATTAATTCTGAAATTAAGAGGTATGCTAAGATAGCAGCGAATACAGGCTCTAGTAAGAAAATAACTGCTGCTACTGCAGCACTAACATATCTCTGCCCGAGAACCTGCAATGTAAAGGCTCCGTTGCTGCACACTAGTGCTAGGTAAGTTATGAGTGCCATTAAGTCCGCCCTAAAAGGTCCTGGTGAACCAACTATTAAGTCAGGTATGATAAAGAAGGTGGCTGGCAACATTTCGAATAATGTGAATATTATTGGGTCTCCTCGGCAGTACCTACTTACGAGGATTACTTGAGCAGCCCACATGATCGAGCCAAGCAGTACAAGTAAGTCGCCTATGTTGAATCCTGTGCTTGGTGCTGTAATCATGTACAGCCCAGCGACTGAAAGTGCTAGCGAGAGCCCTAAGTACGGGCTGTAGGACCTCTTAATAAGGCCCACATACAGGTGGACGAATACTACGCTCAACCCCGTAATAAAGGCTGAATTAGATGCTGTAGTGTACCTCGTTCCCCACCCCTGAAGCCAGAGACCTATTGCGTAAGTGATGCCGGCTAGTAAACCACCCTTAACAGCCTCCTTACTGAGTGACCCGTGCTTGCGAAGATAATATATTAGGTAGGGAGTGAGCCCTGCAACAGCAATAAAGCTCCTCAGCCATGTGTATGTGTACTCACTCATCTCAGCAATTACTACTTTAATTACTGGGAATGACGACCCCCACAATAGGGACGTCATCACAAGAGCCGCTACACCTTTGAATCTACTGGCACTCATCCTCAGCTCCTCAGCATAATCAATTAAGTAAGCAGCAGCTATTAGGTCTTTAGTCAGTGAGGGTTAAGGGTAATTATTTTCATATACTACACGGTATTGGGTGCTGTAGTGGGGCGCGTAGTTAGCTTGAGCGAGCTCAAGCAGATAATTAGGAGTATGGATGGAAGAGGTTACGGGTCATACAAGAGGCTGCTAAACCTAGTAGTAGATTATGGTACTGCTGAACTCTATTTTACTAAAGTTCAAGGAGATCCTCACGCACCACCTTCAATTGCTGAGGTAATAGTACCTTACAGCACTCACAGGCTACCTGAGGAATTGCTTAAGCCGGATTACTTAGTCCCATTCACGGACTTCATAGCCAGGGAGCTCTATAAGGTAACTAAGAGTATTAGGAGAAAGTGCGGGAGCGGCAATAGCTGTTATGTGGGAATTCCTAAGCCAGGTCCTTGGGTTCTTAAGAGGTCATGTGTTGAGATTTCAAGCAGGAACTTAGTGCTCCGGTTCTATGTAGGCCTGCCTGCTAGAGGTAGAAAGGTCTTCGGATCTCAGGCAATTACTCTGCTTCTAGAGGACATACCTAAGATTATTGAACACATTGCAGGGCTGAGGAGTAGATTGGGGGAGCTGCGGAACCACATAAGAAATTATGTAGATCAAGAGTACTTGAGGAAGTGGCTTTATGATAGCGGGTACGTGGGGTTTATAAGTAATGGCAGTATACTGCCGAGAGAATCAAGTATATCTGAGAGGCCCATGAAGAATGCAGTACCGTTTAAGTCACCTGAGGCTCTTGAGGTAGCTGTTAAGTTACCGAGTGGTAGCGTCGTTAGAGGTATGGGAATACCTAAGGGACTTACAGTAGTGACTGGAGGCGGCTATCACGGTAAGACTACCCTGCTTGAGGCTCTGCAGGAGGGTATCTACAATCACGTAGCAGGTGATGGAAGAGAGTATGTAGTTTCTAGGAGGTACACGGTATTAGTTAGGGCTGAAGATGGGAGAATAGTATCACATGTTGACATATCATCATTAATAAGTATGCTTCCCTCAGGTGAAGACACTAGTGACTTCATTAGTTTAGATGCCAGCGGGTCAACGAGCATGGCTGCATCAATAAGTGAGGTTATTGAGGCCGGAGCGGAAGTTATTTTAATTGATGAAGACACTAGCGCTACGAACCTGCTATATAAGGATGACGTAATGAGTAAGCTAATACCTGATGACCCGATAAGAACTCTTGACATGCAGGTAAGGGATCTGATCAGGAAGACTGGTATTAGTGTAGTAGCGGTCATGAGTGCTTCGTCATCATTCCTTAGTGTAGCTGATAAGGTCATAAGAATGAGGAGGTACTTACCCGAGGAAATCTTAAATCTAAAGACAGGTGATGGAGGTGTTAATGTAAGGTCTAAGGAATATAGGCCACCGAAGGAGAGGCTGTTTTACGGCATTAGCGACATTAGAAAAGTAAAGAGCAGTGGCTACAAAATAGTTACTGAGTATGTTGATGGTGAGAGATTCGAGCTTGACTTAAGCTACTATCCTAGAATAGTTGAGAAAGGACAGGTTAAGTTCATAACATTCATTATCAGGAAGATCAGCAGGATCAAGAAGCCTATGCGTGTGCGTGAGCTCGTAGACTTCATTAATAGCCTAATAAGTAAGAGAAGCTTCTCGGCATTCGCCGACCCTGTACCACCTGACCTCACGGTTGTTGACGGATTCGATGTTGTTTGGGTCCTCAACAGGTTCTATAAGGCTTTATTTACTCAGGTTTAATCAACTCGGGTGTACTGTCCGCCAGTAGTTGATTACTCTAATGGTCTTTAGCGCCACGTATGTGTGAGTCAGTACTGCAAGAGTGAGGAGGGTGTAATTTGTGAGGCCTAGAAGGCTCCCTATGAAAACTATGAATAGCCTCACATCTCTTGAGGCAATGTTCTCTGCCTTACCTATAGCTACTGGGTGTACCCCGAGGTCGTAAGGTGCTCTAGTGTGCAGGTAGCTAACGAGTATGTCGCCAGCAACTGCAAGTACCGAAATGACTACCCAAGTAATACTTGAGTAGTTCATGAGAGCATGTATAGAGAGTCCTAGAAGTATCGCGAGATCAGCATACCTGTCAAGCATGGTGTCCATGAAGCCTCCAGGCTTAGAAACCATCTCCTTA
>Ga0190363_1002681_pt1 | contig 10048 bp, 9 predicted proteins | sample 48721867_MG_FD_161272 | JGI IMG/M metagenome (GOLD analysis project Ga0190363, IMG submission 161272) | Hydrothermal vent microbial mat bacterial communities from Southern Trench, Guaymas Basin, Mexico - 4872-18-6-7_MG | ecosystem: Environmental > Aquatic > Marine > Hydrothermal vents > Microbial...
TATATTTCCTGTTAAGTTTTCTTTTTCCCTTCTTTCTTCTATAGCTGTAGATAAAGAAATTGTTGAATTTTTAATACATGGCAAACTAAAAGGAAGAAGCATAGGCTTATAAATAAAATCATATGGATATTTTGGATAACCTAACGGCATTATTATTTTTGCTATTTCATCTGATGGTAAACCAATTTTGTGTAAAGTAAAACCAACTGTTACAACAGTTCCTAGTTCTAAAGCATTTGCCATAAAAGCAATATTTCGTGCAATTTCTCCTATTAGAGCACTTGATAAATTTTCATTGTCATTTTTGCTTTTATTCCATACAATTCCAATTTGAATTGGAGCATCATATTGAGCAACATCTTTTCTATAATCTCCTTCCTTGAATAATATTAAAGAATGCTTCTTTGGATTGTATTTATAAACTGCATCTTCTTTTAATACATATACTTCTGCGCTATATTTTCCATCTATTGCATAAACTGTTCTTTTTCCATATTTTGTATAACCATAAGCAGCCCAAAGAATAGTTGATAGCTTTTCATCTTCAACAAGCTTTTCGGAAAATTCTCTTACTGATACTCTACGGGCAATCGAAATTTCTAAAGGTAGATCAACTTTTAATGGAGGAGGTAAAAGGAATTCATCTTGAACATTAAAATGAAAAACAGGTATAAGCGAGCTTATTATAATCATTATTGCAAGATATTTCATATAAAATAATAAAATTTTTGATATAAAAATTATTTTATTTCTTGCTTATACAAAAGTTTTTATAAAGAAATATATAAACTCATTGAAATGAAAAAAATAGGTGAAATTGTTGAGCCATTGCATAGCTATATACAGGAAATAATAGTTATTCCAATTGAAAATTTAAAAGTTATAGAAATACAAAGAAAGCCTTCTGGATATCACATTAAAAGATTAGCAGAATCAATAAGGAAAATAGGATTTGTAACTCCTTTAATTACAATAAAGGAAAATAATCAATTTATTATTATAGATGGACAACATAGATTTTTAGCTGCTAAAGAACTTGGAATAAAAGAATTGCCATGCATAGTAATTCCAAACAAATATGCAAATGAACTTATGGAATTAAATGTTGAAAAAACAATGTCATTGAAAGAAAAATGCTATGTTGCATTAAATGTATATCGTATTATCATGAAAGAAAAACCAAATATCAAAGAAAATGATGTTGAAATTTTGGATGCTATTGAATATCCCTATTTCATAACTTTAGGTTTATCCTATGAAACGCATCCAAAATTTTTTGGCTCAGCCTATGAATCAATGGCAAGAAGAGTTGACCAATTTTTGGGAGAGGAAATAAAGGAGGCATATGAATATAGAAAGAGCTTGGCAAATAAGCTTATTGAAATAGATAATTTAACAAGACAGGCAATGGAAAAAATAGAAGAAATGGGTATATCACATCCTTTTCTATACAAAGAAATAATCTCATTTTGTAACCCAATAGGAAGAAAGAGGAAGGTTGATGTTACAATGGAAGAATTGATAGAATTGTTGAGAATGAATTTGCAGGAATTAATTAAAAATCCAGAAAGATTTAGAGAACATGAATTTGAAGTATAAGGCAAATATGATAAGGTAGCGATTTTTTTTTAACAACTTTTTTATTTTGCTTTTAGTTTAATTACGTTTATAATATGCTATTTTGTTAAAAACATTTACATATCTATATTTATAATTTGTTTAACTTTTTCGATACTTACTATTCCTTATCCCTTTTCTTCACAATATGAATTAGCAACAAACGGAATATTGATTAAAAGAAAGATAAGGTATTCTTATTCCTTATCATATTACAAATTTCAGCTTTAAAGGGATTAGATTGTGGCTGGTGGTTTATATGGGTATTTTGGCTTGTTTTATATTTCAAATTTAGAAAAATATGGGCTTTGACAAGAAGGAAAAATATTATAATAGAAGGAAAAAAGAAATATGCAATTAGTCCAGAAAATCCTAAAGAATTTTTAAGAAATTTAGAGCAATTGGTTGGGAAAAATTTGGAAGAAATTGCGGAAGAAATTGGGTAAATTAATATAAAGTTAGCAAAAATGTATATTTATGAAAGTAGTGGGCATATTTGTTGTTTTTCTACTATTTTCCTATTTTCCTCCCTCTATATCTGATGCTTATGAAATTTCAACCCAAGATGGATTAACATTATATATTGATAAAGAAGACCCATCTATTCAATACATTACAATAGATGGAATTTCCGTTTCTAAAGAAAAACAACCAGCAGGTTTTATGCTACTTGACATCGAAAAAGAAAATCTGAGAAATGTTAGTATTGCAGATTTTAGTTCCTTTAAAGGGCAATTAAAAATGGAAAATAATAAAATAATGCAGCAAGCTAATCAATTTGATTTTCATTTAAAAGCCTTTTATATAGCATATCCAAATTATATTAAAATTGAAGGAAAATTAACAAATTTAGCAGATAGGGAGAGAGCAATAGTGTTTGCATATTCATTACCCTTTGATGCCATAAATGGTATATGGTGGGATGATATCAGGAATTACAGAAATATTGAAGAAAAGAAAATATATAGAGGAAATATTTTTTATAGCCCTCATTTTCATAAATTTTCTTTAAGATACAATGAATATCCTTTTTCTGCCCTTAATATAAATACTATTGGCTTATCATTTGCAATAAGGCTTGATAATCCAGCAATATTTCGTATAGAATATGATAGTAATGTGCATCGATATTACATAACTTTTGATTTTGGCTTTTCAAATTTATCAACAGCCAACTTCTCATTTATAATTTATAGGATAAATGAGTGGAGCTTCAGATGCGCAGCCCATCGTTATTATCAATTTTATCTACAATTTTTTGAAAGAAGAGCAAATAAATATGGAAATTGTGCTCCTCATGTGCATTATGTCTATTGCTGGAAAGATGAAAATAAAATGAGAAATTTTCATTTTGCATATGATTTGCCATTTCCAAAATATTTAAATGAGCATTCTGTTGAAGAGCTTATTAAAACAAATAAAAAGCTTGGAATCGATACGCTTGTATTTTCAATAGGAGGAATTTCATATGGAATAAGAATGGAAAGAGAAGAATTTGAAAAGTATTTTAAAAGAGGACAAAGAAAAATTTTAAATGAAGAAGACGTATATGAAGCTTTAACAATTTTTAAGGAAAAATTAGAAAAGGAAGAAAATAAAATTAAGGAAATGCCACCAGATAAACAATTTGAAGCAAGATTAAATAGCAGTATTATAGCTGCCAATGCAACAAGAATATTTAACAATGGTTGTGGATTTTACCAAAATGATGGAGATGCTGTTATAACACCAGAAGATGTTTCATATTTTACTGGAATACAAATATTTGTTAATCATAATCCAAAAATTCCTGATAGAAGTAAAAAATATCCATATACAAATTTTGCTCATATGCTTTTATACTATAGAGATGATTTTGGATTAAGATTTAATGGAAAAAGAGTAGGTGCAATAACTTTTCTTGATAAATGGGAGGAAAAAGGAATTTGTATAGATGGAATAGTAGCAGATTATCTATTTATTATTGGAGAAGATAAAATAAAAGGAGATGATTTCCTTTATAATCATAATAGGGAACATTTTAAATATACAGATTTGCCATTAACTTTTGATTACAGGAATAAAAAACCAGCTATATATAATCCATTTTCTTTTTGGGAATTCATTAAATTCACAAGTGAGGAATTGCATAATAGGAATAAATTGTTGGCTGGAGGAGATGTTTCATCAGTAAATTCATTTTTCTTTCCATATATAGATATTTTAACTACTGAAATAGGAACAACAACAGTGTATGATGCTTTGAATGATGAATATGCAAATAGCTTGAGAACATTTGCTTATCATAAGCCATTTTATATATTTTATAATAGACAGGGCTCAAGCTATAAAGAAATGAGTAAAGAAGAAGTGGAATATTATATCCAAAATTGCTTATTTTATGGATTATATCCAAGCTTTCATGTCTCCCATTATGGAAATCTAAGCAATCCAAAATCAGATAGTTATTGGGCAAATAAAAAATTGTGTAAGAGAGATGAACATTTGTGGGCTATATATATGCCAATCATAATTGAATTAGATAAAGCAGGATGGGAGCCCATAACATATGCAAAAGCTGATAATGTTGAGATAGAAAGATTTGGAAAAGAATATTTTACAATTAGGAATTTTTATGATTCTTATAAAAAATATGAGTTGGTGATAGAAGCTGATAAGTTAAATTTAAGCGATAATATAAAAATTAAGGAACTTATTTCCGACAAATTTGTAAAATATGAATATAGAGATGGCAAAATAATCATAAAAGGCGGGATAAAAGGAAAAGCAACTAAAGTTTTTAAAATTTATAAGGGAAATTCCCTCATTTATGTTTTTAATAGAAAAATTTATCCATATAAGAAAACTATTGCATTTCCAAAAAATATTCATGAATTCTTGTATCATTTGTTAACTCTGGATGAAAAGCCAATGCTAGTAAATTATTTTGTTGGCAAGCAACAATGTAATCGTTTAACTTTGCTAAAACTTCTACATTATTTTCAACTTTTAAAATTACAGGAGCCCTTATAAAAACTGCTTCAAATCTCCCTATTTTCTTTATATCAATTTCTATTTGAAAACTCTCCCTTTGTCTCCCAAAAGCATTTCTTTTTACCCATATATCCATCAATTCTAACAATTTGGTTTTAGTTTTAGCAATTTGCTCATCTCCATGCTTTGCTAATAAAATGCTTCCTGCACAAGTTCCCATTATTGGTTTTCCCTCATCTGCAGCTTTCTTAATTTCTTCTGCAACTGATTCTTTAAAAATCAATTTGCTTATTGTTGTGCTTTCTCCTCCTGGCAATATTATTGCATCTGCATTTCTTATTTCCTCTTTTTTTATTGTTGCGAAAGCTTTTCCTTTAATTCCTGATTTCTCTAAAGCTTTGTTAGCCATATGAACATGTTCTTCAAAATCTCCTTGAGCAGCTATAACTGCAATTTTCATATACCTCTAATTTGCAATTTTTCTTCCAACTCGCTAATTTCCTTTCCTTTCATTGCTTCACCTAGACCTTCAGATGCCTTTACAACAATACTTGCATCTCTCCAATTTTCTACAGCTTCTACAATAGCTTTTGCATATGCTGGAGGATTCGATGATTTAAAAATGCCAGAGCCAACAAAAACTCCATCTGCACCAAGATGCATCATAAGAGCTGCATCTGCAGGGGTTGCTATACCTCCTGCTGCAAAATTTACAACTGGCAAACGGCGCAACTTTTTAATCTCTTTTAAGATTTCGTATATTCCTTCTATAATATCTTCAATTGTATATTCCTCATAAATTGCATCCTTTTCATTAAAGTTTATTTCAATGCTTTCAGCTAATTTTTTATAAGCATCGGCATAATTTTTAGCTATTCCATAAATTTCACTATCATCCATTTTACAAATTCTGTCAATAGCAAATTTCATAAGCCTCATATGCTTAACAGCTTCTATTACATTTCCTGTCCCAGCCTCTCCTTTTGTTCTAATCATTGCTGCTCCTTCCCAAATGCGCCTACAAGCTTCTCCTAAGCTTCTTGCTCCACATACAAATGGAACTGTAAATTTTCTCTTATCTATATGGAAAAATGGGTCTGCTGGCGTTAAAACTTCGCTTTCATCGATCATATCGACACCTAAACTTTCTAATGCCCTTGCTTCCATTATATGTCCAATTCTACATTTTGCCATTACTGGAATAGTTACTGCATCCATTATTTCCTCAATTTTCTTTGGGTCTGCCATTCTAGCAACTCCCTTAGCAGCTCTAATATCAGCTGGCACTTTATGCAATGCCATTACTGCAACAGCTCCAGCTTCCTCTGCTATAATTGCTTGTTCAGCATTTGTTACGTCCATTATTACGCCTCCTTTTTGCATTTTTGCAAATCCTCTTTTTATCAAATCTGTTCCTCTTCTCAATTTCTCCATGTTTTTCATATAAGGCGTGTATATAAATTTTATTTCTCGAAAAAAATATAAGTAGGAGAAAAATAAACTTTTATGGAAATAGAAGTATATGAGTTTGAGAAGATGGATTTGAAAAATGCTTTTGTTATTACTGGATTTCCAACAGTTGGATTGGTTGGCACCATAGCAAGTAGATTCATTATACATAGTTTAAAATTAAAATTGTTAGCATCTTTTCTATCTGATTATTTCCCTCCAATAACTGTTATTTTTGATTCAACACCATTACCTCCTATTAGGATATATGGTGGGGCAAAAAAATGTGGGCCAAATGGAAAGTGTGAACAACTTTTAGTAATATTATCTGAATTTGTTCCTCCCTTCATAACCCAGCGTCCATTAGCAAATAAGCTAATAGAATGGTGTAAAGAAAATAATTGTGAAACAATAGTTTGTATCGAAGGATTCAACTTGGAAGAAAAAACAGAAGATATTCCAATTGTCGGAGTTGCTAGTACTGAAGAAGCAAAGAAAATGCTTTTAAATTATAATGTAGAGCTAATGAAAGAAGGAATGGTTAGTGGATTGTCTGGAATATTATTATACGAAGGGAAAAGAAGAAATTTTGATGTTGCTTGTTTGTTAGCTGGTACACATGCAGATTATCCTGATGCAAAAGCAGCTGCAAAAGTTCTTGAAATAGTTAATAAAATGTTGCCTGAAATTGAAATAGATGCAAAGCCATTATATAAGCAAGCTGAAGAAATTGAAAAACAAATAAAAATACAAATAGAAAAGGCAAAGCCAACAAAACATGTATATGAAGAACCAATAATGTATAGATAGTTAGGTTGGTAGTTCTTCAGGCAACGAAAAATAAGAAACAATTTCAAGTATTATTGCTATAAGGAGTATTATAAATCCTATTAGTACAATTGTAGTTATTGCTCCTATGAAATATAACATTCCTGTTGTTTTAAATAAATCTACTTTTGTATGCTGAGCTATTGAATCATAACTTTTCCTAAGATATATTGCTGCAATTATCCAAAATATCCACATTGCTATTATACCAATAATTATTCCAACAAGCACGCTACCAGCCAATCCTTCAAATAAATCTTTTGGATTTGAAAACTTTTCAATGTTTTTTAATGAAACGCTACCTACAACAATTATTGTTACCGCCACTAAAGCAAAAATTGAACAAATTCTAAATATGAATGAAATGAGATAATTTTGAAATATTCCTGTTTCTTTTGCTTCATCTGAAATATATTTTACTGCTATAAATACCAATACTATCCCTATTAATGAAACTACTCCATATGGAAGAAATGAACCAATAAGAGTTAAAATAGCTCCAATTCCACCATATATTTTAGCACTTCCTAACTTGCTCATTTCATTATCATTCTATATCTATATAAAAATGTGTCGAAATTTTTTGATAATTGTTACAAAAGCTTTTAATAATGTTTGGTATTAAAGCATGAGGTGATTTCATTGTCATTGGATCCATCTGCGGCAAAGTATTTGATCAAAGCAAAAATAAAGGTAGATGGAGTAGTTGATAAATCTGATGTTATTGGAGCAATATTTGGACAAACTGAAGGATTAATGGGAGATGAGCTAGATTTAAGAGATTTACAGAAATCAGCTAGAATAGGAAGGATTGAAGTAGAAATAAAACAAAATCAAGGAAAAAGTGAGGGAGAACTAACACTGACATCGGCATTAGAAAAGGTCGAAACTGCAATAATTGCAGCAGGAATAGAAAGCGTAGATAGAATTGGGCCATGTAAAGCTGAGATAAAAGTTGAAAAAGTAGAAGATATAAGAATGGCAAAAAGAAAAAGGATGGTTGAAAGAGCAAAAGAAATTTTGCAAGAAATGATTAAGCAAGGAAAAGAAGAAATGCCAAATTTGGTTGAAGAAGTGAGACAATCTGTACAAATTGAAGAAATAATTTATTACGGGCCTGAACGCCTACCAGCTGGCCCAAATATAGAGAAAAGCGATGCAATAATAATTGTGGAAGGAAGAAATGATGTTATTAACTTATTGAAGCATGGAATAAGAAATGCAATAGCTGTTGAAGGAACAAGTGTTCCACAGACAATTATAGACTTATGCAATGAAAAAATTGCAACAGCTTTTGTTGATGGGGATAGAGGAGGAGAGTTGGTTTTAAGAGAATTGTTACAAGTAGCAGATATTGATTTTGTTGCAAGAGCCCCTCCTACTAGGGAAGTAGAGGAACTTTCATATAAGCTAATTATGAAATCTTTAAAAAACAAAGTACCAGCAGAACAATTTATGGAATCGATGGGATGGAAAAAGGAAAAAAAGAAATTGGAAGGAGAATATGGGAAATATAAAAAATTATTGGATGAGATAAAAGGAAATCACACTGCTATTCTATTAAATGAAAAAGGAGAAGAAATAAAAAGAGTAAAAACGGAGAAGCTAATTGAACAGATTGCAAAAGATAAACCAGCAGTAATTATATTTGATGGAATAGTTACGCAAAGATTATTAGATAATGCATATGAAAATAAAGTAAAGAAAATAATTGCAACTGCTTTAGGAGAAATTACAAAAATACCGAAATCTTTAAAAATAGTTACAGAAAGACAACTTGAATAAGATGTATTCGAAAAAAGTTATGGAACATTTTTTAAATCCTCGTAATAAAGGAAAATTGAAAGATGCAAATGCTGTTGGTAGAGTTGGTAATCCTATATGTGGAGATGTAATGTATATATATATAAAAGTTGAAAATGGTAAAATAGCTGATATTGGCTGGGAGACAATGGGATGTGCAGCAGCAATTGCAACATCTTCAATGGTAAGCGAGTTAGCAAAGGGAAAAAAATTAGAAGATGCAATGAAAATAGGAAAAAAAGATATTGCAGATGCTCTAGAAGGATTGCCACCAATAAAAATGCATTGTAGCAATTTAGCATCTGAAGGATTGCATAAAGCTATAAGAAATTATCTAAATAAAGATAGAATTATACAAAAATTTAAAGAAGTTGTTGGAGAAAAAGATGCAAAAGCATTGTATATGCTAGGAATATCTGATTTTAAGGAACTAAAAGATGTTACTATAGAAGAAATTGCAAAAACATTAAGTAAGGAAGGTTTAGAAAAATTGAGGAAATATTTTAGGAAATGGAAGGAAAAATAATTGTTTTTACTGGTGATGGAAAGGGGAAAACTAGTGCTGCTTTTGGAATGGCACTAAGGGCTATAGGACATAAAAAGAGCATTATAATTATACAATTTTTAAAAAAAGGAAAATATGGAGAAATAGAAGCAATAAAAAAATTAGGGGGGGAGGTATATCAATTTGGTAAAGAAGAATTTGTTATTGAGCCTTCTAAAGAAGATTATGAAATGGCAAATGAAGCGTTAAAATTTGCTCATGAAAAGCTTATGAAAAAACCTTTCATGTTAATATTGGATGAGATAAATATAGCTATGGATATGGGGCTAATAAAAATAAAAGATGTTATTGATTTAATTGGGAAAAGGGGAGAAACTCATATTGTATTTACTGGAAGAAATTTCCCAGAAGAATTAATGGAAATTGCTGATCTAATAACAGAAATGAAAAAAATTAAGCATTATTATAATGAAGGAATTAAAGCTATGAGGGGATTGGAATATTAATTATAATTATTTTCTTATTTTACAAAATTTGCATATTTTGCCATATGATGCATATCCACACTTAACGCATTTATTTAAACTTACTTCTTGTTTCATTTTTTCTTCAATTCTCCAAAAGCTTCTCGCCATGCTTAGCATTGTTCCTGGTAAATTTTCTTCAATTTCATGTAGCCATTCTTTTATTTTTAGAGTTGGTGCATTTTTTGAAAAGGGGCATTCTTCATTTGTATATGGCAAATTATTTAAAACTGCATATAGCATGCATTCCTTATCTTTTAAATAATAAATTGGTTTTATTTTTGCAACAAGCTTGTATTCTAAATTTTCTTCCAAGAATGGCTTGTTTCCTCTAAAATTTAAAATGTTT
>Ga0190363_1002682_pt1 | contig 10041 bp, 9 predicted proteins | sample 48721867_MG_FD_161272 | JGI IMG/M metagenome (GOLD analysis project Ga0190363, IMG submission 161272) | Hydrothermal vent microbial mat bacterial communities from Southern Trench, Guaymas Basin, Mexico - 4872-18-6-7_MG | ecosystem: Environmental > Aquatic > Marine > Hydrothermal vents > Microbial...
ATCTAATGATTAAGAGAGATAGACATTTGGCAAAAATAGAGAAAAGCCTAAAAGAACCTAAGCTAACCATAGCTACATATGCAAAATGGTTTATGAATTATTTTAATGAGAAGCATGCACAATCTTGGTATAAGTTTCTTAGGTCTTTGCCGCTAAAGCTGAGAATTAGATATATTCTTTCATCGCTTTTCTTACCATGCTTAGCCTTACTACTCCTTGGATTATTGATACGATTACCTCAACCTATGTACTTCATAGTATCAATAGTACTTCTAGCATCATTTTTGAATACATTGATGGACTTCATTTCGTCTCTAAGAAAAATACATAAATCTATGATCCTAGCACTTCTAGCATGTATAAGCAGATCCATAAGAACTCTAGGAACATTCATTCACGTTTTTATTAAAGGAATTCGGTAACTTTGAAACATTGGAATATGGGGAATTGGTGAAATTAAGTTATTGAAGCGTTCAACATAATCTTTGCGAGATCCGTTTGAAAGTTTTTAGACGAACGATTAAACCCTGTACCCTGAATCAAAGACCTCCGGTAGGGAGAAGGAATACATAGTTCTCGGAGTTAATAAAATGGAGTCTATGATGTTGTTCGTATGGAATTGGATGTAGTTATGCCTACTTGGAATTCGAACATGCCGTACTTTAGAGTGGTTCTTAAGAGGATAATCGATACTATACCACTAAACAAGTTCATTTTGGTTGATAGATACAGCACTGATGGTACGGTAGAGCAAGTCAAAAGGATGGTATCACCAGAAAAATTGATTGTTATCAGAACACATGCTGATTTAGCTCGTGCAAGAGCGATAGGAATTAAGTGTGTTGGCACTAAATTCTTTGTATTCATTGACTCAGACGTTCTTATACCAAGAAGTTTTAGAATAGAGAAATACGTGAAGCTTCTTGAAATGGATAGTAGGTTGGGTGTCGTATCTTTCCCTATTCGGTCAATATATGAATACGATGATATGTATTACAATAGACGTGGCAAACAAGTACAAAGAATATTGAGAAAGATCGAAGAAATAACTGCAACCGAAATAATCAGGCATGGTCTTTTCTATTTAATTGAGGGGGATCTTTTCTTAGCAATTCTTCGAACAGATATAGTCAAGGACTGGCAACCTCCACTATATCTCTCAGCGCATGAAGTACTTAGCTTAACACAACACATCCTTAACAAAGGATATCTATGGGTAGAAATAGCAGAGCCAGCTATACACTTGAAAGAACTGGAGTACGGTACGGGGATCCGTAGACATGTTAAACAAGGACTTTGGATGGGCGGTAATGCTCGAATACTGGGAATTCCAAAGAAGTTATTCTTCCTAGAAATCTTTACAAGACTACTTCTAGGTGTACCCTACAGAATATTAACCATTAGAGATCCAGTAAAGGTATTGAACTACGCATCTTATTACATAGGCTACTTAATAGGCTATCTAAATCCCCATAAATACAGAGTATGGAAGAGATAGTTGTGATAAAATGAAGTAATATGCACAACATAATGTCAGCACTCAACATATTTGAATACACTAACAATCCTTTAACGTCCTCTGACCCAGCTATAAAGGTAGCTTTCATTTCTTGGCATCTAGTTAAGGATGAGAAGCCTAGGGATGGTGTTGCCGTCTACAACGTTAACATATTATCTGAGCTTCGAAAACTAGGTGTCGAAGTATACGAAATATGGAGAGAAAAAAAGTGGAATTAAAGGGCTGTGGCCATTCTACAACGTGATGGCTCTCTACAAGGTCTCGAAACTCATCAAGAAGAACAAGATAAATATAGTTCACGGCTCTAACGCGGACGGATTCCTTGCTTCGATATATAAGGAGATTCCATATGTACATACACTACATCCCGTAATAGCTAGCGAACTTGATATAACGGGTGAGCTAATGCATGCTTTAACCAAGAAAAGATTTCATAAATTCATCGTGTATAAATCGTTGATATACGCTGAAGTGATAGCCGTAACTAATGCAGATGTTATTATAGCCCCAAGCGAATTTACTAAGAATGAAGCTGTTAGGTACTACAAAATTTCACCTAAAAAGGTCGTTGTCATTCCGCACGGCGTTAACATCGAGGAATTCGAAAGGTTTTCTCCATTCAGTAAGACAATAATGAGAAAAGATAGTTTGCGTACAAGAATATTATTCGTTGGAAGACTTGTTCGAAGGAAAGGACTGATATACTTAATACGAGCTTGCGAACTCTTGAACAAGCATTACAACATCGAGTTGAGGGTGGTTGGAAACGGTCCAGAAAGAAAGAGGTTAGAGAGTTACTGTAAGATGAAAGGATTAGACTTTGTGAAATTCTTGGGTGATTTACCTAGGAAGAAAGTTATAGAGGAGTATCTAAGCTGTGATATCTTTTGCCTTCCTAGCTTACACGAAGCTTTTGGTATTGTTCTACTAGAAGCAATGGCAGCTAAGAAACCTGTTGTAGCTACTCGTGTTGGAGGTATACCAGAGGTTGTTGTAGATGGAGAAACAGGAGCACTAGTTCCTCCAAGAGATGTAGAAGCTTTAGCTGAAGCTCTAGAGAAGCTTATAGTTGATGAAGGGCTTCGATATAGAATGGGTATGAAAGGCTACGAAAGAGCGCGTTACTTCACATGGAAAAGAGCAGCCAAACGTTTAAAAGAAATATATGGTTCTCTTTTGCAGTTTCGCCATAAAGGGATAACACATTTGTAGCAAATGCGAGTGAATTTGACATGGTGATATTGTGAAACCATATGAAACCATATTCGCAATTAGAGATACCATGAAGTACGTCTACTTTAACTCTTTCAAGCCTAGTACTAGGTTGTGGCTTATGAGTCTTGCACTGAAGTACCGTTTTATCAAGTTGCTTAAGATGGTAATCGATAGTCCTTGTACTAATGCGCTACCTAGTCAAAAAACCTTGATAAATAAACGTGATTGGGATTTGCTGATAATAATTGACGCTTGTAGATACGATATATTTTCTCAAGAGGTATATAAGTACTTGGATGGAGAACTGTCTATTGCTGTAAGCCCAGCTAGCATAACAATCAACTGGCTTAAGGAGATTTGGGCTTCAGATAAATGGAGAGACGTTGTCTACGTTTCTGCGACACCCTTTGTAAACAAACGCGGTTTATTAAAGGATTTTGATGCTGGGAAGTTTTTCTTAGATGTTATTGAGGTTTGGGATTGGGGATGGAATTCAAAATCATCGACAATCCCTCCAGAAAACGTGAATGCAGGAGTTAGAATAGCTATTACGAAAATGAAATTAAGAAAACTTTCATTTCCTAAGGACTATAAGATTGTAGCTCATTATATTCAACCTCATTCTCCATACTTAACACTTCAAAATGCCATGAGTAAGATATCAAAAATTCCAGAGTTGCAAGAGCAAATGGTAAACATAGCCTTTAGAAAATATAGGAGAATTATTGGAAGGTTTGGTATGGAAGAAACACTTCTTGGACTATTTAAGGAAGTTCTTAAAAACCATAATGATATAGTTAAGGTGTTAGAACAGCTGTATCGAGATAACCTTAGACGGGTGCTGAAAGCTATAGCCTCTCTACTGAATAACATCGACGGTCATACAATTATCACGTCAGACCATGGCGAGCTCTTAGGAGAATATGGTTTATTCTTTCATCCCGATATACCATTACCCCATCTTAGGATAGTTCCTTGGTTTAAGGTGAAATGATTGATGATAGCATTGCATCATCTTGGTAAGCTTATTACACTTTATAGGAAGAGGCTAAGGTCTAAGGCTGAGAGTTTAATAGCACTACTGTCATATTCTAGTAATCCGCTTCAAATAATACCCGTACTCCTACTCTACACAACTCGTTATGGTGCAATGGATGTCAGCCTTAGCAAAATTGGTGTTCAAAAGAAAATACGTATTAGCAGTAATAATGTCGATTATTTTATCGGATTAATCAAAGCGATACATAAATTAAGACCTTATGTGAAGGTATTGGGAGATACTATAGTAGTTAATAAGGATGATCTCAGGATAAAAATTGATTTGAACAATATATCGAGTGAAAATCTGAGGTACTTTATGGAATTTCTCATGACGTATTCTGTATTATTACGACATGCTAAAATCATAAAAAGTCTTAGAGACGAATTAATGTACATAGAGTTGGAAGATGGAACAAAGTGGGTTGTACGAAAGGGAGTTCTGTCGGACTTGGCTCTGGGCGTTATTCTACCAGAACATGAATGGTACGAGTACAATTTGTGGTTCTCTAAGTTTATTAAGAAAGTTAAGACTTTCATTGATGTTGGAGCATACATCGGTGGCTATAGTGTTAGAGCATGCAAGGAGGAAGTATACACTATTTCGATAGAACCTGATCCCGATAACTTTACGTTATTATCTACGAATATTGTATTAAATGATTGTGAAAGTATGGTTAAACTTCTTAACGTAGCAGCTAGTGATAGAAACGAAACTATAACATTGTATACGGTTCAAGATCCAAAGAATATTAACGTTGTAGGTAAAGGTATACCCAAAACCAAGGTAAAAGCAGTTCCGCTTGATGAGGTACTTAGTGATAAAGACCTTGAAAGACCATTAATGATAAAGATAGATGTTGAAGGCTTTGAACATAGGGTAGTAAAGGGATTGCGGAAAATTCTCCAAAATGCTAGATATGTAATGGTTGAAATTCATCCAGAGAACAGAGACGAAGTTCTGAAATTTATGAGATCGTTAGGCTTTAAAACTAAAGATCGTTTTTTAGTTAGCAAAAACAAAAGGAGATTTTAATTACATATTCGAAAAACTTTGAAGAATTATTTCATCTCCATAGTCCGAAAATTATTTTCTTGTGTTGAATAGATATATGATGGTTAGGAGTAAGGCGACAATGATCAGAAAAGCCATATTAACGGCTGCTGGTTTAGGTACAAGACTTCTTCCTATGACTAAAGAGCTTCCTAAGGAGATGCTTCCTATCTTTATGAGGGATGCTGATGGAGTGCTTGTTCTTAAGCCTTTATTGCAGGTTCTCTTCGAGCAACTCTACGTTTTTGGTGTCAGAGAGTTCTACTTTGTGGTTGGCAGGGGTAAGAGATCTATCGAGGATCACTTCACTCCTGACTGGGATTATGTGGCTAAGCTAGAGAGCAGAGGTAGGCATGAGCTTGCCTCTATGCTTAGGTCTTTTTATGAGATGGTTGAGGATTCTGTTATTGTTTGGGTGAATCAGCCTATGCCTAAGGGTTTTGGCCACGCTGTCTACATGGCTAGGGCACTTGTAGGGAGTGAGCCTTTCTTTGTATGTGCTGGGGATACTTACATTATTTCTGAGAATAATGGCTTCCTTAGGAGGATGGTTGAGGCCTACCTTAGGGGCGGCGCTGACGCTGTTCTTCTCTTGCAGGAGGTTTCTGATCCTAGGCAGTATGGTGTGGCTGTTGTTGAGGGTGTTGAGAATGGCGTGTATAGGGTTTTGAGGGTTGTTGAGAAGCCTAGAGAGCCACCTTCGAGGCATGCTATTATGCCTTACTACATATTCAACCCGGTTTTAATGGAGGTGCTGGATGGTTTAGAGGCTGGTGTTGGTGGCGAGATACAGTTAACTGATGCTATTCAGAGGCTAATTGATACGGGTAAGGAGGTTAGGGCTGTCCTCCTCCACAGTGATGAGATTCGGCTTGATGTTGGAACTCCGGAGACCTATTGGGAGGCCTTAAAGCTCTCCTACGAGTACTGGACAGGTGTAAGGAAATGACTCCTGATGAGGCTGTTGGCAGGACCTTATCATACATCTTGGATGGTGTTTCTTCCAACTTCTTTGAAGGAGCGAGGATCTTGGTGACTGGTGGGGCTGGGTTTATTGGTAGTTGGCTTAGCGAAGCCCTAGTGTACTTGAACGCGCACATTATCTGTCTTGATAACTTCTCTACAGGTAAGATTGATAATATAAAGCATCTTATATGGAGAAAAAACTTCAAGCTCGTTAAAGCCGACGTCTCGAAAGCAAAGATTAACGAGGAGATTGACGTTATAATTCATGGAGCTAGCATACCAAGTCCCGACGACTATGTGAGGCGCCCTGTTGAAGCTATGTTGCCGAATAGCCTCGGAACTCTCAATGTTTTGGAGGCTGCTCGTAGATATGATAGCGTAGTTCTGTATCTTTCGACCTCCGAGGTCTACGGTGATGCCGAGATAGTTCCTACACCAGAGACTTACTGGGGTAAGGTGAACCCTATAGGTCCGAGGAGCCCATATGATGAGTCTAAGAGGTTTAGCGAGGCTCTGTGCATGGCGTATGAGTCTCAGTACGGCTTGGACGTCAGGATTGCGAGAATATTTAACACTTACGGACCTAGAATCGATCCGGAAGCTAAGTATGCACGTGTAATACCGAGATTCATAATGCAAGCTCTCTCGAACGAACCCATAACGGTTCACGGAGATGGCAAACAGACTAGGAGTTTCCTATACATATCAGACGCCATAGTAGCGCTTCTCAAAATGGTGGAGGTTAAGAAGGCTAGGGGTGAAGTCATAAACATAGGAAACCCTGAGGAGATTAGTATAATAGAGCTTGCCAGAATAATCAAGAAGCTAACAAATTCAAGTTCACCCATAGTTCATATACCTCCTAGACCCGACGACCCGAGAAGGAGATGTCCTGACATCTCTAAGGCGAAAAGGCTATTACAATGGTGGCCAAAGGTTTCCCTCGAGGAAGGGTTAAAATACACGATAACGTGGTTTAAGGAGGTTATCAAGAGTGGTAAGAGGTAAACTTGTACGTCTTTATGTCTTAACTGAGAGCTCTATGGAGGGTGGTTTTACGTGAAGATAGGAGTTATTGGTATGGGATATGTTGGGACTGTAACTGCTGCTGTTTTCGCGGATCAAGGCTATGAGGTTGTTGGTGTTGATAGGAATAAGTGGAAAGTTGAGCTTCTATCTAAAGGTGTTTCTCCAATATATGAGCCTGGCTTAGAAAATCTTCTCAGGAAAAACCTTGGCAGGTTAAAATTCACTACAGACTACAATGAGCTTAAGGATTGCAATGTGGTTTTCATAGCCGTGTCTACTCCTCCGAAGCCTTCTGGTGAAATAGATTTATCCAATGTTTTCAATGCTGTAGAGAAGCTTATGGATGTAGGTTACGACGGCATCATAGCTATTAAGAGTACTGTCATACCCGGTACTGCAAGGAAAGTTGAGAGAATGACAGGGTTACCTGTTGTTTCTAATCCTGAATTTCTTAGGGAGGGTAATGCTGTTTATGATACATTACACCCTGACAGAATTGTTATTGGTTCTAGGGATAAGTATGCTGGCGATGTTGTTGAGGAAATTTGGAGTTTCACAAAAGCACCAATAATCAGAACAACTCCTGAGAATGCTGAGCTAATAAAGTATGCTGCAAACGCATTCTTAGCTGTGAAACTATCGTTTATCAATGAAATAGCTAATCTATGCGAGAAAATTGAGGGCTGCGATGTTGAAGTTATTGCTAAAGGTATAGGTTTGGATAAGAGAATATCACCATACTATTTGAAGGCAGGCATTGGTTATGGAGGTTCATGTCTTCCTAAAGACACTAGGGCAATAACATATTTTGCTAGACAGCTTGGCGAACCTTTAACTATAGTTGAAGCAGCAATTAAAGTTAATGAAGAGAGGATTTCAAGAGTCGTAAGAATGGCTGAAGAGCTTATCGGAAATCTTAAGGGCAAAAGAATAGCTGTTTTAGGTTTAGCATTCAAGGAGAACACTGATGATGTTCGTGAAAGCCAAGCAATAAAACTGGTCAGGAAGCTTAAAGAACATGGCGCAATAGTTAAAGCCTACGACCCTAAAGCTTTAAACAACGCACTTAAGGTCGTAGAATTCATACTTGCTAAATCCGTTGAAGAATGTTTAGAAGGTTGCGAGCTAGCTATCATAGCAACGGGGTGGAGTGAGTTTAAAGAGAAAGTTAATGAAGACCTTCTAATAAAATTGGGTGTTAAAGCATTAATAGATGGTAGACGTGTACTTGACCCTAACAGGTTTAAAAAGATAAGGTTTAAGGCCATAGGGTTACGCACTACTAAAACTGCTGAAGAAAGAGAAAGCTACAGTAATCCTCATAGTGATTTATGGGCTAAGCATTGAAAGGCAGAGGAAAACTGCCGAAGGGTTAAATAGGCGTTTGAAGCACATAATCTTGAGATGGGATTAGAGAGACTTTATAATCTCTCCGTTATTTACGGGATTCTTGCAACTATAATTACTATAATCAGTTTTATAAATCACCAATTTGCTATATTCGCCTTTATTTTCAACGTGACTGGCGTTTTAGTTCTTCTATGGAATATATACGGTTCTACTATTAATATGAAATTTGTAATCTATTATGACGATTTTAGAAGAGGATTTCGTAAGGATTTATGGGAATGTAGACTGCCACCCTATACTTTAGAAAAAGATCCTCAAGCAGTAGATTTTAAAATAGAGGTTGATTCAGAAAGGCAAGTGCTGGAAATTTGTGCCTTAAAAAGGGACGTAGGTTTTCCTTCAAAATCGCCTCTTAAATGGGAAGGTCCAAAAATCGTTGCAAGGAAAAATGGATACAATCTTATCATGGCTAAGATTATGTTAAATTTCAAAGAAAGTACCGCTGAAAGGGGAAACATATATCTAAGTGGAAGAGGACGTCTTGGCCGATTTGAATACTTAATCGGAATCGATAAAACAAGCAAAGACGTCTTTTTCCATATTTGGGATAAAGAGGCGAAAGCTAGCTATGGCCCGCCAAAGGTTGGGTCTTACATAAAGGAGAGAGGAAGAACACATCTGAAAGATTACTTAACAGGTCAAGGAGAAAGGTACTTAATCTTAGGGATTGAGTGGGGGTTTGATGGTCCGAAATTCTTTGCGTTTAAAGAAGGTGAGAAGGATTTTGCCAAAATCCCTGCAAATCCTCCTCCGGAAATCAGAGGTGAAATCCTTAAGGACTCCAGGAATATTTTCCTTTACGGGCTGTCTGAATTTGCAATTAGAACCGACTTAGTAGCAAAAGACCCCAAAATTAAGGAGTCAATAAAGGGGGCAGTAAAGTATGTGAAAGTTAAGCAAGCTCCGCTCTCATGGATTATAAGCATTATTATAAGCATTCAAAACCTCTTAAAGACTGCATGGATGAAGAAAAAGAGGTTAGTTGCACAATGCTGTTCAATACAGAGTCAAACTATACAGTGATTCAGCGAAGTCTTCTTTGAAAAGAAATTTTGAATGTGAAAGAACTGGTTAAAGAACTTAACGAGAGAATCGAAGAAGCTAAAACAATTAAAGAAGAGCTTATGGACATATGCAATAAAGCGGTAGAAAATGTTAAGACACTTAAATGGCTTGTTAAAGATCTTGATAACTACATTTTCGGATTTCGAACACTACCAGCACTTCAAGAAACATTAAAGGAATTCCTAAAGATGAGGGATAAGCTAAAGGAACTTGAGGAAAAGGTAAGTAAACCTAAAAAGCACTTTATTGAGGACAAGGAGATGAAGAACAAGTATAGGTTTAGGATATTGTGGGAGCCGCTAACACCAGATGAAATACATAAGCTAAAAGAACAGAGTAAGACCGCGAAGGAAACTGCTTCAAGAATTAAGAAGGCTTAGCAAATAATTTAGTCAGGAAGAGCGCAAAAGACATTACCTATTAGCTAAGACATTTCACATGTCATGATGAGCGGGCAGTATATTGACCGCTTTATGTGAAGAGTTCCTAGAGCTTAAGGATGAATATGACCTAAAGACTTTGAGGCTTGAAACCAGATATGAAAGGCTTAGAGAAGACGAAGCTTATGCTTAAGCTGAGAATTCCTGCGATAATGTCTGCTCTATGCGTTTTCTAGAACCCTATCCGCTCCTCCTCTTTAGCTTCTATTTGGAAGCCTTTAGCTAACAACACTAACTCAAGAAAATTGATGGTACATCTACATCGGTGGAGATATAATCGGAGCTTGTAAGGAATTATTATGTTA
>Ga0190363_1002683_pt1 | contig 10037 bp, 9 predicted proteins | sample 48721867_MG_FD_161272 | JGI IMG/M metagenome (GOLD analysis project Ga0190363, IMG submission 161272) | Hydrothermal vent microbial mat bacterial communities from Southern Trench, Guaymas Basin, Mexico - 4872-18-6-7_MG | ecosystem: Environmental > Aquatic > Marine > Hydrothermal vents > Microbial...
ACCAATCTATGAACAATACAAAAGGTTTAATATCATTTTTCTCCCATTCCCTATCTAAAGGAATGGCAACAATATCTATTTCTCTTCCTTTCTTTTCATCCCAATCAAAATAATACTCATTATTAGAAACCAAATATCCTCTATCATCTAAAAATATGATAGCTCTATTTCTAATGGATAACCAGTTTGTTTAATTTTATTTATTAAATAATTTTTAAGGCCTTTCATGTTTATAGACTTATTCTGTATCTTTCTTTTAGTTCTTGTTTCTTTCCTTCGTTCCATCCTGTTACGTCTGTGTAGTATCCCGTTATCCTGCTCCACCACCTGATTTCGCTGCTTCCACAGTTGGGACACGAGTCCAACAGGCCGACGGAGGTGGTTCCGCATCTGCTGCAGACGGTGAGGTCTTTTGTGTAGCTGAAGTATCCTATCTGGCTCTGGGTTGCGATGCGCTTCGTCACCTTGTATAGGGCTTCGGGATCTGAGGAGGCTTCTCCAAGCCAGATGTGGAAGATGTTTCCGCCGCTGAGGATGGGGAAGAACTTATGCTCTATCTCGATCTTCTCGCCCAGCGGTATCTTGGCTCCGACGTAAGTGTGGGTTCCGTTGCTGTAGTAGATGGGGAGATCCCTCTCGCCTTTCCTCGCCATCGATCTCGCCAGCTCCAAGTCTCCCTTAATGACCTGCTTCGCATAGCGCCTATACTTCGGCGAAAGCAGATCGGCGACGGCGAAGGTCTGAGCCGTGCTCTCAGCCGGTGTTCTGGCCAGCACCAGCTTTAGCCCCGTCTTCATCTCCAATCCCCGTCGATACTTCTCCATGTCCAACAGCAGCCTCAAGGCCAGCCTCACCGAGTCCTTGCTCTCGTGGAGCTGCTTACCCGTGAAGAATTGAACCATCTCGTTTATGCCGACGACGCCGATGACGTAGACCAGCTCGCTGAAGTCCACAGCGGGCGGGGCCTTCCTACCTGTCCTCGGGTCTCTGGGCCTCTGGGTGGCGAAGGGGATGAGGTTGTTCTCTATGGCCCTCTCCATCCAGCGCTTCTTAACCTTGAAGACCTCGACGGCGAGCCTCATATTCTCCTTCGCCGCCTCCAGCAGCCTGTCATACTCGCCCCTCGCCCTGTAGGCCAATCGAGGCATGTTTATGCTGACAACCTGCCATCCGCCGAGGCTGAAGTGCATTCCGTCTTCGAAGTATAGCTTCTCCTTAAACGCTGGATCAGACTCGGGGGTGGCGGCGAACTGGTAGGCGCAGCACTGGTAGCAGCTGACACCCTTCCCATATCCCCTATAGGCTGGGAGCATGTTGTCGAAGTAGGGTATGCCATACTTTGAGACGGTCTTATGGACTAGCAGCCAGAGATCATCATACTCGGGTTTGAAGAACTCTGGGCTGAGGTAATGCTCATTCTTGGGGAAGTTGAAGGGCTTACCCCAATAGTCCCCCTCATAGGCCACCTCGGCGATGGCCCTGAAGAAGGTTTGAACCTCCTCCTCATAGTCGCCATAGACATCCGGCCCGATCCTGCCTCGGGCGACGATGGGGACATCCTCCCAGATCTTCGGGACGCCCATCGGAAGCTGGATGTTGCTGAAGACCAATTGGCCGCCCCGGGTGACGTAGGTCTGCGTCAGCTCGTAGAACATCATCTGGGCCAGCTGCTTAACCTCCTCATACTTCAAACCCCTCATGTAGGGGGCGAGGAAGAGGGTGTAATACATGAAGCCCTGGCCGCCGCTGAAGTTCGTCTGACCGGCGGCCAAAACCTTAACGCTGTGGAGCACAGCCACCTCGGGATGCTTAGCTGGCCCAGCGACGCTGCTCCTGAAGCCCGTCCCATCGGGGAGCAATCCATAGTAGAGGAAGTAGCGTAGATCCCAGTCCTGGCAGAAGGGCCTAGTGCCGAAATACTCCAAGGTGTGAATATGGATGTCCCCCTGATGGTGGGCCGTCGCCAGATGCGGCGGCAGCAGCAGCAGATACTCCTCCTTGCTCAGCCTGTCAGCCTTCTTCTTATGCACCGTCTCGGGGTTCGGCTGCAGATTTGCGTTCTCCCTCGCCTCCCACCCCTGACCCATATCGATCTGATAGGCGTCGTAAACCGGTGCTCCAACCCTCGTCAACACCTTCCTATAGATCTCGAACTCCGGGACCTCCTCAGACCATTCGAGGAGGATATTGTTCACCACCTCCCTGATGAGGGGGCCGCTTACGAAGCGGGGCCTCATCTTCTTGATGCGCCGCTCCACCTCATCGGCGATCTTCTCGGCATAGCTCCCATTCAGGGGTTCAAGGCCGAAGATGATCTCAGCCAACCTCGTCTCCCTCTGAAGCTGCTCCACTATCCGCTCCTTCCTCCAGGGAACCAGATAACCATCCGTAGTCCTAACCATCGGCATTCCACGATAAGTCCTCGCAGACTTGTAGAACTGCTCCAAAACCGTCTGCTTCTCAGGAAGAGACCTACCCCTCTTCAAAACCCAAAACCTCCCTCAGCTCACCCTCCCTTAGCTCCTCACCCTCAAACAACTCCTCAGAGGAGGCAACCCTAGAACCAACCTCCAAAAGCGGGGGATTCCCAAAGACATTCCTCATAATCAACTCAACCTGAACATCGGTGTCGAAGGGAACCTCCTCAAACTCAACGCTCAACTCCTTCAACCTAGACTTCAACTTCTCGCAGAGAGGGCAATTTGGGAGGGTGTAAACCCTTATTCTATCAACCATATATGGCACACCATCCTTTGCATGCAAATTTGTTTACATGCATAACCGCAGAGATATTAGTAGGCGAGCTTTTAAGATAAGCATTTTCTCTATTCATTCCTTACCATCCTCCCTGATTTTCTAACAGGAAATTTTTTAAACAGATTCTTCTCATCCCAATTTGGGAATGAAGCTGCATCCATGCATGCATGCAAATCTGCGAGAAAGTGAGGTGAATCTTGATGGTTGGAACGGATAATCCGCATGCCGTTTTAAAAGAAGTGTTGAGCCTACTTAAAAAGGAATCGATTGCATCGATAACAGATATTGAGAGGGCTTTAGGTGTTGGTAGAAATTGGCTTTCGGGTTTTCTAGCTGCATTGTATGCTTTGGATTTGCTTAAGTGTAAGGGTACTAGGACGCATAAACTCTTTATGATAGGTGATTATGATAGGATTAAGGAATATCTTGGGGAGATTTAGATTGTCTCAGATTTTTGTTATGGGGGTGGATGTTTGACTGTCATCATCTGTCTTGTGGGGAATTATCTTCAGAGGCCTTTTGATGGCGTGAGGTATTGGAGTCGTAGGATGGGGATCACTCGGCTTTATCTCCTTTATAGTGATGTGGAGGCGGAGGATGAGACGGCTGTCTTCTCCTATATGTCGAGGAGGAACGCTGAGGATCTGAGGAGAAAGCTGGAGATCCTCGACCCCATAATGGTTGGCTATGATCCGATGGATCATAAGGATGTGTTTAAGAAGCTCTATGGCATCGTCTCTAGGGCTAGGAGTGAGGGTGAGGAGGTTCTCATCGATATCACGTCGGCTACAAACGTCGCTCAGGGCGTCGCCTTGACGGTTGCCCTGATGTTCAGGAACACCAGAGTCTACACGGTTCCCTCGAGGAGGCCGGCCTGGTATGTTCGGGGAAGGATCGGCGAGAGGGAGTTTGAGGAGTGGTTTGAGAAGGCCAGAAACCAGCCGAGCCTTGAACCAATAGAGATCAGGCTGCCAGGCTATCGGCTGGAGCCGAGGACTAAGTATGAGGAGCGGGAGTGGGAGATGGAGAAGAGGCTATTGGTTCTGCTGCGGGAGCATGGTGGCCGAGCGGGGTCCATCAGCGAGATCATTCGATGGTTCGGATACGATGAGGTGAGCTCGACGCTCAGAAACCGCTTCAGCCGCATCGTCTCGAGGCTTGAGCTTAAAGGCCTCATAGAGAGCGAGAAGGGGGCGAAGATGAAGGCGATAAGGCTGACGGACTTCGGCGACATCCTCGCGGAGGCCCTCGCCGAGGGGGAGTTTGAGGCCTAAGAGCGGAATCATTTAATCTCCCTGAGTCAACTCTATGGGGATGTTGCTGCAGGTCACCCTGACACCGGCTGAGGGTAAGAGGCTGATAGGTAAGGCCATCGCCAAGATGGATGTGGTCCAGAGGGCTATGAAGGAGGGCATCGTGGCCATAGCCACCAGCACCACCACAGGCTACGTCCTAGAGGAGCTCCTCGGCATCGAGATCGATAAGGGGATGTTCACCGCGGGCGTCGTCACAGCGAGGGGATGCTGCGTCACCGACCCTAAAGGCCGAGGCCGCTACCACGTCATCGACCACGGCGAAGTGAAGACGATGGGACTCGACGAATTAGTCGGAGTGCTGGAGCGGATGGGCCCCGAGGATGTCTTCATAAAGGGCGCGAACGCCATTGACCCTTATGGAGCTGCGGCCATCTTCCTCGGCTCGCCGAAGGGTGGGACCATAGGGGCTGCCATAGGCTACCTAACCGCGAAGGGTGTGAGGTTCATCATCGCCGCTGGATTGGAGAAGCTGATTCCCTATCCGCTGGAGGATGTGGCGGCGAGAACCGGCATAGGGCTGATAGACGTATCGCTGGGCATGCCCGTCGGCCTCATGGTCGTCCACGGCGAGATAATCACCGAGATAGAGGCCTTCAGGCTTTTGACGGGCGTCGAGGCAACACCCATCGGGGGTGGAGGCATAGATGGCGGTGAGGGCTCCAGGACCTTCGTCATCGAGGGCGATGAGGAGGCTGTGAAGAAGACCTATGAGCTCCTCCTGAAGATTAAAGGGGAGCCCCCGCTGAGGACGAAGACGATGAGATGCAGCGAATGCTGGGCCAACTGTAAGTATAAGGAGCTTGAGGGGTAACTCCAACTTTTTATTGCCTCAAACCCATTCTAATCGAGTATGGTCGTCACCCCTCCTTGGGAGATCGAGCGAACCGTCCACATCAAGGCCGTCGAGGAGACCGATCCAGAGTATGGATGTCCACCGGATAAGAGGCCGCTGAAGGATCACATCCGATTCGGCATCATAAACCTCGACAAGCCCCCTGGGCCGACGAGTCATGAGGTGGTCACCTGGGTTAAACGTATGATGGGTCTGGATAAAGCTGGACACGGCGGAACCCTCGACCCTAAGGTGACGGGAGTCCTCCCCATAGCCTTGGAAGACGCGACGAAGGTGGTTCAGGCGCTGCTCTCAGCGGGCAAGGAGTATGTCTGCGTCATGAGAACCCACGGCGAGGTGGAGGAGCGGCGGGTCATTGAGACGCTGAAGCTCTTCGAAGGGCGCATCTATCAGAGGCCGCCGGTCCGGTCGTCGGTGAAGCGTAGGCTGAGGACCAGAACCATCTACAGGATAGAATACCTGGAGGGCGACGGCAGAAACTGGCTCTTCAAGGTCGCCTGCGAGAGTGGAACCTACATCAGGAAGCTCTGCTACGATGTCGGCGAGCTCCTAGGCTACGGGGCCCATATGCATGAGCTTAGGCGAATCAGGAGTGGACCTTTTACGGAGCATGACATCGTCACCCTCTACGACCTCGCTGACGCCCTCACCCTTTTGAGGGAGGAGAGGGATGAGGAGGGGCTTAGGAAGCTTATACATCCCATGGAGGACGCTTTGAGGCTGCTGCCTAAGATTTGGGTTAGAGACTCAGCCGTTGAAGCTCTCTGCTCTGGGGCTTACCTAGCCGTTCCGGGGATTCTCCAATTGGAGTCGGGCATCCGGAAGGGTTCGATGGTGGCTGTGATGACCATGAAGGGGGAGGCCGTCGCCCTCATGAGGGCTGAGATGTCGACGGAGGAGATGCTGGAAGCTGAGCGGGGGATCGCAGCCACGCCGATGAGGGTGTTGATGCCTAGGGGAGTATACCCCAGGATGTGGTGAGGCTGATTGGAGCATTATTTCTCGCCGCAGCCCTCCTCGAAGCTGAGGCTCGGCCTAATCAGATGTAGGCTTAGGGGCATCGAATTCGAGTTCATCACCGCCTCAGGCGTATTCTCCAGGAAGCGCATAGACCCTGGGACACGCCTCCTCATAGAGTCCATGGAGCTCCCGGAGAGGGGTAGGGCCCTCGATGTCGGCTGCGGCTACGGCCCAATAGGGATAGCGGCGGCCAAGTTAAGGCCTAAACTCCAGGTCTGGATGGTGGATGTAAACCAGAGGGCTGTCACCCTAGCAAGGGAGAACGCCAGGAGGAACGGCGTCAGGAACGTGAGGATCCTTCAAGGCCATCTCTATGAGCCCCTTGGAGGCAGAAGATTCGACGTCATCCTGAGTAATCCCCCCTTCTCAGCTGGCTTCAAGAAGGTTGTGGAATCCCTGGTTGAAGGCGCTAAGAGCCACTTAAGGATCGGGGGCTCCATCCAACTCGTCGTCAGATGGGCTAAAGGCGGAAAGGCCCTCGCATCCCTCTTGGAGCAGCATTATGGGGGTTACACCGTTCTGGCTAGAGGCGGCGGATATAGAGTGCTGAAATCAGAGTTACAATCACCTTAACCCAGGAATGTGGAGCCCTTAAAGTATATAGCCTTCCACTGAGAGGTCTATCTTGGAGCCCGGTCGTCTAGCTGGACAAGGATGGGGGGCTTTGGACCCCTCGACGGGAGTTCGAATCTCCCCCGGGCTACCAGCAGGTTGATTTAGGATTAAGATGTTTTAGGGTAGTGGATAGTTTTCTCACGGTCTTTAGACAGATTCTTCAGTTCTGTGATCTTCTGCCGTCTTCCCAATAGGGTCTTGTTCTGAGGTATTGTATCTTCGCCTTCAGGAGATCCTTGTAGAACTCCTCCTCGTCTCGATGCATCTTAGATAGAATTCTATAGGCTGTTATTGGGCCTACGCCGTGAACCAATAGGGCGATGATGGCTTTACGTCCATAGGAGAGGGTGAGGTCCGCTCGTCTTCTAGCCTCTCTCAGGAGCTCCTCCTCGTCTCCGAGGAGTTGTTCTCCCCTCCTCCACCTTTCAAATAGGCCATATAGCCGCTCTGGATCTTCATGTCTATCCAGGGGTGTGAGGAGGCCTGAGCCGCATCCTCCGCATCGAGGTCGATCCCCCAACTCTCTCACTCTGCTCTCAGTGGTCCAGCCGCATTCGAGGCATAGCAGCTTTATTGTCCTGGCTTCTAGGCTCTTTTTCATGTATTCGATGAGGTTTGGAACTGCGTAGATGGGGGCCATCAGCTCCTCGATGTCGGCGTACTTCTCCAGGATGTGTCTCGCCAGGGGGCTTGGTTCCCTCACCCGTCTCCAAACCAACTCTACCTCCCTCCTCCTGACAGCCTCTAGGACCTCCTTAGCCCCTTCCAGGTCTAATTTCTCCTGAAATGCCTCCCTCAGGGTTTCACGGTATATAGGGGTGTCTCGATACCTATGATAGATCTCTTCCAGGGCCTTGCTCCCAAGGGTTTTACCCCTCGGTATGGCGTCGAAGCGTTCAGCGATGTTCTTCATCTTGTAGCCGAAGGGGAATCTGGCGTCGAGGTATTCCCACAGCCATCTCTCAGCCTCCTCAGCCCCTATGTCGAAGAGCCATCCCGCAATCTCCTTCAGATCATAGTCATCTAAGCGTCTGGTGGCCTCGATGAGTATCCGGTAGGGGTCATTCCACCAGGTGTAGATGAGGTCATGCTCCGAAAGTATCGGATCGAAGATACAGCCCAGGGTTTTATTTATCCTCTCGCCGAAGGGGGCGTGGATGATGAGATACCTTATCATAAGCCTCCAGGAGAATCCTACTCGCCGTCGGGGCGACTAAGAGGAGAGGTTCACCCCTCAATATCGGTGGTATGGCAGCCCTCTGAGGGGGCGTAGGCTCCCCCATGCCCAGCCTTTTAAGCCCCCCTCTGATTAGGGGGTGGAGCATCTGGAAGACGAAGGCCATCAGGATGAATGGGGGCTCCCAGCACTTAGGTTTTATATACCCTTCCAGAATGAGGTCTTTATTCGATCAGGGTTGAGTGTGGAGAAACCCTTCTGGATCATGAGGGACTACGCCAAGTGCAGCGGATGTCGACGCTGCGAGATCGTCTGCAGCCTCCACCACGAGGGGAGGATATGGCCTGAGGCCTCGAGGATTAGGGTCTTCATGCTGGTTCCAGGGTTGGAGGTGCCCCACCTCTGCGCCCAATGCGACGATCCAGCCTGCGTTGATGCCTGCCCAGTCGGCGCCATCTCCATCGATGAGGAGCTTAAGAGGGTGGTTGTCGATAAGGATAAGTGCACTGGATGTGGAGCCTGCGTCGAGGCCTGCCCCGGGAGGATTCCCCACATCCATCCGACGGAGAACTACGCCCTCATCTGTGATCTCTGCGATGGAGATCCCCAGTGCGTCAAGGCCTGTCAGGAGGGGCGTTGGAACTGCCTATACCTCGCCAAGCGGGAGCCATCGGTTTCCTACGACCTCTACGCCAAGAGGCCTGAGGAGATAACGAGAGAGCTGGCCGTCCTTTTCTTCGGCGAGAAGGGTAGAGAGGTGATATGAGATGAGGGGTTATGCAGGAAAATTCCTAGAGGTCGATCTCTCCTCCGGCGCCGTGAAGGAGGTGGAGTATCCGGAGGAGGTTTTAAAGGATTACATCGGCGGAAGGGGGCTGGCGGCGAAGGTTCTCTGGGATCGACTTGGAGACCATTGGGAGGAGGTCGACCCCCTCGGGGAGGAGAACATCCTAACGGTCTTCACAGGCCCTCTAACCGGCTACTTCCCCGGGGGAAGGGTCTGCGTCTCGGGCAAGTCTCCCCAGAGCAATGGCATAGTGGGCTCCACCATAGGCGGCGAGTTCGGCGTGGAGCTTAGATGCGCTGGTTATGACGGTCTTATCATCACGGGTAGAGCTGAGAAGCCCGTCTATCTGCTGATAACGGATGAAGGCTGCGAGATCAGGGACGCCAACGATCTCTGGGGCCTAGGCTCGATAGAGCTGCTGAAGAGGCTGAATAGAGAGGTAAGAGAGGAGCTGGAGAGGAGGCATCCCAAGAGGAGGGAATGGCGGGAGCCAGCTGTCATCCATATAGGGCCGGCTGGTGAGAAGCTGATCAGAGTGGCCGCAGTCGTTGGGAAATACAGCCACGCCGCCGGCTATGGGGGATACGGCGCCGTCATGGGATCCAAGAATCTCAAGGCCATAGCTGTGAAGGGGACGGGGCCGCTGCCGGAGGTCGCAGATCCGGAGAGGGTGCATGAACTCATCGATAGGGTGTGTCAACTATGCTTCGCCAGCGATCTCTTCAGGAGATGGGGGACGGGCTACCTGGGCTATGACGTCGGCTACTCCCTAAGCTCTGAGCCGGTTAGGAACTGGCAGGATGAGTGGCATGACAAGAGGGAGTATGGCGTAGATAGGTTTGAGCAGAGGCTGTGGGTTAAGCGCTACTGGGCCGACTTCGGATGTCCAACCTCCTGCCTCAAGGTGGCCACCATCAGGGTTGGCTCCCATAAGGGCGCCATCACTGACAACCCTGACTATGAGCTTCAGGCCTATCTTGGGACGAACCTCGGGATCTTTGACCCCGAGGCGAACGTCTATCTCGCCTCCCTCGTCGACGAGCTTGGCTTCTGCGGTATACAGACCGGCAACCTCCTAGGCTTCACAGCTGAGCTCTATCAGCGGGGCATCCTAACTGAGGAGGATTTAGGCTTCAAACTTGAGTGGGGAGATGCCGACGCCTTCGCCAAGCTCCTAAACCTCATCCTCAGCCGTGAGGGCATAGGCGACATATTGGCTGAGGGAACCTACAGGGCGGCACTTAAGATCAGCAAGATAAAGGGCGTCGACGTCCTCAGATACGCCGTCGTCTCTAAGGGAATAGGGATAGGTGCTCATGGCATTAGAAGCGAGAGGGATTATCCGGCGATCCACTCCTACTGCTGCTCGGTTCAGGGTGGAGACCACACCTCCATCGCCTATAACCCGATTGATCACATGAGGAGCGAGCTGACGACGATCCTCCACGACTCAGGGGTCTACTGTATGTTCAACATATATCCGCCAGGCGTCTTCGACCTCCTCTGGGACTT
>Ga0190363_1002686_pt1 | contig 10033 bp, 10 predicted proteins | sample 48721867_MG_FD_161272 | JGI IMG/M metagenome (GOLD analysis project Ga0190363, IMG submission 161272) | Hydrothermal vent microbial mat bacterial communities from Southern Trench, Guaymas Basin, Mexico - 4872-18-6-7_MG | ecosystem: Environmental > Aquatic > Marine > Hydrothermal vents >...
TTATTATGCGATGCGGGGTCGTAGTTCAGTCGGTTAGAACGCCGGCCTGTCACGCCGGAGGTCGCGAGTTCGAGTCTCGTCGGCCCCGCCACTTCAGACATTCAAATTCCTTCCTTTTTATAGAAAGCCTACGATTTGCCTTCTCAATTTATGCTATGAAAATATTAAATAATGTTGATGAAGAAAAAATTGGTATTCTAAATGGAATGGGTCGTGAAAAAGAACTTCAAATAATTGATTTAAATATGATTCAATTGGAATCAAAAAGGTTTTCTACCCCATTATCTTGGACATATAGGGGACTTTATCATTTTCACGGGAATTAAAGATTATGTAGCGCAGAACTTCAGATTTAATATTACTTCTTTATCAAGCTTTTATAAATAATTTCAATCCATCTTTCCATGTTTATAAAACCTGTTCCCCATGACTTCCATACATCTGGAAGACCCTCAGCTTTAATTTCCTCTAAACTTTTTCCCTGGTTCATTTTCTCACGCACTATCTCGGTTGTCTGGAGTAGCATGTGATGGTAGGCTTTCAGGTCTTCGCGTGTGCTTAATGGACCATGTCCTGGGATAATTTTTGTCGTAGAGGGAAGTCTCTGGAGAATGAATTCAACTGTTTTTGTAAGATTTTCTACATCTCCCCCACTTTCTAAATCCACAAAAGGGAATCTTCCTGAAAAGAAAAGGTCACCCATATGGAGGACATTTGATTTTGTAAAAAATATCACGCTATCTCCATCCGTATGAGCATTTGCAAAATGAACCATTCGTATTTCCTCATCATTAAAATATAAAGAGACAGAGGTGTAGAAAGTTATTTTAGGTAAGCCCTGAAGAGGAAGAGGCTCTATTTTGCGAGAAAAGATTTTTTGTTCACTTGAAAGTCTTTTACGAACATTATTATGCGCAATAATGACTGCTTCAGCCCCAAATTTTACATTTCCATCTGTATGGTCCCTGTGCCAGTGAGTATTTAGCACATATTTTACTTTTCCATTGCTAATTTTTCTTAATGCCTCTTTAATTTTATCGTAAAGCTCTGCATATTGAGTATCTACAAGTAATATTCCATCTTTACCAACACATACTCCTATATTTCCACCCGCTCCCTGAAGCATATAGATGTTTTTTGTTACAGGAATAATTTTAATTTCTACTTTGGACAGATCTCTCTGGGGAAATACTTGAATTGGAATAAAAGTGAAACAGAATAATAAAATTAAAATTAAACGCTTCATTTTAATTCTCCTTATAGTAACAAATTCTCAAGCCTTAATTTTACCATTATATGAAATTTAAAATTTAAAAATAAAAAATTAGAAATTAAAATATTTTCTACTCCCGTAATCTTATACACTTTCACTTCTTTCAAAAAAGTAAGCTCCAAATATAACCATGATAAAAGAAAATCCAGTCATAAGAATTAAATCCAAAGCAAAAGGGAAAGAAGAAATTCCGATTAAGGAATTTCTCAGTCCATCAATACCATAAGTTAAAGGATCAATATAAGATAAAAATCTTATGGATTTTGGTAAATTATCAATCGGGTAAAGAGCTCCTGAAAGGAAGAAAAGAGGAAATATAATGAAGTTCATGATTATACCAAATCCTTGCATATCTTTCATCTGGGATGCCAGAATCAATCCAAGACCAATGAAAGTGGTTGATATCAGAACCATAAATAATAACGCGGAAGGAAATGAAAGAAAACCCTTGATTCTGAAACCACCAATAAATGAAATAAATAAAATTAATAAACCCTGAATTATTGCAGTAGTTACTCCACCAGCTATTCTTCCAATAACAATTGAAATTCTATTTACAGGAGCTACCATGATTTCTTTCAAAAAGCCAAATTCTCTATCCCAAAGCACTGAAAGTCCTGCAAAGGTGGAAGTAAAAAGCATACCCATTCCAATAATTCCTGGGACAAGAAATTTAATGTAATTAACATCTTTTAGAGCTCCTGGCATAGTCATTCTATTAAAACCAAGACCAAGAAAAGCGAGAAAGAATAAAGGCATAGCTAAGGAACCTATTATACGGGATTTAGCTCTTATAAATCTTTTCATTTCTCTCAGCCATAATACATAAACTGCAGTTATGTTAATTATCTTCTCCATCTCATTCTTCTCCGTAGCATTTCTCTATTTTTCCTGATAGGAGAAATTTCTTCTTCCCTTATTGTTCTTCCAGTAAAATATAAAAAGACATCTTCAAGGCTTGGCTTCCTGAGATGGACGCTATTAACTTTTATCCCATTTTTTTGAGCCAAATCGATTAATTTAGGAATTTTTCTTTCCCCTTTTTCAACCGTCATGCTTAAAATCCCATTCCTTTGATTTATTGTCTTAATCCAATCAATTGCTCTTAATTTTTCGATTATAATGCCTGGATTACCATCAATTTCTAAAGATATTACATCTCCTCCAATCAAATCTTTTAACTTATCAGGAGTATCAATGGCAATAAATTTCCCGTGGTCCATAATTGCAATTCTGTCACATAGATAATCTGCTTCCTCCATATAATGGGTGGTTAAGATGATTGTAACTTTGTTTCTCTTATTCAATTTTTTAATATAATCCCAGATATGTCTTCTTGTTTGAGCGTCAAGCCCAAGAGTCGGTTCGTCAAGAAAAAGCACCTTCGGCTTATGTATTAATCCCCTTGCTATTTCTAATCTCCTCTTCATTCCACCTGAATAGTTTTCCACAAGCACATCTGCTTTACCAATTAATTCAACAAGTTCAAGTACTTCTTCAATTTTTCTTTTTCTATCCTCTTTGCCTATTCCATACATCATTGCGTGAAATTCAAGATTTTCCCGGCCTGTGAGTTTATTATCAAGTGCTGGCTCCTGAAATACAATTCCTATACTTCTCCTCACTCCATCCCTGTCTTTTCGGATGTCATGTCCTGCTACTTCAGCATAGCCTGAGGTAGACTTTAATAAGGTTGAAAGGATATTAATGGTGGTTGTTTTTCCAGCTCCATTTGGTCCAAGAAGTCCAAATAACTCTCCTTCTCTGACTGTAAAACTTATTTGGTCGACAGCTATGAAATCATCAAATTTTTTTGTTAATTTTTCGGTTTTAATTGCATACATTATAGGTGTGAGACTTAATAAATTTCTGGTGTATAAATTATTGGTTCAGGTAATTCACTCTCTGGTATACCAAGCTCTATTGCAAATTCTCTTAATTTATCCTGTATTTTCAAAACATTTTCTGTTCCCATTCGAAGTAAATGTTTTTGAGGTGCGCTGAGTTCCTCCAGCTTTGGGTCTGCTATTTTATAAGTTACCACCTTCTCCTTTAATTCTATTTCTCCTTCTACAATTGGTGTTTTGAGAAGTTCAATAATGGCTCTCTTCAGGGTCTCATCAAAATCCTTATTGGGATATCCAAGTTCCCTATAAGCCTCCTGGATAAGAGGTTTTATTTGTCTGTAGAATTCTACACAAGCTCGTGTATCGAGTGAGTAAAAAACATCTGCTATTGAATTATACCGTCTGTAACTTTCCGGTGAAATGTAAATTTTGCCTTTACTTTTTATAACTTTAAAACTCTCTTTTGGAGCAAGGAACTCGAGGTGAGGTCGAGGGCTTTCGCCATTAGCTATATTATCCACTATAGCAGTAAACTTCCGAATTAAATCCTCCTGTTTAAGCCCTATAATAAATAAAGGATGGGATGAAATTTTCTTTGCTAATTCTCTTATTTTGATATCGCTATTATCAAGAGTAATCCCCTTTAATTCCGGAAACTTTTTTTCTTCTTTAACCGGTTTTTTCTCGGGGATTCCGCTAATTTTTTTTTGAATTTTAACTGATTGAGGCTGAATCTGTTTGGGTTTTTCCTTAATTAAAAAATAATAAATTCCAAATATCAATCCTATTATTGCAATTAAAATAACAGCAATCAAACTTACTTTTGTATGTTCTTCCATTTTTTCTTTCTAATTAGCTTTATAGCATGTTCAAATATCAAAAGTCAATTTTTATGAAAATATAAGTATAAAGCTGATTTTAAAAATTTTATTAAAGTCAAAGAAAAAATAAGTCCCGGCATCTATCTTTATTTCTCTTTCCTTAGTTGAAAAGAACAGGTTTTTATGCTATTTTTTTGTTTTAATTCTATCAAAAGGAGGTGAGAAATGAGCATTCAGGGAAAGCACCTTTTCACATCAGAATCAGTGACAGAAGGTCATCCTGATAAAATTTGCGACCAAATATCAGATGCTATTCTTGATGATTTAATCAGACAGGATCCAAGAAGTAGGGTCGCATGCGAGACCCTTGTTACAAATGGTTTGGTTTTTATAGCGGGAGAAATAACAACCCAAGGGTATGCGGACTTTCAGAAAATTATAAGAGAAACTGTTAGAGATATTGGATATACGAGAGCAGACTATGGCTTTGATTATCAAACATGTGCGGTTATTGCTTCTATTCAGGAACAATCTCCTGATATTGCAATTGGTGTGGATAAAGGTGAAGAACTTGGTGCAGGAGACCAGGGTCTAATGTTTGGTTATGCGTGTAAGGAAACTCCAGAATTAATGCCAATGCCAATTATGCTTGCACATAAATTATGCAAAAGATTAGCCCAAGTTAGAAAAGAAAATATCCTTCCCTATTTAAGACCTGATGGGAAATCTCAGGTTACAATTGAGTATTATGGAGACAAACCAGTACGGGTGGAAGCAATAGTCCTTGCTGCTCAGCATAACCCAAGTGTAAATATTAAAAAACTCAGGGAAGAGCTTATTGAAACAGTTGTAAAGGCTGTAATTCCAGAGCATTTGCTGGATAAACAAACGAAAATTTATATCAATGAAACAGGAAAATTTATAAGAGGTGGACCCTGGGCTGACACAGGATTAACAGGAAGAAAAATTATTGTTGATACATACGGAGGAGTTGGAAGTCATGGAGGAGGCTGTTTTTCAGGAAAAGACCCAACAAAAGTTGATCGTTCCGGCTCTTACATGGCTCGATATATAGCAAAAAATATTGTTGCTGCCGGATTAGCCGATAAAGTGGAAGTTCAATTAGCTTATGCAATTGGAGTTTCTCATCCTGTTTCAGTAATGGTCGATACTTTTGGAACTACAAAAGTCTCTGAAGATTTAATAAAGGAACTTATACTAAATCATTTTAAACTTACTCCGAAGGGAATGATTGAATCCTTGGATCTTCTTCGCCCGATTTATAAAAAAACTGCGGTTTACGGGCATTTTGGAAGAAATGAAGAAGAATTTACTTGGGAAAGAACTGATAAAGCTGAAATACTCAGAAGAGAGGCAAGTTTAGATTAAAATCAATTTAATTGGAGGAGAATAAAATGGACTATGACATTAAGGATATTTCCTTGGCAGAAAAAGGAAAATTAAAAATCGAATGGGCAGAAAACCATATGCCTGTTCTTAAATATATAAAAGAAAAATTTGAAAAAGAGAAACCTTTAAAGGGAGTTAGAATTTCAGCCTGTCTCCATGTAACTTCTGAGGCCGCCAATTTAATGGAAGCTTTGAAACTCGGAGGCGCTGATGTTGTTTTAACTGCATCTAATCCTTTGAGCACACAGGATGATGTGGCTGCATCTTTAGTGAAACATTATCAGGTTCCTGTCTTTGCCATTAAAGGAGAAGATAACAAGAAATATTATGAACATATTCATAAAGCTCTTGATCATAAGCCATTAATCACTATGGATGATGGGGCGGATTTGGTGTCGACTGCTCATGCAGAAAGAAAAGAAATTCTCAAGAATATTATAGGAGGCACAGAAGAAACCACTACAGGAGTTATAAGGCTCAGAAGTATGGCTTCTCATGGAGTCCTTCACTATCCAATAATTTCAGTTAATGATGCAAAGACAAAACATCTTTTTGATAATAGATATGGGACAGGCCAAAGCACAATAGATGGAATATTAAGAGCAACCAATATTCTATTAGCTGGCTTGAATTTTGTGGTATCTGGTTATGGCTGGTGTGGAAAAGGTGTTGCGATGAGAGCAAAAGGTGCTGGTGCTCAGGTTATAGTAACAGAAGTAAATCCAATTAGAGCCTTAGAAGCAGTAATGGATGGTTTTAGAGTTATGAGCATGAATGAAGCTTCTAAAATTGGGGACATATTTGTAACAGTAACTGGGGATAAAAATGTAATAAGAAAGGAACATTTTGAAAATATGAAAGATGGGGCAATAGTAGCGAATTCAGGTCATTTCAATGTTGAAATTGATATTCCAGCTTTAAAAAAATTGAGTATTTCCTCCAGGAAAATAAGGGAGTTTGTGGAAGAATATACCTTGAAGGGTGGAAAAAGAATTTATCTTTTAGCTGAAGGAAGGCTCATTAATCTCTCCGCAGCTGAAGGTCATCCTGCAGTTGTTATGGACATGAGTTTTTCGAATCAGGCTCTTTCGGTCGTTTATTTGACTAAAAACGCAGAAAAAATGGAGAAAAAAGTCTACTCAGTCCCAGAGGAAATAGATGAGGAGATCGCATGTCTGAAGTTAAAATCAATGGGCATTAAAATTGATACCCTCACACCTGAACAAAAAAAATACTTAGAGGAATGGGCAGAAGGAACTTAGAAATAAAAAAATTTATTTTTTAATTTTACTCAAATAATCCTCAACTTCATTTTTCATCTCAACGGTTAAAGTCTTTTTAAGCAACTTTTTAAATATATTTTTAGCTTCTTCATAATTTTTATTTTTAAAAAGTGCAACTCCCAAGTTAAACATAAAATTTACCTCATCTGGAACAATTTTCAATGCTTCTCTATAATTAATTATCGCACCTTCTAAATTTCCCAGGCGTTCTAAGATTTTTCCTTTTAAATTATATCCCATTCCATATTTATTGTTTTCTTTCAAAGCTGAATTTACATATTTCAATGCTTGGTCAGGTTTGTCCTGAGTTAAAGAAAGAAGAGCTAAATTGTAATAAGGGAGTTCTTTATGAGGATAATCGGGATAGTTTATAGCCTTTAAATATTCTTCCTTTGCTTTATCAAGAAAACCCATTTGCTGATAAATTATTCCTAAGTTATTGTGAGCTTCTGGAAAATCGGGATTGATCTCTAAGCATTTTTTGAAATTTTCCATCGCTTTTTCCAAATTTCCCTGCATTGAATAAGTTAGCCCTAAAGCATTGTAAGCAAGATAATATTTTGGATTCAAGCTTAAACATCTGTTTAGGTGTCTAATCGCGAGGGCAAAATTTCCTTCATTTAAGTGAAAAAGACCTAAATTATATTGGTATTTAAAATCTTTCTCTCTTTTTTTAGCCAGTTCTCTATTAGTAGATGCACAGAAAGTTAAGCAGATTATTATAATAGAAATTAAAATTATTTTTTTTATTTCTTTCATCAGTATTCCTCCTTCAATTTTCTTGACATTAATTCTTCAACAGCCCTTTTTGGAGGCTTATTTTCATAAATTATCTCATAAACTCTTTCTACGATAGGCATCTCGACCTTTTCCCTTTTGGCGAGCATATAAGCAGACCATGTAGTATTTATTCCTTCAGCCACCATTTTCATTTTAGAACTAATCTCATGTATTTTTTTTCCTTTTCCTAATTCATAGCCTACATATCTATTTCTGCTTAATTTACCAAAACATGTAAGAATTAAATCTCCCGTCCCAGCAAGCCCTGAAAAAGTCTGAGGCGAAGCTCCGAGTTTCACGCCAAGTCTTGTAATTTCAACCAATCCTCTTGTCACAAGCGCAGCAAGAGAATTCATACCATAGCCGAGTCCATCAATTATCCCTGCTGCAATTGCAATTACATTTTTTAAAGCCCCTCCTAACTCAACTCCTAATACATCATTATTAATATAAGGGCGAAAATAGGATGATGAGATAGTTTTTTGGATGAACTGTGCAACTTTTTTATTTTTACTTGCAATTACTACAGTTGTGGGATGCTTTTTCATCACTTCAAGGGCAAAACTTGGACCAGAAAGCACTGCTAAATTTTTAATAACTTCAGAATCAAAAATTTCCTGCATAACTTGACTCATAGTTTTTAAACTCTTTTTCTCAATTCCTTTGGTCAAGCTAATTATTATTTTATTTTTTTTAATGTAAGGAGCTATCCGATTATATATTTCTCTGCAATATTGTGATGGAACAGCAATAAAAATTAATTCCGAGTTTCCAACTACTTCTTCGAGTGTATTTGAAGGGCGTAATTTTGGAGGAAAAATAAATCCTGGGAGAAAAACTTTATTTTCTCTGGATTTTATTGCTTCTTCATAAACTTCTGGCTCTCTTATCCAGAGGAAAGTTTCTATCTCAAGGGAAGCAAGATGAATGGCAAAAGCAGTCCCCCACGAACCTCCCCCAATTACGCTCGCCGTGTTTCTTTTTTTAAAATCGATCATTTTTTGGAGCCCCTTATTTTTCTCTCTTCGCCTCTAATCAATCTCTTTATATTTTCTTTATGGCGATAGATAATCATAATTGAAATTAGAGAAATAATTAGAATAATAGGTGTTGGTTTTTTAAAAATGAGGAGAATAGTCGGATACAGCACAACTCCAGTAAGAGAAGCTAATGAGACATAACCAGTAATTGTTATCAGTACAATTGCTATAATCGAAATTATTAATGCTCCTACAAAGAAAATTCCTGTGAAAACTCCAAGAGCAGTGGCAAATCCTTTTCCCCCTTTAAATTTTAAATAAATAGAATAAATATGCCCAACACATGCAAAGAGGCCTCCTACTGAAGCTAAGACTGCATTGTCAAAAAATTTTAAGCCAACCCATACCGGAAGAAAACCTTTCAGAAAATCAAAAATCAGGACTGGAATTCCAAGGGAAAGTCCTTTCACTCTTGTTACATTAGCAAAGCCTATATTTCCACTTCCGAATTTTCTTATGTCCTTTTTCTCGCTTAACCAGAATAAAATATAGCCTGTTGGTATTGAGCCAAGTAGATAGGAAAAAATTAAATACAATGCAAATTTCATCTTAGATTAATCCGGGCTAATGGAATATATTCTGCCCCCTGTGGTTTTAAAATACTTTGAAATAGAATTACTTCTTTTACTTTTACTTTACCGAAAAATTTGTCTTCATATTTCTTAAGTTCTTCTTTAATTGAACCGAGCCGGGCAGGAAATTTCACTCTTCCTAATGTTAAATGAGGAACAAACTTTCTTCCTTCTTCAGGAAATCCCATTTCTTTCAAATTCATCTCTATTTCTTTCTGGAATTCATTTAAATAATCATTATGCTCTATCCTCACCCACAATACCCTCGGTGGTTTTTTCTCTGATGGAAAGCACCCGGTTCCTTTGACCAAGAGAGAAAAGGAAGAAAATTTTTTAGCTGATTTTTTTAATGAATCAGTTATTTCCTGAACTCTTGAAGGAGGTGTTTCCCCTAAAAATTTTAATGTTAAATGGATATTTTCAGGACTAACCCACTTCACTCCCTCACCTTTAGTTTTCAGTAAATTAATCAATTCTCCTAAAGCTCTTTTTACCTCACTTGTAAGTTCAATTGCTATGAATAATCTCATTTTTTATATTGGTTAAATGTAAAAGATGAAAGGTAAAATGTAAATGGTAAAATGTGAAATGTAAATTGATAGTATTTTTTACTCATGTTTTTTGAAGTAAATGCCTTCTGAGCATATCCAGTGCTTTTTGGGTAGACTGGAATTTTATTGATTCTCTATCACCTAAAAACTGATTTTTTGTGACTGAAACTCCATTTTTCCAGGCAAGTCCAATATACACGAGTCCCACAGGTTTTTCTGGGGTTCCTCCTGTGGGGCCTGCAATTCCTGTTATTGATAATCCATAATCGGTTTTTGCTACTCTTCTCACCCCGATTGCCATTGCTTCTGCAACTTCTTTGCTTACAGCACCAAATTTTAAAATTAAATCTTCCGGGACCCCTAAATTTTCTATTTTAGCTTCATTGCTATATGTAATAAATCCTCTTTCAAAATAACTGGAACTACCTGAAACATTCGTAATTCGATTTGAAAGAA
>Ga0190363_1002687_pt1 | contig 10031 bp, 9 predicted proteins | sample 48721867_MG_FD_161272 | JGI IMG/M metagenome (GOLD analysis project Ga0190363, IMG submission 161272) | Hydrothermal vent microbial mat bacterial communities from Southern Trench, Guaymas Basin, Mexico - 4872-18-6-7_MG | ecosystem: Environmental > Aquatic > Marine > Hydrothermal vents > Microbial...
ATTTGGAAATACTTGAAGGCTGTCAAGAAACACTCTTAAATTGTCCCTTACAACCTAATGATTAGGTGCTTATATGAACTCTGTTAAAGTTAGCTTTGAGGATTCATTGAAGAGAGATGTTGTTGATTCTGGGAAGTGTCTTGGATGCAGAACATGCATTGTTGTTTGTCCATTTGACTGCCTTGATTATGGAGAGAATAAGCCGGTTTTAGTGAAGGAATGTAATGAGTGCGGCATATGCGCAAAGGCATGCCCACAGTATAATTGGATTCAGCAAGAGGCTGAAAAATTTGTGTTTGGAAGGGAAAGAAAGCTAGAAGAGGAATTTGGAGTTTATCGCAAGCTAGCAATAGTGCAGGCTACGGATAGTCAAATACTTAAAGTCTGTCAGGACGGAGGAGCCGTAACTGCCCTACTGCTTTTCGCATTAAAAGAGGGAATAATTGACAGCGCAATAGTTACAATGGAAGATTCCCAAAAACCGTTCTACCCGCACCCGACGCTGGCCACGACGCCGCAAGAAATCTTACAATCAGCTGGAACTAAATACTTCTATTCGCCAAACATCCTCGCCCTAACGGAGGCAATTAAGCAAAAAAAGAGTAGAGTTGCCTTCGTAGGAACGCCATGTCAAATCCGCGCCATTAGAAAAATGGAGGTATCCGGGCTCAAAAAATTTACTAATCCACTAAAAATTTTGATAGGATTGGCGTGTTCTGAATGCTTCAATTATGATGGGCTTATGGAAAATCACATTCATGGAAAACTAGGCATAAACCCTAGTCGTATAAGGAAAATGAATATTAAGGGCGACATGCTGCTCACGCTTGATTCTGAAACGGTTTCCATACCCTTAGCGGAAATAAAGCAGTACGTCAGAAAAAACTGCAGTTCCTGCAATGACTTCAGCGCCGAACTGGCCGACATATCAGTTGGCGGACTAGGACTAAAAAACTGGTCACTTGTAATTATACGAACAGAAAAAGGCGAAGAATTATTCTCAAAAGCCGAAAGAGCCGGAGCTATCAAAACAAGAGACGTTAATGAAGAGCCGTTCACCCTGAAATTGCTGAAAAAGCTTTCAAAGAGAAAAGCGAGGACAAAGCATTAATTCCCACGAAACATAAAAACCTATTTTTGTTTGTATATACATTATATATTGGCTATATACAAGGAGGATTTAATATGGAGCAGAGAAAGATAATGTCTCTTGGCCGTTCCTCTTTGGTGATATCTCTCCCTAAATACTGGGTGCAGCTGAACGAGTTGAAGCAGGGAGACGTTGTTTCTGTAGCTATGAGTCGTGACCGCTCTTTAGTTATCTTTCCAGGCGCTAAAAAGGAGAGAGAAGCCGAAAAAATAACTCTCCATGTGGATGAAAGCGACAAGGTTTCTCAAGTAATTCGTAGTATTATTGCATGTTACTTGGATGGTTACTCAGAGATAAAACTTGTTTCGAGCAAATTTTTCAAGGCAACTCAGCAGAAGGCGCTGCGAGACGCCGTTAAGAAACTTTACATGCGAATTATGGAAGCTGATTCAAAACAGATGAGAATCGTAACCCTGGTAGATGAGTCGAGAGCTTCTGTTGAAACCGGTATTAGAAGGATGTATGCCCTATCTAGTTCAATGTGTAAAGATGTGCTTTCCGCCCTAAAAAATAACGATGTAGAACTCGCAAAAACTGTTTACGCCCTTGATGATGAAGTGGATCACTTTGCATTCTTACTTCTCCGTCTTGTACGCAAAGCCGCAACCGATCCAGCACTAGCCAATCAACTCAATTTAGATGCCTTCGACTGCCTTGACTACCAAACATTTATACATAGAATAGAACAAATTGCCGATCAAGCGACCAGCATAGCCAAAAGCATTATCATGCTTCATGGGAGTCGAAAAAAAATTTCCAAAAACATATCAGACAAACTATATTTGGCGGGAAGCACTGCCCTAAACCTTTATGAAAAAGCAGTTAACTCCTTATTTACAAGTGATATAAAGGCTTCTGAAGAGGTTATAACCCGCAAAGCTGATGTGGAGAAATTGGATCGTGAAATAGCAGCGTTGGCCTTCTTAAAAGAGAAAGATACCACAGTGATCTGTGCTTGCTGTTCCATTAGGGATTCTATATTGCGCATAGCGGGATTTGCATCTGATATCGCAGAGATAGCTCTTGACCGCTTCTATAAGCCGACCTAGCTTGCTCTTCACCTAGATTTTTCCTTTTTTCTTGGATAGGTGAGAGTTATTGCCAGCTTGCTGGTTAAGGCTTTCCTTCTGAGGATGCTTCTTGCCAATTGGATTGCATAATTGTAGTTGTAGATTGCGCCTTTGCTGTTTATGCGTGCTTCTCTTAGGATTTCTTTCTCTAGTTTATGCTTTAATCTACCAATGGTTAATGCGCCTATGCAGTATACTCCCGGCACTATTTCTCGCATGTCATCGTTAAGCTTTATTCCCTCAACTCCCAGAGGCGGAACAGCATTTACATCAGCTATAACTTTTACCAGCTTTACTTTCTCCAGCATATCCTTAGTTATAACTTGCACTCCGGCTTTTGGAGCGCAGAATATTACGTCGGCCTTCTGCAGAACTTCCAGTTTCTTTTCAGGCGTAGGCGCGAATATCCCTTCAACTTCCACATTGTACTTTTCACGGAACAGCTCTGAAAGTTTCTGAACATATTCATCCCCATCTGTCCGTTTAGGATTAATACTAACTATGCTAACGTCGCATCCAAGTCTAGCCAGCAGAATGGCTGCAACTCTCCCAACAGCTCCAGTTCCAAATATTGCGCATCTCTTAGTGCCTAACTCTCCTAAATTATGCTTCTCCAGCGCATCCTCAACCTTTGCTACCATGGCCGCTGCGGTGGTGTAGGCTCCACCGGGATCTACTATGATGTTGGTTTGAAATGGAGGGAACATAGTTTTCTTTACAATTTCTAGGATTTCTTCAGCTTTTTCCATTCTTTTTCCGCCGATAAAGAAGCATGTTCGCTTAATCCCTTTTGGGTCTCTGGAGAAAATGGCGTCTTGCACTATTCCCTTTACATTCTCTGGCATTACGTTTTCGTAAGGCACCACAACATCAAATCCTGCATCGTAGGCCATGCAGATGTCGAAGGGGCTTGCTCTTTCATCTGTGTCTAGGAAGAAGAGTATGTAGGGCTGTTCTTCAGCTTCCTTCTTTATGACTGGTTTAACCTGGATTTTAGAAGACTTTAGTAGGTCTTCAAGTTCCAGTGATGTTTTAGGTTTTTGTGTAAGAATAAGCTTTTTTTCAGGACGAACAACTTCTACCTCAACATCCACATCTTCCAGTAATTTTTTAACTCCATCGACGTGCTCTGGACTTGCTATGTGAATAGCAATTACGTCTTCTTTCTCGATTTTTCTGGCATTTTCTAGAATTCCCATGGTGATCCAGCTTTCTCGAATTGAAAATTTTATTTCATGTTTCATTTCCTCGATTTCTTGTTGTAAGCACTGGGCATAGGCTGTTAAGTATTCTCTTTCGTATGTGTCTTTTGAGGCCAGCTCTTTTAACCTTTCTAGTATATTGTTTAATAGTTCTTCCTTTTCTCCTACGCTTGAGAGAAGGTATCCCTTGGCGTTCTCATCTATTTCAACAGCAAAGAATGGGATTTTTTTCCTTCGGAAAATCTTAGCTATGGCATTGTTTTCTTTAAACTCTTTAATGGAGCGATTCCCAAGTTCTTCTGTTGCAAAGTCTGGATTAATCTCATCGATGAGTTTTTCAAGGAAGCTACAGAATGCGATGGAGGGTTTAAGGATGGCTGGCGTATTGGCTGATGTTTTCCTGTGCCAGAATGGTTCACTATACTCTTTCTCAATCATTATGACTGTTAATCTCTTTCCTTCCAGGGGACTTATTTCAAGAGTCTTCATTTCTATCACAAGTCTAAGTCTAAAATGGTAAAATATATACCTATTCGAAATACAATATATACGTGATAATAACGTATATACAAAATTTTTACATAGTACTACTACTTGAACCACTCCTGATAAGTCTCTTCATCAAAGACTGGCTTTTCCATGAGCCTTTGCTTTATTTTCGGTTTACCGTCTCTAGCATGCGGTCTTCTAATCAAAACATCGGAATGCTTTTCAATTTCACGGGCCTCCTCAGCTAATCTGGCCGCCACCTGCGCAATTTCGTGGGCGCATGCAACAAGCGGGATATATTTCTCCTTCTCCTTTTCTATAAAGCATGCTTTTGTATTGATTTCTGCAATTTTCTTGGCTAGCTCGTAGGCTGCCATAGCCTTGGCTTTAGCATAGGGATTCTTAAAATCCGACTTATCTCTAATTTCCCCAGTATCAATGATAAGTTTTGGTAGTTCGGGAATTAAATTTTCCTTGAGGTTATGTATGATTCTGTCAATCTCCCGCAGTATTATGTTGTAGACTCCGGTAATTGCCAGCACCTTGATAATGTTAGAATTGAAAACGGCCATTTCCGTAGGGTCTAAAAATTCCTTACGAGCTCCAATGAGTGGATCACCCATAACAATTATGTATCCGAATCCAAGTTTCTCAAACTCTTCTCTAAGGCGCTTTCCCGGCGCGTCGGATATGAATATACATGGAATATTCTTCTCTGACAGAATTTCCCTTGCTCTTTTTGGGCCTTGAACGGCTGGATTTGGCGAAATGAAAATTATGAGGTTTGGAGCAAAATCAAACATGCTTGATAAAGCTTCTTCGACTGTCTCCGCTATCATCTTTGATCCGGTGGTTATACTCCTTACAATTATGTCTTCTCTGTCAGCAAGTTCGTCTAAAAGGAGTTCAAAGAGGGGGGCAGTGCCAATATTGCCACATTTAACAACTCCAATCCTAATCCTTTCCAAGGAAATCACCGATGCCAAATTAAAGCTGTATTACTAAAATGGCGTTAATAAATATTTCACAGCATGCCAAAAATATTCAATTACTTGCACTGCTTTAAATTCTTAAATATTAGGAACTATTGAATTAAACAAAAATTCAGGAAGTGTCTATTATGACGTATCAGCTTGATGGAGTAGAAATCGAGGATACATTTGCTGAAATGTTTCCTATGTGGGTTGGCCGTGTGTTAATAACTGCTGAAAATGAAAAATGGGCTTTAACAGCAGCAAATGTTGCAACAGGTTTCGCCTCTTCAATCATAATGTCTCCCGCGGAGGCTGGCGTTGAGGGGCTTGTTCCACCAGAAGAAACCCCAGATGGAAGAGTGGGAGCACTGATCCATATCTATCATAGAACAAGAGGCGCCCTCAAAAACCAGATGATTTTACGAATAGGCCAGTGCATAATGACGTGCCCAACAACAGCAGCCTTTGATGGCCTTCCAGAAGCAAAGCGGAAACTTAAGGTTGGGAGAAGCATACGGCTCTTCGGAGACGGATTTCAACGTAAAAGCACAGTCGGCGACAGAAAAGTCTGGAAAATTCCGGTCATGGAAGGAGTATTCATAGTAGAAGACACATTTGGTGTGGCACAAGCAGTTGCAGGCGGAAACTTCCTAATACTAGCTGAAAGTAGAAGTTCTGGACTTAAGGCAGCAGAAGAGGCTGTAAACGCCATAAGAAACAATGTTAGAGGAATAATCCTCCCGTTCCCCGGCGGAGTTTGTAGGGCAGGCTCTAAGGCAGGCTCTTTGAAGTATAAGCTTAAGGCTTCTACCAATCATCCCTACTGCCCAGTGATAAGGAAGCTGATTCCGGAATCTAAGGTTCCGGAAAATGTGAAAAGCGTCTACGAAATCGTCATAAACGGCTTAAACTTGGAGGTTGTAAAGCAAGCAATGGCTGAGGGAATAAAGGCTGCTGTAAAGGTACCAGGCGTGGTAAAGATTTCGGCTGGAAACTATGGCGGAAGACTTGGTCCCTATAAGGCGTATTTAAAAGAGGTTCTTGAACTTTAGGCAGGCTTTATAAACTCTCTTCCTTTTCCTTCCGGAGAGCCAATTAAGATACGGTAGTACTCTTCTCCGTTTCTGTTATCCTTAACCAGTTCAAGTTTTCCTCTGGCAATTATTTCTTCTCCGTTTTCCGCTAGGCTGTCATAAAGGCTTTCGTAGGATACAACTTCAAGAAGCGAATCAACATTTTTTCCTTCCAAAAATTTTACCTCGCTTACCTTGTATATGGCTGGTAGAAATATGGATTCGGAGCAATCTTCAACTTTGGCCCTAATTGTAACAAAGCCCTTCGGATAAAACGTTTTTTCTCCATATTTCTCGTTTACTTCTTCCCTCATTTTAACTGGATGAATTGAAAATCTTGTTCCCTTAAAAACTCCAATGTTCCATTTCCTATCGTAAATTTTCAGTGCGTCCCCTAATTCGAGCGGATGCCTACTAACCTTGCTTTTGCACCAGGCTTTCAAGCTTTCTCCTTCAAATCTGAAGATTCCAGTGTTAGAGCCATAAATTTCAGCTGTAGCCCCCTTAAGCTTCCAACTTTCCTCTGATCCATAAACTGTTAGGTCAATGTCTGAAAAATTAACATCATGCATATCAAGAAGAATTGAGCCTGTTATTCCAAAATTTTTAATTGGAACTCCGCTTTCTTCAGAGAGGACTTCAGCCAGTGCTATAGCTTTCTTCTGAAGCAAATCAACCTTCTTGCTACTTCTCAGTCGGGTAAGTTTCTCTTCTGGCTTATAATGCTGCGCTATACAATCTAATGGTACGGCAGTCATCTTAATGTTGTAATAGGGCGAATAGAAAAGATACTGCGGATATTTTTCTTCAAGCATTTTGAATGTTTCAAGTAGATTAGGAATTGTATAAGTCTTCATCACTCTGCTGAAGCTTTGTCCCTTCCTTTCCCAAAGTCCCTCATCCGAAGGAACATATTTAAGATAGGCAATTATCCTGTCATCTGGATGATAAGGTCCAACTACGCAAAACATGAATCCTTCGATTGTTTCGATGAAGTCTCTATCTAGGAAACCTCGCTCCAAATTCATCCGCTCTGCAAGCTTCATTTTTATTGACTAAGCCAAATATTTACCTTCCCTAAATAGGATATGCGTGACGTAAAATGGAAGAATGGACGCCGAGAGATGGAGATACCTTAATCACAAAAGATAACTTCATATTCTATGTTTTCGGATATGAGCATCCGCCAAACAGAACTTTCGCGTTTCTAAAATACATCCCATCGGAATACGCGAATCTATTCCCGATAAGATATCTGAGTAGAAAGTGGAATTTTAAGGGAAAAACTCTATGCAGAGCTGAGAAGCTATACACAGCCGAAAACTATCAGCTTTTAGTTGAATCTTTAAAGAAAAACTTTGGCCACTATGTCTATTTTTGTCCCTATAGAATGAAGGATATTATAAGTGTGCCATCCACCCATATAAGCGAAGTTTACGTACCGAAAGATCGTCTTCAAAAGCTTGCTTTATCACCTAAAAAGGATGATTTACAAAGGCTTGCTCTAGAGCTTATTTCATTGATCTCTGCCGAATCTAGGGTTAACTTTGAAGATTTCGGAATTCACGGCTCAATCGCCCTGAACATGCACTCTGCAAGCTCAGACATAGACTTCGTTGTTTATGGAAGCAAAAACTTCAGGAAAGTCGAGAAGGCAGTTGAGAAGTTGGCTGAAGAAGGAGAGATAAACTATGTTTTTAAGACTAGACTTGATAGGATAAGAAAATGTAGAGGCCGTTTCAAAGGGACAATATTCGTTTATAATGCCGTTAGAAAGCTTGGAGAAATAAAGACTAAATATGGAGAAAACCGCTACGAGCCAATAAAGCCTGTAAAATTTAGATGTGAAGTTCTAGAAGACGAAGAAGCAGTTTTTAGGCCAGCGATCTACAAGATAAGTGATTACCTTCCGTTAAATGACAAATCTCAAGTAGAAGAACCTCCAAGGTGTGTTATTTCGATGATAGGTGCCTACAGAAACATGGCAAGAAAAGGCCAGATAATTGAAGTTTCTGGAATGTTGGAAAGAGTAGAAAACATTGAAAGCGGAAAAACCTACTATCAGGTTGTGGTTGGAACTGGAAAAATTGAGAATGAGTATATTTGGCCATTAAGGTGAAGTATATGCATAGGGAAATAACTGAATTTTTGCAGATGGCTGGTCGATTAAAGAGGGTTAAGCGTGCCGGATGGATAAGTTGGGTTGGGATAGAAAGTCCGGAATCTGTCGCCGATCACTCCTATAGAAGTGCACTAATCGCTATGTGCATAGCTGACTTGAAGGGGATAGATGCTGAAAAACTTATGCGTATGCTTCTGCTGCATGACTTGCACGAGGCGATAATTGGCGATTACGACTACTTTGCAAAAAAGCAGATAGGCGAACAAGAAGTAAAGAAGAGGGAACTTGAAGCTATAAAGAGAGTTTTAAGGGTTCTTCCAGAAAAATTTAGGCAAAAATATCTTTCATTGTGGGATGAGTTCGAAGAGCAAAGAACTCCGGAAGCAAAAATTGCAAGGCAAATAGACAAGTTGGAAATGATTTTTCAAGCCCTAGAATATGAAAGGGAAGGATACAACAAAGAGAAATTAGATGTTTTTTGGAGAAATGTCAAGCAAGAAATCGAAGATGAAGACCTAAAGGAGATCTTCAAAATTTTAGCGAAGGAAAGAGGGTGAAAGTAATGGGTGAAAACTTGAAATTAAGAGACAGAGATGCGATAATAGCCAAAGAAGAAATAATCTTTCGAGTTTATGGATATTTCCATCCGCCAGAAGGTTATATATGCGACGTAGAGTATGCACCCGAAGAAATATACCGCTCTAAGGACCCAAGGGCGCCAAGAAGGTTAAACTCTAAAACTTTCTACAAATTTTACGCAGACGAAGGATTAAAGTTCGTCATGAAAAACTTTCCAGAATACACTTTATGGCATAAACCACTGCAGAGAAGACTCGTCGGAGTTAAAAAAGAGTTAATAGCTGAAGTTAGAAGGCCTGAAGAAAAACTACAAAGGCTATTAACGAAAGAACCAACAGACAAGCTTCTATTATCACTTCAAGATCTATTAAGCCTCATAACTTCAAGCATAGGCTTTTCAACAAGGGTTTTTGGCGTTTTCGGCTCGCTTCTTCATGGCTTTTATCATCCAGAACTTTCAGACCTAGACCTAACAATTTATGGAAGAGAGAATCTTGAAAAGCTTCGCGAAACCCTAAAAGAAATATATGCCGAAGAAAACTCTCCGCTTAAAAACGAATTTGAGAATGAAAAAGCTCTAGAAGGAAAAATTTGGCGTTTTAAAAATATTTCCGCCAAGGAATTTTTGTGGCATCAGCGTAGAAAGATGATTTATGCGATTTTTAACTGTAAAATTGCTGGTCGAAAAGTTAAGGTTGAATTTGAACCGATAAAGGATTGGAGCGAAATCTATAATGAGTATGGGAAAACGCGTGGAATAATCCGTGAAGGCTGGATTAGAGCCGTCGCGAAGGTTCTAGATGATGGGGAAAACGCGTTTATGCCCTCAATATATCCCATTGAAATTTTAGAAGTCCTTGAAGGCCCAAAAGTTGATGATATAAAGCGGATAATCTCCTATGTTGAAGAGTTTAGGATGCAAGCGTGGAAGGATGAAACCGTTTATGTTGAAGGCAATTTGGAAAGAGTTGAAATGAAAAACGAGGTTTTTCATCAAATAACCCTAACTTATGGCCCCCGCTACTATGAGCAGACACTTAAAAAGCTGGATGGATAGTTGAGAATTAATGTTTAAAAGCAGAGTTAATTCTACTCTAAGCGGAGAAAACCATGACTTCCCATTATATGCGTCTTATTATTAAGGCAAGATTTGACGATGTCTTTGAGTCTTTAAGCAGAGCCTTTGGCAACATATATTCCAAAAGAATCCGGAAGGCCGGAGGCCTCCAAGCTGGAATAATTTTGGGCGAGGAGTACTTCTTTAGGGTAAATAGTGATGTCGCTGTATTAATTATCCTGGATGAACATATAACTAATGAAACTTGCGCCGAGATAATTTCATGCGCCGGTGGTTCCGGACTGCTAGGAATTT
>Ga0190363_1002688_pt1 | contig 10031 bp, 13 predicted proteins | sample 48721867_MG_FD_161272 | JGI IMG/M metagenome (GOLD analysis project Ga0190363, IMG submission 161272) | Hydrothermal vent microbial mat bacterial communities from Southern Trench, Guaymas Basin, Mexico - 4872-18-6-7_MG | ecosystem: Environmental > Aquatic > Marine > Hydrothermal vents >...
GCTACCAGGCTCTTTCACATATCTCTTAATGACGGCGCTACTATCAAGATACATCAGCGGCTCGTTCATCTCGCATAACCCTAACCAGCTCGCTTACCGAACCCTTACAACTGACGGGGTCGAAATCCAGCTCGTAGACAGCGGAATCCACCATCTCTAAAAGACCCCTATCAAGCACCCCCTCAGCCATTTCATCGCCTATCATCTCTTCAAGCAGTCTACTCACCTCAAGACCCCTCATACGTGCGTACTTCTTAAACCTACTCCACAATTCTTTATCTACGTAGATGCTTGTCTTTACCTTAACCAACCCCAATACCTCCAGTACAGATTATACCGAATTCGGTAATTAAATTTAACGACAGCGCTATTAGGTGTCGTGGGAAGGCTTAAAATCTATATTTATGTGGGAAAGATCTATATTAGTGGGAATTATGAGTTTTGTGGTCATTGTCGACAGGAAGGGGAGAATACTTCTTCCGAAAAAAGTTAGAGAGATGGTGGGTTTAGACCAAGGTGGGTATGTGAGGGTCAAAGTTGAAGGTGAAAGGGTGATAATCGAGCCTATAAGGTCGATCGCCGAGGAGTATTTCGGAGCTTATAAGGTGGAGAAGTGGCCTGAAGACCTCGACTCTTTCATAGTCGAAGCCGTCAGGAGGTGGTGGGCATCCCGAGGTACGTAGATGTCAACGTCTTCGTCTACTGGCTTGGAGGTCATCCGTTGTTCGGCAATAGAGCCTATGAATGGATCAGAAAGGTCGAAAAAGCTAAACGCGGGGAGTACGTGACCTCCACTTTAACCGTTTATGAAGTCCTTGTGATAATCGCCGGGCTGACCGGTAGAAGCCTAGGCGACCGGGGCTTCGTCGAAAGGGTTGTCGAAGCCATAATAAGCCTCAAGGGGTTGATGCTAACATCCTTAGGCGAGGAGACGCTTACTGAAGCCTCAATCATCATGGATAGATACGGGATCGACTACGAGGACGCGCTTCACCTAGCGGTTGCCCTGAAAGCCGGAGCCAAGGAAATAATATCGGATGACGAAGACTTCGATAGAACTCCCTTAAAGAGACTGTTTTAACCGCAGACTAGACGGATGCTCAACGATGCTAAAGCGCCATAGGTTTTCAGGCTTAAAATGTTAAGGAGAGGTCGGAGGAGTTTATGTCTCGACCTGACTAGAAGCAGGTTTAGATTTCTTTCCTTCTACGTATGTCTTTATATAGTCTTTTACGGCCTCTACGAAAAACCTGGCCTTTGACAGGATGTTTTCAGCCTCGGACCTACTAGCCTCCGCGACGACCGTATATTCATACGTCTCCCTCGTAGCCTTCACTTCAGCCAGGATTCTACCAAGCTCCTTTTGGAATATACCTGTCAAGACGAATCTTCTACCAAACTCTGAAACCACTCCTTCGTGTGTTCTGGGGAAAACGTTTAGAGTCGCAAGGGCGGCCATGGCGGCGTGGTACATAGCATAATAGGCCCGTGAGACAGCGTCTTCATAATAGCCGTCGATAAGAAGCTTCTCCGCGGCTCTCAAACGTTCGACAGCCTTACTTAGATGTCTCTCGACGATATTTGTCGAGCAGTCCTCCATAAAGCTGAACACCCTCCTTTAAAATAGAAGTGGCGAACGGGTCTCCAATGTCGATCATGTCTAAAAAACGTCTCTTTTCGACGACGATCAAAGAGATGTCTATTCCGAAAACTGGGATGATTGGGTATATCAGGTCGTAAAGTCTCTCCCTAATGACTTCAACTTCGGCATCCTTAACCAAAACGAGTAGGTCGATATCGCTTTCGACCGTAGCATCTCCACGTGCCACAGAGCCGAAGAGTACGACGTCAGAAACCTTCCTCTCATTCCATGCAAGCATGTATGCGACCAGGCTCGCGACGTCTCTGATAGAAAAACTTCTCCTTAAAATCGAATCCTGGGACGTAAGAAACCTCCTTAAAGCCTCACGAATAAGGTCGCTTCTACTAGGGAAAACGCCTAAGTCGACAAGCCTTTTAATCCTTTCAGCAACTTTTTTCGAGACCCTAAAAGGTATAACTAGGCTCATAACACATCTATTGTATACGCTGTGTATACGATATAAGAATTTCTAGACTAATGAGCTACTCTGCTAAGCAGGAGTAGGCATAGTTGACATCATGGAGATTAAGAAAACTATGTCGATCGCCAGGGAGGCTAGGTAACTTTAATCTATGGCTTAGGTGTATGCAGATAGTGGGTTAAGGAATGGATGAGATGGAGACCCTTTATCAGGAACGGTTAAACCGGTATGTAGCTGCTATGCGTAACGAAAAACCTGACAGTATCCCGATTCGCCCGTTCGTGGCAGAGTTCACCGCGAAGTATGCGGGTTACACCTGCCAAGAGGTGACCCATGACTATAGGAAGGCTTTTCAGGCTGTGCTTAAATGCGCCGTAGATTTCGACTGGGACGCGATGGTGCCTAACATGGTTTACGTCTGGACGGGTTTGACGCAGGCGCTTGGCTTGAAATACTACGCGATACCGGGAGTCGATATCCCACCTGACACCCCGTTCCAGTATCTCGAGCCTCCTGAGGAAAAGGCTTTCATGAAGCCGGACGAGTATGATATGTTGATCGACGACCCGACGGCTTTCTTGTATAACGTATGGTTACCGCGTGTTTCAACCGAAATCGCGGGTGGAGACGTGGCTTCATACCGCGGTAAGCTTGCCCTCGTAAAAGGCGCCATAGCTATGAACGAATACTTTAACGCCTTTAATACCCAGGTGGAGAGGATGAGGAGAGAGGCCGGGGTCGTACCGGCCATAGCAGGGATCCTCAAAGCCCCGCTCGACATAATCGCGGATAAGCTACGCGGGTACATCGGCTTGGTTAAAGACCTACATAGGCAACCTGAGAAGGTGCTTGAAGCCTGCGAAGCCCTCGCCCCCCACCTCACGAAAGTCGCACTTATGACCGCCGACCCGGCGAAGACCGTACCCATAGGTTTTTGGATGCATCGAAGCTATGTACCCTTCATAAGCATGAAACATTTTGAGAAGATTTTCTGGCCGACGCTTAGACCCATTATCGAGGAGCTCTGGTCCCATGGGCATCAAGTACTCTTCTATGCGGAAGGCGACTGGACCCCGCACCTCGAGACTTTCGCCGAATTACCCGAAGGCAGTATAATCTTCCACGTAGACAGGACCGATATTTTAGAGGCGCATAAAAAGCTGGGGCAGAAGTTCTGTCTAAGTGGAGGATTGCCCAACTATCTGCTTTCCTTTGGGACACCTGACGATGTGTGCCGCTACTGTAAGAAGATAATCGACACCGTAGCCTCGGATGGAGGATACATAATGGATGCATCAGCCATAATCCAAACCGATGCAAAAGTCGAGAACCTCAAAGCTATGACCGATTTCACACGAAGATACGGAAAGTACGAGGACGATCCTCCGCGGGCCTCAGCCGAAAGTAATCCACCGACGCATACGCAAAAATCAAAGGTCAAACCTGGTGTCTGCATCCCTTGGAGCATGAAACGCAAAGAAATACCTCAGATAACCGGAGATGAAAATATCCTAGAGGAGATATGGGAGGAGGTCGAATCCTACGGATACATATTCATCTGGCAAATTCTACTATCCTTTTAAAAATCCCTCAGCTCCTCTCCACCCATAGTCCCTCCAGACGCCACCTGCGTCTTATCGAAGGGCGTTATCATGGAAGGTGACGGGTTTGAGGTCTTACATCGAGGAGGTGGATTTCGAGACGATTAAGCAGCGTTTCGACGCCTTCTGGGATAGGGAAGTTTTAGACAGGCCTCTGATCCACCTAACGGCTCCTAGGAAGCCGCGTCGGGTTGTAACGTTACCGGCCGTTAAAACGATCGAGGAGAAGTGGACGAACGTAGACTATGTTCTGAAAAAGGTTGAATTATACTTCGAGAGCACGGCTTTCCTAGGAGACGCCATCCCGGAGTATTGGCCGAACCTGGGGCCTAATCAGCTCGCCGCCTTCCTAGGTGGTGAGCTGGTGTTCCTCGACGAGCATACGTCATGGGTAAAACCCTTCGTAGACGACCTAGAGGATTGTAGCCCTGTTCTAGACGAGTCTAATAGATGGTGGAGAACGATGAACGAGATAATGGACGCTGTTTGCGAGGTAGCTAGAGACCGCTTTCTGGTAGGTATTCCAGACCTGCACTACGGCGGAGATGCTTTAGCCGCTATGATGGGCACGCGAAAGCTCGTCAGAGCGCTGTATACCCGGCCGGATGAGGTTAAGAGACTTATCAGGAGGCTCACCGATATATGCATCGAAGTGTTTGAGGTCTTCTACCGGAAGGCATCGCGTGTCCAGGAGGGCTCTATAAGCTGGATACCTGCCTACTCCAGGGGAAGGTTTTTCCCGCTTCAGGACGACTTCTCAGGGCTGGTATCGCCCAGAATGTTCAGGGAGTTCTTCCTAGAGGAGCAGGTCGTGTTGTCAAGGCACCTCGACAACTCCATCTTCCACCTAGACGGCCCGACGGCTCTAGGCAACCTAGATATCCTACTCGAGGTGGAGTCGATAGACGGGATTCAATGGGTTCCAGGAGCCGGGTCGCCGCCTATGTCTGAATGGATACACGTATGCCGGAGAATACTGGACGCGGGTAAATGCCTTCACATATTTTGCGAGCCATGGGAGGTTAGGATACTATTAGAGAAGCTCAGGCACGGAGGCCTGTTCCTACAAACCTGGTGCAGCAGCGAAGAAGAGGCACATAAAGTTCTAAAGATAGCTGAGAAATATGGGAGATAACTAGAGTTTTAATCGCTCAAACCCTATTAGCCGCTACAGGACTAGGTAAAGACTTCGCATAGGGGATGATGGATCAGGAACATGGATCTGCCCTAAGCACCCCAGGCGAAACCTGAATCCGTGATCCTCCGTAGAATTTTTTGTTTATAAATGGATGAGCAGAACTGTACGTTTAGGCTGTCGAAAGACTGGGCGGTGGAGGTGGAATACGGATTTAAACGTTTGGAAGATGCGATTTTCCGATGGTGTTTGACATCTTATACCTACAGTCCTTACCGTTTGAAACATGCTTAGAGGATATGAACGACAATACAGTTGTAGCATGGTTGCTTAAGAACTTTAACCGTGGTCTCAGCCGTAGCAGGGCTTCGGAATTCGGGTTAAGAGGATTGTGTTCGTCGACGAGAGGAAGTGGCTGGGTGATATTTTATCCTAATAGGAGCAAACAAATATACAGGTGATGTATTAAAATATATTTTAGAATCTCATTAGCACGTATAAATCCTAGTTCTGTTGGAACTCGGATTTCTATGTGTTGATTAGATCTAGGCTCCGAGGCGGGGAGCCGCTATAAATACCGATAGGTAAAGGGGGTGAATTACTTGTCAAAATGGTTTGGGAAAAAGATAGCTAAGAAATTTTCACCGATGTTAAAACATGTCTATTTGACGCTTGGAGAAATGAGTAAGGCTTTCTACGAAAAATATGGAGAGGATGCTTTACCCATAATAGTGAAAGTTTCTGAGGAAGCTGGTTTGAGGTCTGGAGAGCTCGCGCGGAGCATGATTAAAGGCGGAGGCATGAAGGCTATTGGAGAATTAATCGACAAGTGGGTTATGATGGATTTCCCAGTTGAGATATTAGAATTAACGGATAATATGGTTCACTTTAAGATCTCAAATTGTCCGTTAGGGCTTGAGAACACTTCTAGAGAGCTATGCGAAGCTATGATGCATTCTGATAGTAAAATGATGAGCATAATCGCGGGTTTTGAAGTAGATATGAAGATAGTTAACTCAGTAGCCGATGGAAGCGAATACTGTGAAGTAATTTTCTCTAGAAAGAAGAAGTCGTAAGAATCTCGAGACCTTTACAGGCAGATCCAGAGCATCCTCATCTTTTTTAAAAAACATTAGAATTGTATGTCTTTACAAATTTACTGTTTTCCAAATCGGCGCGATGATCGTTAAGAATAATTTTTATCGATATAAAATAAGCTATGTTAAGGTGCTTGAAATTATCCGTTAAGCCTCTTCATAAGAGCATGCTAAATACGTTTCTAAGATTATGTAAAAAATCAGTACCTCGCACTATTTCGAAACAAGGTATATGAACATTTTTAAAGATAAAGATCATGAGGAAAGCATTAAGATGCAGTGAGGTATTGATCTAAGAGGAGAAGTATGGAGATAGGCTCGTTTTAACCGGTGGTATAGATAACTGGCATCTGCTTCAACATGGATCGCCTGCACAGGTAGAGAAGGCTGTGAAGGAGTGTATAGCCATAGCGACTCCGGGCTCAGGCTACTGCCCAGGCTCGAGTGGAGAGATAAACCCCGCTACACCTGTGGTTAATGCTATCACGATGTATAGAGCGATTAAGAAATATGGAAAATATCCTGTTAAACGTCTTGCAAACAGCCGTTAGAACAGTTCTCCGTATTTGCTCACGTGGTCTTCAAGCACCTTCTCCATGTTGTCTATCGAGCCGTCCCAGTTGTCTGTCTCAGGGTTAAGCTCCATATGGTAGGTTGCTTGAGGAGTCTCTAGGGCGATGCACTTTACCTCTACTCTGAGGGCTCCCCTCCGGAATTCTGTCCGATGCCTTGACCTTAAGACAGGTTTAGGCTTGACCAGCCACTTATCTAACGTCGACTGCCTAGGCTTATAGCCGAACCACTTTGACAATTTAACCTGCAACTCTCTCACCTCCATAATATATGGCTAGGGTTTGTGTCGGGAACTCTCAACCTCCTATTAGTATAGTTGTGGCTGGCTACTCAACCGCAGACCCAGCCGCCAAAGCCACAGCCCATCAGACCAGGAGATAGCTAGGTAACTCAGGGTGAACATAGGCACCGCTACGCGAGGAGGCATAGGTACGGCTTCAGATCACTTCGTGATAGCTACGTGGAACTATCGTAAGACGAAAACCGACGAAGCAGTGTTAAAAATATAGGCTAGCAAAGTAATCCGAGGGTGGAAGAAATGTTTAGGAGGGCTAGGTTAAGGGATTGGCTTACCCTACTTCTGGTTGTACTGGTTCTCTCTGAAACCCTCCTGTATATGGATCTGCTTCAACGTTACACCCAGCTACAGAGGTCTTTCAGCGAATTACACAGCATCCTACGCGGCATCCGACCTTTCCGGACACCGTTCAACGCCTCAGATGTCAAGGCCTTCCTAGAGGCCCAGTACGTCCCGGAGGCTGGATTGCTCAGAGCCGCGACGATAGCGGTCCCCGATGCTGAGAGGATCTACGTGGCGAGCGACAACCTCCTAGCCTCACGGGCTTTACAGGTCTTAGGCTCCCAGATAGCGTACAACGTCTGTAGGACTCTCGACCTCTACTACAACGGCGGCTTCGACGGTCAGCATGAGATACTCAATAGGAGTCAGGGCAGAGCATATAGGCGGAGCCACCGGCCTAGTGGTCTATAATAAAACGATATACAGCGAGAAGTTCGGAATGGAATTCACCATATGCCGGGAGGTTCATGAGACAGGTGGGGACAGCTATGATAAATACGCCGACCTGATCGTCTATGTAGCTCTGAAACGCTTGATGAGCGGGGACTTCGAAGAGGCTGAGGCGCTTATGGATCTGCTCATGGACATGTGGGACGGATACGGGTTCAGAGACGCAGCGTGGGAAGCGGAGAATTTATATGAGAGCTACAAGCTGGCTCTAGCGGTCTATCTATGGAGAGCCTTGAATGCGGCAAAACCATCCTACACGAAATACACCGACGTGATCGCCAGGATAACCGAGATAGCCTACTATGTCTGCACAGACTGGAAGAGAGGGATCCGAACGCATTATAGAGTCGTGGACGGCAGGGTCATACCGGAGGGAGACTGCAACGTGGAGACGACGAGCATATATGTCCTAGCATATCTGTCAGACTACCCGGTTAGAATAGGACTTATGAGCCAGAAAAACTGGGACAAAACAGTAGAAGATTTCAGGGCTTACCCCTGACCTTTCCTACTCAAACCCTAAACGCCCCTAAGAAAGTTCACGAGAAGCCTGTAAAGGCGTCATAAGTAAAGGATCGACGCCCTGGGCGGGATTCGAACCCGCGTCGGGAGGGCGACAGCCTCCTATGCTAGGCCGGGCTACACCACCAGGGCTTCAGCGTATCTAAACAGTTGTATTTCCGGTTTTTAAATTTTCCCCTAGATTTTGGCTGGTTCATCATCCTTTGAACCTACGTAGCGTCAAGGCGTTCACCGCTACTATTATGTCGCTTAACGTCATCAGCACGGCGTCAAGCCCCGGAGACCTAGGGGTGGTAAACCCGACTATGGCTTGAAATCCTCTTGAGAATAACAGTATCGGTATGGTTAAGACTATGGAGACTATGAGCCTTCTCCTAAAGCTTTCGAGCATCGCCTCATGCCTAGAATGGCCGCGGTGCTTGCTGTGCCCCCTCATACGGTTATAACTTTGTTATGAGAGGCTGATTAAGCTTCCGATACCGCTATGAAATAGGAAAGTCTATATAGTCGATGGATCGTTTTTACATGATCGGTGGTTTATTGGACGGTTTCGTCACGATTTTAGTTATAGCTATTCCGCTTATCATAGCGGCTGGTTTAGTCATATACTTCATATCTATCTATAATAGGCTTTACAGCCTCAAAAACTCTGCAGAGGCCACCTTAGGCCAGGTTAGGGTCGCCTTAAAGAAGAGGCTCGACATGATAGAGCAGCTCCTAGGCGCGGTTAAAAGCTACGCTAAGTTCGAGAAGGAGACGTTCGAGAGCATCACCCGTCTGAGGACCGAGGTCTTCAGAGCCGGCGCCGGTGGTTTAAGCGATATAGACCGTGAATCTAGGAGGCTGTTCGGTAGCATAGTGGCGGTCGCCGAAAGCTATCCCGAGCTTAAGACCTCTGAAACCGTTTCGAGGCTCATGGAGTCTGTCAGAAGCATAGAGGGTGAGATAGCTAGACATAGGTACACATACAACAACATAGCCCAGACGTTTAACATAATGCTCGACACGATCCCGTCGAAGTTCATCGCCTCCTCACTCGGCCTCTCTAAGATGGAGTATCTGAAGTTCCCAGAAGAGGTCGAGAAGAGACCTGAGATAAGCTTCTAAGGTGGCTCCATGGGTGAGCTTAAACAGCTTGCTATAGTGCTGGCTTTAACGGTCTTAATAGGTGCCGTAGGGCTAGCCGTTTCGCGCTATCTACCTGGTTTACTCGCGGAGGAGGATGTGGTAGTCGAGGAGTATCGGGCGACTTTTTATCTCAACGGAACGCTTGTAGAGGAGTATGTCTATAGGATCAAGGAGCCGGGCACTTTTAGGATGCTTTACCGGATATGGAACGCGCCCGTGTCGATGAACGGATTGAACACACCGTACATCGAGGTTCTGAGCGTCGAAGCACCGTATGGCTCTGTGGGCTATGTTAAAGACTACTCTGGACGTGTCTGGGCGTCTGAGTATGCCAGGGAGATATCCGGTCTAGCGGAGTTCAACGAGGTGGGATGCTACAGTCCGAAACCGTTTGACGCGGGTAGATACGTGGTCAAGTACGTATTCAGGCTTCATCCTCCGGTGGAGTATGACGGGGCGCTTTGTCATCTGAACATCAAGCTCGCGGATAAGCACATACCATACCGTAAGGTTCTGATACGCATAGAGGAGGGGGGGCTTGTCGAGGAGGTCTATCCTCACCCTCCGTCTCTTAAAGTCGTCAAGGGCTCTGCGGTGGAGATCTATGGGGAAAGCGGGAGAGACGAGCTTCTAGAGGTCGAATTGCTGCTTAAGCCGGAGGTGTTAAACATCCTAGACGGGTTCGTCGAATCGGTCGAAGACGTAAAGTCTGCGACGGCTCAGGCCAACACCATATACACGGTTCAGTTTTTCCTGCTCGAGGGCTTGAACGTAGCCGTGAAGCTTCTGATAATCCTAACCCCGCCGCTGCTCCTATTCATCTACCTTAGGCACGGTAGGGAGAAGAGCTTCACCGTCCCCGAGTATCTGAGCTTCGTCCCT
>Ga0190363_1002689_pt1 | contig 10031 bp, 7 predicted proteins | sample 48721867_MG_FD_161272 | JGI IMG/M metagenome (GOLD analysis project Ga0190363, IMG submission 161272) | Hydrothermal vent microbial mat bacterial communities from Southern Trench, Guaymas Basin, Mexico - 4872-18-6-7_MG | ecosystem: Environmental > Aquatic > Marine > Hydrothermal vents > Microbial...
GGGAATCTACCACATGAGCAACCTGATAAAAGACACAGAGCCCGACGTAACAGAAGTAAAGGTGAACCCGAAGGAGGACATAGCCGTAATCCAGTACACGGGAGGCACAACGGGACTTCCGAAGGGCGCAATGTTAACACACTACAACCTCATATCGAACGCCCATCAAATCATACCCTACACCGAAGCTTTAATGAGAAGGTTTGGCGAGGAGAGGGTTAAATCGATAAGTGTGCTGCCATGGTACCACATTTACGGCCAGACCTGTGAAATCGTCGCAGGCTCTCTAATAAACTCCCAGGCGATCCTCTTCGCCCAGTTTGACCCCGGAGCCATTCTCGACGCTATTCAGAAGTACAGGCCCTGGCTCTTTCTTGGAGTATCCGCAATGCTCATCGCGCTCATGAACCACCCCAAGGCTCAGGAAACGGATTTCAGCTGCCTCAAATACGTGAACATGGGAGCCGCACCCACCCCGGACGAGGTCGCCAAACAGTGGAAAGAACTCTCTGGGCATCCACTCAGCGAAGGCTATGGCTTGACGGAGTCAAGCCCCGTAACCCACACGAGGCCGGCCGAACTGTTCGGAGAGAGGTTGGGCAGCATCGGACCGCCGATTCCCAACACTCTGGCGGCGATAGTTGACCCGGACACGAACGAGTTCCTACCCATTGGCGAACTAGGCGAGCTTGTTATAAGCGGCCCCCAGGTGATGAAGGGGTACTGGAACAAGCCTAAAGAAACCGAGGAGGTTTTCTTCGAAGCGGGGGGCTACAGGTGGCTCAAAACCGGAGACCTCGCGAGAATGGACGAGGACGGATACTTCTACATTGTCGACCGCACGAAGGACATAATAAAGTACAAGGGGCACAGCGTCTACCCGCGGGAGATCGAGGAAGTTATCTTCGAACACCCCGCGGTGCTTGAGTGCGCTGTTATCGGCGTGCCCGACCCGCAGACCGGGGAGAACATAAAGGCTTTCATATCGCTCAAGGAGGAATACAAGGGCAAGATAACCGAGGAGGAGATGAAGAACTGGATAAAGGAGAGGGTCGCAGCCTACAAGTACCCGAGATACGTGGAGTTCATAGACGAGATACCAAAAACAATCGTGGGAAAAGTTCTAAGGAGAGCGCTAAGAGAAAGAGAAGCGGCGAAAGCGGGATAAACCCCACCTTTTTCACTCTTTTTTATTTTTCAGGCAGCAATTCCTGTCTAAGAAGTAATTCTCTTTATATTCTAAGTGTCGTCAAATGCTTTGTCAAAACCGTAAATTTCACTTATTCTTTCACGCCTCACAACTTCCACCGCTGGGAGGTAGGTAAAGGTCAAAAAAAGACTGTATAGGGTCTGAAAGGTTTTCTTTGTTTCTGCCGACTCGTTTGGGAGTCTGAACTTCGTGGTTTCACCGAAAACTTGTGACTATCCTTAAATAGGAAGTTGAATCTCCGTTCTCTGATTTTCTAGAAATCTTAAGGAAGGTTGATGGGTCTTGTCTGGTGAGAAAAAGTCGAAGGAGCTTCCAGAGTACATCAAAAATAGAATTTGGTTGAAAACCTACCCCGAAGGGTACCCCGCGGAGGTGGAGATTCCAGAAGACAAGGATCTTTACCGGATAGTGGATGAGGCTAGAAAGAAGTGGGGCGACGAGGTGAACATGATTTTCTACGGACGCAAGGTGACGAGGAACGAGATAGCGGACGGCGCGGACAGGTTGGCGACTGCGCTGCACGACCTTGGTGTTAGGAAGGGAGACACTGTGGCTATCTACCTGCCCAACTGCCCGCAGTTTCCCATGTGCTACTTCGGAGCCCTGAGAATAGGAGCCAGGGTTACTGCGATAAGCCCGCTCTTCGTGCCGAGGGAGCTAGCCTACCAGTTGAACGACAGCGAGTCGGAAACACTAGTCCTGCTCGACATGTTTTACCCGAACCTGGAACAGATTATGGACGAGGTGAAACTGAAAAACATAATTGTGGTCAACATAATGGGTAAAAAACCAAACGTGGAGAAGAAGCCGGGTATGTACTATTTCGATGAGCTGCTGGAGAGGTACCCGCCAGACCCGCCCAAAGTTGAGATAAACCCGAAGGAGGACATAGCAGTGTTGCAGTACACTGGGGGTACGACGGGACTTCCGAAGGGGGCGATGCTGACGCACTACAACATTCTTGCCAACGCGTTACAGTTGCTGCCCGGGACACTGTACATGATGAAGAAGATGGGATTCGACAAGATCAAGTCGCTGAACATACTTCCTTGGTACCACATTTACGGTCAGACGTGTGAGGTTGTCACCGGGGCTCTGGTGAACAGTGAGGCGGTGGTTTTCGCGCAGTTCGACCCTGAAGCGATTCTCGACGCCATTAACACGTTCAGGCCCTGGCTCTGGCTTGGGGTCGCAGCCATGCTCATAGCCCTCCTGAACCATCCGAAGGCCGCTGAAACAGACTTCTCATCCCTGGTGTACGCGAACATGGGCGCCGGGCCCACGCCTGTGGAGTACATGAAAAAGTGGAAGGAGGTTTCGGGCCACCCCCTCAGTGAGGGATACGGACTGACAGAGGCGTGCCCCGTCACACACACGCGGAACGCGATAATCTTCGGAGAGATAAAAGAAGGCTCCATTGGTCCGCCGATCCCAAGCACCCTGGCGGGCATTGTCGACCCCGAAACCAACGAGTTTCTGCCAATAGGCGAAATCGGGGAGCTCGTCGTATCCGGCCCCCAAGTCATGAAGGGCTACTGGAAGAGACCGGAGGAGACCGAGGATGTTTTCTTCGAAGCGGGAGGCTACAGGTGGCTCAAAACCGGAGACATAGCAAGAATGGATGAAGACGGCTGGTTCTACATTGTTGACCGCACAAAGGACGTAATAAAGTACAAGGGACACAGCGTCTACCCGCGGGAGATCGAGGAGGTGCTGTACCAGCACCCAGCGGTGCTTGAGTGCGCTGTTATCGGCGTGCCCGACCCGCAGACCGGGGAGAACATAAAGGCTTTCATATCGCTCAAGGACGAGTACAAGGGCAAGGTCACCGAGCAGGAGATCATAGAGTGGAGCAAGAAGCAGCTCGCCGCCTACAAGTATCCCCGAATGGTGGAATTCGTGGACGCGATCCCCAAAACAATCGTGGGCAAGATTCTCAGAAGAGTGCTCAGGGAACAGGAAGCCGAGAAGAGAAAGTAGCAAAAGTAGCAAAATTTCACAAACTCTTTTTCTACTTTTACCAATTATGGTGCTTAATCATACTCACGGCTGCGTGTTTTTGGTATTTTAAGAAAAGGAAAGGCGTGTTTATTTTTCACACCTGGATTTGTTGATAGTATTTATAAACTTGTAATCCACTAAAAATGTAAGTACAATGCAGTTAGGGTGGAATCCGCGTATGTTTAAGTCTCAAAGGTCTGTGAAGCTTCCGAGTTATGTTAAGAAGAAGATCTGGCTGAAGCATTATCCGAAGAATTTCCCAAAGAAGGTTAAGATTCCCAAAAAGTCCCTTCCTGACGTGTTCAAAGAGGCTGTGGAGAAGTACGGCAATGATGTCAACATCATTTTCTACGGTAGGGAGTATACCCGTAAACAGATCTACGAGTGGGCTAAGAGGTTTGCGACGGCTCTCCACGACCTGGGGGTTAGGAAGGGGGACATCGTAGCGATTTACCTCCCCAACTGTGTCCAGTTTCTTGTTGCGTACTACGGAATCCTGATTGCGGGGGCGACGGTCACCGCCATCAGCCCTCTCTTCGTGCCCCGTGAGGTCGCCTACCAGTTGAAAGACAGCGGGGCGGAAACCATAATAACAATGGACCTCTTCTACGAGAACGTGAAGCAGGTAAAGGAAGAAACGCAGCTCAAGAACGTTATAGTGGCCAATATCTGGGGGGAAGGGAGACTCAGAGTTGAGAGAGAAGACCTGGACAAGATAATAAATTTCGACAAGTTGCTGGAGGAGTACCCGCCGAACCCGCCGAAGGTGAAGATAAACCCGAAGGAGGACATAGCGGTGCTCCAGTACACCGGGGGCACAACAGGCTTGCCGAAGGGCGCGATGCTCACACACTACAACATTCTGGCTAACGCGATGCAGGTGAAGCCCGTTACGGAAACCCTGAACAGGATGCTGGGCCTCGACAGGACGAGGGCGATTTCGGTGCTGCCCTGGTACCACATTTACGGTCAGACGGTTGAGATTGTTGTCGGCAGCCTGCTGAACACGATCGCGGTTTGCTTCACGCAGTTTGACCCCGCCCCGATTCTCGAGGCAATACAGAGCTTCAAGCCGAACACCTTCATAGCGGTTCCCACGATTCTAATCCTTCTCCTAAGCCACCCAAAAGCCCGCGACGTCGACTTCTCCTGCCTGAAGTACCTCAACATGGGCGCCGCCCCCACACCCGTGGAACTCGCCAGGAAGTGGGAGGAACTCTCGGGAAACCCGCTCAGTGAGGGTTACGGACTAACCGAAGCCAGCCCGGTCACCCACAATCGGTGTGCCCAGATTTTCGGAGGCGAGCTGGGCTCCGTTGGACCCCCGGTCCCGAACACTCTGGCGGGTATCGTGGACCCGGACACCAACAAGTTTCTGCCGATCGGCGAGCTGGGCGAACTGGTTGTTAGCGGCCCCCAGGTGATGAAGGGGTACTGGAACAGGCCCGAGGAAACAGAAAAAGTTTTCTTTAAGGCGGGGGGTAGACTCTGGCTTAAGACCGGCGACCTCGCGAGGATGGATGAGAAGGGGTACTTCTACATTGTTGACCGCACGAAGGACATAATAAAGTACAAGGGACACAGCGTGTACCCCAGAGAGATCGAGGAGGTACTGTTTGAGCACGAGGCTGTGATGGACGCCACGGTAATCGGAGTGCCTGACCCGGATGTGGGTGAGCAGATTAAGGCGTTCATCGTCCTGAAGCCGGAGTACAAGGGTAAGGTTTCCGAGGACGACATTTACTACTGGTGTAAGGAGCAGATGGCGGCTTACAGGTATCCCAGGCTCATAGAGTTTGTGGACTCCCTACCCAAGAGTATGGTTGGCAAGACCCTGAGAAGACTCCTGAGAGAGAGGGAAGCGCAAAAAGCAAAAGAGATTTAGTTCCCGGCCACCATTCTACTCTTTTTACTCTTTTTATCCTTTTTCAGGTTTTGAAAAATTACCAAGAGAAGTAAGAATGTTAGGATAATTTTTTAATTGTTAAAAGTTCTCTATAAATATATTAGAGAACTATTCCCTGCGAAAGGTTAGAGGGTGAGCGGAGTGAAGCGGATTTGGACGTTTGCACTCCTGAGCATCCTCTTAGCCAGTTCTGTGATGGGTGCTGTCTACTGGAGTCAGAGTCAGCAATCAAGCACGAATCAGATGCTTGGAGGTGTGCTGATCAACCTTATGATGTCTCCCAATCTTCCGGGTTCGGAGACTGTCATTTTCACTTACATTCCCCTTGAGTACGAAGCGTACAATGAGGTTATTCCTCTGGGACACTTGGATCCACCTGACCACACTTTCCCAACGGACCACATATACTTTTTCCTGGTGAGCCAGTCCAATAGCTACGATGTTGTCGCTCCGGCTGGAGGAAACATATCGATGGTGATGTACAGTCCTTACAACTACACCGAGAACGGGGAGAACACAACCTACGATGACTACGCGGTGTACATTAGACACAATGAATCTTTTGACAGCTACTTCGGCCATCTCTCAGAACTGGCAGACTGGATCCTGGCGCTGGTAGGCGATTTGCCCGAAGGTGACTGGGTAGATGTCAACATACCAGTTGAGGCTGGGCAGGTTCTCGGGAAAGCGAAGCAGCGTCCCGGTCAGTACTGCCTAGACTGGGGAGCGGTGAACTGGAAGATTACGCTTAACTTTATTCACCCTAAGACGTATCCGTTACAGACAGCCCACGCGGTCTGCCCACTGGACTACCTGACGGACAGTTTAAAGGAGATTGCCTACCAGAAGGTATATAGGACCGCAGAGCCAAGGGGAGGCAAAATAGACTTTGACCTGCCGGGTAGACTCTTAGGAAACTGGTTCCTGGAGGGAGGCGAGCCGAACGTATGGGACTGGAACAGACACCTAGCATTTGTCTACGATGTCTACGACCCAACACAGATGGTGGTTGCGGTGGGAGGCGACGCGCTATCCCCGCTCCCGGTCAGCGTTTTCAACGCTGTTGGACCAGACCCAGCGGAGGTTTCAGCTGACAGCGGTATAGTCTTTTACAACCTGACCGACCAGTACACATATGAAAACTACACTCTCATCGTGCAGGTTATTAATGATGAAAGGATCAAGGTGGAGGCGTTCGACGAGCCCGTGGCCGAGTTGAAATTTACAGATGCTGCCGTGTTCTATAACAGAACGGGACCCTACAATTGGGAAGATTGCTAATTGGTCGGAAGACAGAGAAGCCGGTGTAGTCCTCGTTTCCTATTCCTTTTTTCTCTTCTGTTCTTTATGTGTGTTTGTGTAAATTTTTGTTTGGGAATTTTTTCTGTCATTCGGGGATGCCGATTTCTATTTAGTGAAATGGTAATCTGAAGGGCAATGTTTTGAGGTTGTCTGGTTTATATGCCCGAGCTTGGAGTGTTCTTTATGGAAAAAGAAGGGGTGTGGTAGTTAAGCCAGTTTTTCCTGTTACCGTGAATATTTTACACCGATTTCTGCGTAGGTGATTGTCACCTGGTCGATGGATGGTACAAAGTTTTGGCGGTCGACGACCCCGACTTTCTCATAGGTGAAAATGTCGATTCCTTCCAGGTTTTCTACGTTGAGCGCGTAAACGGTGAAGTAGTACATTTGTTCGCCCTGGCAGGGGCATGGACCGGTGTAGCCGCGCCAGCCGAAGTCGTTCAAGACCTCAATTCCTGGTACTGGGCCGTTTTGGGGGATTTCCCGAACGTCTTTTGGAATGTTGTAAACCAGCCAGTGCCTTTGCTGGTGGACTGGTTCTCCCCAGCTCTGGAAGACAATTGCGAAGCTTTTGGTTTCCTCCGGGGCGTCGGACCATTCGAGGTGAGGTGAGATGTTTTCTCCGTCGCAGGTGAATTTCACGGGTAGTACTCCATCGCTTTCAAAATCGTTACTTCTAATATTCATTTGAGTTTCCTCCACACCTGTTTTTAGTCGAAATACCATGTTGGCATCAGGATTATTTTCCAGCTGCCCGATTTCTTGCTCAGTATTAGGGCGTGATTTATTCCTCTTGCTCCCTCCGCTTCGATGATCGCCATACCTCGATCTCCGGAAACTTGTAGGTGTCTGATTTTGAAGTTTTTGTCCCATTTTTGAAACATTATTCTCAGGTTACTTTTTCCCTGTTTTACGTAGTCCTTTAGGGATATGTCTTTTGTTTGGCTCATCTGGCCCATGAATTCTTTGTCGAATTCATAAGCTTCTTCGAAGTCAAAATTTTTCTCTAAGAATTTAAAATCGCCTTTCTGAAGGGCTTTGATGTACCCTTCAGCAATTTCCTGGATTTCAGACATAACGGTATTTCACCTCACAATTCGATTAAAAAACTCTACAAATAACACGATATCAATAATTAAACAAGAGTTTTTATAAATATAGTTTCAATAGATTATTAATATTTTGGAGCCGCATGAACCGTCCACATCGCAGTAGGAGTGTCTTCTGGAATGCCACGAGATCGCTTAAGATTCAAAGGCTCGCGGAAGGCACAAAGGCCTCCGCACTTAAACTATGTTTTAATTAATCGGTAGAATACTCCATTACGTTTAACTTTGAATTGGTGGTTGGCGTGCGAAACTTTATTTAGGAACTGATTCTACCCGTGAAACATATCCACATTCGCTATGGTATCGTACCTCTGGTTAGCTGTGTTTCCGACTGTGTTTGTAGGTGGTGTGTTTTGTGCCCGAGTTTGAAACCGTTCTTTACGAGAAGAAGGGTGGTGTTGCGGTTATTACGCTCAACCGCCCGGAGAAGTTGAACGCCCTGAATTCCCAGATGAACAAGGATTTGAAATATGCTTTTAGGGAGGCTAAGGAGGACCCTGAGGTTCGCGCCATTGTTTTGACGGGAGCGGGTCGAGGCTTCTGCTCCGGCGCAGACATTTCGGACTTCGCCGGCGGCGTCACACTCGAGGATTTCAGGAAGATGACCGAGCAGGGAGTCGTGCCCGAAACCATTTTCACCCCGTACGACTTGATAGATGTTCCCAAACCCATCATCGCTGCGGTCAACGGCGTGGCTGTGGGCTTCGGGATGAACATTCTTCTCAACTGCGACATCATCATCGCCTCTGAAAAAGCTAGCTTCGGAGAGTTCTTCATCAGGATGAGTTTGATTCCGGACATGAATGGGTGTCTTCTGCTCCCCATGCTGGTGGGCATTCACAAGGCGAAGGAGCTTATCTTCACAGGGGAGAGGATAGACGCGCAGGAGGCTCTCCGGATAGGGCTTGTGAACAGGGTTGTTCCCGCGGAGCAGCTCATGCCCACGGCGATGGAGCTCGCGCAGAAGCTGGCTGAGGGGCCGCCCCTGGCGCTTGCTATGTCCAAGAAGCTGATTCACGAGGGGTTCAGAAAAATATTCGACGAGATGATTCTGAAGGAGGTTCAGTACCAGGCGAAGCTGTACGCCTCGGAGGATCACAGGGAGGCCGCATTGGCGTTTCTGGAGAAGAGAAAACCAGTCTTTAAGGGTAAATAAACAACCGCCACCCCCTCCTTTTTCCACTCTTTCTTCGGACCGCTACACTAGCTTTCGGTCTTGGTTTCGAGTGCCTAGAACCTTGTGGAGCACATCTCTGAACTCTTTGAAGCCCCTCGCCACGGCGATGGCTCCGTAACGGTTTCCGCTGGGCGTTCCGTACCAGTCTATCCATATGGACTCTATGCCCGCTGCGGTTGCTCCTTTTATGTCCGTGTCCTGGTTGTCGCCCACCAGTAGGGCTTGTTCCGGTTTGAGGTTCAGTCTCTTTAGGATTTCGTAGAAGGGTTGGGGGCTGGGTTTGACCTCGGGGGTTGTTTCCCCAGGGATTACGTAGGCGTCGAAGAATTTGAGGAGGCCCGAGGCTTTCAGCCTGTTCTCTTTCCACCCCGGTGTGAAGTCTGTGTCGCTTAGCAATCCGAGTTTGTACCCCATCTGTTTGAGCTCACTCAGGAGTTCGGGTACGCCCTCGTAGATTGTGGATGTGTCTCGGAGTATCTCCCAGTACACGTCTGTTAGTTTGGAGATGAATTCCTCTGGAACCTCGGTCACGCCCACCGATTCGAAAACCTTTTTCCACCAGTCGTCTCTGTTTCTTCGGAGAGTTTTCTCCCCCTCTTCCTCCGTCTTTATCACTTTTTCCAGTATGTCGTTGTAGCTGGCTTTTATCCCTCTCTCTTTGAGGAACTCGGTTATGAGCCTCGCCACTTTTCTGTGTGATTGTACGCGCTGGGTGAAAGAGTCTATGAGGGTGCCATCGAAGTCGAAAATTATTCCCAGTTTTTTCATTTACAAGCCTCTTATGATTTTGCCGTCACCGCTGATACCCCTAATTGGAAAAGAGAAGGTTTTGTCCCTTTTTTAGTTTTTGCGGTTTTCGCCTTCTCTTCTAGTATTTCCCGTACTCCAGCGCCGCGTCGAACATCGCGACCACGTTCTGGGGTGGCACGTCGCCCTGGATGTTGTGTGAGGGTGCGAAAATGTAGCCTCCGTTCTTGCCCAGTATTTCGATGACTCTCTTGACCTCGGCTCTGATCTCCTCAATCGAGCCTGTTGGCAGGAGTTTCTGAACATCAAGTCCTCCGCAGAAGGTTATTCGGTCGCCGTAGGTTTTTTTTGAGCGCCTCTGCGTCCATTCCCTTAGCCAGGGGCTGAATGGGGTTCAGCACATCCACTCCGATATCGATGAGGTGCTCTATGAGGGGGAATATCGCCCCGCAGCTGTGGAAGTATATTCTGGCGTCGGTGACCGATTTGATTCTGTCTATCATGGCCTTGTGGTAGGGCTTCATGTATTCCTTGTACTCTTCGGGTGAGACGAAGGGGGCCTGCTGCGTTCCGAGGTCG
>Ga0190363_1002690_pt1 | contig 10030 bp, 11 predicted proteins | sample 48721867_MG_FD_161272 | JGI IMG/M metagenome (GOLD analysis project Ga0190363, IMG submission 161272) | Hydrothermal vent microbial mat bacterial communities from Southern Trench, Guaymas Basin, Mexico - 4872-18-6-7_MG | ecosystem: Environmental > Aquatic > Marine > Hydrothermal vents >...
CAGCATGACCTTTCCTCCTTTCCCTATCCTTTTACCTGAAAGGGGGGGCTTTTTCAATACCTCGGCCCACGATCAGGCGAATTCCCGTTTTGACAAAAAATCCCATCTCTTTTAGTATTTATTTTGTGATGGAGAGGGTCCTCAGGCTGATAAGCGATGAGCTTCAACGGGTGGAGGAGGAGTTCAAGAGGCGGCTCAACTCCCATGTGCCCCTCATCAATAAGATAGCCAATTACTTGGTAAGAAGCGGGGGGAAGAGGCTCAGGCCCGCCCTCCTCATCCTTTCCGCCAAACTCTGTGGCTATGAGGGCGAGGCCCATATCCCATTGGCGGGGGCTGTGGAGTTCATCCACACCGCCACCCTCCTTCACGACGACGTGATAGACAATGCCGAGGTGAGGAGGGGTACGGCATCGGCCAACTCCATCTGGGGAAATGAGGCGAGTGTTCTGGTAGGGGACTTCCTCTTCTCCCGTTCCTTCTCCATGATGGTGGAGGTGGGGAACCTCAAGATATTGGAGGCGATGGCGAAGGCGACAACCGCCCTTGCTGAGGGTGAGACCTTGGAGTTGGTGAAGACGGCCGATATCTCCATCACGGAGGAGGAGAACATAGACCTGATAGTTCGCAAAACAGCCAGCCTTATGTCGGCCGCAACCCGAATAGGGGCCATACTGGGAGGGGTCTCCCCGGAGCAGGAGGAGGCTCTGGCCGAGTATGGGCTCCAGATAGGGATCGCCTTTCAGCTGGTGGATGACTGTCTCGATTATACCGGTGATGCCCAGAACATGGGGAAGGAGATAGGGGTGGACCTTCGCGAGGGGAAGATCACCCTTCCCCTCATCCACACCTTGAAGAACTGTTCCTCATCAGAGAGAAAGCGCATTCAGGATATCATTCTTGCCGAGGCCTTCCCAGCGGATGGCCTGAAGGAGATCCTATCCTTAATAGAGAAATATAACGGCATCCAGTACACCCTGCAGAGGGCGAAGGAGAGGATAGAGGAGGGAAAGAGGGCCCTTCATCCCTTTCCCCTTTCCCCTGAAAGGGAGGCCCTGCTGGAGCTGGCCGACTATATCGTTGAGAGGAGCCATTAACGTCTGCCCAAGACCCTCTTCCCGTAGTCGCTGATTACCCTTTCGGGATCGAGGCCTATGGTTTTGGCGTAGACCTTCAAGAAGCCCTTAACGAAGACCCATGCAGGCAAGGCATCGAGCTTCTCCTCCTCTATCGCCCTAAGGGTGGACTTGCTCATCTTTGTGACCCTGGATAGCTCATTCAGCGATATCCCCATCCCCTCCCTCAACCTCCTCAGGGCCCGCCCCCCGAGTCCCTTCTCCTCCTTGAGGACAGTGCTGAGGAGCTCTTCGGGAGGGGTCCCCAGGGTGACGGCCGCAGGAGGGCTCTCCCTCTCCAGGCTCAGGTTGTACCTCCTCTTCCTCTCCTCATCGCTCAGGACCTGATAGGCCTCCTCAAGGCGCCTCTGGATCTCCTCGAGCTCCTCCTCATCGAAAAGGGAAGAGATTCCCGGGGTGGAGGGGCTATAAAGGGCCTTGAGGCGTTCATAGGCTTTCCTTATCTCCTCCGTTGAAGCCTCAGGGGAGATCTCGAGGAGCTCGTAGTGGTTTTTGGCGAATATCAGGCTCATATCAACTCCACCTCCCTTCGGATAAGAAGGCGCTGGGAGATATCGCGGAAGCAGAGGGCGGTTTCGGTATCTGGATACTCGTGGAGGAAGGGGCGTCCCCTCTGTATAGAGTAGAAGACCTTCGGGTCGTAGTAGATATAGCCGAGGAAATGGAAGTCAATGCCGAAATACTGCTGGCAGACGCTCTTTACGGAGAAGCCGAGTTTTGCCTCCTCCCTCGATCGGACCTGATTGATCACCAGGAGGGGACGGAGGTGCCGCAGGGATTCCGTTAGCCTCTCCCCTATCCTTCCATCCAGTTCCCTTACCTTCTCCAGGAGCTGATAGGGCGTCTTCAGCGCCGGATCCAAGTGGTTCATGGCCAGGGTTATGATCCTTCGGGCCTCAGGCAAGGTGACCGCCTGGCGAAACTGCCGGAAGAAGGCGGCCCTCATGAAGCGATAAACGTTCTCCAGGGAGGTGGACTCTGGGGTTATGAGGAAAAGGCCCTCGTCCGCTGCGATGAAGAAGTCCAGGACATGGGAGGAGGTTCCTCCTCCCAGATCGAGGATGACGTAGTCGGCCTTCAGGGAGCGGATGTGGCGGAGGAGCTTCTGCTTCTGGTAATGCTTGATATTGCTCGCAGAAAGGTGTCGCAGGACGCCGCTGACGATCCTCAGGTGGGGAGTCTGGGTCTCCAGCAGCAGGTCCTCCATCTTCCTCGCCTCTTTCCTGAGGAGGTGATCGAGGCTCTTCTTCGGGTAGCTGATGCCGAAAAAGGTGTGAAGGTTCGCTCCCCCCAGATCGACGTCCACCAGGATCACTTCCTTCCCCATCTCCGCCAGGGCCACCCCCAGGTTGGCGGCGACGAAGCTCTTCCCTATCCCTCCTTTGCCCCCTCCTATGGCCAGTACAGGGCTCACTTTCCCTCCTTCAGATCCCCACACCGTCGATCTTCGCCCCGCAGAAGGAACAGCGTCCATCCTTCAGGTTCCTCTCCAGTACCTGAAAGCCCCATCTCCTGATGACCACCCGATGGCAGTTATGGCAAAAGGTGTTCTCCCCTTCCTCCCCGGGCACGTTCCCCGAGTATACATACCTCAATCCCTCTTCTAACCCTATCTCCCTGGCTCTCCTTAGGGTCTCTACCGGTGTACGGGGCTTATCCCACATCCTGTAAGCGGGGTAGAAGGCCGTCACATGCCACGGGACATCCTGGCCGACTGAGAGGATGAAACGGGCGATTTCCCTCAGCTCCTCTTCGCTATCGTTCAGGGTGGGAATTATCAGGGTGGTCACCTCCACCCATATCCCCTCCTCCTTCATTTTTTTTATGCCCTCGAGGACCGGTCCAAGCCTCGCCTTGCAGACTTCCCTGTAGAAGCTCTCCCTGAAGGACTTGAGGTCCACATTGGCGGCGTCCAGATATGGGGCGATCATCTCGATCGCCTCAGGGGTCATGTAACCGTTGGTGACAAAGGCGTTCTTTATGCCCCGCTCATGGGCTATCCTTGCGGTATCGTGGGCATACTCGAAGAATATGGTCGGTTCCGTGTAGGTGTAGGATATGCTCTCACAGCGGTTCCTCTCCGCCATCGACACGATCTCTTGAGGTGAGATCCTCTCTCCCACGATCCTTCCTTCATCTGCAGGCATCTGGGAGATCTCGTAATTCTGGCAATGAAGGCAACGGAAGTTACAGCCCACCGTGGCCACGGAAAAGGACCTGCTGCCGGGATAGAAGTGGAACAGGGGTTTCTTCTCTATGGGATCTACATTGGCCGATATCAGCCTTCCGTAGACCAGGGAATAAAGGACCCCTTCCCGATTCTCCCTGACGTGACATATCCCCTTTTTGCCGGGGGCGATCAGGCAGCGGTGGGAGCAGAGATTACACCTTACCTTTCCTCCTTCAGACTTTTCGTAGAGATACGCTTCTTTCAAAAAAACCTCCTGTTTCCTTTTATTTTTACCACATTATCCCCTTTTATCCAACAGGGATTCATCTTGAAAACATTACGGATATCAATTAATCTGTGAAAGATGGCCGAGGAGAAGCCAGAGGGGCTTGAGAAGCTGGTCTGGATAATGGGGCGCCTGAGGGGGGAAGGGGGGTGTCCCTGGGACAGGCGGCAGACCTTTGAGAGCCTGAAGCCCTTCCTCATTGAGGAGGCCCACGAGGCGGTGGACGCCATAGAGAGGGGGGACTTCGCGGGGCTGGAGGAGGAGCTGGGGGACCTCCTTTTCCATATAGTTTTCCTATGCCGCCTTGCGGAGGAGAAAGGACTCTTCGACATCTGGAGGGTGATAGATCGGGTAGCTGAGAAGATGATTTCCCGTCATCCCCATGTCTTCGGCTCCCTTGAGGTTTCGAGCCCCCAGGAGGTGGAGATCAACTGGTCCAAGCTGAAGCAGAGGGAGAAGGGACGCTCCTCTGTGCTGGAAGGGCTTCCCAAGAGTCTTCCCGCCCTCATGCTCGCCTTCCGCATGGGCAAGAGGGCTTCGAAGGTGGGATTCGACTGGGAGGATCCCTCAGGGGTGTGGGAGAAGCTGAGAGAGGAGATGGAGGAGCTCAGGGAGGCGGCCGAGGAGGGGGAGAAGGGGAGGGTGGAAGAGGAGCTGGGGGATTTCCTCTTCACCGTGGTTAACCTCTCCCGCTTTCTCGAGGTGGAACCTGAAGGGGCCCTGAGGGGCGCCTGCCGTCGGTTCGCTGAGAGGTTCAGGTTCATCGAGGAGGAGCTCAGGAGGATGGGGAAGACCCCTGAGGAGGCCTCCCTGGAGGAGATGGATGAGCTCTGGGAAAGGAGCAAAAGGGGCTGAAGGGGTCCTCTATTTGGTCGCTACACCCATCGGTAATCTCAAGGACATGACCATAAGGGGGCTTAAGGTCCTAAGGGAGGTGGACCTCATCGCCGCCGAGGACACCCGGGAGGCGAGGAAGCTCCTCGGCAGGTACAGAGTAAAGAAACCCCTTTTGAGCTTTCACGAGCACAACGAGAAAAGGAGGATCCCCGTGCTGATAGGGAGACTCCAGGCCGGCGAGAAGGTCGCCCTCATCTCCGATGCCGGCACTCCCGGGATCTCCGATCCCGGCTATCGGTTGGTCCGCAGGGCCCACGAGGAAGGGATAAAGGTGGTGCCGGTTCCCGGTCCCAGCGCTGTGATAGCGGCCCTCGTCGCCTCTGGCCTCCCCACCGATTCCTTCCACTTCCTCGGCTTCCTCCCCCCCAAGGGAGGGAAGCGCCAAAGGAGGCTCGAGGAGATAAGGGGGCTTCGGGGGACGGTGGTGCTCTTTGAGGCCCCCCACCGGATCCTGAGGACCCTGGAGGACCTGCTTGAGGTCTGCGGCGACAGGGAGGTCGCAGTGATGAGGGAGTTGACCAAGTTGCACGAAGAAGTTATAAGGGGTAGGCTTAAAGAGGTGAAGGAAGAAATAGAGCGGAGGGGGCCAAGGGGGGAGATGACGATAGTCCTTGCGGGAAGAGGTTTCGGAGGGGATGAAGGAGGAGCTGAAGATTGATTTTTCCAAACTGGGGGGGTTGGTCCCGGTGGTGGTCCAGGATTACCTGAGCGGGGAGGTCCTCATGGTCGCCTTCATGAATGAGGAGGCCTGGGAGAGGACCCTTTCCACCCGAAAGGCCACCTACTGGAGCCGTTCCCGGAACAAGCTCTGGGTGAAGGGGGAAAGCTCCGGCAACTTCCAAGAGGTGAGGGAAATATATGTGGATTGCGACAACGATACCATTTTGCTCAAGGTGATCCAGCGAGGAGGGGCGGCCTGTCACACGGGCCACCGGAGCTGCTTTTACAGGCGCCTTGAGGAAGGGGGGTGGAAGGAGGTGGGGGAGAAGGTGTTTGAGCCGGAGGAGGTGTACGGTGAGGGTACTGAAGCTGGGGATACCTAAGGGAAGCCTGGAGAAAGCGACCATAGACCTCTTTCGTCGCTCCGGGTGGAACATCACCGTGAGCCCCCGGAGCTACTTTCCCACCATCGACGACGATGAGATACGCTGCACCCTGGTACGGGCCCAGGAGATGTCCCGCTTTGTGGAGATGGGGACGCTCGATGCGGGGATCACGGGGAAGGACTGGATCTTGGAGAACGGCTCTGACGTGGTGGTGGTGCAGGATCTGATCTACTCCAAGGCGACCTCCAGGCCCGCTCGCTGGGTGCTGGTGGTGGCCGAGAACTCCCCGGTCCGGCGAGCGGAAGACCTGGAGGGGAAGAAGGTCTTCACCGAGCTGGTAAACTTCACCCGCCGTTTCTTTGCCTCCAGGGGGGTGAAGGTGGAGGTGGAGTTCTCCTGGGGGGCCACCGAGGCGAAGGTGGTGGAGGGATTGGCGGACGCCATCGTGGAGGTTACCGAAACAGGAAGCACCATCCGGGCCAATGGTCTGAGGATCGTCGAGGAGCTGATGGTCACCTACCCTCAACTGATCGCCAACAGGTCCTCCTGGGAGGACCCCTGGAAGAGGGAGAAGATAAGCTCCATCGCTCAGCTGCTCAAAGGGGCCCTGGATGCGGAGGGGATGGTGGGGTTGAAGATGAACGTTCCCCGCAGCCGCCTCAAGGAGGTAATAGAGGTGCTTCCGAGCATTACCGCCCCCACCATCTCCGACCTCTACGATAAGGAATGGGTGGCGGTGGAGACGGTCATCTCCGAAAAGGAGGTAAGGGACCTGATCCCCAAACTCCTCAAGAGGGGAGCGGTGGGGATCATAGAGTACCCCCTCAATAAGATCCTTTAACCCTCCTTCTGCAGGACCTTGAAGAGGATGTGGTAGTCCTGGGCCTTTATCCTGAGGGTGAGGAGAAGGCTCTTCGCCTTGGCGTATTTCCTCATCAGGCGCCGATAGTCATCCAGATCCTTTACCTTTTGTTGCTCTATCTCGATTATCACGTCACCGGGGCTCACTCCTGCCCTCTGGGCCGGGGAGCCGGGCTTCACCTCCCTCACCAGGACCCCTTCGGTGTCGGGGAGCCCCAAATGGGCGGCCAGCTCCTCGGTGATCTCCTGGACCCTCAGGCCCCATTTGCCTATCTCCTTCTCGGGCCGGGAGGCCACCTCCAGCTCCTTCAGCTCCCCTATCTTGACCCATAGGGAGAGCCTTTTCCCCTTCCTCAACACGACGACCTCGACCCTCTTCCCTACCGGGGTGGCCCCTACCTCTTTCCTCAACTGATAGGTGTTGTGGATCTTTTTGCCGTCGAACTCGATTATCACGTCCCCCTTCTCTATGCCCCCCTCTTCAGCTGGAGAATCGGGGATCACCTCTGTGACCAGGGCCCCTTCAGGCTCCTCGAGCCCGAAGGAGCGGGCGAGTTCCGGGGTCAGGTCCTGAATGTATACCCCCAGGTACCCATAGACCACCCTTCCCCTCTTGAGCTGGGGCAGGAGCCTCTTGGCCATGTTGATGGGGATGGCAAAGCCTATGCCCTGACCACCGGCTATAATGGCCGTGTTTATCCCCACCACCTCCCCCTTTAGATTGAAGAGGGGGCCACCGCTGTTGCCGGGGTTGATGGAGGCATCGGTCTGGAGGAAGTCGTCATAGGGGCCTGCCCCTATCACCCTTCCCTTGGCGCTGATGATCCCTGCCGTCACGGTGTGCTCCAGACCGAAGGGGTTCCCTATGGCTACCACCCACTCGCCCACCTGGAGCTTATCGGAGTCCCCCAGCTTCGCCACCGGGAGCTCCTCATCGGCCTCTATCTTGATGAGGGCGATATCGGTCTTGGGGTCCCGACCGATCACCTCGGCGTCATAGACCTTGCCGTTGTAAAGCTTTACCTTTATCTCCTCTGCCTTCTCTATCACGTGGTTGTTGGTCAGGATGTACCCTTCTTGGTCTATGATGAAGCCTGACCCCAGGCTCCTCTGCCTGAACTCGGGATGGCCCGGGAAGAACCTGAAGAACTCGTCGCCGAAAAAATCCCTGAACCCCCGGAAGTTCTTGAAGAAGTCCTCCAGGGGACTGCGGACGAGCTTCGTGGTGCTGATGTTTACTACCGTGGGCTTGAGCTCCTTCACCAGCTCCGGGAGGTTAAGGGGGACCAGGTCCCTACCGTAAGAGAGTCCCGGAAGGATGAGCAAAAGAGAGAAAAGGACGACAGCTACCTTCTTTCTCCACAGTTCCATCTTTCTCCTCCGCTTTTTTAAGACATCTTACAACAGGAAGGGGTTTAATGAAAGAAAGACTTCAGCTTCCTCGGTAAAGGGGGAAGGATACGTGGAATTTGCTCCCCCTTCCCAGCTCGCTCTCGGCGGATATCCTCCCACCGTGGGCCTCGGCGATCCACTTGCAGATGCTGAGCCCCAATCCCGTACCTCCCCGCTGCCGGGAGCGGGCCTTATCCACCCGGTAGAAGCGCTCGAATATCCTCTGCAGGTCCTCAGGGGGAATGCCCTCACCAGTATCGGCCACAGAGAAGGTCACCTCATCCCCGTCCCTCACCACTCTCAGTTCAACCCTTCCTCCTGAAGGGGTGTATTTTATGGCGTTGTCGATGAGGTTTAAGGCCAGTTGCCTCAACCTGCCCCTGTCTCCCATGACCCTTGCCTCGCCGTCCTCCTGGAAGAGGAGCTCCACGCCCTTGTCCTCGGCCCAGAGCCTCACCTCCTCCCAGACCTCCCTTACCAGTCCCCCGAGATCCACCACCTCCTTCCTGAGCTCCAGGGCCCCCATGTCCGCCCGGGCCAGGGTGAGCAGGTCCTCCACCATGCGGGACATGTGCTTGACCTCTTCCAAGTTGCTCGCCAGGATCTTCTGGTACTCCTCCGGGGTCCTCAACCTCTTGAGCCCCACCTCTATTTCGCCCCGAAGGATGGTCAGGGGGGTCTTCAGCTCATGGGAGGCGTCGGCGGTGAATCGCTTTATCTGCTGGAATGAGTTCTCCACCTTGGCGATCATCTCGTTGAAGGTGGCGGCCAGACGCCCTATCTCGTCGTCCACCTTCTTCTTGAGCCTGATCCTCTGGGAGAGGTCTCCTGAGGAGCCGATCTTTCGGGCAGTATTGGTTATCTCGTCCACAGGCCTTAAGGCCTTGTTGGCGAGAAACAGCCCTCCCACCACGGCCAGGATCAGCACCGAGGGGACGGCCACAAGGAGGATCAGTAGGAGCTGTCTCAACGCCTCCTCGATCTCCTCCAAGGGACTTCCCACCTGAACGATCCCCACCATCCTCCCTTTCTCGAAGATGGGGAGGGTCACCAGCCTGATCTTTTCCTTCGCTACGGTCACCGTCTCGAAGACCGTCTCTCCCTTGGAAACCCGTTCTAAGGTCTCCATGCTCATGGGGATATCCACGTTTCGGATGTTGGAGGAGCGCTTCCCCGTCTCGTCCAGGACCTGGACGAACCTCCCGAGGGGCCTTATCCCGAAATGCTCCCTCATGATCTGGTCTATGTCGGCGAGGGAAGGACCAGGGCCGAAGGGTCTCCGGATCGAGGCGGCGATCACTTCGGCCGTGGTCCTCAGCTTGTTGTCGAGACTCCGGTGCAGTCCCTTGGAGAGGGTCAGGTAAAGGAATAGACTGAAGGCGCAGAGGGTAACCCCCAGTATGGCCACGTACCAGAGGGTGAGTTTGAATCGCAGGGTATGGAAGAACATCCTATCCCTTCAACATGTAGCCCACCCCCCGCAGGGTGTGGATGAGTTTGATATCGAAGTCCTTGTCTATCTTTCTGCGGAGGTGATTTATGTAGACATCGACGATGTTGCTTGTGGGATCGAAGTCGTAATCCCACACGTGTTCGGCGATCATCCCCCTGGTCACCACCTGATTGGCGTTGCGCATCAGGTACTCGAGGAGGGCATACTCCTTGCTCGTGAGCTCTATCTCTTTATCGCCCCGTCGGGCCTTCCTCGTGGCCAGGTTGAGGACCAGATCCCCCACCCGGAGCTCCAGGGCCTGAGCGGCCTGCCTCCTGCGCAGGAGGGCCCTCACCCTGGCCAGAAGCTCCGCAAAGGCGAAGGGCTTGATCAGGTAATCGTCTCCTCCCGACTCTAACCCCCTGACGATGTCGTCCACCGAGTCCTTCGCCGTCAGCATCAGCACGGGGAGGTTCTCTCCCATCTCCCTCATCCTCCTTACCACCTCCAGTCCATCTATCCCGGGAAGCATGATGTCGAGGATTACGAGCTCATAACCGTTGATCTCCAATTTCCTTAATGCCTCTTCACCGTCGTAAGCACAATCGACCGTAAATCCTTCCTCTTCCAGCCCCTTCTTGAGGAAGCTGGCTACTTTCCTTTCATCCTCCACCACGAGGATCCTCATCCTGTCAAGTTTATCATAAAACAGAATCCATCCTTTAGCAACGAGCAGGAGAGTTCTTTCAAAGGGGGAAATCGGTTATAATAAATTAGATGAAGGTGCTTTTGACCAACGATGATGGCGTC
>Ga0190363_1002691_pt1 | contig 10024 bp, 18 predicted proteins | sample 48721867_MG_FD_161272 | JGI IMG/M metagenome (GOLD analysis project Ga0190363, IMG submission 161272) | Hydrothermal vent microbial mat bacterial communities from Southern Trench, Guaymas Basin, Mexico - 4872-18-6-7_MG | ecosystem: Environmental > Aquatic > Marine > Hydrothermal vents >...
AGGTATAAAGACGTCAAGCCTCTGCTCGAACAGGCCAAGCGAGTATTCGAGAATACTGTGATAGCCGAGGACTTTATGGAGATAACCTTGCAGAGGGTTAAGTAGAGCCACTTTTGGAGGTTAACCAGTCTATCACACTTCTCGGGTTTTCGGTCTCCACCTCGACTCTTATAGGTCCTAGAGGAGACTCGCCAGATGGTTCTGAGAAGGATATACGCCCCATGTAGGCAGCCTGCTTGTTGAAATACATGACTACCCTATTCGATTCCATCCATCTAAGCAAAACCGCTCTAGCGGCGTCCCTTATACGCCTAGCCTCGAGCATGGCTTTGAGACGTTTTAAAGCGTCTAAACCCTCAGCCTCGCCTATGAGATACCTGAAGCCAGGCTCCTCTACAAGCCTTATCTCAGCCGAAGGCACGATGCTGTGCATGGCTTTCTCGACCTTAGACCTATCCTCGGTGGGGTTAAGCTCTGCATATACGCGTACCTTACAGGTCTCGCTCAAGGTAAAGCCTCCTTAAACATATAGCCTAGTCTAGCCCTTAACCTTATCCTCTAGGGTTTAACGTCCACGCCTACGCATACCCACTTAAGCCTTTTATAAGGTTCATAGCCTACCTTCCTGTAGAGCCTCACAGCGGGTAGATTCTCGCTCCTCACCACAAGCGTAGAAAGCCTCGACAACTTCAAGCCCTCCTCCGTGGCCTTCGAGACCACAGACGTGGCTAAACCCCTACCTCGGAACTCAGTGACCGTATACACACCACCTATCATAGAGACGGCAGACGTGACGGCGAGTATGTTAGCTATCGAGAGTATCCGACCGCCGCTAACTACCGCGAAGGTGGGTTTACCGAGAAGCTCCTTAGCATCTTCTACAGAGATTTCCCGCCCTCTTTTCTCCATCCAGAAGCTTCGAAGGATGTTGGCATGTCTATCTTCAAGCTTTAAAACCCTATGGCGGACCTTCGGTTTAAACATGTCCCGGCTACACACCATGAGCATACAGTCGTATACGGAACCTATGTTACGACTCAAAGACCTTGAAACAGCCTTCATGTATTTGAACTCAACCATGGGCATCACAGCCCTGACGGGTTTTACATGGTCTAGGATCATCTCGACGCCCTTTTCAGACCCGCAGAAAACTATGGAGTCGAAGCCTCTATCATGATATATCATACATACGGCTTTGACTCTTCCCGAGTCGTCTAAAGCGACATAGAAGCTACACTTATCCCGCAGGTTCATCCAGTCGTAGATTATAAACACGTTAAGAACCGGGTCTAACTTAGCCAATCTCAGTATGTCATCACCATACCTGTCCGCCGCCTCAACTACTTTAAGGGTCAAGCCTAGAAGCCTCCTCCAGGATCGCTCTGAAGGCCTTCAAGGCTCTCTCAGGGGGGCCGGAGTTCATTACGAGCCTATCCGCCTTCTCCACAAGCTCTCCTAGGCCTAACGTCTCCTCGGCTCTGTCTCTATCCGCTAGTTCTTCGAGCGTCTTAGGGTCGTCGCTTCTACCGCGTTTATGAAGCCTGCGGAACCTTTCTTCCCTAGGTGCGTCGACCATGACCAGTATGAACCGTTTGAAGCTTTCCTTGAACAGCCTAAGCTCGTCTACAGTTCTCAAACCGTCTATGACTACGAGCTTCCCTTCTACGCGTCGACATTTGTCGAGGATACGTCTGGCGACGGCTAGAGACCCCTCCTCCTCCCTGAGCTTGAACATCAGCCTAGTCATGTTCTCCCTCGTCGGCTCGATCCCCCTTTTGTCCGCCTCCTCTCTTACTACGTCGCCCATGTTGAGCACCGGGAGCCCCATCCTAGAGGCTTCGGCCGCCAATAGGGTTTTACCCGCCCCAGGATACCCCGTTAAACCGATGCCTATCTTACACAGCTTCAAACCCTAAACCCTAATAAGCATCTCAGACCCACCCTTATATAAAGTGGAGGCAGGTTTCCATCGTCTCACGGTGAGGAGATGGTCGGTTTGGAGAGGATCATAAGGTCTTTCATATCGGTCGATGTCGAGGACGGTAAGTTGCTGGACGTGTTTCAAACCCTCCAAAGGAGGCTTGTGGAGACAGGTAACGTATTCAAACTGGTCGAGAGGGCGAACATGCACATAACCCTCAGGTTTCTAGGCAATATACCGGAGTCCCTCGTGAAACGCGTCATGAAGGGGTTGGAGGAGTTGAAGTTTAAACAGTTCAGGATGGAGTTTAAGGGCTTAGGGGTCTTTCCCAGCCGGAGCTATGTTAGGGTGGTCTGGGTCGGGGTCGGAGAGGGGGTTGACGAGCTCAAAGATATACATGTCCAGCTTAACGGTATACTCGGGAGACTCGGGTTTAAGAGCGAGAGGTTCTCACCCCACTTAACGCTAGCTAGGGTTAAAGCGGTCCGTAACAGGGCCGAGCTGGTGAGGCTTCTACAGGAATACGACGGAGTCTCCTTCGGCTCGATGGATGTCTCCTCGGTCAGGCTTAAGCGAAGCACCCTAACGCCTAGGGGTCCTGTGTACGACACGATCATGGAGGTTAAACCCAGGCCTTGAACTCCCTCAAGCAAATCCTAGAGGAGGTTCTAAGCGAGGTTAAACCTAGGCCTGAGGATGAAGAACGTGTGAACGAGCTTCTAGATAGGGTCGTCGACGCCCTTAAGGCTGAGACCTCGTCGAGGGGGTTGACCGTAGAGGTCGAGGTCTACGGATCCGTAGCAAAGGGTACGTGGCTAAGAGGAGACGTAGACCTTGATGTGTTTCTTAGAGCGGATAAAGGGGTTCCTAGAGACCGGTTGATAGGGGAGGGGCTTGAGGCCGCTAGAAGCGTTTTCGAGAAGCTTGGAGGACGGTGGGTCGAGAGATACGCCGAGCATCCGTACGTGGAGGGTTGGCTCGGAAACATCAGGGTGGACGTGGTTCCATGCTACAAGGTTAGACCTGGGGAGTGGATGACGGCCGTAGATAGAACACCATACCACACGGAGTACGTCAGGGCTAAGCTAAGCCCGGAGATGAGGGACCAGGTTAGGCTTCTGAAGAAGTTTATGAAGGGGGTAGGTGTATACGGAGCCGACATAAAGACCGGTGGGTTCAGCGGCTACCTCTGCGAGCTGCTGACGATAAGGTACGGCGGCTTCGTGGAGACGCTTGAAGACGCGTCGAAACGGTGGAGGAGAGGCTTCATCATAGATATAGAGAACTACTACCGGAACAAAGAGGGCGAAGCTAGGAAGCGTTTCCCTCACCCCCTCATAGTCGTAGACCCTGTCGACCCGCGTAGGAACGCCGCGGCGGCCGTTAGGGTTGAGAGCCTATGCAGGTTCATAACCGCTTCGAAGCTGTTTCTTAAGAAGCCTTCGAAGGTCTTCTTCGACCCGCCTAAACCCGAGACGCTTACGTTCGAGAGGTTCAGGGAGAGAATTGGGAGTAGGGAGCTAGACCTCGTGGCGGTAGTCTTTGGACCGGTCGGGGCCGTCCCAGACGTGGTCTGGGGTCAGCTCTACAGAAGCCTAGACTCCCTAAGGTCTCTGCTCGAGAATTGGGGTTTTAAGGTCTACAGGGCTAGGGCGTGGACGGATGAGAAAACGACCACCGTCCTCCTGTTCGAGCTTGAAAAATCGATTCTCACAAGGTTTAAGCTTCATAGGGGGCCACCGGTGTTTTCAAGAGAGTTCTGGAGGTTCATGGATAAATACCTGGGAAGTAGCTCGGTGGTCTCTGGGCCTTGGGTCGAGGGAGATAGGCTCATGGTCGAGGTCGAGAGGAGGTTTAAAGACGCTGTGCTCCTCCTTAGGAGCTACCTCGAAAATGACGGAGGCGCCTCGGTCGGCGTCAGGGGTAAGGTTGCGGAAGCCGTTAAAAGGGGGTTTAAGGTTCTCAGAAACCTAGAACTCTGGGAGGTCTTGAAATCGAACGATCTTTTCAACCGCTACATGTCTGAGTTCTTAGATGGGTTGCCTACATGGCTTAAGTCTTGGGTAGAGGAGCCCTCGAAAGGAGAGTAGCTATGGGTCGGATTAAACCCGTCATGCTTAGGCCTGAGACGTTCATGACGGTCGAGGAAGCCGGGTACGTGTTGACCTACCCGCGTAGAGACCCTGAGTCCCTAAAGCGTAGAGTCGAGACGCTTAAGAGGCTGGGTGTAACACTCGTCGAGTTTACCGGGCCTAAAGAGGTTTTAGGGCTTAGGGTTTTAGGCAAGGGAACTAGGAGCGTGATCCTCAAGGCCTGGGTCTCAGGCCGAAGGTATGCTCTAAAGGTTAGGAGACTCGACGCCTCCATACCGAGCTTAGTGATGGAGGCTGAGAACATGAAGATAGCCAACCGAGTAGGCGTGGGTCCTAAGCTTCTCCGTCATTCGGAGGACATGATCGTCATGGAGCTTATAGAGGGCGTACCGATACCAGAGTGGATCGGAGGAACAGCCGCGGAAGATGAGGGTATCCTGAGAAACGTTTTGAGAAAGCTTATAGTGGACGCGTATAGGCTTGACCGGGCTGGGCTGGACCATGGAGAGCTCAGCAGGGCTTCGAAGCACATATATGTCAAACCCGACGGTGAGCCGGTTATCCTAGACTTCGGGTCTTCGAGCGTGAGACGTAGACCCTCGAACGTGACGTCGATCGTGCAATACCTCTTCATAGGCGGAGCGGTAGCCGAACGCGTTAGAAAGCTACACGGCCCTGTAGATGGGGATAGACTCCTAGAGGGGCTTAGAAACTATAAGAGGAACCCGTCTAGAGAAAGCTTGAACAATCTACTGAAAACCCTCAAGTTGGCCCATACGTTACCCTTATAAATCTCCGCAGCCACATGCATAAACCGGCTGAAGGGGCCGTCGTCTAGCATGGTAGGATACCAGCCTGGGGCGCTGGCGGTCCTGGGTTCAAATCCCAGCGGCCCCATTTTGTTTTCCTGAAAGAGGCTTTTTCCGGGGTTTTCTCTGTTTCCATGGGTACTAGTACTGGTGCTAGTACTGAGCAGCTGTTCTATAAGTTGCGGTATCGTTAGGTTTCTTTTTCGGGCTTCCTGTTTGAGCTTCCTGTGGAGGTTTTTAGAGATTGTTATGCAGGTGTAGCCGGGCTTCGGCATCGGTTTAAAGTTTGTACCCACGTTGTTTAAGCTTTCCGACGCATCACGGTCTACCTGCTTGAGTGCATTATACCTAGTTTCGCCCATCACTCTTCGACCTCCCCTTTGAAGATATAGCGAGGGCCGTGCGGCGGCTGGCGGAGCTTAATTCGGTAGATGCAGGTTCTGGCGCAACCTAGGCTCTTCTTGGGGCATTCATATAGACACCAAGTCCAGAAATCCTCGTACCGTATGAACCTCACTCCTTATCAGCCTCCCTGAGTCTTACTAGATATATCCATGCTTGCCTTGGTTTGCCTCGGTTGAGCCTCAGTATCTCATTTATCCATTCGCTCACGGTTTTGAAGCCTGAGTGGTCTACCCATGCCCATAGGTTGAGCTTCCATGATTCTAGAGTGCTTCCACATCCACCTACTAAACATACATAAACATCTGCTATCTTCCGGCCGCCTCGCCGGTCTGTAACCCAATCATAGCATTCATCCTTCTTTCTTTTTCTAAGCCTCACAGTATAGACGAAGCCGTGTTCCAAAAGATGCTTCAAAGCCCGCTCGCTCTGAAATAGTATCACCATCACCTATCAGCCTCCAGCACTTGTTTGAGCTCCTTCTTGACCAGGTAGGGCTTCCCCAGGCTGTCCAGCAGCTTCAGAGCCGGCTCCAGCTTCTCACGGTACTCCTCGGGTGTAGGCTCTTCTAACCCGAGTTGCTTGGCATAGTTGAGTTTGCCGAAGACGTAGAAGTCTACGTGGTCTATGGTGTTCTCTAGGATGGCTAGCGGGTTCGAGGCCTTGTGGATCGGCTCTATGCTCAGCCACGTCTTCACACCCCTTTCGTGAGTCCACTTAAGAGCCTGGGAGCGCATGAAAGGCGTCGGCGCCTTCGGCTCGAGCTCGGGCCTATCAACCATTTCCCACCTGGTTATCGTCGCCCCGAGCCACATGTTTCCGTGAACCTTCATAATGTCCAGGTCGCGGAGGGCGATACCGGGGTTCTTAGTTAATATCATTATCCTGTGCTGCTTGGCCCTAGAGAGGATCTCGAGCACGCTGCGGGTCAGCATGTACACCTCCTCCCAGGGCGGGTAGGGGTCTGTCGTGAAGCTCACCACTATCGTTCTCGGCTCTCTAACTTTGAGGTATCGTCTAGCCTCCTCTAGGGGGCTGGGGTTTATGCGCTTGGCTCTGCTCTTCCAGAGCGGTGTGGACCAGAAGCAGTAGCGGCACCGGTAGGGGCACGGCGGCGGGTAGACGGTTATCTGGTCGGTAGCATATTCGACATAACTTTTACCCATTACCTACCAGCCTCCTTTTCCTGGGTATGAGGTCGGCTAGGCTCGTAAGGGGTGGATGAGCTATCTCGTTTGGAAGCCTTGTGATGGGCTTCCAGATGTCGAGGCTCACCACCAGGTAGGGTGTGGGCTCCCCGCTGAGCCTGAGCACCCGGATTACGCTGTGCTTTATCTCTTCCATCCAGGCCCAGTCTATTCTTAGAAGCGGGTCCCAGACGTGCGCTACTATCACGGGGTGGTCGGGCCTGACCCGCTCGTACTTGTCGAGCTTGCTCCGCTGGACGAGCACCGCCGGCTGGTTTAAACCAGCGAGCTCCCGGAGCTTACGCCTAGACTGCTCGAGCGTCAGCGGGCAGCCGGTAACCTCTACATATATACTGTAGATCTTGGGGCCTACGAGCCTTGAGACTTTCAGGTCGAACATGTCCTCCCGCTCAGCCCAGCCTCTGATGTAGCTGTTGTCGCCGACTCCGAGGCCCACCCTTTCGACGTGGAAGCCCAGTAGCTTTAAGGCGTTTTCGACTAGGAGCTCGCGGCTCGTCCCCAAGCGGCGTCTATGCGTGTAGACGTACCGCTCCTTAAGACCCATCCCGCTTCACCCTCCTCCACGCTTCTACGCAGGTTACGTGGGCTCTGCACCTAGCGGTCGTCCTCCGCGTGACCGGGATCGGACGGTACCCGTACCTTGCTCGGCTCCAGCTTCCGGGGCTCCTGAAGTACGTCGTCCAGTCCTTGTAGGTTATCAGGTAGTGTACCTCGCCCTTGGCTATGGTTTTTCCGCACAGCGCACACTTCCATTCTTTAGCTGCTTTAACGAGTCTTAGCGAGCCCGCTACGTTCTTTTCTAGAAGCCTGTCCTCTTCAACTATCCTTCCAAGCCCGGCTTTTTCGATTCTTTCGGCGAGCAACCACTTGAGCCGCTCCCTATCCTCTGGCGAGTAGTAGCCGCTCCAGAACGGGTGCCGCGTCTTCAGATACTCTTCGACCAGCGTCCCCCGTATCTTCTCGCTCTTCCAGACCGATCCACAGCGGTCGCAGACGAGCTCGAAGTCTCTCGGGGTTATCAGCATCTTCAACTCGCCACCGCAGACGTGGACGAGCCTCTTAGCGTACTCCCTTTTTTCCTGGAACGGAGCACCCCTCACGTACTGTCTGCTGAGCCTCCACTCGACCACTACCACGGGGATTATCCGATGACCACGGTGCTTAACCTTCTCGACATCATAGGCTACGACGCCGCAGTCAAGGCATTTAATCGGACCCGGCCACAATTTTTCTCACCCTCCTCCCGCTCAAGGGTAGGCCCAGCCGCTTACGCACGAAGTCTGACAAGTTCACGTAGCCCTCCAGCCTAGCCCGCTCCCTGAGTTGCTGCAAGTCCTCGTCCGAGACCCTTATCTTAAGCCAGCTGAGACGCTTAGACATGTTAAGCCCTCCGAAGCATTTTAGGCATGGGTGTGTAGAGGACGCCTTCTGTCTTAAGACGGTGGATTACTTCCTCTGCCTTCTCAGCTGATATATTGAGTCTTAGAACTAGAGTGTCTCTAAACACGTCGTGGTTAACAAGCCGCATCTCGTTTGCTCTAGCGAGCTCTTCGAAGATCTTGAGAGCGTTCTCTAGGAGCCACCTTAATGTGCCTAGCTCAGCTAACTCTTCCGCTTTTACTTTAGCATACTCTTTAACTTCTATCTTTAAGAGCTTCATGAGAGGGCGTAGGATGTAGTGGAGCTTCTTATGACAGTTAGCACATAGTGTAACCGTTATTTCGAGGTCTTCAGGGTCGACATCTATAAACTCAGCGGCCGCTCTAGGTACTATATGATGCTCTTCAAGCACTATCGGATTGGACTCGCCGCAGAAGAAGCACCTACGACGCTCCACGGCTATCTCACCTCGAGCAGTCGGTTTAACACAGTTTTCATCCGTGTGATCGCTTGTTGGAGCTGCTTAGACTCCTCCTTTAGCCCTAGCGCCTGTGAAGTCTCTAAGAGCTGAAGACCCTTCCTGATCCGGTTCGGTAGTTCAGACAGCCAGAACCGTACACCCTCACCCCGGATTTGGGGAGGAATCTTCGTCTGGTCGCTGAGGTACTTAGCTATCTCAGCCTTGACTATCAGGATGTTAAGCTCGTTCCGGATAATGTTGACCTGTTGCAGCTTCTCGACGTTCTGGATAATGATGAACTGGTTAAGCCGGGTCTGGTTCTGAGGAGCCATCTTACGCATCCAGAGAAGCATAGCCTCCTCAAGAGCATCGCCGACCGGATAGCCAGCTACCTTACAAACCTCTCTGAACGCGTGGACGATGCTTTTCCTAAGCCTGAACGAAGTAACCTCTTTTCTCTCTAACCCTGTATGTATTACTGTATTACGTAATACTGTATTACTTACAGGTTTCTTTATTATATTATAGTCGTTCGTGGAGTGGAAACGAGAGGCTTTTTCCATTTCCACTGGAACCACCTCACTCGGCTGTCCACTTGCGACTACTCACCCTCCAGACGACGATCGTGAACACGAGTAGGCTGATTAAGACGCCTATGGCGATGCCTAGCTGAAGGCTCAGCCAATCCATCACACCCACCCCTCGTAATCGACTCCGGTTAGGTAGTAGATTAGGCAACGGTTGAACGGGTTGATTTTACAACACAAGCTTATTCTACGACCCGCATTAGCCTCGACTAACTTCTTAGCAACCTCCTTTTCGTAGAATGGGCAGTTCTTACAGAAAGCCTCTTCAAGAACCCGGAAGAACTTGTTATAATCCAGCTTAACGCTCATCACTCATCAGCCTCCTCGACCCATTTCCATCCCACGTTCTCGATCTTTACCTCGCCGTTCTGCTTCGTGATCTTCAGGTTGAGGTAGTAGTGTACCTCACCCTCCCTGATCGTCTCGAATATCTTGGCCAGCGAGGCGGCGTGAAGCAGGTTAAGCCCCTGCATGTATTCCCGCTCCAGCTCCTCGACCGTCTTAACCCGCCTGCCGTAGAGGGCATCGGGCATGTTCCGTTTCAGAAGCCTAGTATGCTCGTTGAAAGCCATCTTGAAAGCATGCTTCCTGATGGTCTCTATATCCCGCATAGCAAGCGCTTCCATAACTTTCCGGTACCATTTCCCTAAGGCGAGATCTAGGTAATGCATGAAACCCATCACTCCTCAGCCTCCTTCTTGAATACGAAGAACCATGGATGCTTGATCGTTGTGTACCCCCTGCCGTGTTTTTCGGCGAGCTGAAGCACCACGACGCCACGATGCCTGACGATCCTCAGACGCCTTTTAGATCCGACAGGCACGATGTATTCGTCGAGAGCCGTGGCGAAGAAATCGTCTAGGCACTCCTCTATGGTTTCAACCGGAACGCCATACTCTTCAGAGACGGCTTTTACATCCTTTACCTCACTGGCGAAAAGATATTTACTCAATCCCCCCTCAGCCTCCTACCGTGCATATCAGCTCCTCAGCCATCGTGCGGATGAGCCGGGCTCTGTCTATGATGTCTTCCAGCAGGTCGTCTACCCGCCGGCCGTTCAAGAGGCGGATGGCTATTTCCATGGCGTCGCGGTCTATCCGGCTTGTAGAAGCCACGATGTTCCTGAGGATCTTAGCGATAGAGGGGTTCATCATCCTCACCCCT
>Ga0190363_1002692_pt1 | contig 10024 bp, 9 predicted proteins | sample 48721867_MG_FD_161272 | JGI IMG/M metagenome (GOLD analysis project Ga0190363, IMG submission 161272) | Hydrothermal vent microbial mat bacterial communities from Southern Trench, Guaymas Basin, Mexico - 4872-18-6-7_MG | ecosystem: Environmental > Aquatic > Marine > Hydrothermal vents > Microbial...
CAGATTCATGAGGATTGTTTGCATGAGATAAGATGGTATGCGGTTGATAAACTAGGAAATATGGAGGAGATGCATGTGCAACAGCACAGAGTAGATTCAACACCACCAGAGACAAATAAGACCATTGGCAATCCAAAGTGGTGGGATGAAGACTTAGAATTATGGTGGGTAACTTCAGATACCCAATTTACTCTGACCGCAGTAGACCAGGAAGAGCCATGCAATGTTGGTGTTAATTACATAGAGTATGAGATATGGTGGGATAGTAATTGTGATATGATTATCGATAGTAAGATTGATAGTGGCAGAATATTTGATGATGAATTTGAATTCTACCTCGATGAAGAGTGTCTCCATGAGATAAAATGGAGAGCAGTTGATTTATTAGGAAATGCTGAGGAGTGGCATACTCAGTATCACAAGGTTGATAATACGCCACCACATATTTTGATACTCAAGCCAGTCGATGGGTGGTATTCTGACTGGGAAGACATAGCGGTTGTGGCAACAGCAGAAGATTTGACGAATCCGCATGGAAGCTGTAATCCTTTAGATAATCCATATGGTTGTGCGGTTGGGATAGAAAACGGAACACCATGTTATGGTTATCTTATTGACATACTACCAGAATTCAAGATAGTACCTCTTGAGAGCCATATGACCTATAATGCAGATGCACATGAGTGTCAGGGATATGTTACATTGAATGATACTAGCTCTGAAATTCCAGATGGTGTTGTATTTTTCGCAATAACGGTTGATGATAGACTTGGAAACGAAGGCAACAGTATATGGGAAATCTACCATGCGATAATGATGAAATGTGGTCCATCTCCAGTTCCAAAATGTATAACAGATGTTGTTCAAGATATCGTAACGATATGGAATCTACCAAAAATTGGCATAGACAACACAAACCCTGAGGTTGTGATAACCTCACCAAAGGAGGGAACACTAATTGGAACAGGACAACTGTTTGTATCTGCCAATATAAGTGATGCTAATGATGGGGATGTTACCTCAACAATCACTACAGGAACACCTTGTCATGTAACGCTTGGAAATGTTAGCATAGGTACAATTTACTATTCAAATAAAGATAGAAGATGCGAAGGAACTATAATTGTTCCAGAGTATGTCCCACAAGGTTCACAGCAGCTGAGAGTCGAGATAGCAGATAATGCTGGGAATATTGGTTCTGGAGAAGTTGATGTAAATGTCGATACAGTAGCACCTATTGTAGATATAATAAATCCATTACCAAATACATTTGTTGAGGGAACAGTCATAATAACAGTGCATGTTGACGATGAAAGTGTCAATGAAACCTATCTTGAAAATAATCTATTGATATCAAAGGATCATGGATCCACATGGTTTGATCCAGAAGAGTGTCAGGAGAAGAAATCTTATGAATGTACTTACGAGTGGGATACTGAGGGAGAACCAGAGGGAATGGTATTTGAAATTTTGGCTAAGGTTACAGATCCTGCAGGCAATACAGGCGAATCTGAAGTGGTAGTTGTTGTAGTAGATAATGAGAATGCAGATATACTTGTTGTAGTGGATCCATATGAAGATGAACTAGTAAATGGAACTACAACACTTGAGGCGATGGCATCAGATAGTGTTAGTGGTATAAATAAGGTAGAATTTTATATAGATGATGTTAAAGTTGCTGAAGACAACAACTCTGCATTTGGATGGAAGAGAACATGGGACAGTACAACAGTTGTAGATGGAATGCATGAGATAAAAGCCAAGGCATATGATAACATGGGTCATGTTAAAACCTCAAATCCTGTTACATTCATTGTAGATAATAATCCACCAACTGTACCAGAAAATGTTATGTTCAATGATCCTGATGGAGATGGTTATGATAAGGATGGTGTTGTTACTGTAACTTGGAGTCCATCAGAGGATAGTGGTTCTGGAGTTGACTATTATGAGGTACAGATGTCTACAAGTGAGGAATTTGAAGATGCCAGATTCTATACAATGGTACTGGGAACGACATTTACCATAAGTGATTTAGAGGAGGGACAGTGGTATGTTAGGATAAGAGCAGTGGATAATGTCGGCCATATAAGTGATTGGTCAGATGTTGCAACCATAATTGTTGACACAATTCCACCCGAGAATGTTGCAATAGTCGTTTCAGGATATGAGAGAGAAGGTTCATATTACGATAATAATGGTCAATACACAGTGAGTTGGATTGGTGGCATGGATGATAATTTCGATAGATATGAATTATTTGAGAATGATGTTATGATTTATTCTGGAACAGATACAGAAATGGACTTTACAGGAAAGGAAGATGGATCTTATACATACAAGGTGATAGCATATGATAGTGCCAGATGGAGTTCTGAATCCAATGATGTTACCGTAATCGTTGATACTCAACCACCAGTTGTGAATATAAGGGATATGACACCAGGAATCGGATTCTTCATATTTACCTATGAGATTACAGATCCAGAGCCGAGTTCAGGGATTCATGAGATAGAGGTTGTTAATTCAGATGGTTATGGATTATGTTCAGGCACCTTACCAACAGGATTCTGTACAGTGTTCATGGGAAGTTATGCAGAGTTAAGAGTTGAGGATAATGCTGGCAATGTAGGTAATGATAGTATTGAGGGAGCACAACTGGACATAACACCTCCGGGAATACTGTCCTCGAGTCCAAGTGGAGTTATAGAAACACAGGATGTTACTTTAGAAATAACAACAGATGAACCAGCAAAATGTTATTATGGCGAAACAGATGAGTTATCTAGTATGTCAGAAATGAGCAATTATGGTGATGGAGGAATGGAGAGTTACGGAACAGAGCATTCGGCATATTTAGGAAATCTATCAGACGGTCTCAAGGTTTATCATGTGCAGTGTGAGGATGTGGCAGGAAACTTCATGGAGCACTCAAAGACAGTGGTATTTTACATAGACAGCTCAGGCTTGCACGATTTGGTTATACCAGATTATGGACACTATTGGAGCATTGGGTGGAATACATTCTTCCTACCAAAGATAATACTAGATGATATATGTGGTGATGGTGGACCATACAATGTTACAGATGTATTGTCTTCAATTGATGGAGAGAATTCAGCATTTGACATAATATGGTATTATAATGGCTCAAGATGGCTGCAGTATGAACCTGGTGCACCATCATGGAGCAATGATCTGACAGAGTTTAACGATGAGATAAGTAATCCGTACTTCATAAAGATAAATAGAGAGGAAATGAGATTGGAGATAAATGCAGAAGATGTTTGTGGAACAGGGGGTGAATAAAAGTGAAATTTAGCGTAATAATTTCAGGATCTCAAATTTTATTAGTGTCACTTACAGTTCTACTTATTATGTCCAGTGCTAATGCGTTACCATGCAAGTGGTGGGGTTCAGTATATTTGGATGGACAGCCAGTGAATAGTAATGTGGTTGAGGTTTACAATGCAAATACTAATGAGTTATTGGCAGTTGGTAATTCTGGGCCCCCACTTGGTTCATATTACACTATAGTAGATGCTGAAGGTGTAGAGATAATATTCAAGGTCTCTGGGTTTAATTCAAATCAGGGGATTCAGGTAAATTGTGATGGGGATTCAATAAATTTAAATCTAACAGCAGATTCAACAGCCATTACTTCAACAACCACGACAACCTTACCTTCACCTCCATCTGGCGGAGGTGGAGGTGGTGGAGGTGGGGGCGCCTCCTATGTGGGTAGACCCAAGAAATCCTGTTTTGATGGAATAAAGAATTGTCATCATGGTTCATGTGAAGAGGGAATTGATTGCGGTGGACCTTGTTTGCCTTGTCCCTCCTGCTTTGATGGGATTCAGAATCAGGGAGAGGAGGGTATTGATTGTGGAGGACCTTGCGAGCCATGTGTCACTACCACAACATCAACTACAACCGTCTTAACAACGACCTCAATTCAGACAACCCTCGAAACAACATCCACCTTGAGTGAGGGAGAAACCACAACACTTGAAGAAACAACTACGGTTGAGACTCCAATTGCCGGAAGAGCTATCGGTACAACCCCAGTGGGCAACCTCCTCGTTGGAATAGTAGTATTGATAGTGATTATAATTGCTATATTTATGGTAAAAGGAAGGAAAAAGAGCGAATAGAGTGAATAAATTTAGATTAGAGGATTAATTACATCCAACCATCGAATCTTCTTAAAATCTAACTCTCATTCTGAAAGGGGTACTCCCTTTGGAACCGGAGCAAAGGTAGATTGCCCAAAGGAGTATCTGGGGAGGCGAGTTTATCTCGTGATACTCAGAGATTAACTATTTTTGCCCCAAAGCCACTACTGAATAAAAATTTAAATTTTTGTTCACTATAATTTATAAAATGATCAAATCTATCATAGCGAGACAGAGGGAGGAAATAGGAAGGATATTAAATCAAAGATCGGTGGAAAGGGAGAATGAAAAGGATGTAAAGAAATTTGTAGACAAAAATATAGTAAAGGTAATCACGGGGATAAGGAGATCTGGAAAATCTGTGCTTTCTTTGCTACTTTTGAAGGATATGAAATTTGGGTATGTAAATTTTGATGAAAAAACACTTCTGATGGAAAAAAATCCTGAAAAGATACTCTCCGCTGTGAAGGAGATATACGGAGATGTTAAGATTCTTTTATTAGATGAAATTCAAAATCTCGATGGATGGGAGCTTTGGGTAAATAGTCTTTGTAGGAGAGATTATAACCTAATAGTTACCGGAAGCAATGCAAGATTATTAAGCAAAGAATTGGCAACTCATCTAACTGGAAGATATCTGGAGTTTGAAGTTTTTCCATTCAGTTTTAGGGAATATCTAAGATGGAAAGATTTTGATCTGGAAAATATGGAATATATCGAAGAAAAACAGGGTAAATTAAAACATGAACTTAGGAAATATTTACTTAGGGGGGGTTTCCCAGAATTGATAGTTAAAGAATTAGATGAAAGTTATCTCAGAACACTCTTTTATGCCATAATCTATAAGGATGTTGTGGAGAGATGGAATATAAGATATCCAAGAAGGATTGAAGATTTATCAAGATACCTCGTTGCCAATGCACCAATGCTCTATACCTTCACCAAACTGAGAAAAATTCTAAACTTTAGAAGTACATTGACTGTTGAGAATTACACCGCCTATATTAAAGAGGCATATTTAATATTCTCATTAGAACAATTTTCATTTAAACTCAAAGAAAGATTAAAGGCTCCAAGAAAATGTTATGCTATAGACACAGGACTAATAAACGCTATAAGTTCCAAGTTTATAGATGAGTTGGGAAGATTGATAGAGAATGCAGTTTTTCTCGAACTCAGGAGAAGGGGTTTAATAGAAAACAGAGATATATTCTACTACAGAGATTCTCGTGGTGGAGAGGTAGACTTTCTCGTGAAGAATGGTCTAAAGGTTAGAGAATTAATCCAAGTTTGCTATAACCTCGAAGACTTCTCAACTAGGGAAAGAGAACTAAAATCCCTTGTAAAGGCAAGCAAGGAATTAAACTGCAAAAATCTCTCGGTGATAACCTGGGACTATTCGGGAGAAGAGGAATTCAAGGGAAAGAAAATCAGATTCATCCCACTATGGAAATGGCTACTATACAAACAAAATTTTATATAAATAATACACATTATATAATATGGGTTATATAATCAATATTATCAGAGAAGAAACAAGGGATTTAAAACAGAAGGGTTGGATCTTATTATATGGAAGGCGGAAAACGGGAAAGACCTATCTTCTGAGAAATCTCTACCATCCCGATGTATATATCTTGGTTAAGAGGGATGGGTCCCTCTGGTCTGAGGATATAACCGTTGACATGACCACCATCTCAGATAAGATTCGCAATCTCCTGGATCAGAACAAGATAGTTGTTATAGATGAATTTCAGAGACTGAGTGAGAGTATTTTGGAGGAAATTGTTCTTTCTCATCCTAGAGGGAAATTAATACTAAGTGGTTCCAGTTTGCGGGTAGTACATAAAATATTTTCTCCATCATCAACCCTTCTTGGATTCTTTTCGCCACTAAAACTTAGCCTAATCCCCCCTAGGGATATTATCACTAGTTTATCTAAAAAATTCAACCCAGAACTGACCATAGAGCTTTCTACATTTCTAAGGGATCCTTGGCTAATACCCTTTTATTCTAATGAGAAAATAGAAAGATTCCTCTATAGAATTACAACTAATCTGCAGGCAACAATAATCTCTTTGATTGGAGAGATCTTTACAGAGGAGGAAAGAGAGATAACAAATGTGTATGAAGCCCTCCTGAGTTTGATAGGATCCGGAGTATTCAAAAATAAGGAATTAGCATCAATCCTTTACAGCAGGAATGTAATCAGTGAACCAAGTAGTTCACATATCAATCAATATATTAAAAATATGGAGGAGATGGATCTTATCGAAGGCTGTAGACTTTATGGTTCCAAAATGAGATTCAATAGATTAAAATCACCCATAATGAATATATACTATTATTTAGATGACAAGTATAATATATCCGAGAGGTATGCAGGTTTCAATGAAGTAAAGCCAACGCTCAATAAATTGATAAATTCGGAGATACAAAACTTCTGTGCCGATATATTTGCAGAATTTTATAATGGAAGAAAAGAATATTTCCTATCGCCAGACAAGGAAATAGACTTCATCATAACGAAAAGAAACAAACCCGTGTGCGTTGGAGAGGTCAGATGGGGCGAGGTGAAGGAGAATGATGTTAAAAAATTTGAAAAGAATGTAAGAGAATTTAATTGCGATAAGGTCCTTGTGGGTAAAAATATTGATCTCGAACACCCCGAGATAGCTCTCTACGATCCAGGAGATATTATCGAATTGGTCAAGAAACATTGAAACCAGAATAAACAAAAATCCAACAATTTATATCATCAAAATACAATATAGAATAAAATGTATTTCTTGATGACCAATGATGTGGAGAGTTTCTCCATACCCCTGAACAGGTGTGATGAAAAATAAGAATAATCAAAATGAAACTTTTACTGGATATCGGACATCCCGCACATGTTCATCTATTCAAAAATTGTATAAAGAATATAGAAAATAGAAGTAAAATAAAAATTACTGCCCGAAATAAAGAATCTACCTTAGACTTATTAGATGCTTTTGATTTAGAATATGAGGTTAGAGGTGAGATAAAAAGGGGTATACTATACAAAGGTCTGGGGATATTGGCAACCAATTACAAACTATATAAAATTGCAAAGAAATTCGATCCCGATATCCTTGTGGGAGTACATAATCCGTATATTGCCCACATCTCTAAAATAATCCAAAAACCCTCAATCATCTTTACAGATACAGAAGACGCAAAACTTGCCAATTGGTTAACATTTCCATTCGCTACAACAATCTGCACACCCTCCTGTTTCCTAAAAGACTTAGGTAAGAAACATGTCCGCTATAACGGCTACCACGAATTGGCATATCTCCATCCAAATTACTCCGGCCAGATCCCTCGGTCTTAGATGACTTGAATCTCTCAAAAGACGATAAATTCATCGTTTTGAGATTTATCTCATGGTCGGCTTCCCATGACATAGGTCTCAGAGGGATTAGAGATGCATCAAATTTAATAAAATCTCTTGAACCATATGGAAGAATCCTAATAACATCAGAGAAAAAATTAAATTCAAAACTTGAGAAATACAGAATAACCTGTTCGCCAGAAAAGATCCACTCTCTTTTATACTACGCACAACTCTACATAGGGGAGGGAGGAACAATGGCAACCGAATCTGCCATTTTGGGAACTCCAGCTATACATATAGAATCAAATTCATCGGGAATAGCAACTGGCAACTTCTCTGGAAACTTTCTTGAACTGAGAGATAAATACGGTCTACTCTATTTTTACCCAAATCAGGAGCAGGCATTAGAAAAGGCAGTTGAAATTCTAGAGAATGAGAATTCCAAAAGAGAATGGCAAAAGAAAAGAGAGAGATTATTAAAGGAAAAGATAGATGTAACGACATGGATGACAGACTTTATTGAGAGATACCCCGAAAGCTTTTATGAATACAGGAAACAAGAAAGATAGTTAAAAGGTTTAAGAATCACTCTGCTGATTTCTCAGCAAGTTTTAGAATCGCATCCGCAAGCCTGTTTACCGATTTTTCAAAATTTGCCCATTCCTTTCCGATCTTTCCAAGAGTTTTTCTATTCCCTCTACAAGCTCTTACAAGGTTTTTGGATACTCTCCATATTTGTCATCCAATGAATCAAATTTTTTTGATTCATATTCATGTCCAATTTTTCTATCGCCTTTATAGTTTGATCTTGTTTCTTCAGCATCTGATCTTGTTTTTCTAGTGTCCGCTTTTGCATCTCCAGCATCTTTTCACCAATCTCAATATTCCTTTCTCCTAGAGCAACCGATTTCTCCCCCAACTCAACACTCCTGAACAAATATCTTGCAGCAGTATCTAGCCTCTTCCCCCAACTCCTCCTCAAAGGGACCTCTTTTGATTTCGAAATATTCAAACCCACAAAACTTAATATATAAAACTTAAAACTTTATTAAACTAAAAAAAAAGTAAATATCTAAAAAATGGAAACTAAAAAGAGAGTAATAATTCAGGGTGAAAGGGTTCATTATGTTGGTTATAGACCGTTTCTATTAGCTAAGGCAATGAAGCTTGGAATAAAGAGATTTGAAGCAGAGAATTTAATTGAGGACGAAAAGCAAAAAGTAGTTGTCTCGTTTTCTGGAAATGAGAAACAAGTTAAAGAATTTTTAGAGTTTATAAAGAAAAATTATCCTCCCAATGCGAGGGTTTCAAAGATTGAGGAACTCAAAGTGGTTGATAGAATTATGAGTATAGACGATTATCACAAAATCTTAGCCATAGAACAGCAGAATACAATAGTCCAGGTAGGATTAAGGATGATAGGAAGGCAAGATATTATGATAGGCAAGCAAGACCAAATGCTCGAAAAACAAGACCAAACAATCCAAGAAATTAGGGAAGTTAAGGAGGAAATTAAGGACCTCAGAATGGACCTAAAGAGTTAATCTAGATAGGCGCTTTGAAAAGCTGGAGGAGGAAATATCCAAGATAAAGGCAAAGATAGGAATGTAGATTTTACATTTTCTAAAATTAATTAAACCTCCACTACCTTTAGAAACTTCACCCTCCTAAAATCATCATCAAATGTGGCAATCCTCCTTATCCCGTAGAACCTACAAGTTGCAGCTATCAGTGCATCATTCGGCAGGAGAGAGTATCTATTCATAACCTCAAAGATATCGTATCCAATATTGCATGGTAAAACTCTAAAAATTTTGAATAGATCCCTCAATTGTCTTAAATCAATCTCAATTTCGACAATATTCTTCTTTAATTCAAGTGGTCTCAATCCAGTTTTTGCCCTTAAAAAGCCATAAACTACTTCTGAAATTACAATGTCATTTATGTAACCAATTATATTGTTCTTCTCAACCTTTTCCATCAATTTACTGGCTTTATCATTCCCCGCTAAATGATGAAGAAATATATTGGAATCAAAGAATAACTCCACTTTCTATCTCCTCTATTATCTTATCTATATCATAATTCTTTAACATACCTTTCGTTTTGTTAACGATACTACTCCTTACTTCAACTATAACTCTCTCCTTTTCCTTCAACCTTATCCTCCTCAGAGGTCTCAGAACACCCTTCTCATATACACACTCCACTTCCATAATATATCTTATGATTTTTATCTAATTAAACCTCCACTACCTTTAGAAACTTCACCCTCCTAAAATCATCATCAAACGTAGCAATTCTCCTTATCCCGTAGAACCTACAAGTTGCAGCTATCAGGGCATCATTCGGCAAAAGGGAATATCTTTTGCACATTTCCAATACAATATCCCATGAAAAATTTAATGGCAGTATTGTAATGTCAAGGTCCATAATCAATGACTTATAAAATTTTTCCACAACGTTCATACATTCAACAAATACCTTG
>Ga0190363_1002693_pt1 | contig 10021 bp, 8 predicted proteins | sample 48721867_MG_FD_161272 | JGI IMG/M metagenome (GOLD analysis project Ga0190363, IMG submission 161272) | Hydrothermal vent microbial mat bacterial communities from Southern Trench, Guaymas Basin, Mexico - 4872-18-6-7_MG | ecosystem: Environmental > Aquatic > Marine > Hydrothermal vents > Microbial...
TTAGGGGTATCTTCTAGGAAGTCGCTTAAGTGTCTTAATATGTGCTATGATTATGGTTATGATTACATAGCTTGTAGTAAGATATGTAGCAACTAATCTCGTTAATTACCCAATTACTTAATGTACTTCCTCCTCAATTAGTCTTATTAATTCGTCAGTAATTCTCCTTAAATCCTTTAACGTAGTTAACGCGTTATCCATGCTTAACCCTGAAGACTTTATCATATTGTAGGCCTGCTTAATCGCTCTCTTAAGTGCTTCTTCACTACTTAGCCCTCTTCTCATCCAGTGTCTCCATAATCTTGAAGCAGAAATTATTGCTCCTTCAACATAACGCTTCATAATTTCCTCTCTTGGCTTCCTCATTATAAACCCCTACGCACTCATGCCAGTGTCCGAACATTATTATACGTAAAGAAATAAAAATGTGTAGGAATTAGCTTAATTACCCAAATTATTGGGGTTCTTTGACCTCCTAATGCTATATTTTGAGTAAGATTTTTAACATATGACTTCAGTAGCCTGAAAGAGGGGCATTTAAGCGTGGAAGCGGTGTGGATAGTTATTGGGGGCTTAATAGCGTTTTTTGTTGCCTGGAATAATGGCGCTAATAATGCTGCTGACGCCATAGGTACTGCTGTAGGTTCTAGAGCTATAGATCTTAGGAAGGCCTTAGTAATTGCTGCAGTAGCTGACTTCGTGGGCGCTATACTTTTCGGTTCATTCGTATCTGAGACAATAATGCGTGGCATAGTAGATATAGGGCTGATAGCTAATCCAAAAATCATTATCTATGGTATGCTTTCAACATTACTAGCTACCGGTTTATGGATGCTCTTAGCATCTATATTGAAGATGCCCATGTCCATCTCTATGGCAATTGTCGGCGCAGTTATGGGGTTTGGTTTAGTAACTCTAGGTGTTAGGGGAGTCTTATGGGATACAATAGCATATATATTCATGTCATGGACTATACTACCATTCTTCTCAGCAGCTATAGCTATATTGCTTCAGAAATTCTATAGTGGTATGTTATTTAATATTAGATTACTGCCCTATGCAGGGGCTTCATCATTATTCATAATAGTGTTCTCAACCTCCTTCCTACTCCTTTATGGTAAAGTCTTTAAGACGTATTCTAACGTCTTAATCCTCTCATTACTACTAGGCATTGCGTCATTTCTAATATTTCTAGTACTTATTAACATCCTAGTAATGAAGAGAGGAGGCATTGATAAAGCTTCCAATACCATACTTAAAATCTTAGTGACTTTCGCCGCTGCCACCATAGCGTTTAGTCATGGTGCGAATGATGTCGCTAAAAGTGCTGCACCCTTAACGGCAATAATACTAGCTTCAAGTAAGGGCTACATACCCTTAACTGTTAGCGTTGACACGTATGCATTAGTGCTATGTGCTTCAGGCATAGCTATAGGTATCATATCATGGGGCTACAGAGTTGTCGGTACGCTTGGTGAGGAAATTACTACATTAACGTATACGTCAGCCTTCATCGCACAAATATCTGCATCAATACCCCTACTTATATTCACAAGACTCGGCATGCCCGTATCAACAACCATGTCAATAGTTGGTGCAATAGCTGGTGTAGGCCTCGCTAAAGGAGTTAAATATGTTAACATAAAGACATTACTAAGAATATTCAGTACTTGGATAATTGCTGTACCCGTAGTTATGGTTATGTCAGCGGGTATATACTTCCTGATAAGCTTTATAGTGTGAGATTTAATCTTCCATTCTTAACGCTAACGTTCTAATGTAGTCAGCCGCATCTTCAGCGTAGTCAGTTATGTTCTCAAGAGATTCAAGAAAGTCTTTAACCATAATTATTATTGCAGGATTACTTATTCTCTCACCATACATTACTAACAACTTCCTTCCGTTAACTATGACCTTATCAGCTAGTTCCTCAACCTCCTCAACCTTATCAGCATAACCTATAGCTCTTGATTTATCACGTTCGAATAGGGCTTCAAGTCCATCAAGTATTAAGTCCATAGAATCCATAGCTAACTTACTTAACTCCTCAACTACATCCCTAATCTCATCAGGCATTTCAAGATAGGGTATTATGGTTAAATATCTTGAGGCCTCCTTAGCTGATTCAGCTACTAAGTCCAGTCTCCTAATAAGCCTAGCTACCCACTCCCTTACGTAACCTCTCCTAACCTCAGTACCTACCTTTAATATGATGTTCCTCCTAATATTATCAGCTTCAGTATCAGCTCTTATACCATTAGCTAATGTTCTTATAGCTTCACCAGCCCTTACGTTATTAAGTAACTTTATACCGTCCCTTAACGCCTTAACCACCGTACGAACTTTACGGGCATAATTAATTATGTTGCTAATTAGCTCCTTACTAAGTAACTCTTCGGTACTCAAGACATTCCCTAGTCACTATTTCCTCATACCAAAAATATCTTTCTTAAGTGTTATGAGTGTAGGACTTAGCTTAAACATCTTTAAAATGCTATTCATTTTCTTGAGTATATCGACCTTAAGTAACTTAATTTTGAGTGTAAAGTAAATCATGTAATATAGGGTAAAGAGCCCGTGAAGGTATGTACCCATGATGCCTAAAAGAGGTATCAAATATTGGCTTTCACGGTTCACCACTACATTGTAGTGATTAATTAATTTATAGAATATAGCTGAAAGTACGAGTACTGAAATAATGATTAGTGTTGATGCTATAGTAAATAATGTTAGATGACCTGTAAGTAGTAATGTGATTGCTAAAAAAGGCGCTAGTGCAAATAAGATCCAAGCATACGTATCAATGGGTGGGGGTCTACCAATTATTAATGCTCCCTCAACTAAGCCTTTAACACGAGCTTTCTGCCACCTCACTACATCACTAAATGTACTTGGTATAGATGCAAGTAATCTAGCCTTATCAGCATGGCAAACCTTAACCCTTTTAATGAGTCCCTTCTTAAGCAGTAAATATGTAAAATAGTAATCATCGCTTCGCGAGCTCGGGGGATAGTTGACGTGCTTGTAAATAAATGCCTTTACAGCCTTATTATTTCCTGGAGCGTGAATTTTTGAAAGTCTTTTAAGAAATAGGTGAAGTGAGTGGTACCAGAAGAAAATCTTTGACCAGATACTACTTTCAGTATTAACCATTGTTCTTCCGGAGACTATATCGCATCCTTTCTCGTAAATCCATTTTAAGATCTCACTTACATAGTTTGGATCATAAACATTCTCAGAATCTCCCCATATGATTAAGTCATAATTATGCTTTAATGCGTAGTGAATTGCTTCAATACGTGCAGGGCCTACACCGCCTTTAACTCTTTGAACGATGAATTCTATACATGGGTACTTCTCTTTAAACTTACTAGCTACCTCATAGGAATTATCATTTGAACCACCATCAACTATGAGTACATCAAAACTCTTACATATACTACATGTTTGTGCAGTTAAACTTTCCAAGCATTTACTTAGACCTTCAGCATTGTCCTTATTCATGATGACAACAAGTACCTTAGCCATATTCCCTTATAAGTCTGAAGGGTATGGATTAAAGTTTTTCCCATTTGAAAATTTTGAATAATTGATATTTAGATCATTTAACATATATGTGTTAAATAATTGTAATACCTTATTTGAGGATACTACATGATCCGCTTATATAGAGTCCAGCTACACTTATAAGGGTTATGTTCAAATTTCTCATGGTGATACATAAGTGGTTGAGACTAAGGTTTGGGCTGGCTTCATAATCGCAATCGTGATTGTAGCTATTGCTGCGTTTTATTCGGGTACTGCTGTAGCTCCATCAAAGACTGTAACTACGACTGTAGTGAGTACTACAACAGTAACGACCACCGTAGGTGGTGCAGGGGCAGCCACAGTTACTGTGACAGCTCCTGCAACAACACTTACTAAGACCATAACCACGACAATTGTCCATACAACAGCGCCTATGATGCCTACATGGACTCCACCTAAGAGAATAAAAGCTGCATGGATATACGTAGGACCAGTAGGTGATTTTGGTTGGTCATACATGCATGAGCTGGGTAGAGCTGTTGTTGCCTCACTCTATAAGGACTGGCTTGAAACAACGTACGTTGAGTCAGTTAGAGAAGCAGCACTCAAGGAGACCATAGAAACATTGATAGCTAAGGGCTACAACGTGATATTCACTACCTCGTTCGAGTTTATGGACGGTACTTTAGAGGAAGCTAAGAAGCACCCAGATGTTATGTTCTTCCACTGTAGTGGTTATAAGAGATGGACTAACATGGCTACATACTTCGCTGACCTCTACCAGGTTTACTACTTAAATGGCTTAATGGCTGGTGCCCTAACCAAGACTGGGAAGATAGGTTATGTTGCAGCATTCACTATACCAGAAGTTGTTAGACATATAAACGCGTTCGCCATAGGTGCTAAGGAGGTTGGTGAACAGTTAGGTAAGGATATAAAGGTATACGTTATAGAGATAGGTGCTTGGTTCGCACCAGATAAGGCAACTGAAGCTGCTAGAACCCTAGTCACTCAGTATGGTGTTGACGTAATAGCCTATACTGAAGACTCTACAGCAATAATACAGTTTGCTGAATCATGGACCAAGGAACACCCAGATCACCCAGTCTACGTATTTAGCCACTACAGTCCAGGCTACGTTTACGGACCTGACGTAGTTGTTAGTGGTCAGCTAGTTAGGTGGGAGGTAATATATGCTGACATCCTAGCAAAGATAAAGGCAGGAATACTGACACCCTACAACTTACAGAACGTCGATTACTGGTACTTACTAAATACAGGTGCCGTAGATCTAGGGTGTCACGTATTTGAGAATAGTACCTTGATGAGGATCAATCCGAAGTTCATACCAATACTCAAGGAAATAAAGGTTAAAGATAAATTAACTGGTGAGACATTAAGTGTCTATGACTTAGTGATGAGGAGATACTACCAGATGAAGTTCGCTCCATTAGAGCAACCTCTACAGGGCCAGGCAATAACTCATAAGTATGAAAACGTAACCCTCATAAGCATAACAGTAGGTAAGAAGCATGAACTGAAGTATAGGATAGCACCAATATTTGATCCATTCACAGGACCATTAAGTGGATACATGAAGGACAATCCTGATGTAAAGGTTAAGATACCTAAGGGTGTTATCTTAGGTCATGATGACTTATGGAACATGCAGTGGTTTGTTGACTGGGTAGTATATCTAGGAGCTGGTGGGTAAGGAGTTTAAAAATGATTAACCCAATAAAATCAACACTAAATGACAAATACGTTTTTAATAGATACGTGCCTCACTATATTAAAGCTCCTACGTACCCGAAGTTATTGTTTAGGAAGGGATGAATAAATGATTAATGACAACGTAATTTTAAGAGTTAAGGGTTTAACGAAGCGATTCCCAGGCGTTATAGCGCTAGATAATGTTGATTTCGAATTAAGGCGTGGCGAAATCCACGGGTTATTAGGAGAGAATGGTGCCGGTAAATCAACGTTAGTTAAGATACTTTACGGTATATACACTCCCGATAGCGGCGAAATATACGTTGATGGAAGGAGGGTAACGATAACATCTCCCATAGATGCATTAAGACATGGTCTTGCACTTGTTTCACAGAATCCCCAATTAATCGATAGGTTAACAGTAGCTGAAAATCTAATATTAGGGTTAAGTAAGTTAAGCTTAATGACGCCCATAAGGAAAGTTTACGGAAAGCTTAGAGAGTTAAGTGAGGAACTAGGTATTGAGGTAGACCCTAATATCGAGGTATGGAAGCTTAGCTATACTCAAAAACAACTAGTAGAGATACTTAAGGCATTACTCCTTGGTGCTAAGGTACTAATGATAGATGAAGCAACAACGTTATTACCCTTGAATGAGAAAAGGAGATTTTACGAATTCATGAGAAGATTCACTTTAGATGGTGGCTCAGTAATATTAATTACTCATAAGATTCGCGAGGCATTAGAAGTCTCTGATAGAATTACGGTGTTAAGACTAGGTAAAGTTGCTGGGACAGTAAGACCTAATGAAGTTTCAATAGATGACGTTAGGGTAATGATGTTTGGGGAAAGAGTTAAGGAGGTAAGTCACTACATAGGAAAACAAATCTTTACGAGACCTAAGGATAAGGTTGTACTTGAAGTTAGAGATCTATGGGTTCTGGGAGATCACGGTACTTACGCTGTTAGAGGTGTTGATTTCAGGGTATGTAAAGGTGAGATACTTGGAATAGCTGGTATAGCAGGTAATGGTCAAAACGAATTAGCCCAGTCAATTATGGGCTTAAGGAAGGCTATTAAGGGTAAGGTATTGATTGATGGTTATGACGTAACGAACAAAGATGTAGTAAAGATTAGAGAGCTAGGTGTTGGGTACATCCCTGACTCACCCTTAAAGCATGGTGTGGCCCCTGATGGTAGTATCGAGGATAACATAGCTATGTTACCATGCATAGCTAAAGGAATAATTAGATGGAGTTATGTAAGAGCTCTTGCTGAGAAACTGATTAGTGAGTATGACATTATGACACCATCAACAAAAACACCTATAAAGCTATTATCTGGTGGTAACATAATGAAGGTACTTGTTTCTAGGGAGCTCAGCATTGCTAAGAAACTACTGATTGCATATAACCCAACAAGAGCTCTTGATGAAGCCACAGCTATGAAGGTTAGGAGAGTAATTAGGAGGAAGGCACGAGAGGAGGGAATAGCTATATTGTTAATATCTGAAGATCTCGATGAAGTACTGCAGCTAAGTGATAGCGTTGCTGTGATGAATACAGGGAGGATTGTCAGTGTAATTCCTAAGGAGAAAGTAGTTAGGGAGGAGATTGAAAAGCTTATGGTGGCTAAATAATGCATGTTACTGTAATTAAGAGAGTAAAACCTTTACCCTTCGGAAATGTGTTAATACCTTCATTATCTATAGTTATTGGTGTACTGTTAGCATCTTTGGTACTCTACATACTAATGGGTATATCACCAACTCAGTTCTTTACATATATTGGTGAAGGCTTTATTTCATTAGAAACCTTAAGGGATTTCATACTCTTAACCATACTTGGTACAGCACTAATAATATCCTTTAAGGGAGCTGTCTGGAATATCGGTGCTGAAGGACAGATAGCTATGGGCATGTTAGCAGCTGCTTACGTAGCATTATTCACTAATCTAAGTTCTTCACCAGTGTTGGGTAAGATAATGATGATTGTCTTAGCTCTAATCCTGGGTGGTATGTGGGGATTAATAGCAGGTATACTTAAGGCTTACCTGGCCATTGATGAAGTTGCTTCGACGCTCATAATGAATTACATAGCATATTACATATTAAATTACCTGGTTAGAGGTCCTTGGAAAGGTAAGCATACTTATGGCTACATAAGAACAGACCTAATTCCTGAATCAGTACATTTCTCAACACTCCCTATAAGGGGAATAACGGTAACTTATGAGGAGGTTCTACTACTAATAATCACCCTAGTATTTGCGTACATACTGCTCTATAAAACAGCATTAGGCGTTAGAATTAGGATTTTAGGATCAAACCCTGAGGCTCTAAAAGTTGCTGGTGTAAATGTTAAGCTACTCACAATTACCTTATTAACCATCAGCGGTGCTATTTCAGGTATGGTTGGTGCAGCACAATTAGCTGGGTACCTACATAGGATAAGTTATCCCATTGAAACACATACCCCCTACCTGGGTTACACAGCAATCTTAGTTGCTTGGTTATCCATGCTTGACTTAAGAGCCGTACCTATCATCGCATTCATAATAGGGTCTCTCAATCAAGCTGGTAGGCTACTACAGATAGCTGGTGTCGGTGGTATAGCAATGACTTATCTCTTCATAGGAACCATACTAGTAACCTTCACCGTGTTAAGGGTGTTCAGTGAATATAAAATTAAGATAATTAGGGGGTGAGGCATGGACGTAGTAGTACAGAGCATATTAGCTGTAGCACCTGCCTTTACCGCATACTACCTAACAGCTTTAGGTCATGGATTCTTTGAGAAGTCAGGTGTACTTAATTTAGCAATTGATGGGGTTTTTTACTTGAGTGTTGCCGTAGCTTACGCTTCAGCCGTCTATACTGGTAACCCCTATGTAGCTATACTCATAACATCGTTAGTTGCTTCAGTATTCGGTATGCTCTTAGCGTTCATAGTTACTAAACTCCCAATAAGTCACGGTGCTGCAGGACTATCTATAATGTTCCTAGGCTACGGTATAGGTGCTTTGGTAGGTAATCCTGCTGTATTTAAATTCAGGGAGATTAAGATGACAAATATTGAATTCAGTATTAATATTCCTAGGACACCGTTAACAAACGTTTTACTCTTCACTATATCCGTTATTGCTTGTTTAACGCTTCTATACATACTTAGAAGTACAAGGTTAGGTGCGGCAATAAAGGCTTCTGGAGAGGATCCTCACGCAGCTTCAGCGTTAGGTATTGACGTACTTAAGATTAGGATACTGGCTGGTGCTATAGGTTACGCACTCATAGGTATTGGTGCAGGCATATTTGAACTCGTGTGGCTACCTACATGGCAGCAAATGCAAGGTATGGGTCATGGATGGATAGCCTTCGCGGTATCATTATCATCCGGTAGACATCCCTTATTGATAATGCTTACCTCATCAGCATTTGCAACATTATTAACGTATCAGTACTTACTTCAAGCAGCATATAACTTAAGTCCCGAAATAGCTAAGATGACTCCCTTCATCGCTGCAGTTACAGCGATGATAGTATTTATGGTCACTCCACTAAGAAGGAAGTTGGCACCACCATTATCTTTAGGCAAGATATTCTTTAAGGAGGAAAGGACACTCTAACGTTCCTTAAATAATTATTTACTTATTTTCTTAACCACTCTTTAATCACTAAATTAAAGTATCGTTGTCTCACACTTAAACTCTTAAACTTAAAGTGAGTTATACGTATGAAAGCATTTAATACGTTTCACTGAATACTTTTTATTTTCCTCTTAGAATTATTAATGGATCATATAGTTTAAAGGTGCTAGTTAGATGAGTCAGGAGGGAAGCGATATACCCTCATTTGAGAGGGAATTGTTTGAGAAAATCAAGACTCTCTCATTGATGAGAAAATATCTAAATCCATCATTACTAAACTTCATAGAACAAATCCAAAGCTATGAATTCATACCTGAAATAACTAGAGTTGCTGAGGATATGGGGTTGCATACATCGACTGTTTGGAAGTTCATGAACCTACTAAAGAGTAAGGGATTCACATTTACGATAATAGTAGATATTCAGAGATTAGGTGTTGAGAGCGTAATCATGCTATTCGATGATTACATACCCTACAATAGGGTATTCAAATCAACCTTAAGGCGTTATGCACCAATATTACCTTGGGGTACGTTACTTAATTACTTAGTACCCAGCAACATGAGTGAAGCATTCATTAATGAACTCATCCCATTAATGCCTAAGGAGCCCAAGGAGGTTATTAGATTAACCCATACATTACCGGCTAAACCTAGTCTAGCTAAGTACTATAATCTTAAGGAGAGAAGGATAATCCTTGATTGGAAGGACCTATTTAGATCAATAATAGCTTCGCCCAGGGAATCTGTACCTCGAGAGGTTGTTAGGAGGGGCAAATTCGATGATATAGATTTATTCATACTCAAGGAGTTGGAACTAGACCCATTTATATCCTTAAAGAGGATAACTGAGAAGTTTAATAAGGAGCTTAGCCCATCAATACCCGTAAATTACATAAGGATACTTAGACATTATAAGAACCACATTGAAGCTAGGGGCATTATTAGAGGAGTTAAGCTAATGGTTACGCCGATAATGAGTGTATGCTCAGTAATTACGGCATTAGTAATTAGAGGAAACCCAGCGGATATTCATAGAGTCTGTAAAGTACTAACAACACATCCATACTTCTTAAATGCATACATGAATCCGGAACTAGGTCTAGGATTTGTAGAAGCTTACCTACCATTAAATG
>Ga0190363_1002694_pt1 | contig 10017 bp, 11 predicted proteins | sample 48721867_MG_FD_161272 | JGI IMG/M metagenome (GOLD analysis project Ga0190363, IMG submission 161272) | Hydrothermal vent microbial mat bacterial communities from Southern Trench, Guaymas Basin, Mexico - 4872-18-6-7_MG | ecosystem: Environmental > Aquatic > Marine > Hydrothermal vents >...
TTTTGAAATATTTTTGAAATGTTACTACCGTTAAGTATTTAAATTTAACCGTTAAATAGGATTATATGTTCTTCGATAGAGAAAAAGACTGGAAAGACCTTTTAGTCCCGGAAGCCCAGAAAATAATTTCTGAGTTATTCGAGAAAGCAAAGCGACACAAAGGAGCCTACATGCAAGCTGAAGACGTAAAAGTAGCTCAGCTATGGTGCGCTTTGATAGAGCTTAAAAAGGAATTCGATGAAATTTCTAAGAATATAAAGAAGCTGGAAGAACCGTTTAAGGCAATAGTTGAAATTGGAGAAGCTGAGAAGAAGAAAACCATACAAAAGTTAGTGGAAGAAATGGTAAGGCCTGAAACAGAAGAAGAGAAGGAAGCTACTAAAAAGTTAGTCGAAAGTTTGATGAAGTTCTAGTAAATTATCCTCATCGTTCTTACATAGCTCAACAGACCGATTTTTTCATAATAATTCATCAAGTAATCTCTGGCTTCCTGAGGGGTTACGTATCTTCCTACCACTAAGGAACTTAAAGTCTTTTTTGGTTTTTCTCTGAATTTTGGTCGTATCTCGTTTACTCTGATGTTATACCTTTTAATTACCTTGATTTTGTACTTTTCTACTATCCTATGAATAGGACAAAACAGCTCAATATAAATGGCAACCATCATATGATTAATTGAAAGAGAAAAATTTATTTCTTATGGACTGGTCATTCCGAATTAGTGGGTTCAGAAATTATAGAAGTATAGATTTTCCTCATAACTGCTGTTAGCAAAGAGAGTGAAGCGAACTCGAGCGATTCTATGAATCCTAGTTAAAATCAGAGTAATGCAGGATTGAAAGCCATTATAAACTGGAACTATAACTGAGATACTTAGTTTCATAGTTACATTTCAGGATTCTAGCAAAAAATTTAGTGGACACGATTATTCTAATTAAAATATATTTTGATGTGAAGAAAAAAATATTTAAAAGTAATAAAAATTTTGGTGTGGGTCTCTTTCTGATCCCTCCCTAGGAGGAGGTGTATATGAGTTATGAATTCATAAGCTCAAAGGAAAGAATAAACCTGGCAGGAATAGAAGCCTCATTCCTTAAAGGATTGAAAAACTACTTCGATAAAGAAGGTTTTACAGAAATAGTGGTACCACATATAACAAAGGCCACTGGTGCTTGTGAGAACATAGCAACGATGTTCAAACTAGATTATTTTGGAAGAAAGGCTTATCTCTCCCAAACTGGTCAGTTGTACCTAGAAGTTATGACACCTTACTTGAAAAAAGTTTGGTGTACGATACATAGTTTTAGAGCAGAGCCAGACGTTGATAACAGGCATCTAACAGAGTTTGTGCTTGTTGAGATGGAGTTTGTTGGAGATTTGGAAGAACTCATAAAAAGAACTGAGGATGCAATATACTCTGGAGTTAGAAAAGTAGTGGACGAGAGAAGAGAGGAGTTAGAGTATTTCAAAGTAATGCCAGATCTCGTGGAAGAAATGTTTAAGCCTAGTTATGAAGTGATTACCTATACAGAAGCTATAGAAACCCTCAAGAAGTACTTTCCAAAGCTGAAGTGGGGAGATGATTTGAAGAGTATTCATGAGAAGAAAATAACAGAGATTACCGGTAAACCGACGTTCGTTACACACTACCCGAAGGATATAAAGTTCTTCAATATGAGAGAGAATACAGAAGATGAAAGGATTGTTAACTCCACTGATCTTCTACTTCCAGGAAGTGGAGAAGCGGTTGGTGGAGCTGAGAGGGAACCTAGGTATGAAAAGCTACTTAGAAGGCTTGAAGAATCGACTATGCTAAAAATGCTGATAGAGGAAGGTGGTAGTAGAGAAGATTTCGATTGGTACTTAAACTTCTGGAAGAAGTACAACGAGCAAAATGGTCTCATACTCCATTCTGGTTGTGGAATTGGAGTTTCGAGAGTGATACAGAGTATGCTCCAGCTTGATGACATAAGGAAGGCAACAGTATGGCCTATGAATAGAGAAATGCTGTACTAAGCAGAAAAAACTCAGAATTTGCTAGACATTCGTATCTAAATGAAACCAATAAGTTTTTAGTTATTCTAGAATACCTAGTTTTTTTGAGCCAAACAAGAATGGACCGGCCGGGATTCGAACCCGGAGCCTCCGCCTTTTTCTGGGCTGCGAAGGCGGTTTTAGTTTCTAGTCCTACCGTTAGACCACCGGCCCTCAAAAAATTATAGAATTTGAATTTAAATAAAGGTAAGAGCTAAAACAAATTAAAATCTTTAGTCAAATCTTTAGTCTTGGGAAGAGAAACTTTTAAATCCTTAAAATTAAAAAGAAGAAAAATATGGAAGATGACGAGCATCCTCTGAAAGAATTAGGCGTCGAGCTTTTCTGGATAAGTTCATACGAAAACTCTTCAACTTCGTATAATCTAAGATTGTCTGAACCTGTTGACATTCAAACTCTAAAAGAAATTGTTAGGACACATGGATTATCTCTAGAAATATGCGGAAAAAATGGCGAATATTTGATTAAAGGAAGAAAGAAGGTTAAAAGATTTTTTCTTTCAAGAGAAGAACCTATCTTCCTAGCTAAAGTGAGAAATAAATATGTTAAATACACGAGGGAAGGTATACCGATAATCCTTGCTTACTTAAGAAGAAAGTATAACATAAAAGCTGGGGAAAAAATAAAAAGAGCTTTGGAAGGAAAAGAATAGTCAAAAATAAAAGCCTGGCAAATAAATTTATTTAAAATGATAGACGTCCATTGCCATCTAGAGCAACCAGATTATGAAAATGATAGGGATGAAGTTATAGAGAAGTGTAAAAAAGAATTAAAGGCTGTGATAACTTCTTGTGCCCATCCGAACGATTTAAGCTTAACCTTGCAGCTGGTTGAAAAGTATAAAGGATTCATTTTTTGCACTGCAGGAATTCACCCAGAATATATAAAGGAAATAAGCGAAAAAGCTAAGGATGAATTTTTAGAGCAGGTTAAAGCTAACAGAGATAAAATTGTCGGGATTGGGGAAATTGGCTTAGATTTTTTCTGGATAAAAGAAGAGAAATGGCAAGCCAAACAAAAAGAACTTTTTCTCGAGCTAATAAATTTTGCAAAAGAGTTGAAAAAGCCTCTGGTTATTCATGCGAGAAAAGCTTTCGATGAATGCGTCAATATTTTAGAAAGAGCTGACGCAAAGAAAGTCTTGATGCACATGTTTGGAGCAAATCATTTGGTTAAAAGAATAGTTGAAAACGGATGGTATGTTTCGATGAATGCCATAGTTTTGAGGAGCAAAAAGCATAAAAAGGTCATAAGGGATATGCCTTTGGAGAAAATAATGCTAGAAACAGATTCTCCTTGGCTAGCACCAAAAAAACTTTTAGAAGGTGTAGAAGCCAGGAATGATCCAACTTCAATAAGAATAGTTGCTGAAAAAATAGCTGAGATCAAAAAACTCAGCTTTCAAGAAGTTTGGGAGAAATGCGGAGCTAATGCAATAAGATTTTTCAACCTACCGGTTAACTACATATAATTCAGCCCTTCGAATTGGCTTTAAATAGGTTCCTTCTATTTCATCCTTCACTTTTTTATAAACTTTAAAGCTCTTTTCCGAAATTCTGTTTACATAAGGTCTAATAGAACCAAGTTCTTTTTCAAACATTCTATCAAATTTTCTAGGAGGGATATCCCTTTCTTCTGCACGCTCTCTCATCACTTCTTTCATTTCATCAAAATTTCTTATGTAGAATACAATTCTCTGGTTTAAGATAGGGTCGAAATTTATAATACCTAGATCTTTTAACTCCTTGAATGGTTTTGCGCAAGATTTCCCGATAATTTCGTATATTTCCCTGAATCCAGTTACGTCAAAGGAGATGGGAAGTATTCCTCTAGCACTTAAGCTTAGCCTTAGATTATTTTTCTCTATAAATTCCCTTATTAGATAACCACAACTATAACCTTCGATTGCCTTCTCCTTACTTTCTGCAAAGCGTTGATTGCCCGGATTTACAAAATCATCTAGAGTTATACCTTGCGACGGAAAATTGAACCTCAAATCCTCGTTTATTTCTTTCTCGCTTAGGAATTTCACAATTTATTTAAAAAAGTTAAAGTTTAAAAGCTTATTCACAGAAACTTAACAATTTCAGCTAAAAATTTCACGAACTAACTTAACTTGGAAATCCAAATTTCTTTAAACCAATCCTCTTGCTCAGTTCTAACTTTTCTGTCTTGCTCTAAGTGCAATAAAGGAACGAAATGCTCAACTATTTTATCTCTATTCCACTCTTCAACTATTTGCTTAAATTCTACTTTTTCGCTTTTACTTTTCCTTATAGCTTCATCTATCTCCTTCAAAATATGCTCAATTCTTTTTGTAATATCTTCCTCGCTTATTTGCGCAGCCACTCTCCTTCTCCAAATTAATCTTTTTTGCTCTCTTCTTTCCTTAACAGCTAAAGCCTTCCTCAAAGCAGTTATTAATTCGTCTAAAGTAACCTGCCTTTTTGGCATTCTCTTTATAGGAACGCCTAACTCAATCAAATTTGGGTCTATACCCAAATCAACAAAAGGTTTTTCCTTAGCCATTTCCTCTATAGTCTCCTCTTCCTCAAAAATAGAAAGATAGTCAGCCTTTAATCTAAGCAAGACAACTGCAACAAAAACTATCTTTGCAGGAATTCTAAAATCAAGCTCTTCAGCCTTTTCTATGTACTTAATAAACCTATCGGTAAGCTTAACCAAATCTATGTTCCAAGGATCCAAATTTTCTATGCTAACTATATGATAGATTACTTCTTCCCAACTTTCCTTTTCCAGGATAAGTTGCAAAATATTTTCCTCTTCGCTCATTTAGGCATCTCCAAGCTCAAGATTTTAGATTCTCCATCTTCCATAGTAACTCCATAAACCACATCCCCATACTTTATCGTCTCATCATTATGAGTAATCACGATAAACTGAGCTTCTTTCGACAAAGCTTTTATTAGCTCTGCAACTTTTTTACTATTTTCTTTATCCAAGGCTGCATCTACTTCGTCTAAGATATAAAACGGTGCTGGCCTATACTTTTGAATCGCGAACAAAAATGCTAAAGCTGTTAAAGTTTTCTCCCCACCTGACATGGCATCTATATTTAAAAGCATTTTTCCTCCAGGATTGGCTTGAATTTTTAATCCGCTTTCCAAATTCATGGGATCCTCTAATTCTAAGCTTGCATTCCCTCCTGTCATTTGATGAAAGATCTCGTTAAACTTTTCGCTAACTTCTTTTAAGCACTTGTAGAAAACTTCCCTCCTCTTTTCCTCAATTTTTTCTATCATTTCCAAAACAGCCTTTTTCTCTTCCAAAATTTTCTCATATTTTTTCTTATACTCCTCGAATTCTTCCTTAAACTTTTCGAATTGCTCTATAGCCTTAAAATTAACAGGACCTAGTGAAGTTAACTCTTCGAAAGTTTTCTTTATCTCATTCTCCAAAGCTTTAATTCCTTTATCTATGTACTCAACCTCTCCATACTGCAAAACTTCTATTTTAACATTCTCCAACTCAGCTTCAACCTTCGCCTTTTGTATCTTAAGCTTGTTTAACTCTGTTTGCAATGAAAGTCTTTTCTCGTACAACTTCCTTCTTTCTTCCCTTAGCTTATCCAACCTTCTCTCAGAATCTATCCTTAGCTTCTCCAAGTCTATGGCTTCCTTAGCTTCTTCTCTCTTCGAAATCTCCTTTAGCTTCTTCTCCATCTCCTTTATCTCAGCTTCCAAACTTTTAATTTCAGCCTCGAGCTTTTGCTTAAGCTGTAAATACTCCTGGATCTCATCCTTTGCCATTTCTTTCAAAAGCTTTGGATGAGTTCTTATAAGATAACCTCCAGTCATAGCCCCGCTCCTTTCGACTAGATCACCATCCAAAGTAACCATCCTGTACTTTCCTATTCCAATGGCTCTAGCTATATCAAGATTTTCAACTACTAAAGTATCGCCTAAGACAAACTCTATCGCGGGCAAAACTTTTTGACTGCACTTAACTAATTCAGAAGCTCTTCCGATTATACCTTTTCTCTTCTCAAACTTAACTTTCCTCGGTTTAATTTTATTCAAAGGCAAGAAAGTTGCTCTTCCTATTTTTTCTCTTTTAAGGAAATTTATACAATAACTTCCAACCTCATCATCCTCAACAACTATATCATTCAAATGATTTGCTAAAGCAACTTCTATTGCAACCTCATACTTTTCAGGTACTTTTATGAGCTGCCTTACTATACCCAAAACTCCTTTCAAGTTCAAGCCTAGAATAACCTTAACGCTCTTCGGAATTTCACCGATTTTTTCTTCCCTTTTTTCCAAATCCCTTAGCTTGTCTATAAGTTTTTCAAGCCTTTGAATCTCATTTTTGTTAGCATTTATCTTATCTCTATTTACCAAAATCTTGGTTCTAAGATAAGAAGCTTCTTTTTCTAACTCAACCCTTTTAGAAATTTTAATCAATTTCTTAGCAAGTTCTTCTATGTTTTTTTCTCCTTTCTCAAGCTCTTTCTCAAGCTCTTCTATTTTTGTTTGCAGATTTTTTGCTTCTTCTTCCTTCTTCTGAATATTTTCTTCTAGAATTTTGTAGGATGCTTCAAGATTCCTAAGCTTCCTATGAGCTAAAGAAGCTTTCAAAATTTGCAACCTTTTTTGAAGCTGCTGATATTTTAGGGCAGCGTTTCTCTCCTCTTCCAACCTTTTAAAAATTTCATACCTCTCGCTTATTACTATCTCAGCTTCCTTAAGCTTTTGGTCGACTGCTTGCAAATCTCTTTCAGCTTTAGCTTTTTTCTCATTGTATTCAGCTATTCCAGAGATTTCATCTATTATGCTCCTCCTTTCAGTAGGACTCATTTCTATTATGTTAGTGACATCACCCTGCAAAACTATGTTATGACCATCTGGATAAATCCTTGCTGCAGAAAGTAGTTCTAAAACTTTTTCTCTAGTTTTAGTTCTGCCTTGAATTTTATAAACAGAAACTCCTTTCTTGTTAACCTTTCTCGTAATAGAAATTTCATCCGTGTCAAAAGGAAATATCCTGCTCATGTTATCCAGATAAAGCGTTACAGAAGCATATTGAGCTGGTTTTTTCCTCCCAGCTCCATGAAAAATTAACTCATGCAACCTATCAGCTCTCAAGCTCTTTGCAGAAATCCTTCCAAGAACGAAACAAATCGCATCTAATATGTTACTCTTTCCAACCCCATTAGGGCCACAAATTATGTTAAAGCCTGGAGAAAATGGTATGGAAATTCGCTTATTAAAACTTTTAAAACCCTGAAGGGTTAATCTTGTTATCCTCGTCTTCACAAGAACCCCTAATATAATATAAGAGCTTGAAAAGAATAAAGCTTGAATTTAAATTTAAATACTCTAATTTTTTATAGCGATTCTATGAGAGAGAAAATTTGGGACTGGTATTCTAGGGAAAAGGTTCAAAAAGCTCTGGTAGAAATTTCAAAGAATAGAGAGGTAGTACCTGTATTCTCCAATTCTTTTGGAAAAAGGCCTGATGTCTTACAATTTCCTGGCGATATAATGCAAGCAGTTGCTGAAGGTGCTATAGCCTTTCATGCTTCTTTAGAAAGATGGAAAAATCCGATGCAACTTAAAGCTGGAATGAATAAGGAAGAGCTGGATGAGCTTAGGATAGGGTGGGATATTTTGATAGACCCTGATGTTAATGATTTCGAGATCGCTAAAGTAGTTACGAAAGTTATAATAGAAGCGTTTAAAGACCATGGTGTAAAAAGCTATTCAGTAAAATATACAGGAGGGAAAGGCTTTCATCTGGCAATACCTTTTGAAGCTTTACCAGAAAAGATAAATTTAAAACCTTCTAGAATCCTTTATCCAGAAGTTTTGCAAAAGCTAATAGAATATTTAAAGTGGTATGTGAGGGAAAATTTAAGGGAAGAAATTCTAAACTTGGATAATCCTATAAACTTATCAAAAAGGGTTGGAAAAAGTTTGGAAGAAATAGTTGGTGAGGAAGGAGTAGAACCTTTTAAGCTAATTAATATGGATGTATTTGGCTTAAGACATTTATTCAGGCTTCCTTATTCCTTGCATGAAAAGACTTTGCTAGTAAGCGTCCCTATTAAACCTGAGAGAATAGATAAGTTTGAAAAAGAAGATGCACTTCCAGAAAAGGTTAAGGTAGAGGAAAAATTTTTGACTAAAAAATCGAGAATGCATGATGCTGAAGCTTTGATAATAGAAGCTTTGGATTGGGCTGCTAAGCATAAGATTGAAGTAAAGGAAGTTGTGGAAGAGCTTAGAGTTGTTAGGAAGAAAATCAAAAAAATTCCTGAAAATTTCTTTCCTCCATGCATTAAAGCTATACTCAAGGGCCTGTCAGATGGGAGAAAAAGGAGTGTTTTCATACTGATAAACTTTTTAAGAAATATGGGTTGGAGCATGGAAGAGATTTCAAAAAAGCTTGAAGAATGGAATGAGAAAAACTATCCTCCTTTGAGAGCAAACTATTTAAGAACTCAACTAAGATGGCATGCAAGACAGGAAAGGAATCTGTTGCCGCCAAACTGTGAGCATGAAAACTTTTACGTTTCGATAGGAGTTTGTAATCCAGATGAAATCTGTAAGAATAGAAGTATTAAAAATCCTATAAATTATCCTTTTAAAAAATTAAAATTTAAGAAAATTAGGAAGTGAATAGGGTGGAAGAAGAAACTATCACGTTTGAGCTTGTAAGGAAAATTCAGAGAGAGGAAAGGGATTCTCCCTCTTTGGTTAAACTTCCAGAAAATTTTTTCGAAAAGGTTAAGAACTATTTAAGCCAGAAAAAAAAGCTGTTAGAGAAAAAAGAGGATAGAAAAGTTGCTCTCGAAGTAAAAAATGTTGAAAGGTTGGTTGAGAATATCTTTGATAGAAGGGAGAGGAAGATTTTGAATCAAGCCTTGATAGCGGTTAGAACTCAAATTCCTCCGCAAAATTTAACCGAGGAAGAAAAAGAATTTTTTGAGAAAGTTGTGAAAATTTTGAAAGAAAGGAGGGAAAAAATTTTTGAGAAAATTTTTGGAAGAGAAGAAGGTAAGAAGAAGGTAAGGTTTAAGGCTGACGTGCCAGAATTCGTTGGAATAGATGGGGAAGTTTACGGGCCGTTTAAGGAAGGGGAGGAAGCAGAAATACCCCCAGAGAATGCAAGGGTTCTAGCTCAAAAAGGCTTGGCCGAAGAAGTTTAAAAAATTTAAATTTAGCTACAAGAAATAAAAGTTATCGGGATAAGAATGAAAATTCCAAAAGAAGTAAGGATTTATTGCCCCTATTGCAAAAAACATACTTTGCATACTATTGAGAAGGCAAAGAAGAGGCAGAGAAGAAAGCTTGCCCAAGGTCAAAGAAGATTTTTGAGGAAGCTAAAAGGTTATGGAAGCTTCCCCAAGGAAAATCCAAAAGGAAGGGAGAAGCCGACGAAAAAAGTTGACTTGAGGTTTAAGTGTAAGGTTTGCGGAAAGAAACATACTAAAGGAAAAGGTTTTAGGATTAAAAAGCTTGAAATAACGAAGGTGTAGGTATGAAAAGATTGGTAGAAGTGCCTAAAAGCAGGTTTCTCAAAGTTCAATGCAAGAAATGTAAGAATAAGCAAGTCATCTTTGATAAAGCATCCACTCAAGTTAGATGCTTGAAATGCGGCGAGATTTTAGCTTTACCTAAAGGAGGAAAAGCAGAAATTAAGGCAAAAGTTTTAGAAGTTTTGAGTTAAAAACATATGCTTCTAACTCGAAAATTATTTTATGAAGCTTGAGGAAGTTTTACTCCATAGGCCTGGAGTAGAAATCCATTATATGAAAGATGAGCCTGAAAAGTTCTTGTGGAAGAAAAAGCCTGAATTAAAGAAATTGCAAAAAGAGCATGATTCTTTTGCAGAAGTTTTGAGAAGCGAAGGGATAAGGATAAACTATTTGGTTAAATCGCTTCCATCGAAGCCAAATCTAATGTTCGTAAGGGATTGTGCTTTTGTGCTAAATAA
>Ga0190363_1002697_pt1 | contig 10009 bp, 11 predicted proteins | sample 48721867_MG_FD_161272 | JGI IMG/M metagenome (GOLD analysis project Ga0190363, IMG submission 161272) | Hydrothermal vent microbial mat bacterial communities from Southern Trench, Guaymas Basin, Mexico - 4872-18-6-7_MG | ecosystem: Environmental > Aquatic > Marine > Hydrothermal vents >...
AAATCTCATCTGTTTTACAGAGTTTAATGTTACATGCACGAATTTAGATGAAAATCTCCTCCTACTTTATTTCAATTCTCTCTATAATTTCTTTATAAATCATTTAATCATAGTTATCTTAGCCGCGTTTCTCGTAGCGTTAATGCATGTGTTAGGCGATCTTTTATAGCGATTTAATATCCGCTATCGTTATAAATTTTAATGTAATTTATACTTAGGAAAACCTAACTCTGATTAGCATGAAAGCGGTATACGAAGAGCTGAAAGAAGAATTCAAAAAAGTCGTCTTAAAGAAAGGCGAACTTTCGAGAAACGATATAATTGAATGGTGTAAAAAACGCGCAGTAGGGATATTGACTCTTACAGCTATAATAGAAGACCTTGAAAAAAATGGAGTAATTAAAGTTGTATACGACGATATGGTACTCATAGACTTGCCTAAATGCGTAAAGGCCTGTATGCAGGAAGTTAAAAAAGATGTTGTAGAAGTACCAGCGCAAAAACATATTAGAAAAACACCTCGTATTTCGAAATCTAGAAAAAAGACTAAAAGAAAAGATAGAGTTTCTTCTCTAATCACACAATTTCTTGAGGAAGAACCAGTTAAAGAAAGTAGTAAAATAGAAGAAGTGGAAATAAAGGAAAAGGTTAATCATGGCATTAGTCGATCCGAGACCGTCATTGAAGAAAACGAAAAATTCTTTAAAGAAATCAAAGATGAAAATTATCGAAAGGCCCTCATGTATTTAGCAAAGTACAGAAGTATTGGAAACATAAGGTTTATAGTTGATCTTCAGAAAAACGGTGTTAAAGACGTACAGAAGATTATCAGGAGAATGATAGAAGAAGGTTACGCTAAGTGGAGTCCTTTAGGCGTAATAAATGCCACCGATAAACTTCCCAGAGTAAAAAGTATTTTCACATTAGCAGATGTCCTTAGCTAGATTGTGCTGGCACGTATATAGGCACTCTTCTATTCTTATCTACGGCTATTATAATGCTTCTTTTTTCAAGTTCTCTCAATACTACTTTTGCTCTGCTAATTTTTAAGCCGAACTTTGATGCAATAACATATGGCGTGATATAAGGCATTTTGCCTACTTCGTTTATTATCTGATCTAACGAAACTTCTGTTAAAAAGCCCTTACTGGTAAGTTTCATTTCATAAGTTTTACGTTCTTTCCCTTTCTTCTTACCTGCTTCTCGCTCTCTTCTCATTCGCTTTTCTAGTTGTGACAAAGTTGGCCGTTTTCTACCTCCCATATTAACCCCCCATGAGTAGAAATATAATCAAATTTAAATTTTGCCGTCGTCATTCTGAACTTTAAGTTATGGTTTAAACATCAAATATACTATAGCTAGTACCTGTATTACTAAAAGTAATATTATGAGGAATGAAGCGAATTTTTTACTCATATTCCCAAACCTCCTCTCTCTTAATCATAATCTCCTCTTCGCCATAATCCTCAATTACCTCTTCTTCCGGAAATGTGGAAATGTAATATTGTGCTACAACCGCAAAAATCAATAATATCAACCCGGCAAGGAGTATCATGTAATCGGGGTTTTGGTTTACAGTTGCTAGAACCCCTGATATCAATAAAACCAACTGTTCTTTAGATGATTCTACTTCTAGATAAGATCCTTCTATTCGATAAGCTATCTTTCCATCAGGTCTAATGATGACTATAGTTGGGAATATCGTGACATTGTATATTTGGTATATTCCAGCATCGTCATGGAGAACAGTCCATGTAATATTATGCTCGCTTACATAAGCATCTACTATGCTAGGAGTATCAGAGGGAGAGATGGTAATAGAGAACAAGACTACGGATTCTCCATATATTTTGTTTATTTTTCTAAGAAACGGTATTACGTACTTACATCCTTCACATTGTGTATAGAAAAAGTCGAGTATTATTATCTTACCTTTGTAGTCTTCTAGATTAACAATGTTTCCTTCATTATCTCTTGCCTTAAAGAATATAGCTTCGTTTTGAGGTTCCGTTATTAAGAATTTATCATTTTCAAAAATGGAAACTAAATCCTTGACATTAATCTGTACCGAAGATTCAAGAGTCCCGTTAACTTCATCTTCTCTTCCTGGAAATTTTACATTTATAGTCGAGTTTTCTCCAGTAAGATATATTCTTTCTATTTTTTCATATTTTCCAGAAGATACGTATATATCGTAGTAGTATCCGACAGGTACATTATTAAAAGTTATACACGACTCCGATATATTTCTCATGTTTTCATAATATCTTCCCTTAATGCTGATAGTAGTATAGTTATTTAGGATGTTATACACGCAAATTGTTAAATTAACGCGTATAAACTTAAGCCTGAATTCTACGATTGTCAATCCTGGTAGTATTATAGTTTTTTCCTCTGGAATAAAATTAGGGGCAGAGGCTATGATGATGTATTTTCCGTCTCTAAGACGTAGCGTAGTTCCCTCTTTAGGTATAGAATAGTTATACAATACTGTTCTATTAGGAAGCAAAACCGCTATAATAGCGTTCTCCAGAGGCTCTCCATACTTATTAAATACTTTGATGGTAATATTGTTCATAGGTTCTTCTCCTATTTTTTCAAGAATAAATTTTAACGTTAAATCTTTATTCAAACTTATAACATGAGTCTGATTGAGATATCCCGGCATGGAAATCGTTAATTCATATGCTCCACTTGGCAATGTAGACATGAAAATGCCTTCTAAATCCGAATATCCTCGGGTTACTTCCCTACCCTCTTTATCGTGAATCGTGACAAAAACTCCGCTCAATTTCCTATTATTAATATCAAAGAATTCTATTTTCAGGTTATACTTTACTATTCGTGGAATAACATATAGAATTTTACGGAAAGCTACATAGACATATTCTTCATTATCGTATATACCAATAAATAAGGGTATAGTCTTCCCTTCCACGCTTAGATTTTTTGACCAGATAACATTCATACTTGGATCATATTTTGTTATTTTCTTTAAGCTCACGCCGAGAACTCCTCCTTCAACTCGCTCTAGCAATTCCTCGGGGTCGCCTTTTATACTTTTTATCTTAGATCCCTTCACGCTATAGATATACCCGATAATGTTGTTATAAGGCTCTGAAAGCCTTATAAAGAACTTGTTTTTATCCAAGAAGAACGCATAGGCAGCGTTGAAATCTAGGGTAAATTCTCTCTCCGATAGTTCACCTTCACCATGTATCTCAATAATGTTTACGACGGTAATATAGCCTTGAGCACGAAGTCGCCTTCTAATAGATAGTATTCTTAAGCTGTCAATAATATCTAGAGAAACCGATAACCCCAGCGTTTTACTGCAAATCTTTCTTAGCGATTTTAAATCATAAATTTCGATTTTTGCTTCTAAAACTTCACATAATTCACAGAATTTATCCAATACTTCGACTATGAGATACCTATCATCATCTGATATTTTCAACTTAAACACTTTCGCCAATCTATCCTTGCTATTCCAGTCTCTATATAGCACCGTTATTCTTCTCTCTAAATCATATACTATTAAGCTTTCAGCGGTAACTCTAACTCCAGATACCGTCATTGGTTTAGTAGCGGTTAAGACAACGTACTTGCCATTATTTGTCACGTCGAGAAGACTTACCGGACCATCGAAAATTTTTATACTATCAACAATTCTATGCGAAAACGGGTCTATGATCAATATATATCCTTTCGTAGTACCAGCTACGACGATATTTTTCTCCTTGATATAATCCATTTTCCATATAACTCCATACTCCTTGGTATTTATCCTAAGACATTCTTCCAATTTATTAATGAATACTAACGATTCATCTTCTAGTGAAACTAATATAGTAGGTGCAGTAGGGACTCCTAAAACTTGAACTATGTCACTCTTATAGGAGAATTTTGCCGTAGGCTCTCCTGCTATTATACCAATGTCTGGCAGGTAAACTACGTTAAATAAAAATATTATGATTGCTATAGCACATACCGTCTTTTTTGACATTCGCTTCACTAAGATTTAAGTTTAAGTATGCTCTCTAAGCAGGACTCTTATAGGTATTCCATTAAGAGTCTCGACTAATATGTCTATACCTTCTAGACCTCCCCTTGGCGTTGAAAGAGATTTAGCTAGAGGCTCTAAAACCTTTTTAGCTTTTCTCATAGCGTTTAAAATATCTTCCGTAGACGTCAGGACTTCTTCTAGCACCTTCATTTCATCTACGGCTCTAGCATCAACCACGACTTTTACTCCCATAAGGTCAATCTCTCTAATAGGAGGGGGACTTTCTCCCACGATTTTGCTTATAGCTTCCTCCAATTGCCTTATTCTCTCAGCTTTATCTTTTAGCCTAGCATAGTAACCGCTTAACCTATTTAATCTATCAGTTAACCTGGCAATTTCTCCATCTAAGTATTTCAATAACTCATCAAAGCTTCTAAATACTTTTAAATCATAAGCCACAGTTATCCCCACTAAAGTTTATTTTTTCTGATTTAAAATAATAGCGCAAAGTAATAAATAACCTAAACTTTTAAATTACTCATCGACCGAATCTCCTATGCCGTTGTTGATATAATCTAATTGCCCGTAAAAGATCTATTTTTCTAAACTCTGGCCAATAGACATCCATAAAGATCAATTCTGAATACGCAGACTGCCATAACAGAAAATTACTAAGTCTTACTTCTCCGCTAGTTCTTATGACAAGGTCTGGTGATTGTTTAGGCAGGTGTGAAGTAAAGAGATAATGTTCAAAAGTTTCTTCATCGATTTCATCAACTTTTACCTTGCCAGTTTTCACATCTTTGGCTATTTTTTTAACTGCTTCGATTATTTCTGAACGTCCTCCATAGGCTATGGCAATATTCAAATAGTGAGAATCATATTTTGAGGTTTTTTCTTCAAGCTCTTCTATAAGTTCTCTTATATTCATAGGAAGCAAGTTCAATTTACCTATGGCTTTTATCCTCACCTCGTAACGATGAATTTTTTCATTATTTAAAGCTTTTCTTAGATACTCTTCTATTATTTCAAATAATTTATTTAACTCCTTTTTATCTCTTTTTAAGTTTTCTGTTGATAAAACATACATTGTAATAATTTTAATTCCCAGTTCTAGACACCAATCCAGAACTTCTTCGGCTTTTTCTGCCCCACGTAAATGTCCATACCAAGGTTCCATACCGTGTTTTTTAGCCCATCTTCTATTACCATCTAGAATTATGGCTACATGGGTTGGTATCTGCGCTTTTTTTATCTCGGCTATTAGCAAGCGTTCATACAGCTCATATATAAGAAAACTTTTTAACAAGTATCTTAAGACTCTGCTTAACATCTAGATACGCCTCCTCTGCGCTAGTTTAACTTTTTGCTCTAGAATACCTAGTAGCTTTTCAACATCTTCATAATAATCCACGGTGATAAATCCTTCGAATCCTCTCCATGCCAGATGATTTATCAGGTCGTAATATTTCAATAAATTCTCTGGTTCTTTCATAAGAGAAGATAATTCTCTTTTATTTATATGAATAATTTTTAATAATCCAAATATAGAATCTACCTTTTCTAATATTTTCTTTTTGCTATTGTTTATGAGAGATTCTAATGAGAAACAGAAAACTCCTCCTGTAAAATCCGTTATTAGGTTTAAGAATTTACCGAGTTCTTGTCTCTCACATCTAATATTAAAACAAAGCTTCAAGTAATAGCTTGAGATTAGTTTGTAAAATTTCTCGAGAAAAGTCTCCTCTTTTAATTTTCTGAGCTGCGTCCATGTTACAGGATAAACTATAAGCTTTGTTGCCAATTCATCAGCTATTATAGCGGTTTTTTCTATTAAGTCGAGTGTAGACTCGTTTAAGCGTCTAATAGCTGGCAGGTATAAAGCATAAACAGCTATTTTTCTATCTATTATAGGGTCTACAATTTCATCTACGCCTATATCCTTTAATAATGAAAACTTGTTAAATCTTATCCCCCAGTAATAGTTGTAAATCTGATTGTAGCTTTGTCTTTCAAGCATTTTTATAATGTCGTAGGAAAAGTCTATTCTTATCCCTAGCCGCATTGTTCTCTCGCTCCTTATCTTGTTGAGTATTATTTAATAGCCTTAAATAAAAGTATACGCTTTGATGAGCAAAAGTATTTAATGGAATCAGCGGATAATTAATTACACATTATTTGATCATAACGCTACCGTGGTAGATATGACAACTCGGAGAAGGCGGAAGCCATCCACGGCAAAGGATGAGGATAACCCTTTAGAATTGATATATGAAATCCTAGGGAATCCGAATAAGCGACGTATTATCGAGTTTATCGGTAATTATGGCCGCGTCAGCTTTACTCAACTACGGCGTTCCCTAAAGATGAGCGTGGGTAACCTCTATTATAACTTAGATCACCTTAAGGGACTTGTTTATCAATGTGAAGATAAGAAATATGCTTTAACAGAAGAAGGAAAGAAGGTATATAAAGTACTCATAGAAGAATCTCGAAGATTAAACTATATTATGAGGGAGAAAAACCCGGTATACTCATTTTATCATAAATACTTAGAACCCATTCTTCTGCCAGAACCCATATTTACCAGTTTCTATAATAACGTATGGTTAGCAGTTTTAGCTTCAATAGTTCCTTTAATACTAATGATTTACTCATCTTTTTTTACAAATCTCTACCTTGATATCCTGGAATATTCTGAATTAACCACAACTTCCGTTAAAATTCTCTCGTTAGAGATTAATTCTACCTTATTTTCCATGCTGAAAAATGTTGGAAGTTGGATTATAATAATCGGATTTATAGAAATAGTCACATATATCATGGGTAGTCGAACCAGTGTTAGGCCCGAGTTCTTCCTCTCATTGCTGATCGCCTTAACTCCTTTACTGACGTACCCGCTGGTTAATTCCATATTAAATGTGATAGCAGAGGAGGGTATTGTTCTAACGCTAATCTCAGCTATTTTATATAGACTTTTTCAGGTTTTTAGTATAGGCTTTTTAACCGCAACTATTGCAATTTATAAAGAAATGAGCAAGGATAGGGCATTCATCGTAGTGTTCTTGCTGTTCTATTTGAGCTATACTTTAAAGTTTATCAGTTAAAATCTAAGATAGAATCTTTCTGATAATTTTAAACGATACAAACGACAAAACTAGAAAAATCGTGAACCATACTATCCTAGCTAAAAAACTAACTAGCTTCTCCGTCTTCACTATCAATCCCCAAATCCCTATAATTAAGAAGAAGACTGGCATTGTGTACACCAATAATTTTAACCAATAAAGGGAATCTCTAACAAGCCTCCTTTCTCTAGTAATTTTTACTTTAATTTCCGGCATAACTCCATATTTTTCTACATGTTCCATTAATGCTTCGCCTTTAGGTGAAAGCGAGTATACAAAAGACCCTTTTAGAATTTCAGTTCTCTCAACTAGACCAGCTTCGACCAGTTTTAAAACATGCCTATTTACCGTCGATCTATGCTTTTTTAAAATTTCCGCCATATCGTTTATAGACGCGGTTTTCCTATCCTTAAGAATCCTTAATATGGCTAAACGCGTTTCATTACTAGCTGTTTTTAGAGTTTCTTCATCAAAATCATAAGGCTCCATATACTAGATAATCAGCGCTTATGTTTTATCCTTTTCCTTTTAATTGCTTGGAGAAGTAGGCGCCGCGCTGTTTCAGGATTCCATTTTATCGATACTCGCTTTTTAAAATATCTGCCATTCCAACCGAGTACAAGAAAAGCTGTAGGCTTTACACTTCTTAGAAAGGCTTCAAATGTCAAATATGAATAAAAAGTAACTTGCAACACTTCGTATCTACCATATTTATCATAGCTTTTAACCTCTATAACTTCTATAGGTAAACAATTACGAAATCTTATGAGATCTGCTACTCCATAAATCCAGTATTCTCCAAGTTTATACGCTAGAGGGAAAGGAGAAAGATACTCCTCTCTTTCAGCTACTGCAAAAGGATCTCCCCAGAAATTATGAACTTTTCTGCCAAATTCAGCTCCGATTCCTCGACTTTTAGCGCTTGATAGGGTTTTAACTAGCTCAGTTATGGTAAACGAATTTTCGCTCTCTTTCGCTTTAAAGAAATTTGAGAAAATAGAGGATATTATATCTCGACAATTCATTTTGTATCCTCTAAGCCTTTCTCAGTTATCTTAAAAGTTGCTGACGATCCTCTCGCTATTTTAGGACTATCTATACATTCTATCACCCATTTATCTTGAGACCGGCGTAGCAGAAAACGGTGAGTTGCTGCATGCGCAATTATGTTCCCGCCAGCTGGAACTTTATAAGCTATTCCCCAAGGAACTGGTTGGCTTAAAACTTGGTTCGTATATACGACCGCCACGTCATATAGGTTAGCGTAACGTTTTAACCAATCAATTAGATAGTTTATTCTTTGCTGACGACGTGCTAACCATTCTCTTCCTTTAAACTCTGCCCTATAAAGCGCTATTATACTATCTATAATTATCAGTTTAACATTCGAAGCTAGAATTGATCGCAATTCCTCAACTACAAGTTCCTCAAGTTCAGCTACATTAATTGGCCTATACACCAATATGTTCTTCAGTGCTTTCTCAGCATTTAATTGGAATCTAGAAGTTATATCACGTATTCTGCTAGGACTAAAAGTTCCTTCGGTATCGATATATACTGCTCTGCTTTCAAGCCCTCCTCTTTCTTCCGGCAGTTGTACTGTTACAGCTAGTTGATGGCAGAGCTGAGTTTTCCCACTTCCATACTCTCCGGCGAATTCGCATATATCCCATACAGTTATACCTCCTTTTACTAGCTTGTCGATGGACTTCACGCCGGTAGTGAAACATTTACGAGTATTCATGACATGCTCGTATTCTAGAGCATTTAAGGCTTTAGCTCTTCTACCAACTATTCGACGGGCTAGTCTAATTATTTGACATGCCTTTTCGATATCTATATTAGCTAGTTCCATTATTTCCTCCGGGTTAAACAATACGAGCTCGTGGACGTATTCGATGCCCAGCTTGGACAATTTATGAAGCGTAACTCTTCCTATCCCAGGATAGTTTAATAATTCTTCGATCTTTACTCTATCGTACGTCATACTTCTCCACTTTTTATAAATTCTATGAGAAAATTATCCATTTTTCTATGTGCCATAACCGCTGCTATATGCGTACATATTTTATATTTTCTGTAGGTTCCTCCATAACGAGAGAAGCAATCACAGATGTATGTTTTTGATTTTCCATCGTATACAACTAGATACCAGGTGTATGCATCTCCCAGTTCTTTGACTCCGGGAACTTTCCATCTATAATTGCCAATTTTAATAATCCCTATCACTACTCTAATAGCAGCTCGCAAGAACCAAGATTCACTTTTATCAGGAAATTTCTGTTTAAGTCTATTGAATGCTCTAATAAAAACCAGCGTATCTCTATAACTTAACGCATATTTCTCCGAAATACGTCTAGCATCTTCTTCAGCTTGTAGATGAGAATAGTTGATAGCTGTCGTTGTTAATTCCCTAGCAATAAGCTTAGCTTTTCTATAGCTAAGACTCGAAGAAATTCTCATAAAACTTCACACCTCTTTCAGTTAAGTACACGTTTGCTTGAGATATTGATATTATTTTAAAACAGGTTAGTAATCGAAAAATTCTTGCTACATTTTTTGAATTTTTAAAATATTCTCTTAGAATACTTAGGAAAACTGAAAGAGACATAGGCATATTATTTAGTAATTCATCTAAAATTTCGTAGATAAGAGAAGCCTCCTCTTTGAAAAGCGTTTTTAAATAGTTTATTTTACGCGGAATTCTAGGTATGCATCCTCCCTTAAAGTTTACGAAATCATAAATCTTGCCTGTAGGTATCCATAATCCATTAATTTTACTTAGTTCGATAAGTTTACCGTTTGCTTTATCAATATGATTTTTTAAAGGAACATTCAACTGGATATCATTTATACTCTCTATATCTATTATCAA
>Ga0190363_1002699_pt1 | contig 10008 bp, 14 predicted proteins | sample 48721867_MG_FD_161272 | JGI IMG/M metagenome (GOLD analysis project Ga0190363, IMG submission 161272) | Hydrothermal vent microbial mat bacterial communities from Southern Trench, Guaymas Basin, Mexico - 4872-18-6-7_MG | ecosystem: Environmental > Aquatic > Marine > Hydrothermal vents >...
ACCAAACAATCCAGCCACCCCTCCAAACCCGATAATCGCTGACGTTGAGATGAAGGCGGCGCCATATGATAAGGCCATTATGGCCGGATTCACCTTTCTGCCTGCAACTAAATAGTCCTCACTATTTCTCGTCGATCTGAATCCGAAATATCCCAGATAAATTGTAACAACCATGTAGATAGCTACCACGGAAACCATCAATAGCACATCCATCATATCACCTCAATGGCTTTAAGGATTCCATAAAGCACACATCCCACTACTGAAGCCAAAGTTAACAGAAATCCCAGTTCCGTCCAAACGTCTGCAAACCCCAGCATCTTTCTCACCTTGTCATTGTGTAACACTGTAGCATAGTGAATTGTTTAAAAATCTTTCGTTTTGATAAATTTGGGAATATGGATTATGACGTTCAATCATTACAATTAGCAGTAAAAATTTTTAAGGAAATGCAACAGGGAGAATTTGATGAAATCCAAATCAGAAAAATCGAAAAGCAAAAAGAAAGGCAGAAACAAAACCAAAAAAATCTTGGAGAGAGAAGCTGGAAGACAGCAAGGATCTGCCAAAGGTTGTTGAGATCTCCGAAAAAATGAGAAAAAAGTGGGGAGAAGGCACAGTAGTCATTCCCGCTCCGAAAGAAGTTGATGAGATTATGAAGAAAGTTCCGGAGGGAAAGCTGATCACGATCAACCAGATCAGAGAAAAACTCGCAAAGAAGCATAATGCCACCATCGGATGTCCCATTACAACGGGAATCTTCGCCTGGATAGCAGCCCATGCGGCGGAAGAAGAGGCGAAAGAAGGAAAAAAAGACATAACACCCTACTGGAGAACTTTAAAAGCCGGAGGAGTCATAAATGAGAAGTATCCTGGTGGGATAGAAGCTCAGATAAAATTGCTGGAAAAAGAGGGACATGAAATCGTTAAAAAAGGGAAGAAGTATGTTGTGAAGGATTTTGAAAAATTTTTGATTGAAGTTTGAGGTTTGGTCAATCGAAGGGAGAAAAATGTTGGTACAGTACTTTTAAATACTTTTAGATATTTAAATTTATTTAATTAAGGCTAAAAATTTTAGTAAACCTCCAATCAAAATTTAAATAAATTTGGAGGCTTTTAGTGAATTCGGCTGGTAATATGGTTAACTTTTGGCATTTCCTATTTTAGATTACTTTGGTTATCCAAAGGGAAAGTAAATTCGGAAAAGGAATAGATGTAAACAAAAAATTGAAAAATTCTCAGGAGCGGAAGGATTATATCCACTGCATCCAATAATCGTCCATGGATGTTATTCAGATTTCAAAAAAAGAGCTCGAGGACATCATCGAAAGAAAGGTTAAAGAGGCTTTGATAAAAGCACTCATGGAGCTTACACCATACGTTTCCGAAGAGGAGCAGAAGGAAATCGATAAGATTGCTGGCCAGCCTGAAGATTACAGAAATGAATTTGAAACATGGAATGGACAATAAAATACCACAAAAATGCCCGTAAATTTTTGGAGAGACTTGATGAGAGTAAAAGAGGGGCTATTTTTAGAAAATTAAATGAATTAGGCTGCTGGGCCCCGAGACATGCTAAACACAAAGGACAAGAAATTCCAATTTCTATGCAGGTCGTTGAAACATGGACAAAAGGCAACTTGCACGAACAAAAGTGAGAATAATGTCGGATTTGATTCTATAGCATCTTTCCCTGTTCTCAGACTGATACACCCTGTCAAATCTAATGTTTTGCAAACCCAAATTCTTGTTAGGAATCTCATGAATTTTTTACGAACTCAAAAGCCTCGAATGAAAAAATTATATATTATTTCAGCTTATCAAAAAATGGTGATGAAAAATGGATACAAGAGAGCTGGGCCTTTCGGCCTTGATGGTTTTCTCAGCGGTCATGCTATCATATAAATGGCTCTCACTTTACAACAAAGCGGATCCAGGAGTTATTTTCTTTGCCTTTCTGCTGACTCTCGCTTTGGGCGGGCTTTTCATAAGCATAGAGATGCGGATGAGGAGAGTTATGGAGGAGTTTGAGAATACAAAGAGGGCCATAGCCGTTAATGCTGACGATCTTGAAGTGAGATTCGAAGGCATTTTGCAGGCAAATCTCAGGCAAATCGATGAAAGGCTAGAGAATGTTGAAAGGAGACTCTATCGTTGAATTGCTGAAACTAAGGTAAAAAATTTAACCAGTTTAGCCAACTCTTTTTATGGGTTCGGACGTAGGAGACCTCTTCGAGAGGGAAAGTGTAAATCTGAACTTCTTCTCAGGAGCGAAAATCTCCGTCGATGCGTTTAATACGATCTATCAGTTTCTATCGATCATTAGACAGCCTGATGGGAGTCCCTTAAAGGATTCTGAGGGCAGAATAACCTCCCATCTTTCAGGACTGCTTTACCGTATATCGAATATGGTTGAGGTTGGAATAAAGCCAGTCTTTGTTTTTGATGGAGAACCCCCAGAGTTCAAGAAAAAGGAGATTGAAGAGAGGATAGATAGGAAGTTAGAGATGGAAGAAAAACTTCTTGCTGCAAAGGAGCGGGGAGAAAAAGATCTGAAGAAGTACGCTCAAGCAACAGCAAGAATGGATGAATATATCGTGGAATCATCCAAGAAACTGCTCGAGCTGATGGGCATACCCGTCGTTCAAGCTCCGTCGGAGGGGGAAGCTCAGGCAGCCTACATGACTTTGAAAGGCGACACCGAATACACCTGCAGCCAAGACTATGACTCTCTACTCTTCGGGAGCCCAAAACTCGGAAGAAACCTTGCTATAACGGGAAAAAGAAAGCTTCCGGGTAGAAATGTTTACATTGATGTGAAGCCTGAGGTAATCGATCTCAACAAAAATCTCAAGAGGATTGAAATTACGAGGGAGCAGCTCGTCGACATAGCGATTCTTGTTGGAACAGACTATAATGAGGGGATAAAGGGAATTGGAGCCAAAAAAGCGTACAACCTCATAAAAAAGCATGGGAGCATAGATGAAGTCCTCAAAAATCTGAGTGTGGAAATCGAAAACCTGAATGAGATTCGTGAATTCTTCTTGCATCCTCCCGTGACGGATGAATACGATCTTAAGTTCTCAAAACCGGATTCAGCTGGAATTATTGAGTTTCTCTGTGAAAGCCACGATTTCAGTAGAGAAAGGGTTGAGAAGGCGGTTGAGAAGTTACAGAAGGGGCTGGAGGCAAGTCAGGCAACTCTGGAGAGGTGGTTTTAGTGGAAAAGTTGGTGAAAAAGCATGAACATGAGAGAAAACATGAACATGAAGCGGACATTGATGTGAAGGCTGGAATAATAACTGTTTCAACCTCCAGATACGAAAGGTATGGGAGAGTGAGGGGGGTTGAAAGCCTCGCTAAAATCGACGATCCTTCGGGCAATGAAATTCTTAACGGCTTAAAATTTGATGTGGTGGAGTATGCTTTGATACCCGATAGAGGAAGGAAGGTAGTTAAAACCCTCCTTGAAATAGTTGAGAAGGTTGATGCGGTGGTAATCACCGGTGGAACGGGTTTAAGTCCATCGGATGTGACGATTGAGGCTGTAGAACCACTTTTTGAGAAAAAAATCGATGGTTTTGGAGAAATCTTTAGGTATCTTAGCTTTAAAGAAGTTGGAACTGCTGCAATCCTTTCAAGAGCGATAGCCGGAGTTATGGATGGAAAAGTTGTATTTTGCCTTCCTGGATCGAAGAATGCTGTAAAACTCGCTGTAAGCTTGATCAATGACTCGCTTAAGCATATAATTTCCCATGCCAGAGGTCTCAGATGATTGCCAAGGTGGGAAGATGAAGTATCTCTCCTGGGATGAAACTTTATTTCGCAATCCAGAGGTATTTGATCCAGAATATCTTCCTGAGGAGCTGGTTTTCAGAGAACAGCAGCTCAACAGAATTTCCTCCAATATCAAGCCAGCGCTAAACAGATCCCGCCCAGTAAATATGCTCTGTCTCGGCCCTCCGGGCACGGGAAAGACATCCTCCATAAAGCTCATTTTCAAAGAAATTGTCGAGAGTGAAATTCAGAATTTAGTTCCAGTTTACGTTAACTGTCAGCTCGTAAATTCAAATCAGGGCATCTTTGCCAAAATCTTCGAGAAGGTTTACGGCTATCCCCTCCCATCTTATGGTGTTCCGTTTCCAAAGCTCTATGCATCTATCCTGAAAAAGCTTGCAGAAAGCGAAAAGGTTTTAATCGTGGCGTTAGATGATGTAAATCTCCTTCTCGACGACAAGATCATGAACGAGGCGGTATATGCAATCCTCAAGGCCCACGAAGAGGTTGAGGGTGTGAAAACTGGAGTCATCGCGATAGGAACCGATTTGAAGCTGGCGGCAAGACTTGACAGCAGAGTTGGATCGATTTTTCATCCCGATGAGATCTACTTCCCACCTTATGGCGAGATTGAGATTTTTGAAATCCTAAAAAAGAGATGCGAGCTTGGTTTCTACCAAGGGGCAATTGAGGATGAGGTAATCGAGAAGGTTGCTGAGCTCACCTTCGAGGCTGGAGACCTGAGAGTTGGTCTGTATACTCTCAAAATGGCTGGAATAGAGGCTGAAAGGAGAGGTTCAAGAAAAATCGAACTTGACGACGTTCTAAAATCTTTTGAAGGTAGCAGGAAAGTTTTTTTGAGGAAGTGTATGTCGATGCTTGATGATTTGGAAAGAGAGCTTTTGAAAGAGATTTATTCAACTGATGAAGATCTTACCACGGGTGAGCTCTTTGAAAGGTTTTTAGAGAAGAAAAAATTGAGCTATACGAAGTTCTACAATCTACTTTCAAAGCTTGAAAATCTAAGGGTTATAGATCTGGTCTTTAAGAGTTTGAAGAAGGGTAGAACAAGGGTTGTTATGAGAAGGTTCGATTCTGAGGTGATAATGGGAGCATTGAGAGAATTCAAATGATTTTGATAGAATTTAAATTTAATGGTTTAAGTCAACAAAATGGGTGAGTTTATGACCGAAATTACTCGAAGTCTAATTTTTGGAAGGTTTCAGCCCTTTCATATGGGTCATTTGAAAGTTGTGGAGTGGGCTCTAGACGATTTTGAAGAATTGGTGATACTCATCGGCATGGCCGATGAAAGCCATACCCTCAGAAATCCTTTCACAGCTGGTGAAAGAATATGGATGATCCGTGAAGCCCTTAAAAGTGAGGGAGTAGACCTCTCGCGGATAATAACTGCCACAGTCCCAACGATGAGCATCTACGTTGGAAACGCGTACTACATAATCAAGCTTGTGCCAGAAATAAAAACGTTGATAACGAGGAATCCGGTAATAGGGCAAGTGTTCAGAGGAGCCGGAGTAGAGGTTATTGAACCTCCAACTTTTAGTAGGGAGGTTTACAGGGGAAAGGTAATCCGGGAGAAGATTTTAAGGGAAGAGAGATGGGAAGATCTAGTGCCTAAGAAGGTTGCAGAAATAATAAAGAAAATAGACGGAGTGGAGAGAATAAGGGTTGCGGGTTACAGGGATTAAGGGGTTGCGGGTTACAGGGATTAAGGAAGAGACTAAGGATCGGGAATCGTAGATTTGCAAATCAAAAATTCAACCCTCGGGCAGAATCTCTAAATCATCCTTGCTGGGATAATTGTACTTCTCCCAGAACCCGAATTGAGGAACGAGTTTAAGGCATTTTAAAATTGGGTTCCTTATCCCTTTCTGCTGGATTAGTATTTTAACCGTACCGAGCTTGGAGTCTCGGTATTTTGAGCCTGAAATTTTTTCAAGTTCAACGGAGAACTCATCCACGAGCCCGATAGTACTTTTCATCAGGTGAAGGTGGTTCGTTAAGCCAGCAACTCTTAATCCAACATCCTCTCCGTACTCTACCAGTCCAGAGATGTTAACGCTAGCTCTTATAATCAGCTTTCCGGGCATTAGGAAGGGATTATGGGTGTGGGTGGTGTTGTCGTAGCACGTGATCGTTCCGGAAGCCCTCTCCGCATCATCCATCTCCATCGGATCGGAGAGATAGTCGGAGATTACAACAAAACCTTTTGAAAGCCTTTCGCCCAACGATTTAACAAACTTCATTGCCTCTAGACAGATCTCGACTCTAGATCTTGGATCCTCTACCCTTTCAAGATATACTCTCAACCCCTCGTTCTGCAGCTCCACGGGCACTTCCGTGAATTCCCCGTTCTTGTATGCTACATAGATCTCTTTTGGCTCCCCCTCATCCCTTAAGACTATGTGAAAGGGGAGCATGCTTACGAGTTTATTTGAAATCATTATACCCCTAACGTCTGAAATCTCAGCCTCATCGATGATGTGAACGTTTTCAGGCAAATCTCTCCAGTTAAATGCTAAATACCTGTGGTTAACGAGGTAATAATCAACGTCTGACATCAGTTTAGCTACCCTTTTAACGAACCCGTAATTCGTAATCCCGAAATCGTAGATGGAATTGCCCTCACAAAGTCCAAGCATCTCTTCAGCTGCGATAGCAAAAGATTTGGCAAATGAATCGAGAAATCGGGTTGAGTAGCTAACCTCTGGAAGAAAAGAGATCTCCCTTGCGGTTAAACAGATTTCCATAAACCTACTGAATGGGATCGCCCATTCTTCCTCTATAATTTGAATTATCTTTTCCCCGACATCTTCACTCTTTGTCTTCGCTTTTTCCGCATCCATCTCTTTCACCTTTTATTTCCACTCTTTAGCCCTCTAATCCTTAAAGAAGAGACCCTGCTTCTTCGTGAGCCTTCTACCCCCGCAAAATGGACAGAAAAGGTTTGGGATGTGGAGGGTTCCTGAGTAGCTTGTGGTTCTTTTAACGATTAGATCGAACTCTGAACCGCATCTTGCGCAATACAAATTGTCCAGTTTTTGACCCATAGTAAATCTACGTGCCGAAAATATTAAAGTTTTTTTAAAGAAGAATTTAAAATAAGAAAGTCCTTGGTTTGACGCATCTAATACTTCCAGACTGGCTCTCTCTTCTCAAGAAAAGCAGTCATACCCTCTTTTGCATCCTCAGAAGCGCTGTGAAGGGAGATTACCTCGGTTGCATAGTCAAGTGCGGCAAAATCATGCATGTTGATCTGTCTGTAGAACATTCTTTTTCCAGATTCGAGGGTTTCGAGACTGTAGCTTGCTATTTTTTCGGCAAACTCTGTTGTTTCCTGTTCGAGATCATCAAAAGGTACAACTCTATTCACGAGTCCCCACTCGTAAGCTTGCTTTGCCGTTATGAACTCTCCGGTTATTGCCATTTCGTATGCTCTCTTCCTCCCAACAGCTCTGCTTACGAAGACAACCGGTGTGCTACAGAAAAGTCCTATTTTCACTCCAGGTATTGCGAACAAAGCCCCCTCTTCTGCCACCGCCAAGTCGCACGCGGCAACGAGCTGACATCCAGCAGCGGTAGCAACCCCATGGACCTGAGCTATCACTGTTTGGGGGAGATCTCTTATACCGTGCATAACCTCATAACACCTCTTGAAAAGTCTCTCGACATCAATAGGATCTCCAAGAACTTCTTTGAGATCGTGGCCAGATGAAAAGACCTTACCAGCACCTTTTATTATAACAACCTTTACCTCTCTCTCCTCTTTTATCCTGCTTAGCAAGTCCTTGAGCTCAGTTAGGAGAGCGTACGATAGCGCATTTCTCTTCTCAGGTCTGTTTAGTGTAATTCTACCGATTTTCCCTTCTTCTTCGTAGATTATGTTTTCATAGCTTAAATCCTTCATAGAATCTTTCATGACCTCATAATAAAGTGGAAATCTTAAAAACTTAATGGTAAATTGCGGAAAATTAAATATCTTTTATATTTTTTAATCTGATTATTTCATGATTGTTATTTAAAACTCACCTTAAAAATAACCTGCGAAGCTGTTCTTAGCTTTTTTCTCACCTTTTGCATCTCGTAGGGGTAGATCATCATCGCATCTTTCACAAACCTATCGAAGCCGAAAGCCTTTTTAAGAAACTCTTGATGAAATCTATCCCTTATAAAAATAACAGTTTCCCCGCTGAGGTAATTCATCTCGAGCAAAATCGGCACGGTAAATCTGCTCCAATCCATCTCATCGATATATTCAGTTATGAATTCTAACTCTTTTTTCTCAATTATGTACTCGTTCCCATCCTTTGCCTTAATAGACGGATCATCATCCTCCAGCATGTCTTTTAGAGTTCTTTTCTTGGCAGGCATATGCTTGTTCATCGCCTCGATCATCTTTGCAAGCGCCCTTGTTGACATCATAAAGCATCACTCAAATTCATTTTTACCCCCTATTTTACCCTTTCCTTTTTAGTTTTTGCAACCCTTTACCACTTTTCGAGGTGGATTAGCTCCTCGATTGGATATCTTCGCCTCCTTTCTGGAGATTCTGCTGGATAGCCGATAGGTATGATTGCCATCGGACGGGCATACTCAGGGATTTTGAGAAGCCTTGAAACCTCCCCCTCGTGGAAGGCTCCTACCCAAACACATCCGAGGCCAAGGGTACATGCAGCCAGAAGGATGTTCTCAATCGCCGCCGTAGCATCTTGTTCTGCATAAAGCCTCCCTCTCTCTCCATACACCCTCATGCTCCTCGGATAGTTTGCGCATACAACCACAACAACAGGAGCTTCAGCTATGAACATCTGGTTGAGCGCTGCTTTAGCGATTCTCTCTCTCATTTTTTTATCTTTTACGATGATGAAATCCCTTGCCTGTAAATTTCCGGCTGACGGAGCGGCGTTTCCAGCTCTTAGAATCTCCATGAGATCATCCTCAGGTATATCTTTATCTTGGAATTTCCTTATTGAGACCCTGTTAAAAATTACATCAAGGCATTTTCGAAAATCTGAATCCTTTTCGGCTGAATTCATGAATACAATTCAGAACCTGAAAATAAAAAATTAGTGATGGTGGAATAGGAGTGTGGATAAGAATTTGGAATTGGCGATTGTGGTAACTAGCTACGCTCACGCAATGTCTCTGGATGTATCCAGATGTACTCCTTCTCCAATCTCAAATTTGAATAGATCGTTCAGGGGAGTTCTCCCCCTTATCTTTGGGATTCCGAATCTCTTGACATATCGTGAGCCAGAAATCTCAATGAATATGTCCATAATCACATCGGAGACATCAAAAATCTTGTTCAATGTTTTTTCATCGAGTGAATCTCTAATTACATACATAAAGATCAAACCAGATGTCTCTTTTGCTGTAGAGTAGAGGGTATTAATGAAGATCTCCTTCAAGCTATTATTCACTTTTAAATCCATGAAGAAATTTAGATTATCAATTATGATGTTTATTTCTTCCTCCCCTTGAAGAGACCTTATTTCATTTATTGCAAACCCCATTATCTCGTAGTCTAACTCTGAATCTTTAGATCTCTTTTGATCTTTCTGGATTTCAGCGTAGTAGGCTGAATAAACATCAATAAACTCTACAAAGCCATCATCAAGGTTGAGGCTGGAGAAGTCTCTTCTTATCGCGGAAACTGGTCTAGAAGTGTTAATGTAATACGTCCTTCTCTCGGTAGAGAACTGGTAAAGAAAACTTTCAGGACTTGAGGCGGGATCAGCATGAACACAAACGAGAGAACCTTTGGGGAAACCACCATCAAGATTTTTGTCGAGGAGGTCTATTCCCGTTGGGAGATTTTCATCTTTAAAAAGACGAGTTACTGGAATCTTTTCTTTTTTATCTATTTTAGCTTTGCTGGTGAATGAACTCATAGGGGGTTTTTTGACCTCCCTCTTCCTGCTTTCCTCACCTAAAACGTCTTTGATAGTCCAGCCCACAAGTCAACTTTAATTGGTTTGTAGATAAAATTTTCGTAACATCAATTATTATGAATTCTCTCTAATTTTTTGGTCTTATTTCCCCGATTAAGTCTCAAAACTCAAAACTTCACTTAATCCTTAGATCTTTAGGATCTCAAATATGGTGGTTCCTCCTGAAGCTGTTACAGTTCTTAATCTAGTTACCTCATTATAATTATGTAATTCAGAAAAGATTAACTTGTGATGGGAACAATTGAAGCCATGCGAA
>Ga0190363_1002700_pt1 | contig 10007 bp, 14 predicted proteins | sample 48721867_MG_FD_161272 | JGI IMG/M metagenome (GOLD analysis project Ga0190363, IMG submission 161272) | Hydrothermal vent microbial mat bacterial communities from Southern Trench, Guaymas Basin, Mexico - 4872-18-6-7_MG | ecosystem: Environmental > Aquatic > Marine > Hydrothermal vents >...
AAATTCCACTTCATCCCTGACTATTACTTTTTTTTTACTTTGTAAGGAAGCTTGCTTACAATACTCATGATATCGTTTCTGCTTACAAAAAATTCCAGAGTGAGCTCGACCAGTTTCATATTCTTATTCCCGCAACATATGCTGTTGAAGCCCTTAGGTCAATAGTTTTGACTTCCTCCTCGACCTGAAGTGCGAGACTTTCTTAGCGACATTTTGTAAGAGGTGGTGTTTATCGATGATAGCACATGATGTCCTAGCCTTCTAGCATTTGTTTTAGTATCCCTCTAAGTATTCGATAAGCGCGGTAGTGTGGAGATTTGCAGATTTCTTATTATTAGTATTGTATAAATCTTTGAAAAATCGATAATATTATTAGTTCTGATGTTCTTTTGCTAGGAAAGATCTTACAGGGAGCTAAAATAGGGCAACATCTCAGCGTGATTAGTGAGAGGTGTTCAGAGTTGAACGCTATTATCGTGGTACTCATAGCAGTATCTGCGCTTATTGTGATGCTTATCATGAGGCTTCCACTTTATATAATACTAGGAGTAGTACCTATAATGTCTGCGCTCATGTATGGGGGAGGATCCTTCTTAAAGGATGTTATTAATGTCTCTATAACCAGTAGAACAACGTGGGGACTTGTCCTTAATGTCTTTGTTATCTCGTGGCTAGTCTCTTTGTACAGATCCCTCCATGTAATAGATAGGCTCGGTAAAGAGCTTTCAAAGGCATTTAGGAGTGATATCCTTGCGCTAACGATAGTGCCAGGCGCTATAGGACTTCTACCAGTAGCTGGCGGCGCCCTAATGTCAGCGCCTATAGTGAACTCAATAGGAGAGACTTCAGGAATCTCTAGAATTAGAAGGAACTTCGCAAACGTCTGGTACAGGCACGTCCTTATTTACGTATATCCACTAAACTCGACCCTCATAATAACATCCTCTGTCTTTAGCATTAATCTTGTGAGCTTAGTTAAGGATCAGATTCCCATAGCAGTGTTCATGTTCCTTATAGGGCTTCCAGTGATAGGGTTTAGAGTCTCCAAAAAGGAAGGAAAAGTGAGTGCTAAAAACCTATTACGAGACTTCTCCCCTATAATAGTGTCCGCTTTTTTGGCGTTTATCCTGTTTCCCATAGACAGGTATTTTCCAATAGAAAGAGTTTCAGTTACTATTGCAGCATTAGTAGGGATAGCTGTGTTCCTTGTGCTTGAAAATGCAAGGTTTGATGCCATCAAGAGCTCATTTAAGGATAGAAAAATCTGGGAGCTTACCCTTATCTCGTTTGAGATAATGGTCTTCAGAGCGCTCTTCAGTGAAATGGATCTAAGTCCCTTAGTGACTGCGATCTCTAAAAGTGGTCTTAGTGAAAGCCTACTTATCATGACCCTACCAGTCTTCTTCTCCTTCATAAGTGGAAGCCCCTCTGCTGGCATAGCAATATCAGCGCCAATCCTTCAGTCCATAGTTGGCACGTCAAGGGGAATTGCCGACTTAGTATACGCTGCTGCTTTTATGGGGTATTTGGGATCACCTCTTCATTTGTGCTATGTGTACTCTTCAGAATATTTTGGGGTGAGTATGGTGAAAAGTTATAAGTACATGCTTCCAATGTCAATGACGTCCCTGTTGTTTGCATGGATTCTTTACATTCTTTTCTGGCTCTAACGAGTTTGTGCTATTAGTCTTGTGTAGCATCAAGTATAATAACGAAATGTAAGTTCAATTGTGTTGTTCTGTGTCCTTTCAATGAACACAACAAGGATAATTAAAGTATTCATTAAAATTAATAGTCTCAAAGGTGAGGATCATGAAAATACAGTTCGTTGAAGCATATAAGGAATTTGGAGGTCTTATTAGAGGTTTTGTTAAGAAGATCACGAGTAACCTTAGTGAGATTTCTGAAATAAAGGAAGAAGAGGGAGTCATTAAAAGAATACGTTCTAAATCTCTTGAGTTTTTAAGCTATCATAACAGTCTTGGATCATGCTTGGTAGTATACGATCAGAATCTTGCAAAGTTACTTGAAAGGGAAAGATACATAGTGCTCTCGGATGGAAGTCTAGTGAACGTAGAGCTCTGGGATTACTTAATATATGAGGTAGAAATGTCATTCATGAGTTTAGATTCTGAGGTCATTGAAAAAGTACTTGATAGAGAACTACTCCTCGAGGAGGAGTTTGATAGCTATCTTGAGTTATCGTTTGATGGTCTGAACTTGAGGTTATACAAGAATAGGACTCACATAATACTTCCAAGCTTAAGGGTGGATGAGGCAAACTCACTAGCTACGCATGTAGTGTCAAGGTTGAGGGAAGCTTATGAGTTATAAGGTATTCGACAAATACTTTGAAAGGTACGAGACATGGTATAGGAAAAATAGAACTATTGTCGAAAATGAACTTAAAGCCTTGAAACTCTTAAAGCCAGATGGTTTGGGACTTGAGATTGGCGTAGGAACAGGATATTTTGCTGAAAAACTTGGCATTCAGGTAGGGATAGATCCCTCAAGAAACATGCTTAAGATAGCTAGGAACAGAAGTATAGAGGTTATCCAGGCATTTGGAGAGCGTCTTCCGTTTAAAGATTGCGTGTTTGACTATGTATATATAATAGTGACGCTCTGCTTTGTGAAGAACCCAATAAAAGTTCTAAAAGAGGCAAATAGGGTTCTAAAAAATAAAGGGAAGCTCATAATTGCATTTATCCCTAGGGACTCATCTTGGGGGAAGTACTATTTAGAAAGGAAGCACAAGAGCGTCTTTTATAAGTACGCTAGATTCTACACAGTTGAAGAGGTCTTCGACCTTGTTGAGTCTGCTGGCTTTGTAGTGGCTAAGGTTGTATCAACTCTTCATTTTCCACCGTGGGCTCCTCCAAGAGCTGAAGATCCTAAAGAGGACTTTGAGGGCGGCTTTGTTTGTGTACTCTCTGTTAAGGTTTAGAGACTGCTGGAGCATAACGCTCTTTTACAAAGAGCTTCTAATGTACTTCTTTCTTTAAAATAAAGGCCTTCAGCTCGCAGATGAGACGGCGAGTTAAAAATTCTCAGCTGAATGAATAAAAGTTTATTTAGGAATACTGTCATTTATTTATAAGCTCGATCTCCTCATTTGAGCATATCGGGGTGTGTCAGTTGGTACTTAAAGATAATTACGGTAGACCTCTCGTAGAGCTCAGGGTGTCTGTAACACAAATGTGCAATTACTCGTGTATTTTTTGCCACAGGGAAGGAATAAGTGGCAACCACGTTGAAATAAGTTTAGACAAATGGGAAAAAATCTTCAAGGCTGCTAAAAACCTTGGAATAAGGAAGATGAAAATTACTGGAGGAGAACCACTTTTGTATCACCAAATTGTGGAGTTTGTGAGAACTGCAAAGAAATATTTTGATGAGGTGTCCCTTACAACAAATGGATATCTTCTTGAGGAATTCTCACAGAAGCTAAAAAGCGCTGGAATTGACAGGATAAACGTAAGCCTACACTCATTAGATAGGAAGACTTATAAGAAAATTACAGGAGTTGATGGCCTCAAGAAGGTATTAAGAGGAATAAAAGCAGCCAGAGACCTTGGCATAAAGGTGAAAGTTAACGTTCTGGTTCTCAGAGGAATAAACGACAGAGAAGTAGAGAGATTTATAGAGTTCGCTCGTGTAAATATGATAGATCTTCAGTTTATTGAGTACGAACCCCTTCTTGGCCTTAGTAGTGAGTATCATATATCTCTTGACTTTATAGATAGGATTCTCGAAAAGAGGGCTATTGTGATTAAAATAAAGAGAAGACACTACAAGAGGTCGTACTTAATACCTCCATGGATAGATGTTCTTCACACATGGCATAGCAGGGAAACGTGCATGGGGTGCACGAGGCTTAGAATTACGCCAGATGGAAAGGCATATCCGTGTATATTTAGAGGGAATGAAACTGTCGATTTACTTCCTGACCCGGTTAATGGAATTATAAAAGCTAATAATTTGAGAAGACCATTTTGGAGGTAATGTATTATGCCTGTTGTAGACATATCCAAGAAGCCAACAGTTAGAAGAGAAGCTATTGCCGAGGGATATATAAAGTTGAGAAGAGAGACTGTAGATACAATAAGACGAGGAGGCGTTAAAAAGGGAGATCCACTTGAAACTGCGAAAGTTGCTGCTTCGCTTGCTGTTAAGAACACCCCTAGCATAATTCCGTACTGTCACCCAATACCGATTGAGAATGTGAAACTTGAGTTCAAGATCATGGATGATGGCGTGCTTGTAAGGTGCCATGTAAAAGCAACTGCTAAGACAGGTGTAGAGATGGAAGCCCTTACTGGGGTCTCCGTAGCTCTTCTTACTATATGGGACATGGTAAAATATCTCGAGAAAGATGAAACTGGACAGTACCCATTTACAGAGATCAAGAGTATTAAGGTTATAAGTAAGGTGAAGGGGGATGGGACACAGAGAACATGAGGAGATCGCTAAGGAGAAATTTAGAAGCGTTAAAGTCTCTGTAATAACGATTTCAGATACTAGAACTGAGTCAGAGGATGTGAGTGGAAGAATAATAATAGAAATGCTTCAAAGGAGTGGCCACAGAATATTTAGGTACATTATATGTAAGGACGAAGTTCATGAAATTCGAAGAGCTGTACTGGAAGTTCTTAGGGGATCTGACGTCATAATTACAAATGGAGGTACGGGAATATCAAGCAGAGATGTCACTTTAGAGGCTATAAAACCGCTTTTTGACAAGGAGATAGAGGGATTTGGAGAGCTATTCCGGGCCTTGAGTTATGAGGAAATAGGGCCTAGTGCTATGCTCTCTCGAGCAATAGCAGGTGTTATAGACAGTAAGCTAGTATTTTGTCTCCCAGGATCCCAAAACGCTGTAAGACTGGCAATGGAAAAGCTCGTGCTGCCTATAATACCACACGCACTTTATGAGGTGAGGAAGCATGAGACCATTTAAGAGGCTAATTAGCCCTGATGAGGCTCTAAAGCTCATCATGAGTTATGCCAAGCCAATTGAGGACAAGGAAGAGATAGAAGTGCTTGCGGCACTTAATAGGGTGCTTGCAGAGGATGTAAATGCGTCAATTGACGTGCCTCCATTTGACAGGGCTGCAGAGGACGGATATGCTGTTAGAGCTGAGGACACGTTTGGGGTCTCAAGAACAAATCCAAAGAGGTTAAGGATTGTTGGAAAAGTGCTTGCTGGGGAGGATCCTAAGATAAAAGTTACTGAGGGAACGGCCGTTGAGATCGCCACAGGTGCCGTGATTCCAGAGGGGGCCAATGCCGTGGTTCCTGTAGAGGAAACAGAGTTAGATGATGATGGAAAACACGTTATAATATATAAAGCGGTGCATCCAGGCTTTGACGTCTCTAAAAAAGGAGAAGACATAAGCAAGGGAGACATTGTTCTTAGAAGAGGAACCGTCCTAGGACCTCCTCAGATAGGAGTCCTTGCCGCTCTTGGAATTACAAGAGTGATGGTATATCGAAAGCCAAAGGTTGCTGTAATACCAACAGGAGATGAGCTCGTAAATCCTGGGGAGCCATTGCCTAGAGGAAAGATATACGACGTGAATACGTATACGCTGTCCTCAGTAATACTAGAAAATGGAGGTATACCGGTAATAGTCGAAAGAGTGCCAGATGACCTCAGTGACTTAAGAAATGCTTTAGAGAGAAGTCTAAAGGAAGCAGATGTAGTCATATTCTCTGGAGGATCGTCTGTTGGTGTCAGGGACTTCCTGCTGGATATATTCTCAGAAAGAGGTGAGGTGCTATTTCATGGCGTCAAACTAAAGCCTGGAAAGCCTACCTTAGCTGCCATAATAGACGGAAAGCTTGTAATGGGCTTTCCAGGATATCCAACGTCATGCCTAAGCAACGCGTATTATTTTCTTGTGCCAGTCCTTAGGAAAATTGCTAGGCTTCCAGAGAGAAAATGGAGAACCCTGAGGTGTAAGATGGGTCATAGGATAACATCTACTCTAGGGAGGATGCAAATACTTCCTGTAAAAATTGAAAATAGCCTTGCATTTTCTGTTTTTAAGGAGTCTGGTGCTATTACAAGTCTATCAAATGCTGAGGGATTCGTGTTCATCCCTGAGGATGTGGATCTAATAGACAAGGGAGATGACGTTGAGGTTTATATGATTAGGGACTAGGTGAGGATCTTGCCCCTGCCTATTCTGTACATAAGGGGCCCGTCTGGGAAAGGTAAGACTGCCTTGATAGAAAAGCTGATCTCAGAGCTCTCCAGAGAGCACAAGTTAGTCGTGATAAAGAGCAGCAGAGGGGGTTTTGATGTGTCTGGGAAGGATACTGATAGGCTGTTCAAGGCAGGACCCTATATGGTAATTGGAATATCACGTGAGCAGATGCTCTTGAGGTTCAAGGAAGAGCCTGAGAAGATCCTCAGAAAGCTTCTTGGGGGCTTAGATGCTGACCTCGTTATAGTTGAGGGCATGAAAGGATCTCCAGGACCAAACATAGCTCTCTCTGAGGACTTTGCTGATGACTATACCCTTACAGTATACAATGGAGAGAACTATGATGAAGTTCTTGAGAACGTTAGAAGGATTATAGAAATTGGGAAAATATTCAAGAGACTTCCTGGACTGAATTGTGGTAGGTGCGGATACGACTGTTGGAGGTTAGCGGAGAAGGTTTACTCTGGAGAAAGCGTTGAATGTGTTGTGCTTAAGGAGAAGAAGGATTTAGAAGTATATATAAATGGAAAATCCTTTCCATTGAATTCTTTTGTTAGAAGGCTCCTTAAAAAGCTGCTAATAGCGTTCTTAAGGGAGTTGAAAGGATATGAAGGAGGATCCATTACCATCAGGCTTGAGGATAGAAATAAAGTTATTTATGAAGAAAGGTGATACTCTGATCTTTGGTCCAGGGACTTATAGGCTTTTAAAGCTAATAGATGAAAGTGGTAACATAAGTGAAGCATGTAGAAAGCTTAAGATATCTTACAAAAAGGCGTTAAGGCTTATAAACAACGTTGAGAAAAAGCTTGGAATAAAGGTCGTTGAGACGTTTAAGGGAGGAGCTTCTAGGGGAGGAGCAAGACTAACTAGAGAGGGTAAGGAGATAATTAAGCTATATGAAGATGCCCTTGAAATGATTAACAAAACGATACGGGATTATATCAAAGAGATGGTTCAGAGATAGGTCTAAAGTATGTTATCTCGCTATTTACATTATTGAAGCCTTTAGCACCTTCCCCTACGACTGAGATCTCACTGCTGTGATGTTCTGCATTTTCCTGGTGATCAGGACAGTTAAGCATAGCATAGGGCGTTAGAAGTGCAAGAAGAGAGATCACTAGGAGAATGATCCCTATCCGTAATAAATTTATTGAGTTATTTGCGTAATCTTTCATAATGACCACCAATGAGTTGATGAGGAAGGATGAGTTAAATGTGTTCCCACTTGAATATTATCAGTGATAATTATGAGGCTTGATGATATCGATGCAAAAATCTTAGAGTCCCTCCTTAGGGATGGAAGAATATCTTACAGGCTTCTAGCCAAGGAGCTTAATATAAGTCCTCCAACTGTCAGTAGTAAGATAGAAAGGCTTCTAGAGCTAGGAATAATAAGAGGGTATACAGCAATAGTCGACCACACGAAACTGGGACAAATGCTAGTGATAATAATTATGAACAAGCTCCCTGACGGGGTTATTCACATGGATCCAATAAGGATCATGTACAAGACAGCAGATGGTAGGTTCCTTGCTATATCGTCTGTTGAAGGTCTTGAGGAGCTTCATGAGCTTTTATCTTATCTCAGGGAGTTGGACGTGGAGTTCGAGTATTACGTCACAGTAGGAGAGCCTATCAAAGAGGAGCCTCTGGTTAGGATAAGAAAGGATCTTCCTATTAAAATTCGTTGTGCTAACTGTGGGAACATAATTGAGGGGGAGCCAATAAAGAAGGTAATTATGAGGAGGGTCTATTACTTCTGTAGCGAAAAGTGCGTTAATGAGTTCAGTAGGATTTGAGTGGTGATACTATGGTGCTTGACCGTGTAGACATAGAGGTTCTTAAAAATCTTGTTATAAACAGTAGAATGACAATTTCTGAGATAGCAAAGAGAATCAGCAGAGCAGTTGCTAAGACCACAGTTCATTATAGGATACAAAAACTTGAGAGAGAGGGCATCATAAAAAGGTACACTGTAGAGCTAGACTATGAAAAGCTTGGGTATACAGTGCTTGCTTATATACTTGCCACTTATGATCCTGATGTGAAGATATCGCAGAAGGATCTGATAAAGAGGATATCAAAAATACCAGGTGTGGAGAAAGTACACATAGTAACAGGAGACTGGGATTTAATAATAGAAGTAAGAGCAAAAAGCGTTAAAGAGCTTGGAGACTTAATAGTAGACAGGCTTAGAGTGATGCCAGGAATACAAAGGACAATGACCTGTATAGTTCTTCACTCTACTGGAGATGGTCTACTAAACATCCTTGAAAACCTAAAGTGGAAAAAAGAGAACAGGTAAACTAATAAGCCTTGTGAGAGATTTCTATCCTTATATTATCTGCTTTTATCTCTAGTAAGTCTCTTTTGTTAACTATTTTTGGCATCTTACCCTTTAATATCATGGAAACTAAATTTCTTATGCTCGAAAGATTAGACGTCTCAAGCACAATATCCTCAAAATTATTTATATATACTCTCACAATAAACCTCGATGAAAGAATTTTATTAAAGAAGTCTAGAAATGACACGTTTTGAGTAGCATCCATGGTTACCACCATACCGTTAACTATTTTCTCCTATCTTATTCATATACTTTGCTTAAAAAACTCGCAATAGTGAGAACACGGTTTGATAATTCCCGGTTATATCATGAACTTTGTACAATGTTATATTCAGTTAAGCAAATTTTGTCTATAATAGTATAAAATATTTAGAACACTTTGATAGACAAGGTCTAGCAGCTGACCTTCTCCTGTCCTGAAGGGCGTGGTTCCCCATAAGGGGGACCGGCTCTTATCCTGTCTCGCGAGGGTCTGGTGTTATCGGGCGCGGTAAGAGGCGCCCTCTCGGCATGATATGGCAGAAAGTGTTTAAAAAACTTTATGCGAGCTTTCCTTCCCGCCCTAAAAAGCGAGGCCTCCACCCACAAGGAGGGTGAAACTATTTAAAGCGTGTTCCATAAACTAGTTTATTAGCGGAGAGGTGTTGTTAAAATGGAGATAATATGGCATGGACATGCTTGCTTCGAGATAAGAACCTCAGGAAGTACTGTAGTAATAGATCCACACGATGGATCATCTTTGGGCATTTATCCTCCAAGAACAAAGGCTGACATTGTGCTTGTAACGCACGATCACTTTGATCACAACGCTGTAAGAGTAGTCTCTATGGAGGGCACAAAAGTGTACAGAGAAGCCAAGGAGTGGACAGAGGTTGTCAGTGGCATCAAGATAAGAACAGTGACAGTTCCTCATGATAAGAGCGGTGGTGCTAGCAGAGGGCTCGTTAATGCATTTATGATCTCAAGTGAGGACATCTTAATAGCTCACCTTGGTGACATAGGAGATATTCCAAGGAATATAAAGGAGTTTGAGGGTGTAGACATCCTCATGATTCCCGTTGGTGGATATTATACTGTAGAGCCTAATGAGGCAAAGGAAATAGCAGATAGAATAATGCCTAGAGTAGTAATACCAATGCACTACAAAGTCATGGGTCTTGCTCTGAATATAAAGCCTGTAGATTACTTTCTTGAACAATACGAACAGAATAGAGTTGTACGAGTAGGGAGAGGCGTTGAGGTTTCCAGGAAGCTACTGGATGACATAGACCCAAAGTTCTATGAGGTTTGGGTTTTCTCTCTTTGATCATGAGATATGCGTTGAAAGCTTGTATGTTATGAATGCTGTTATGAGGCCTACTATGAGCATGAGAATGCCATAAGCAATTGGGTTTTCCTTGCTTATCTTCCCAAGGAAGAATCCAAGGAACCATATGAATGCAAGT
>Ga0190363_1002703_pt1 | contig 10004 bp, 8 predicted proteins | sample 48721867_MG_FD_161272 | JGI IMG/M metagenome (GOLD analysis project Ga0190363, IMG submission 161272) | Hydrothermal vent microbial mat bacterial communities from Southern Trench, Guaymas Basin, Mexico - 4872-18-6-7_MG | ecosystem: Environmental > Aquatic > Marine > Hydrothermal vents > Microbial...
GAGCCTCTCAAACGCCTCCGTGCTTCGTCCCATGTCATCGATTATAATCGATATCATCGGAGGAATAGGTGAGGTCTCCGGTTGAGGGAGATACCCTCCCACGCTACCGGTGTGGTTATGGACTCTGGCGGCGAGGTCGTAGACGGCCCCGCATCCTATGAGCACAAGTCCGATTATGATGATCGTTATGGCTATTCTCTCCCTCATCATGCTCTGAACAGCTCTCCCATCCGTCTGCCCAGGAACCTGCCGGCCATGACCAGACTTACGGTCAGCAGTATCATACCCAACATCCCCATCGCGCTTGCGATGTATGGCCCATCCTCAAGCCTCTGGGCGAGATCGTATATCGCTTTGGTTATGGGATAATACCTCGCCTGCATCGCCAGGATGAGGCTATCGCTCACCTCCAGCATGGCAAAGGAGAAGGCCAATATGCCACCGGCGACCAGATTTGCCATCACGAGCGGCAAGGTGATCTTGTACAGCGTTCTCAGAGGCGAGGCGCCCAGATTCAGCGATGCCTCCTCGAGCGTGACGCTGGTCTGCTGGAATCCGGCGTAAGCCGAGCGGATCATATAGGGCAGACGTCTGACGGCGTAGCTTATCACAAGCAGAACGGTGGGATTGCCCCGAGGGTCTATCGGCGTTCCGGCAAAGCTTCCGACGTATCCGAAGGCCAGAACTATGCCGGGGAGGGCCAGCGGAAGCATGGCCGTGGCATCCAGGATATCCCGTCCGGGTATCCTCTTGCGCGTCAGGATGTAGGCTATGATGACGCCCAAGATTATATCGGCTATGGTGCTTAAAAGGCTGTATTTGAAACTGTTCTTGATGCTCGTCATCGTGTTCTGGTGGGTGAAGACGCTGATGTAGTGTCTGATGGTGTAACTTTCAGGTAGAACCGTCATGAACCACTCCCCGGCGTTCGGGGTTAGAGATGTCAAAAAGACGCTTATGTGGGGCATCAAAGCCACCAGTATCACGCCGACGATGAAAAGATAGATCGATATCGTCCCCGATACACCCACCTTCCTCTCGCGGGCGGCGACATGTCCGCGGGAGAGCATCTCGTATCTTCTAGTCCCCAGAAATCGCTTCGACACGTAAAAGGCGGCCATGGTCAAGAATATGACCAGCACCACGAGGGCGTATCCCATCGGATTGACGCTTATATCCTTGACCCTATCGAAGATCTGAACGGGGATCGTCTTTCTGTAGTCGAACATCAACGGGGTTCCCAGATCGGTGAAGGCCCATATGAAGACGATTATCGCGCCGGCGAAATATCCGGGAAGCATCAAGGGGAAGGTGATCGTCCTGAACAACTTGAATCTTGTTGCCCCCAGGTTTTCCGCAGCCTCCTCCAAGGAGGGGTCGACGTTGGCCAGCGCTGCGGCGATATTGAGATACATGATCGGATACAGATGCAAGGTCTCGAGGATCACAACGCCCCAAAACCCTCCGGCGAACCAGTCCACGGGAGCTTTTGGATTCATAAGGCCCAAGTTTATCAGGATCTGGTTGACGCTGCCGTATCTGGCAAACAGCTGTTTCATCCCTATCGCGCCCACAAAGGGGGGCATGATCATGGGAACCAGGACAAGGCCCTGTAAAAGCCCTCTGCCGGCGAAATCGTAACGCACCAGCACATATGCCAGAGGCATGCTCAAAAGGGTCGTCAGGATGGTGACGGCGAACCCTATCTTGAAGCTGTTGAGTATATACTCCCTCTGCGTCTCATCGGTGACGATCAGCTTGAAATAGGTCAGATCGAAGCGACCGTTTATCCAGAAGGATTCCTTGAAAATGTAAAGGAGGGGATATATGAGGAAAGCTCCGAAGAAGATCACCAGCAACAGCAGAAATAAAGCCGTGCTCGGCGTTAGATCATATCTGTGTTGGAGCCCTCGGATCATGCTGACCTCTTCTGCTTGGGCAAAAGGTCCTTCGCCCCTACCTATAGGGTTTCAGCTAGCTTTTGGGCCTTAGCGTACTTCTCGCGGGCGAAATTCGTCCACTCAGTTATCTTGGTGTTCCGGAATGCCTGATCCTTCCACCTCTCCTTTGCCAGCTTCATGGCCTCGTCCTCGGTTATCGGGCTCTTGACCAGCTCTTCGAGCGCCTTCTCCTTCATCCCGCCCTTTATAATCGCCTTCCACGCCTGGACGAGCTCGTCATGCGTGTCTATGATCATGGCGCCGATCAGGTCGTTGACCAGGGTCCATCTGATACCGCCCTTTTCGGCATCGTATCGGAATATGCTTTCGGTCTTGAACGGGTTGATCCTTATGACCGTCCTTCCGGCCAGCTCATCATAGAGGGTCGGTATAACGCTGGATCTGAAGAGGCTGAATTTCTCCGGCCCTTCCGGATCGCCGGGCTTGAGCATCCACAGCTTCTGTCCGCGCTCCGACATCACGAACTGAACGAACTTTTGGGCCAGATCGAGATGGGGCGCGCCCTTGAGGATGGCGATCGAATCGGCGTTATAGACCACACATCCCTTCGGAACGATGTATCCGATTTTGTCCTCGCCCACGGCGTTCATCTGCGTATAGGCGTAGAAATCTATGGCAAGGGCGTATGCTGCCTGACCGGTGCTGACGTCCTTGACGGCCTCATTGCTGCCGGCCGTGAACGTCCTGGCATTGCCTCCAAGCCTCGTGATGATCTCCAATCCTTTCTGCCAGCCTGTGCTCTGGAGGATAAGCTCGAACATCATATGAGCGCTGCCGCTTTTGCGCGGATCGGCCGCCGAGATCTGGCCGAGAAGCCCTGGATCGCCCAGATCCTCCCATCTCTCCACCTCCGGGAGGCCCATACGTGAGACGACGACCTTATTGACCATTATCCCAAATCCCGAAAGCACGGCGCCGTACCAACGGTATTGGGGATCATATATCGGCACGCCGTGCACGTTCTGCGGGATCTTGGATAAAATCTCGTTCGGGAGCTTATAGGGTTGCAGCAATCCCTCCCCGGCCATCACCAAAAAGGGTGAGGTGCCTCCGCCGAAGAAGATATCTATGCCTATACCCTGAGGGCTTCTCTGAAATTCTGACCTGACATATCTGAGATCGTCCGAGGTTCCTCCCTGGTCAAGCCACTCTATGTTCACGTCTCTGCCGAACCTCTCCCTACACCATCTCTTAAAGGAGTTTGTGAACTCAACCTTTATGGTCTCGGGGTGTGGGGAGATGATAACCAGATCGGCCTTAGCCTTTTCCTTCTTCCCTTCCTCACCCCCGCATCCCAGGATCGCTATTATCGCGAGGGTTAGAAACGGAACTATCAGTTTTTTGAGCTTCATCTCTCCTCTCCATCGGAAGGTTAACCGTAAATGTGCTTCCGGCGTTCTCCTCGCTCTCCACGTCTATAAATCCCCCGTGTTTGACGACCACCTGCTTGGCCACTGCTAAGCCGAGGCCGGTGCCGGTGCTCTTGGTGGTGAAGAAGGGGGTGAAGAGCGAGCTAAGCAGATGCTTCGGTATTCCAACGCCGGTGTCAGATACCACGATCTGGGCGAAATTGCCCCTAATACCGGTTTTAATGGATAGCTTTCCGCCATCGGGCATGGCTTGAACGGCGTTTCTGCAGAGATTCAAAAGGACTTGTTTGATCAATCCCTCATCGAACTCGATCTCGATCTTATCGGGGTACAGGTCGACCTCTATCTCTATCTCGCTTTCCAGCTCCTGCACCTCCTGCTGGACCAGAGGCACGATGGTTGAAACAAGCTGATTCACGTCCTTTCTTTCAAGCTTAGGCTCGGGCGGTCGGGCGAAGGAGAGTATATTTTGCAGCAAATTTTCCAGTCGAACGGTCTCGTTGATGACGATTTGAAGCGACTCCTTGCTGGCCTGATCCTCTACTTTCCTGTATACCAACCTGGCGAATCCTCCTATCGAGACGAGAGGGTTTTTGATCTCGTGCGCTATGCTGGCCGCCATCTTGCCCATAGCGGCGAATTTCTCCGATTCTATAAGCTGTTTCTCCTGCTGTTGCAGCGTGTCGTAGGCCTCCTCCAGTTCCCTCATCCGCTTTTCGAGGCTCTCATAAAGCGAGGCGTTCACTATGGCCAACGCGGCATAGTTAGCATAGAGCTTGAGAAGCTCCAGATCCTCATCCGTCACCGGTCGGTTTGTGACGAAGTTATCGACCATCAGCACGCCTATAGCTTTATCGCGGGTGAGGAGCGGCACGACCGTTATCATCGTGCTGCCTAGTCTTCCCATGAGCTCCCTATCACGCTCCGAGCACTCCTCAACCTTTATGTTGTTAAAGCTGGTCTTCTCGATAATGGATCTCGTCAGGACGGAATCGGTCTGGCTCAACGGTATAGAGATCCCCTGGATGATCTCGTTTATAGCGCTGTTCTGCTCGGTGGGCGGGCGTCTTTCATACTCCTCCACTATCTCCTGGATGCTCATGGGCCTTGAGCTCAGCTCGGCCCATATCCTGCTGGCCTCATTGAGGTCTATCGGCCCAACTGCCATTTTGCCCTTGAGTTTTCCCTCAGCCTCATCGACGATGAATAGAAAAGCCCTGTTCAGACCCAGAGCCTGCCCTGAGGTGACCGCCGTGAGGATGATGTAGAGGACCCTATCGACGTTTAGGGAGCTCAGCATCAGATCGCTGAGTTCATACAGTTGAGAGAGCTTTTCGGAGAGATATTGCAGCCTGAAATAAGCGCCCTCAAGCGTAGCGTCGCATCTGTTGATTCGACCGACGATATCTCCGATCAAGTTCAGAACCTCCACCGAGCCGTTGCCTATCCTTTCCTCGAGATATCTCGAAAACAGGTCGCAGTTCAGACAGTATCTGGAAAATCTCTCCTTGAAGGAGATATCTCCTCCTTTATCACAGCTCGAATCCGAGAACCAACAGAAGTCCATTCTCCTCCCATATCCCTCACACTCCGTCTGTCTACAATCTCGAACCTTCCAGCAGCTCATCCAATTCCGCCTCCCTTTATCTGAGAAGAAGTCTGACCAAAGCCTCCGATTTAAGCATGATCAGGATCACGATGATCAACATGGCGAGATAAATTATCACCCTGGTCCAAGAACCCCTTTTACGCTTTTGGAACTGAGAGAGGTCCATATGAATCACATCCTTAGCCTTGAGATGGTGAACGGTTATATTGTGCCATACGCTGAGGATACATGTCAAGAGCGTTGACAGGCTATGATCCCCGTGATATAATTTTGACGCTACCGAAAGAGGAGGTTCAAAGGTGAATTCCAGGGATAAATGGTTGATCTTCGCACAGATCATCGTCGGGACCGTCTTCGGCCTCGCTGGAGCTGGGGTCTCCTATTTGATCTTCGATGCCATATGGCGGAAATACCTGATTGGACTTGCCGATGGAGGGTTTCTGTATGCTATCCTGATCGGCATCACGATTCTATTGAGCTCTGGAGCCACCTTCGTCTCGGCAGGCGAGGGCGTTCGTTTGATGGGCAAACTGCGCGGCAAGAGACATTCCAGGCGGCTTCTTTATAAAGGGGCTTTTCTGGGGACTTCAGCAGCCATCGCCCTCATGTCCCTGACCAATGTCAATTGGAACGATATCCTCATCCGGTTCTCCCCGCCTGCAAGATTTATCGTACAGATTGTCAGGCTCATATGCATGATCATATCCCTTCCCTTTAAATTTTTGCTTCTGATCAAGTTTCCGGCGATCCTGCTCTTCGCCGTAGCTGCCCCGGTCGGGGCGTTGATCGTCGAGAAGATTAACCTCATTCAGCCGACTCGTAAAAAAGGGGAGGAAGGGAAGGCATGATTTCCCCCTTTGACGAGGATAAACCCAGAGATGAATGCGGCATCTTCGGCATATATGGACATCCCGATGCCGCTTATCTGACCTATTTGGGCCTTTATGCGCTACAACATCGGGGTCAGGAGAGCGCCGGAATAGTCACCTCCGATAGGGAGAAGGTGTATTACCATCACGGGATGGGGTTGGTGGTAAACGTATTTGACGATGAGATGCTGGCTAAGCTTGAGGGCGATATAGCTATCGGCCATAACAGGTATTCCACCGCTGGCAGCAGCACGCTTCAGAACGCCCAGCCCTTGGTAAGGGAGATCGTCGGAGATATCCTAGGTATAGCCCATAACGGAAACCTCGTCAATGCTCCCTATCTACGGCGAGAGCTTGAAAATAAGGGCGCCATCTTCACCAGCTCCTCTGACACCGAGGTCATCGCCCACCTGATCGCTCGATCAGGTCAGATCTTCATAGAGGACAGGGTGTTGGATGCCCTCACACAGGTTCGAGGGGCCTACTCCATACTTTTCATGACCCGAAATGGGATGATAGCGGCGAGAGATCCTTGGGGGTTTCGCCCGCTATGGATGGGGAGGCTTAAAGATGCCGTGGTGTTCTCCTCCGAAACATGTGCTTTCGATGTGATCGACGCCGAGCCTGAAAGGGAGATCGAGCCGGGTGAGATGATCATAGTTACGCCCAATAGAATTAGATCGGTGAAGTTCGCCTCTGAGAAGCACGCCTTCTGTATATTCGAATACATATATCTATCCAGGCCGGACAGCGTGGTGTTCGGCGAGATCGTCAATCAGCCCAGACGTCGGTTCGGCATGCAATTGGCCCGAGAACATCCCGCCGAGGCCGATATCGTCATACCGGTGCCCGATTCGGCCAATATCGCCGCTCTGGGATACGCCCAGGAGTCGGGAATACCGTTCGAGTTCGGATTTTACAGGAATCAATACGTCGGCAGGACCTTCATCCAACCGACTCAAACTTCCCGCGAGAAGATGGTCAACATAAAGCTCAATCCGATCAGGGATGTGGTATCGGGCAAGAGGGTTGTGGTCGTGGACGATTCGATAATGAGGGGAACGAGCTCACGCAGGATAGTCAAGATCCTCAGAAGAGGCGGGGCGAAGGAGGTGCATTTCAGGATATCCTCTCCCCCGAACATGTTCCCCTGTTTCTACGGGATAGATACCCCCACAAGGCAGGAACTTATCGCCAGCAGCCATACGGTCGAGGAGATAAGGAAATACATAAGGGCCGACTCATTGGGATATCTGAGCGTTGAAGGGATGCTCGGCTGCGTCAAAAATCCCGATGAATTCTGCACAGCTTGCTTCAACGGAAGATATCCCGTCGAGTTCATGGGACAGAACATCCAACAGTTGAGTTTGGAATTCACCAGAGGAAGAAAGAGGTGATCCAATTGCTTCAAAATCCGAAGGGGAAAGGGATCAAGTTTCAGCTTTCCGGGCCGATTCACAGCGTCGGCACGCCCACCGGCAGATACATAATCTATTCGGTTATCATCTGCTGGGCGATCTCGATGCTGATAGGCAGCATCATATCGACGGAGATCGGGCTGGGGGCGGGAATCGGCCTGTTGCTGGTGTTGATAGCGGTTAAAGGTAAGATCATCGGCAGAATAGAGGCCAAAAGAAGGAGATCCATCGAGGACCTGATCAAAAGATAACGGGGTGGCCGGGGATGAGCGGTTTGACGTATGAAAGCGTCGGCGTCTCCTTCAAGGCCAAGGAGACGTCCATGAGGAGAATTAAGAACCTCCTGAAGACCACATACGATGATTCGGTCTTAAGCGAGCTCGGACATTTCGGCGGACTGTATCGGCTCGTGGGATATAAAGATCCCGTGCTCGTCTCCAGCACCGATAGCGTCGGAACCAAGCTGAAGGTCGCCTTTATGATGAATAGGCATGATACGGTCGGATACGATATAGTGGCCCATTGCGGAAACGATATAGTCGTCCAAGGTGCAAAGCCTATCTTCTTTCTGGATTACATCGGCTGCGGCAAGATACTGCCCGATGTGATCGAGTCGGTGGTATCGGGCCTGGTGCGCGGGTGCAAGGAGGTGGGATGCGCGCTGATAGGGGGTGAGACGGCTGAGCTGCCCGAATTCTACGGCGAAGGGGAATATGATCTGGTGGGCTTTATAGTCGGCGTTGTGGAGAGGGATGAGGTCATAACGGGATCTGAGATCGAGCCGGGCGATGGGATAATCGGATTGCCCTCACTAGGGTTGCATACAAACGGTTTCACTCTGGCGAGGAAGGCGCTCTTAGAGGTCGCCGGTTATAAGCTGGACGATTACATATCCGATCTGGGTTGTACCCTCGGCGAGGAGCTCCTTAAGCCCCATAAAAGCTACGTTCAATGTATCCTGAGCCTAAGGGATAGGGTTCGGATCAAGGGGGTGGCACATATAACGGGCGGAGGAATACCCGATAATCTGATCAGGATACTTCCCGAAGGGTGTCGGGCGGTGATATGCCGCGGGAGCTGGATGGAGCTTCCAGTGTTCGGCCTGATACAGAGGGTAGGGGATATATCGGATGAGGAGATGTTTCACGTTTTCAATATGGGCATCGGTATGTGTATCGTGGTGGATGAAACGGAGGTCGATAGATCCGTGGAAACGCTTAGATCCCTGGGTGAAAACCCCATTGTGATAGGAGAAATCGAGAGCGGCGAAAGGGGTGTGGAGATCAGGAGGTGAGGAAAATGGATGAGCTCACTCAACTGGTCGAGAGGACTCATCCGAGGGTGTTGAGCGAAGCTCTAAAAGATGAGGATGAGCTCTCGATAGCCATATTCATGCTCTCGGTAAGCCACGATCAGGCTGCTAAGATCCTCTCGGCGTTGCCCGAGGAGAAACAGGGTTTGGTTGCGGCGATGATATTGAAGATGGATCTCGTGCCGCAGAACATGGTCGAGGAGGCGATTTCGAGGATCAAGGGGAAGATAGAGGAGATGGCCTCCAAGGTGGTAAGCTTCGGAGATCCAACTCAGAGGCTGGCTGAAATATTATCGCAGATACCGCCGGAGCGACAAAGGGCGATCCTCTCAACGCTTAAAGCTCAGGATCCCAGGGCGGCGGAGGCGGTTCTCGAAAGGAGGTTCACGTTCGAGGATCTAAGGAGGGTTTCCGACACAGCGCTTCGACTGATACTCAGGCTGGTGAGCAAGGATCTTCAGTCTTTGGCTCTTGCCCTCAGGGGCGCCTCCGAGGAAACTCGCGAGAAGATATTCCGCAATCTTCCGGAGGAGATCCTGCGGACGTTACAGGATGAAATGGATGCTCTTGGGGAGATATCGGCCAAGGATGTGGAGGAGGGCCAGAGACGGGTTATGATGATAATAAGACGCCTCGAAAATGAGGGATTATTTGATCCCACCAGAGACATCGCTGAGATAGGAGGTTAAAGGTGAAAAGAATTAATAGAGCATTGATAAGTGTCTCGGATAAATCCAAGATAGTTGAGTTCTCGAAGGAACTTCAATCCCTCGGCATCGAGATAATCTCCACCGGCGGAACGGCGAGGCTCCTGAGGGAAAATGGCGTTAGGATAACTGAGGTATCTGATTATACGGGATATCCGGAGATGCTCGACGGCAGGGTTAAGACCTTACACCCCAAAATACATGCCGGCATACTCGCTGTGAGAGATGATGAAAGACATATGAGCGAGTTGGAGGATCAGGGGATAGAGCCCATCGATATGGTAGTGGTGAACCTCTATCCGTTCGAGGATACCGTGGCGAAGGAGGATGTCAGCATCGAGGAGGCCATAGAGAACATAGACATCGGAGGTCCCACCCTCATAAGGGCCGCGGCGAAGAACTACAGGTATGTGGCGGTGGTCACCGATCCGAGGCAATACGATACCGTGCTGGCGGAGTTGAAGGCGAACGATAGGATGTTATCGAATGAGACCCGCTTCAAACTGGCAAGGGATGCTTTCTCCAGAACCGCTCGATACGACGCTATGATATCCTCGTACCTCGAGTCGATATCCGAACAGAAGAGGGAGTTCCCCGAGACCTACGCGCCGGTTTACATCAAGGTGCAGGGCCTCCGATATGGGGAGAATCCTCATCAGCAGGCGGCCTTCTACAGGATTCCATACCTTACCGAGCCATGTGTGGCGACGGCGAAACAGCTACATGGTAGGGAGCTTTCCTTCAACAACATTCTCGAC
>Ga0190363_1002704_pt1 | contig 10001 bp, 12 predicted proteins | sample 48721867_MG_FD_161272 | JGI IMG/M metagenome (GOLD analysis project Ga0190363, IMG submission 161272) | Hydrothermal vent microbial mat bacterial communities from Southern Trench, Guaymas Basin, Mexico - 4872-18-6-7_MG | ecosystem: Environmental > Aquatic > Marine > Hydrothermal vents >...
AATTTCGAGTTTCCTGCCGGATTTAATGGATTGGTCTCTAAGATCCCGGCCGGGGCAGATCAGGTCGTTTATGTAAACTTTGCCAATTCCAACCCAGAATTATCCGTTATTCTAAAAAAAGTTGTAGCAAACAACATGGAATCTGCTTTTTTCTCTAATCTCCGCCTCAGCCAAGGAATCAACAGAATTCTTGTCTCGAGTTATCCCGGGATGTTTCCCGAGATACTATATCTGATCGATGTGAACAAAACTAAAGTGTTCTTCACCCACGAATCCGAAGATACCTATAGGGGTTTCAAGATAAAATCAAACAAAGGAATCTCACTTGTAGATCAAACCACTCCCTTCCTTTTTGGAACAACAAGGATGGTGGCTAAAACTCTTGATACAATTTCAGGAGAGGGAGATACTCTTGATTCCGAAATCGGGAACTTCACGGACAGAATGCCCAACGGAGATTACAATTTAATAATAATGCTTCGGGGAGATGCCATCAGACAGATTGTAAGCGGCAAGTCATCCGACTTTTTTGATTTCTACCTCGCAGCTTACAGAATTAATGAAACTCCCAACGGTACTTTCTACGAGAAAGTAGTACTCATGAACTTCACGAAAAATGGCTGGTTCGTGAAGTCCAACAAGACCACCTACTACAGCTATACGAACTTTAAAGACGGTCTCAGCATGGCTATCATGGGGGATACGAATCTTACAAAGCTGATGCAGCTTGAACCCGAGATGAGGATGATTGAGATAAAACCTGTTGAGGAAAATAGCACCGGGAATAGCAGTAGCAGTAGCGGTAACAGTAGTAATAATGTCACTAAGTAGATGTTACTGATTTCAGGAATACCTCAGACCGATTCCAATTGAGGTCTCCACCTAAATCTCCCAATTTTTTTGGCGAATAGATACATATTTTTTACTTTTTTATTTAATCAGTTCTAAATAAAGTTTCAGGGCAATACCATTGCTATCCTTCGAAATTTCACTGCCACCATTGTCCCTTATCTTTCTTCTTCCATCTTTTTTAAAAACGGCTTCAAGGATTGAATGAAAGGAGTTACGGCAGAAGCCAGAAGCTCCGGGTTGGCGAGAAGTGCCCCAACAAATGATGAAATCAGGTATCCAAGAGCTTTTTCAAGCTCCTTCTTTTCTGTAGATTCAATCACCTCCTGCATGAAATTTGGAATAGCCTTTGGCTCATTTTTAGCGATGGAATTTATGAATCTCGCACCGGAGGTTATCAGCTTTCCAATCTCACCCACTTGATTTTGGAAAGCATGGATGCTGCCGTCTGTGCAACAACTTCTGCCGGCATTTCATCGAATTTCGAAATACTGGCGTTCAGAATTCTCAGCGATGTATTAACGATGGCAGGAATTGCGGAAATGAAAGTAATCGCCACTATTGGATCCTCCCATGCAACCTTAACCGAGGCCTCACTGATCGCTCCAGCATCTTCAAGCAGAGCCGTGAAGGTTTTCTTAACCTCATCAACGTCCGCATTCTCCAGCATCTTGTTCAGGAAATTCTCAGCGAACTCTCTAAATCTCTTGTCAGTACAACCCTCATGCAGTACGTTCACAGATCTGGCAATATTTTCAAGTAGCCTGCCAAGTTCTGCAGCGTTTATACTCTCTAGGATGTTGAAAGTAACGCTGACAAGCGTTTCAGCGGGCATCTCCATCTGTTCCATCAAATCGTTTGCGACAGCAAGATACGCATTGACAACAGGCGGGATTGCAGAGAGGATGTTCGCAATTTTTACTGGATCTCCTGCGATTTTCCGGTTCACCATCCCGAGAGTTTTCTTTCATGCAGTATGCTGATTGCTCAACGAACCCTCGCAACTTACCGAAATCGAGGGCATCTACAAACTCCTCAAACTTTTTTGCGGTTATCTCAGCTGGAAGGTCTGGACGCTCTTTCATCAACCTTTCAAATCCATCAAAAGTCTCATTCAGCGTTTCTGCTGCATACTTTGCATCGAAATCATTCAAAACGCTTTTCAGGAGGCTCACGTATGCATCCGTTGTAAAGATGCCCGTGTAGCGATTAACACCCCGCAAGATTCCTAGAGATGCGTTTGCTGTAGCAGGCATCAAGCTGAAGAGGGTTGCAGCAAACTCCTGATCTTTCAACAGCAGTTTTTCGGTTTCCTTTGCACATTTTTCAGGATCAAAGAACTCGTTCAAAGCCTGTCTGATCACGGATTTATAGAGAGGAGAGCCGGCAAGAACGTTAAGCAGGCCAAAACTCAGATCACCCATAAAACCACCTCGGATATATCAAACTCTTATCAAGCTCATAGCATTTCACAATCATAAAAATGCCTTGCAACATCCATCTGGCAGAGCTGTCTGCACCCATCCACAGCTGAATTATCTTCACGTCTCTCCAGTGCTTCTCGATGTCGTATTCTCTATCGATTCCGTAGTGAGAAAGCAGGTTCATCGCTTTGCTCGCAGCTTCGCAGCATGCATCAACCACGCGAAGCTTCAATGTTCTACCTCTCGCAACGATTTTTGGAGAATATATCTCACCATAGAAATCCGGTCTGTCAAGCATTCTGGCGTAGGTATAAACTGCAGCTCTGCTTGCTTGCGTAAAATCTCTCGGCAATCTCAAGGGCTGCATGCTGCTTACCCCTTATGAATCTTCTTTCAGACCAGTCCTTCACGATTCTATACGAATCCAAAGCAAATCCAACACACAGTGATGAAAGACAGAGATTCAGGTATGTTTTCAGCCTCATCCACGCATCTCCACTCTCTCTCCCCACCTCGCTGCCATCAACAAATGCAGCAGATATGCCGTTGTAATTGCAAAAAACTGCAAAAACATCGGCATCAACACCGGAGCTCAGAGGTCTAGCATAACCTTCCAGCTTTATTCTGCCTTCCCTCTCAATGGCTTTAACGAGTCTCATGCCCATGAAATCGCTGCCACCAAATTGTGGTAGCACGATAGATACAATAGAAAAATCTCTGCAAAGCTTTTCGGCAACGAAGTCAAAAGCTTCATTTCCAAGTGCAGAGATTGCCGCAGCGAGGGTAGAAGCCAAAACAAACCCTATCCCTGCATCTGCTTTTCCGATTTCCTTGAAGGTATGGAGCAGAACTGCCGGAAGCTCCTCATAGCCAACGTTTGCACCACCAAGAGATTCTGGAACAATAAGTTTCTGCATTCCAACGTCAACAAATAGCTTTTTCATAGCGTTCTCTGCAATCTCACGGTTATCATTTATCTCGTGCCTGTATGGATACACCTCCCTCTCAGCCCACTCCTTTATGCTGGCTGAGAGCATCTCTGCATCCTCATTTTTCAGCTCGTTGATACAGTCAAAATCTATCATCAGAAATCTGTGTGTTCACCAAAATAAAATTGTTATGAGACTAAAAACGATAAACGAGGAAAAATGGTGACAACTTCAGATTGCCTTTAGATACCTTACAGGATCAATTATATTTTTATTCTGAATCCCCCGATTTTTTGGTAATGATTTCCTACAGTGACAATAAAGATGTAACGGTAATCGTAAAAGGTCCTTCTCACGTTAAAGTGAAGGGAAGGGCCAGTGTTTTCGGATGTGAGGTAAATGAATTGCATATTCCTGAAAATAAGACCCTTCCAATTTACTTTGAGGAAGACGCAACCCTTTTTCTCAGTGAAGGATCTTTTTTTATCCCAGTAAAAGGAAACACCATCCCAAGCTCCTGGAAAAAGGTTCTGGATTATGAGTTCAAAAGCTTCTTCATCTACGGCTCTTCAGACTCCGGAAAAAGCAGTCTTGCAACATATCTCAGCAACATGATCGATGGAACCAAGATTCTGGTGGATCTCGACATAGGACAATCGAGCATAGCCCATCCTGCCGCCATGGGTCTCGGAATTTCAGAGGGAAAGATTGTTTCGATTTCAGAGATAGGAATGACCGATGGGGAATTTGTGGGCACGATATCTCCCAGTGGAAAGGAAGCTCGTTGCTTAAATGCTGTTTTCGATCTCAAAAAGAAGGTGAAAAGGATAAAAAGGGATACACAAGCAATACAGGCAGTTATAATAGATTCAACGGGATGGGTTAAGGGAAAACGAGCTCAAGAATACAAGCTCGCAAAGCTTAACATTCTCGAACCCGATGTCATTCTGGGCTTTGAAAAGCCACCTTTCTTGGATTTTATCGATATCGAATGTCTTGAGGTCGAGCCCTTTGTGGCAGCTAAAAGGAGCAGGAACACAAGGATGAACTTCAGAAGCAGAAAGTATGCCGAATTTCTTTCCGATGCAGATGTAATTGAGCTTGATATGGAAAAACTTAGATCGAGAAGCTGGAAGATCTTTAAAGGTGAGCCTTTAAGCAGAGAAGATCTCGCCGTTCTCAATGATATTCTTGATGGAGTGGTTTTTGCTGAGAAGGGAGATGATTTCTTGAATATTTTTGTAGAAAATCAGTCAGAGATTAGTAGGGAGCTTTTCAGGACAATAAAAGAGATCTATGGTGTCGAGGACCTTTTTATCGTTCCGGAAGAAGAGATGATCGGTCTGTTGGTTGGCCTTTATTCGGAGAGTTACCTGGGATTCGGGCTGATTAAAGATATCGAGTTCAATTCCGGCATCATAAAGGTTCTCACCCAGGTAAGGGAAAAAATCTCGAGAATTGAGTTTGGAGATTTTAGACTAAGCGAGGATTTCAGGGAGTGTTATGTAAGGTTTTTCTGAAAAGTTTCTGAGGATCTTCTAAAGTCTGAGGATCTTCTAAAGTTTTCTAAAAGTTTTTTAATTTGAATCCCAATATTAGATTATGCTTGAACTTAGAACCTCAAAAAGAACAGAAATAATTGACATCACCGACAGGGTTCAGGAAGAGGTGAGGAAAAGCGGAGTACGAGATGGTCTTGCAATAATCTACACCCGACATACGACAACAGCAATAACGATTAACGAAGGAGAAAGAGGGCTGATGGAAGACATTGAGGATGTCATGTGCAGATTGGTGCCTAGAGGAGCGGGTTACAAGCATGATATAATGGATGACAACGCAGATTCACACATCAGGGCGATCTTAATTGGAAACAGTGTTGTGGTGCCGATATCCAATGGAAGACTTGATCTGGGTACATGGCAGAGGGTTCTTTTCATCGAGCTCGACGGGCCAAGGAGCAATCGAAAGATAGTCATAAGAATTGTGCCGACCTAACCCAAACTCGAACCATGGCAAAACCCAGACGAACCCAGGACAGACAGGATTATTACTACTGGAAGGCAAAAGAGAAGGGATATAGGAGTAGAGCGGCTTTCAAGCTCATCCAGATTAACAAGAGGTTTAACCTCATAAAAAGCGGTTACAAGGTACTTGATTTGGGAGCATCACCCGGCGGATGGAGCCAGGTTGCAGCAAACATTGGAGCGGAGGTTGTTGCGATTGATATAAACCCGATGCCCTCAATAGAGGGGATTACATTTATAAAAGGGGATATAACCCAGCAGGAAACTGTTAAGGCGGTAAAAGATCTCCAGATTGAATTTGATGCTGTTATAAGTGATGCTTCACCAAAGCTCACCGGAAAGTGGACGATAGATCATCTTCTATCCATAGACCTTGCAAAGGCCTCTTTCAATTTTGCACAGCTATTCCTGAGGCGAGGAGGGAACTTCCTTGTTAAGGTGTTTCAGGGGGAGGAGATCCAATCATTTTACAGAGAAGTTGCTCCGAAGTTCAGGTTTAAAAAATTCCACTCCCCTCAAGCTTCGAGAAAGAGGAGTGCTGAGATCTACTTCGTCGGAAAGGGATTCCGGAGATAGTGGGAAAAACCAGTAAAGTGGGGAGGTATCAGGACTTATGATTTTTGCCGACGATAGGGAGCCGGAGAGGATAACTGAAATTCTTAGCTCCCTCGGTCTGAGGGTTGTTAGAAAAAGACTTACCATAGCGGATTACTTAGTCTATCATCAAGGTTATGCCGTAGCGATTGAGAGGAAAAGTGCCAGCGATTACATCTCTTCTATTGCCGATGGGCGTTTTTTTAATCAAATTCATGATCTTTCCAGGTCGTATCAGCTCTCTTTTCTGTGTATAGTTGGCAGACCAGACTTTTCCAGGATAAAAAGAGATGCATTTGTCGGGAGTTTACTCAGCATACCTCTTAAAACCGAACAGAGGGTTATACCCATTCAAGTGGAGAGCGATGAAGAGTTCTGCCTTATTCTTAAGTCTCTAAACCGCCAGCTTGAAAGAGGGAACCTTAAAACAGCTCCAAGGCTCAGAAGAGTGGATGCAGAAGATAGCATTGCGATGCTAACAGCGATTCCCGGAATTGGAGTCGAGAAGGCGAGAAGGCTGCTAGAGAAACTCGGGAGCATTCAGAGGGTTGTTAATGCATCTATCCCTGAGCTCATGAGAGTTGAAGGAATTGGGGAGAAGCAGGCGAGGAGGATATACGATTTCGTGAGGGGTAGAAAGATTAGATGAATTGATGGCCTAATCTTTAACTTATTCTGGTTAATTCCAATCTAGTTCTACCCTACCTACTCTAATCCAACTCTTTCACCTCAGCCCTCCAGAAGGATGATATTATGGAAGCGATTCTAGGATTGTGGAAGTTTTTAATTAAATTGAGATCCTTTGGATATCCAATAAAGGGGTCGATCGTACCGCGTTCTGGATTTACAACCCATATGCGAAGGCCAGCCTTCTTTGCCTCCTCTGAATACTCTCTGAAGAAGTTTATGAAGTTTTTAGGAGTTTTTTCCACAGGAACAACGATACAGTATCTCCCGTTAAGCCTTTCCGCAATTCTGAGATGGTAATCCAAGTCTTCAAAAACGTCATCCATTGTGGAGTAGAAAACCCATGCCGTGTGTTTATCCCCCCTATATTCCCTTATAACGCCATCTTCCGCAAGGTATCCTTTGAAAAATTTATCCGTTATCTCCTTCATTTTTGGTAGGATCTGCAGAAACTCATTTGCTTTAATATAACTCGTGTAGGCTCTCTCGATTTTCTTGCTATCAGGCTTGCAAGTGTGGAGGTAGCAGAAAATCACACCCTCGATCTCAAACTTTTCCGAAAAGTGGGGAGATGTGATGGAATGGGGAATTTCGAAAAGACTTTCTTTCACTTCCTCAAATAAGGTTAGAAAATCTGGAAAAACTGAAAAATCGAAATTAAAGTTATCAAAATTAGATTCAGCTATAATACTTCTTAAAACCGCCCGGAAAAGTTTAGCCTCAACCTCCCTCTCTGAAATTATTTCATTATCAATAAGCTTTGAGAGTTCTGAAAGAATTGACGAGATGTCACTCGGGATACTGTTTGCCATAAGGTTCAACATTTACAATTGCATAAAAACCTTTTTTGTTTTTTTAATTGATAGATTTGATTGAGATCTCGTTTTGTTTTCGATTTAAACTTCGGTAAACTTCGATAGAATTGGGTAAAATTTCATTAACCTCAATCAGACTTCGATCAGACTTCATCGAGCCAAGTTTTCAAACTTGGATCTCCGGATTTTACCCTTTTGCCGAGCATCTCTCTGATTTCCTCGGGATCGCTTGATTTCAATCCGAAGTATTTGGCGAAATACCTCGTCGTTGTTAGCACTCTGCTCCTTCCTTTCTTCTCACTTTTCACCAAACCTAACTCCTCCAAATTTTTTACATGACCATAGCATTTGTTTCCCCGGATTTTTGCAAGTTTTGAAAGCAGAATCGGCTGTTTGAGTGCGATGACGGCGAGAGTTCTTTGCGTCCCTCTGTCCATGTCTTTTTCGGCAAATTTTTCTATGTAAGGATAGTAATCCGGCTTCACCCTCATCAAATACTTCTTTCCCAACTCAAGAATTTCAATTGAACTATCTCTCGTGTTATACTCTTCAATAAGATCTTTTAAAGCCTCTTCTACAACTCCCGAATCGATCTTTGTAATCTTTGAGATTTTGGTAATCGATAGAGGATCCGGTGAAGAGAAAAGAACAGCCTCAATTATTTTCTTCGGGTTCACCGCTGTATCCATCTCGATCACCTGTACAGTCTGAGTTCGATGTCCGCCTCGAAGAGCTTCTCCTGTCTCACTTCCAAGATCTTTCTAAAGGCGAGATGCAGAATTGAGAGGTAGTACGTGAGTTTATCCTTTTCTTTACCCCTCACAACTTCGGAGAAGTAAAGCAAATCCTTCCTCCTGAAAAGCTTTAACAGCTCATTCTCAACCTTTATCAGAATGTCCTCGATGTCCTCTTCATGGGGGGTCTCGAGGGTTTGCTTTATGGCCTCCTCCCTCTCCACCTTCTTTCTGATCTTTCTCCTCTTCTCCACATTCTCAGCCATCTGAAGCTCCCTGATGAGATCTTTCAGAGTTGTAAATCTCCTTGTTGTTTTTCTCTGGACAGAAATCAGGCTGTCTATTAACTCATCTCCAGTTTCTCTGGTTTTCTCGTCAAAATCTCCAAAGCCCAGATCAAAATCAGCTTCAAACCCGGTCTCAAACTCGGTATTGAAAAATTCTCCAAAGTCGATCTCATCGGGGATGATCTCAGGCTCCTCTTTTTTAACCCTAGAAGCTTCCTGACTTAGAATTTCAGCTTTCATTCTGATCAGAATTGCAGCATACAAAAGAACCCTGCCAGATATCCTTAGGTCAAGTTTCTGGGCTCTCTCGAGCCTCTCCAGAAATCTAGCGGCAACGTCAACTACATCGATATTCCAGGGATCTATCTCCCCCTTTTTTGCCATCTCCACGAGCATCTCGACAGGGTCTTCCAGATCTTTTAAGGTTTCATCCAAGGTTTCATCCATCCTATCTCACTACCATTTACCGCCATTAAGCTTTCATCTTTATTCCAGTAACGGTTGAAGAATTATCCTTTGCAAGAGTAACTCCAATTATTGAATCGGCCTTTTCAAGGGTTGGTTTTCTCAGAGAGACTACTATGAATTGCGCCTCCCTCGACCTCTCACTTATGAGAGTTGCAACCTTCTCAACATTTATTCCATCAAGAAACATATCTATCTCATCGAACGCGTAAAAAGGAGCTGGCTTGTACTTCTGAATTGCAAATATGAGTGATAAAGCAACAAGACTCTTTTCTCCACCGCTCATCGACTCTATTTTCTGGAAAGGCCTATCCCTAATCTTCAATTTAATGTGGAGACCGCTGTTGAAAGGATCTTCAAGACTGTCAAGATAAAGTTCTCCTTCACCATCGGTAAGCCTTGAGATGATCTCCTTGAAATTCGTGTTTATCGAGTTGAATGCTTCGAAGAAAGCATCCCTCTTCATCCCCTCGTATCTCTCGATTCTCTTCAGAATTTCCTCTCTCTCCTTCTCGAGGACGAGTTTTTTCTCCATCAGCTCATCCTTTCTCGCTTTAACCTCCTCGTAATCCTGAATTGCCTTGAGGTTAACATCACCGAATTTGGCAAGCTCAACTTCGATCTCGTCAAGCTTTCTGATTATCTCCTCATTTGGAGGGATCTTCTCACTTGCATCGAATTCTACCCTGCTCTCTTCGATCTGTTCCATCGTTGCCTCAAGAGTTTCATTTCTTGCCTTGATCTTCTCCTCTATCGATTTAACCTCGAACCTTTTCTCATCCCTTTGACTTTCAAGCTCCCTTATCTCGGTTAAAAGTTTGTTTCTCTCCTCCCTCAAACCTTTAACCGACTCACCAACCTTCTTTTCCTCTTCTCTTAGCTCTTCAAGCCTTTTACCAATCTCCTCAAAAACTCTCTCCTCTTCTCTTATTTTGCCCTCTATCTCTCTTTTCCTCTCTTCGATCTCTGAAGTCTGCATTTCCTTTTCGTGGATTGAGTTAGCAGTCTGTTGCTTTCTCAGTTCAGCGTTCTCGAGGTTCTTCTGGATTATCAGTAAAGCCTCCTTGTTTCTGGAAATCTCGTCCTTGAGCCTCTCAAGCTCCTCCGTGAGCTTCGGAATCTCACTGCCTTTCAATTTCTTCTCAAGATTCGAGATTTCATTGCTTGTCTCTCTAATTCTATCTTCGATT
>Ga0190363_1002705_pt1 | contig 10000 bp, 6 predicted proteins | sample 48721867_MG_FD_161272 | JGI IMG/M metagenome (GOLD analysis project Ga0190363, IMG submission 161272) | Hydrothermal vent microbial mat bacterial communities from Southern Trench, Guaymas Basin, Mexico - 4872-18-6-7_MG | ecosystem: Environmental > Aquatic > Marine > Hydrothermal vents > Microbial...
TAAAAAGGCTGAAGAGATCATCCGTCGCTCCCGAGAAGAAGTTCAGCTCTTGATGAAAGAGAACTTCATTCTCGATCCTGATGCTGAATAATTGAGCCTTAAGCCTTAGGCCATCGCTTTAGGATGGTCGATTATAATGGGCACCATACCTCAGAAGTCTGAGGTTTAAGCTGTAGTGCTACTAGCCTAAGAGCTAGTGGTTCCCAACCAAAAGGCAGCCGGTGAAATCGGCTGCCTTTTTATTTTTTTCTAGATTTTTCTTTGGGCTGGGGGGAGGCTAGTTTCAATAATTTGGCTCTTAGCCGGAGGGCTGGCGGCCAGCCGGGGGCAAGTTGGATAACTCGCTGATTTGTCTTTAAGGCTTCTTGAAAAAGTCCTTTCTTGGCGAGCAAAACAGTTAAGTTCTGCAGAGCTTCAATGTTTTGAGGATTAATCTCGAGGGCTTTTCGTAAGTGACTTTCGGCTTTTTCCAGGTTACCTAGCAAGATGTAAGCCCGACCAAGGTTGACTTGGGCTCCTTCTGCCCGGGGCTCTGTAGCGGCAGCTTTCTGATACCAATCCAGAGCCGCCGACCAGTTATTACGGCGAGCTAAAATGTTACCTAAATTAATCATGGAGAGAAAATCATTTGAATTGGAGGCGATAGCTTGTTGATAGTGAAAAGCAGCTTTATCCAATTGGCCCAATCGTTCAAAAACCAGACCCAAATTGTAATGAACCAAGTCCATTCGAGGTTGATAACCTAAGCTTCGAGGAGCGAAGAGGGAGAGAAAGACCAGGCCGGTTAAAAAGAGTGCTTTTTTCCAATTTCTCTTCTCCCACGCTTCCCCAAGTGAAGCCAGGGCCAGAGCCGCCAGAAGGATCAAAGCGGGCAAGGCCGGGAGTCGATAGCGGGAAAAAAGGAAAAAGATAATAGTGGAAACCATCCAGGCACAAAGGAAGAGGCCGACCACCAAGAGTTTCTTTAAGCGCTTTCTCCACAGCCAGAGGCCTATCAGAGCCAAGAGGAAAATTCCCCCGAATTCGAAAAGCGGTAGTTTTAAAATCAGTGAGTTTTTTTTCACGTAATAATAATCCACCGCATCCGGCCACTCATACCAGCTCCAGAACATCAAAAATTTCTTGAATTGAAGGCGGACAAAATCCAGAGGGTTGGCTTTAGCCCAGGCGAGGGCTTTCTTTAACCAAAAATTGGAGACTTCAGCCGGAGAAAGATGGCGGCCCATCTCCTGCTCAGCCACCCGGATGGGTTCTGTTCTTTCGTAATAGGGTATTTCCTTCCCTGGAACTATCGGTTGATAGGTTCCGGTGGCGTGGGGATTATTGCCGATATAAAAGTTGACTCCTCCTTGAAAAGTAGTGGGTAAAAAGACGTCGCCGACTATCCAGTTTCGCCAGGCCACAGGCAAAAGCACCATGGTTACGCCCAAAAGGAGGAGGCTGCTTTTCTTGAGGGTCAGAAGTAATTTGCCACCTTTTCGGTAAGCAAGAGGGAGCAGGAAAAGAACGACTATTAACATATTTTCCCGCAATAGACAGAGGAGGCCGCTCAGCCAACCAGCGGTCAACCACAAGATGGCCGATTCTTTTTGGCGGGCCTCAAGGAGTACCCAGAGGAGCCAACAGACAAGTGTCACCGCCAGTGACTCCTTCAAAATTTGAACATCATAAAAGATAAAAACGCCATAAAAGGCAGCCAGGAAAGTTGCGGCCAGGCCGACTTTCTCGCCTCCGATTTTTTCCCCCGCTCGATAGAGGGCGTAATAGCCGACTAAGGCCCCAAGGATTTGAATTAAATAAACAGCATCTAGAGAATGACCGAATAGAGTAAAAATGAGGGCCAGCCAATAAGGATAAAGTGGAGCTTGGAAAAATACCTGGGAGCCGAGCCAATTACCGCTGAGGATTTCCATTGCCCAACGGTCATACTCCTGACTATCCATTATTAGTTGAGCGAAAAATGGGTCGTGATGAACATCCAGCCAATGGATCAACCGAAGGAGAAAGGCTGCGAAGAGGATAGCCATCAGAATAATTGATTTTTTATCTGGCCAAGGGATAAAAAGTTCAGAATGATTTTGTTCTGAATTAGTTATTTTCCCCATTTGAGTTTTAGGTTAAAAAAATCATATAACTAATGTTCCCAGACATCAAGAAATTGATTTGAATTTTAACCTTGGCTGCAAATAAAAGGTGTCACAAATAAAAGGTGTCAGACACTTTAATAAGGGTGTCAATAAGGGTGTCAGACACCAAAATCAGGGTGTCAGACACCAAAATCAGGGTGCAGACACCAAAATCAGGGTGCAGGGTGTCAGACACCTTAATAATGGTGTCAGACACCTCAATATTATGCGACACAATCTAATTATAAGGGTGTCAATTATAAGGGTGTTAGACACCCAGTGATGGGCGTGGATAAAGGGTGGCTGACATCATTGTCCATTTTAGACACCAAGTCCATTTTTTGGATGTCAGACACCCTCTCCTGACATCCTGTCCATTTCCAAGGGCGTCTCAGTCCCACATTATGCAGGATGTCTGAGACCTTTTTGAGAAGTGTGTCAGACACCCAATGATGGGCAAATTTAAACTTTGACTATGGATCTAGGGTGTTTGACACCCACTAAATACCATCTGAATTTTATGTCATAAAAGGTGTCAGACACCATTATTGGTGAGACACCATTATTGGTGAGATAAGTGATGGGTGTTTGACACCCCCCTATGTGGGGAAAGGTGTCTGATACCGCCCTAAATAAGGTATCTGACACCGCCCTAAATAAAGGATGGCAGATACCGTCTGATGGGGGAGAAATAGCCAAGAACTAAGAACGCTATAAGTGATGTTTTATAAATTAATTTTTCGCTCCTTGGCAAATTTTTGAAAAAAATTCACATAAAAAACTTGACAAAGTTATACTCATATTTTATATTAAAGATGGAATTAGATTCAGGCTCAATGGATGTTCAGGATAAGGTCGTGGTGACAAGCAGGGAAGAGAAATTAAGAGTAGGAATATAAATTAGTTAAGAGCTAAAGTTCTGAGTTCAGATGGATGAGTCGGCTCAAGATGAGTTTTTCTTAATGTAGTTCAGATGGGGTGATTTGAACAGCTGAGGAGTTGATTAGTTGGCTGAAGAAGTTAGGGAAGGCAGCCATTGCCTTTTTCCAAGAAGAAAGCTGGTAGGAACAAGAGATGGAGAATAAGGAAGCAGATGTTGGTTTTTTAAGAAGCGAGAGTTGAGGAGAAGATGCTTGTTTCTCAACCTCAGAGCTTGGTCCAGGACAGCAAGATAGTAGAGGAAGAAGCGGAGAAAGAAAAGAGTGGTTTGGACTTTCATCACCATTCTCCTGAACTCCAGAGGGCCTAAAGGAGAATTAAATTGCCAAAGAGAGTAATAATGAGCAAAAGAAAAGAACCAACAAGGAGGCAATAAATGGCCATGCAAAGAATAATTGGTATTGACTTGGGAACAACTAATTCAGTTGTAGCCATTGTTGAGGGTGGCAAGCCCGTCATTATTCCTAACGAAGAAGGCGGACGGACCACCCCTTCAGTAGTCGGTTTTACCGATAAAGGTGAAATTCTGGTCGGTCAGGTAGCCAAGCGCCAACGGATCACCAACCCTGAAAACACTATCTATTCCATCAAGCGGTTCATGGGCCGTCGTTACAATGAAGTTCTCGAAGAAATCAAGCAGGTGCCCTACAAGGTAGTCGAAGCACCCAACGGGGATGTGCGGGTAGTGGCTCAAGGCAAGGAATACGCTCCTCCGCAGATTTCAGCCATGATTCTCCAGAAGATGAAGAAGGCGGCTGAGGATTATCTCGGGGAAAAAGTGGAAAAAGCAGTCATCACTGTGCCGGCTTACTTCAACGACGCGCAGCGGAAGGCCACTAAAGACGCTGGCCGGATTGCAGGTCTAGATGTGGTCCGCATCATTAATGAACCTACAGCCGCAGCCCTAGCTTACGGCATGGATAAAAAGAAGGACCAGATCATCGCTGTTTATGACTTCGGCGGCGGTACTTTTGATATTTCCATCCTCGAAGTCGGTGAAGGCGTTATTGAAGTTAAGGCCACTAGCGGTGATACCCACCTCGGCGGTGATGACATTGACCAGCGCATCCAAGACTGGTTGGTGGCGGAATTCAAAAAAGACACTGGCATTGATCTCTCCAAAGATAGAATGGCTCTCCAGCGACTCAAAGAAGCCGCTGAAAAAGCCAAAATCGAGCTGTCTTCCACCCTGGAAACCGAGATCAATCTGCCCTTTATCACAGCCGACGCTTCAGGTCCCAAGCATCTTTTGATGAAACTTACCCGGGCCAAACTGGAAGCTATGATTGAAGACCTTATCCAGCGGACCAAAGGTCCTTGTCTGCAGGCGCTCGAAGATGCCGGCCTCAAACCCGAGGATATCAACGAAGTCATTCTCGTTGGTGGTTCAACCCGGATTCCGCGGGTCCAGCAGCTGGTCAAGGAGATTTTCGGTAAGGAACCCCACAAGGGCGTCAATCCCGACGAAGTAGTGGCCGCTGGAGCCGCAATTCAGGGCGCCGTGCTGGCCGGTGAAATGAAAGACGTGCTCCTGCTGGATGTCACGCCGCTATCGTTAGGTATTGAAACGCTGGGCGGTGTCTGCACCAAGATGATTCCGCGCAACACGACCATCCCCACCAAGAAGACGGAAATTTTCACCACGGCCTCTGATAATCAAACCAGCGTGGAGATTCATGTGCTTCAAGGTGAGCGCGAAATGGCCCGCGATAACCGTTCGCTGGGACGGTTCCATCTCGATGGTATTCCACCAGCTCCGCGAGGTGTGCCCAAGATTGAGGTTACCTTCGACATCGACGCCAACGGTATTCTCCACGTCTCGGCTAAAGACCTGGCCACGGGTAAGCAGCAGGCTATCACCATCACCGGTCACAGCGGTTTGGATGAAAGTGAAATTCAGCGGATGATCAAAGAGGCCGAAGCTCATGCGGAAGAGGATAAACGCAAACGTCAACTGATTGAAACCAAGAATCAGGCTGACCAGATGATTTATTCTCTAGAAAAGCTGCTTCGCGACAACAAAGATAAGATTTCCGACCAAGACGCTAAGGCCATTCAAGAAGAAATTGAGAAGACACGCCAGGCTATCGCTACCGATAATCTTGAGGAAATCAAGCAGGCTATTGACCGTCTGGCTCAGGCCTCGCATCGGGTTTCAGAGATTCTCTATCAGCAGGCGGCTGGTCCTCAAGCCCAAACGGGTCAAGCGGGAGCGACCGGTGGAGCTGCGGGTAGCTCACCAGGAGGAAGTCAGGCTCAGACTCAGTCAGAGGAAGACGTCATCGACGCTGAGGTTGTCGACGAAGAGGATAAAAACAAATAAAAGCTGAGGCGGCCGGGTTAAATTTAGCCTCAGGTTAGTCGAGGCGCGGTTAATAGTTGCTGACCGGTTCTTAATAAAGAGACCAGGCGGGAGACATCACCGAGACGGCCAGGCGCGGTAAGGAAATAGTAGTTGAAGCTGGAATCTTTGAGGATGGGTAGTTTCAGGTGAGTAGGAACCCCCAGGGTGAGAGCGAGACAGGCCCGGGTGAGAAGGGGTCCCACCTGGACGTGAGGAAGAGGTGAAGGTAGTGACAATTCTCTGGGTAAAAACTTCTTCTCGTTGGCTTGAGGAGAAGTTGAAAAGATATTCCTCTTTCTCGTTCTCGGTCTCAACCGGCCACCCCAAAAAGCCCGGACTGAGGTAGGAAAAGCAGTTACCAGGGCTAGAGACCGGGTCATTGAGTTGAGAGGTGGAGTGAACGAGTTCAAAAGAGATCTTGGATAAAACTTAGAAGCGAGGAAGCCTCCGGCCTCCGGCAATGAAAGAGGAGATGAACGATGGCTCAAAAAAAGGACTACTACGAAATCCTCGGAGTCAGCCGGAAGGCTACTCTGGCCGAAATCAAGAAGGCCTACCGGAAACTGGCCCGCAAGTACCATCCTGATTTGAATCCCGGCGACAAAGCGGCTGAAGCCAAGTTCAAGGAAATTCAGGAAGCTTATGCTGTCCTGAGCGACCCCAAGAAGCGACAGCAATACGACACCTATGGTTTTGTCGGCGATATCCCTCCCGGAGCTGGAACTTCCCAGCAGGGATTCACCGGTTTTGAAGGCTTCGATTTTTCCGGTTTCGGCTCGACTCCGTTTGAAGATATATTCGAGCGTCTTTTCCGCACCCAGACCCGTCCACCTTCCGCTCGACCGCAGCGCGGCGAAGACCTCCATTATACGATGAAGATCAGCTTCATGGATGCACTCAAAGGACTGCAGACCCGGATTCGACTTACCCGTCAGGTGGCTTGTCCGAGTTGCGGCGGTAAGGGCTATCTCCAGCAGGGAAGGGGGGCTGCCTGTCCCACCTGTGGCGGCAGCGGCCAGACCCGGATGCAGCGGGGCTTCCTGCGTTTTACCACCACCTGTCCGACCTGCGGCGGCAGCGGCGTAAGTCCCGGAGCGGAGTGTTCCACCTGTCATGGTACGGGCGTTGTCCAGAAAACTGAATTAATCACGGTGCGCATCCCGGCCGGGGTGGATAATGGTTCGCGGGTCCGAATTGCTGGCAAAGGCAATGCTGGCCGCCACGGAGGGCCTCCGGGTGATTTATTCATCACTATTCAGGTTGACCCGCATCCTTACTTCCGCCGTGAAGGTCCGAATATTCATGTTCGGGTGCCAATTACAGTTCCGGAGGCGACGCTGGGAGCGAAGATTGAGGTACCGACCGTGGACGGCCAAGCAACCATCCGCATTCCCCCTGGAACTAAGTCCGGCCAAAAATTTCGCTTGCGAAATAAAGGGGCACCTCTTCCTGGTAAGAAATCGCGCGGGGATGAATTTGTGGAAGTTTATATTGTACCCCCGCCGTTTGAAGACGTCCGCGTGAGAGAAATTATGGAAGAATTAAGAAGAATTGCTCCTCAGAGCCCCCGCTCTGACCTTTTCTCTAGAAGATAAGGCCAACTAAGGAGGTTTGAGATGGTGGATGAACCAAAAAGAGACCAGAGGGAAGAAGAGAAGTTGAAGAATGAGCCCCAAGATGAGTTTGCTTACCGGAAGGGGGTTTACTCTCAGGAAAAAACGCCGGGCGAAGCCGGTTTCAGGCAAGAGAGTGGGGGCGGGACAAGCGATGAAAGCGGCCGCGGCGGCGGTAGTAGTGGTAGCCGCAGCGGCGGTGGAGGTGCCTCTGAGAGAGACTCGACTCAGAAGAGCGACCAGGAAATACCCAAGAAGTATTACCATATTTCAGCTGTTTCGCGCATGTATGATATTCATCCTCAGACCCTGCGTCTTTATGAAAGGGAAGGCCTTCTTAAACCCACGCGCAGTGAAGGCAATACCCGTCTTTACACCGATGAAGACCTGGAGCGATTGGAAGTAATTCTCACTTTGACCCGGGATTTAGGAGTCAATTTGGCTGGAGTGGAGATTATCCTTAATATGCGGGAAAAGATGGCTCGCTTGGAAGAACAGATCAATCAACTTCTTGATTATGTGCGGCGGGAGTTTTTTGAGGGGCGTGAAGAAGAGTTTGAAGCCAAGAAGGAAGCTATAATTCGCCTTTCACCCATTAAGATGGTAAAATGGAGTGAAAGTGAGCGTCTGATTAAAAGGAAGGTTGACGAGGGGGATGAGTAACAGTTTCAATGATCCGTTGTCCAGTCGCAGTCTTAAGAATTATCTCCGTCAGATTGCCCGTTATCCCCTTCTCACCCCAGAAGAAGAACGTGAGCTGGGCCGCCGTATTCAGAAGGGAGATAAGGAAGCTCTCCGCAAATTAATCGAATCCAACCTTCGTTTTGTGGTTTCTTATGTTAAAAGGTATCAAGGCATGGGTCTGCCACTTCTCGACTTGATTCATGAGGGTAATCTGGGATTGATTGAGGCGGCCAAACGCTATGACCCGACCAAGAACGTCAAATTTATTTCCTATGCTGTCTGGTGGATCCGCCAGGCCATAATCAATGCCTTGACCCAAAATTCTCGCATCTATCATCTTCCCCAGAAGATTTCCGACCAGATTTCAGAAATGAAAAAGGTCAAAGCTGAATTAAAAAAGAGACTGGGGCGGGAGCCCACCCGCCAGGAAGTGGCTGAAGAGATGCGCCTTTCTCCTGAAGAGATTGAGGACATGGAAATTCTAGATGAACGCAATGTTTCTCTGAGCGACCCTTATTATGATGAGGATATCGAGGTTGAGGACCGAGTGGAGGACCAGGTTACCCCTTCGGTGGAATATCAAATTATCAAGAATTCCATCGAAAAACAGGTTCGGGAAATGGTCAATGAATTAAGCGAGAAAGAAGCCACAGTCTTGAAACTCCGCTTTGGCCTAGAGGATGACCAGCCCCGCACCCTCCAAGAAATCGGTGACATGCTCAACCTGACGAGGGAACGCATTCGGCAGATTGAAAAAAAGGCCATGCGCAAGTTAGCCCAGTCGCATAAACTCCAACAACTGCGAGGGTACTTGAACTAGGCCAGGGAAGGAGTTATTTGAGCCGGAAGAGCAAGGACGAAAAAAAAAATTGCAAAAAATATAAAATTAGTTAAACTATGAAAGCTGTCTGGCCGAAAGCTTTCTCAGGGGAGGGTGCTTTCAACCGCAGCTTCAGGGAAGAATAATTGGCCTTAGAACCTGGGAGAGGACGGTGTGGAAAGGTGACCTTAAACATTGATTGAGTTAAGAATGATGACCGATAAAATTCTCAAAGATTGTCCCACTTGCCATGGCACCGGTTGGGTGCTTAGAGAGGATAAAGATGGTCGAGTGGTAGCTCGGCGCTGTCAGTGTTATGAAGAGTGGCGGCGGAGCTATCTTTGGCAGCGAGCTAATATCCCCCGGCGTTACGAACATTGTACCTTGGAGAATTTTGAAATTCACCATCCTACCCAGCGCAAGGCGCTCAAAATCAGCCGCAAGTTTGTCGAAGATTTTCCGGTCCTCCACTCAGGACTTCTTTTTTTGGGGCCTCCTGGAGTGGGCAAGACCCACCTGGCGGTGGGTATCCTCAAAGAAGTTATTCAGAAGAAAGAAGTGCGGGGTTATTTTTGCGATTTTCGGGAGCTTATCCGTAATATCCAAACCAGTTACTCCCAAGATAGTCCCTTAACTGAGATGGAGGTGCTCGACCCGATTTTTAAAGCCGACCTGCTGGTGCTGGATGAGTTGGGGGCCAAACGCACCACGGCCTGGGTAGAGGAGATGGTTTTTTATATTATCAACAACCGCTATATTAATAATCGCCTGACCATTTTCACCACCAATTATCCCGACCGGGAAGAGGATGTGGAAGACAAACGCCAGGAATTTTTCCGCAAGGATGATGTCACTCTGGTCGACCGGGTGGGCGAGCGGCTCCGCTCCCGGATTTACGAGATGTGCAAATTGGTCGAGGTAGACGGCCCCGACTACCGCAAAAAAATCAAACAGGCCGGGTATAGGTGGTAGGGGAGTGGTAAGAAAGATAGGGGAAAGATTTTCTGGGTCAGGGTTTGTGGGGAAAGGTATTGTGAATATCCAGGGAGAAGAGAGAGGTAAAAGAAAGTTTTTATTAGCCGAGGATATCTTTATATATAGGAGAGAAATTTAAGGGAGAGGGAGAAGAGACGGCGTAAGTTAAAGTTAGGATTGAGCCGCTAGAAGAGGAAAAGACCAGGGGAAAGGAAAGTAAAATAGAAGGGTAAAATAGAAAAGTTAAAAATTCCCTTTGTTTTAGCCCCCAAATAGAACCTTCTGACAATTGTATAAGTAAGCACATAGAGGGAAGAGGGCTAAGAGAAGGCTTGGTAAAAAGAGAGAATAAAATTAGAGAACTTAACAAGAAAAATGGTCTCTGTTTTTAAAGAAGGATATAAAAACCTTGAAAAAGGATAAAAGAAATAGCGAACGGAATTAAATTTTACAGTACTCAATATATTGATTATTCGTCAAAATTTTGCTAAATTACATA
>Ga0190363_1002706_pt1 | contig 10000 bp, 8 predicted proteins | sample 48721867_MG_FD_161272 | JGI IMG/M metagenome (GOLD analysis project Ga0190363, IMG submission 161272) | Hydrothermal vent microbial mat bacterial communities from Southern Trench, Guaymas Basin, Mexico - 4872-18-6-7_MG | ecosystem: Environmental > Aquatic > Marine > Hydrothermal vents > Microbial...
CGTTGTATCTCTCAACAAGATCAAGTAAAAGATCGAGAATTTCAGCTCTAGTAGATACGTCTAGCATCGAAACTGGCTCATCAGCCACAACAAACTTTGGATTTACGACTATCGCCCTTGCAATAGCGACTCTCTGTCTTTGCCCTCCGCTCAACTCATGCGGATACCTATAATAAAATTGCTCTGGGGGAACAAGTTCAACGTCCTCCAAAGCTTTGAGCACTAATTCTTCTGTTTCTTTCCCAATTCTTGTTAGATGTTGCACCCGTAAAGGCTCAGCAATAATATCGCCGATTATCATTTTAGGATTCAATGATTCGTAAGGATCCTGAAATATTATCTGCATTTCTTTTCGTAAGGCCTTCATTTCCTCGATAGAAAGGTGCGTTATATCCTTCCCTTTAAAAAATATCTTTCCTGCAGTTGGCTCTGTAAGTTTTAGAATTACTCTTCCCGTAGTTGTTTTTCCGCTTCCGCTTTCGCCTACTAAACCAAAAATCTCTTTCTCTTTAATGTCAAAAGAAATTCCATCCACCGCTTTTACAAAGAGTTTTTTTCTACTGAATAAAGTTTCAAAGAACCCTAATTTGACAGGAAACCATTTTTTCAAGTTTTTAACGCTTACTACCGGGGCATCCATGCTGTTCTCCTCCTATTTTTTAGTGATCAAGTGGCAAGCTACATAATGGTTTTCTTCCATTTTTTCAAGTTTGGGCACTTTCTCACGACATATTTGCATTGCATATTTACATCTCGGATGGAATCTGCATCCTGGAGGAGGGCTCACCAAATCGGGAGGAAAGCCCTTTATTGATTGTATTTTTGTTTTTTCAGATTTTATACTTGGGAACGCGCCTATTAATCCACATGTATATGGATGTAATGGCTTTTTAAAGATCTTTACTATGTCTCCATATTCAACTATCCTGCCAGCATACATTATTGCTATCTTTTCGCAAGTTTCAGCTATTATTGACAAGTCGTGAGATATCATTATCATAGCTAGATTCAATTTATTTTTTAATTCTCTTAAAAGTTTCAGCACTTGTGCCGCTACTATTACGTCAAGAGCTGTTCCCGGTTCGTCGGCGATTAAAAGCTTAGGGTTACATGCTAAAGCCATTGCGATAAGGGCTCTTTGGCGCATTCCTCCGCTAAATTCATGGGGGAAATTATTCATCCTCGATGGGTCTAAACCTACAAGTTCTAAAAGTTTTCCTGTTCTTTCTGTGGCTTCTTCTTTACTAACTTCCGGTTCATGGGCTTTTATTGCTTCTACTATTTGATCTCCAATCTTATAAACAGGATTTAACGCATTCATCGCTCCCTGAAAAATTATTGAGATTCCTTTCCATCTAACTTTTCTTCTCATTTCGTCTTCGCTGAGTTTAACGATATCTATTCCATCAAAAATCACTTTTCCTTTTACTATTTTTCCTTCAGGGGGTAGTAATTTTAGAATAGATAATGCGACTGTTGTTTTTCCACACCCTGACTCTCCAGCAAGGCCAAGTGCCTTTCCTTTTTCAATGCTAAAAGTTACGTCTTCGGCGGCTTTTACTGTACCGCTGAGGGTTAGGTAGTGGGTTGTCAGCTCTTGGACATCTAGTAACGGCATGTTTTCACCATTTATTTTGAGTGATTTTTAAGTGTCAAACAGTAAATTTAAGTTTTTAGTTTAAAGTTTAATCTTGAGTATCGATCATAAGTATGGGAGAGAATCAGCTTGAAAGTCGTCAATGTATGGAATGGTTTAAAAATAAACTTAGACGAACTGTCTGATCATGTCTGCAGATTTTTCGCTGAAAAAGGTTTCAAACCTCGGAAATATAAATATAAAAACGGTTTCAGAGTTTATATTCTAAGCGGAGAAATATACGCTGAAATTTTAAGTTCAAATTCGAAGCTTGAAATAAGCCTCATACTTGATGAAACTCAGCATCTGCTTGAACTTTTAGGCTACAGTCTTAGCTTCATTATTGGAGGGGGACTTTTTCTTCGTAAATTAAAATTAAAAGAACTTTTTAACGAACTAGAACGTGACTTTTGGAAATACTTAAACAAAACCATATAACGTATACTAAAAATTAAGGGGTTTATCATTTAAGTTTAAAGTTTATACTGTTTTATTGTTAAGTTTTCAAGCGGGATGAAGAATCTTCCTAGGAAAAAGCGAGCATCAAGACTGACATTACTTATACACCATGTAAGTTCTCCATTGTTATCATATATTTCCCTTATGAGATCAGCCAGCTCTTTTTTGTAACTCAGATCCAAAATGGTATTAAAGCTTCCATGAATTGCCGATTTTGGTTCAAGCGGTTTGCCTGGGTCACTCTTTATCCACACCCTAATTTTGCCATCAGTTAATTGATAAGTTTTCGTGTTGTTAACCAGAAGTACTTTAAATACTAGAGAGATGACGCTTATACCCTTATAGTCTGTCGGGTTAGTTATAGAAAAGTTCATTGAAATAGACCCTCTATATGTGTCTGTAAATTCAAATCTAAACCCAGAAATATCAAGATTAATCTTTTGAAAAGCTCTATAAAATTCCACATAATTTACTGTGGGTGGAACTAATGAGACAACGGAAATTAATGTGATTACACTTGCACAAATAACCGACAAATTATGTTTTAAGGGTATCATATTTACCCCGAACCGAGTTAAAGCTTAATTATTTAAGACTATTAAGTTTTTAGTATGAAGAAAAAGTTCGAGGTAACGTTATTTACTTTTGGTTGGGCAATAACTCTATCGTCAATAATGCTGCAGAGTTTATACCGAAAACCTATGCTTGGATGGGTTGACTTACTCTTAATTTTTGTTTGTAGCGTTTTCTTTGGTTTTTTCATTAAAGACGTGAGGGGAATTGTAATTAGCTGGATTCTTTCCTTGGTCTTATGCTTTATTTTTTCTTTCTTTATTTTAGCTCTACCTACTTTTATTGGAATTGTTAATTTCTCCCTTATTGAAGGTCTCTACGCAGGATTAATCGTTATGTTGTTTAGGGTAATGTTCCCCAACGTCATTTTGATAACTATCCTAGGAGCAAGTTTTGGTGGAATCTTGGGAGAAAAATTTGCTGTTTGAGTCTTTTATAGGAAACGTAAAAAGGTTTATCGCCTTTTTCTTAATTTAGGATTAAGTATTTCATCTAAGGCAAATCCCAACATTATAAATGAAAGTGACACAAGGGCTATTGAAACCCCTGGCGGTATTACCCACCATGGTCTGCTTACTCCTTCATTATATTGTACATCATGTAACATTCTGCCCCATGATATTACTGTAGGGTCGAATAGGCCAAGCCAGCTTAACGCTGCTTCACTTAGAATTGCGCTTGGCACGGAAAGTGCGAGAGTTACATAGACTAGTGTCATTACATTCGGTATCATATGCGTCAAAATTATGTGCCATTTTCCTGCTCCAGCTGCCTTGGCGGCTTCAACAAATGGTCTTTCCTTTAAGCTAAGAACTTGAGATCTAACTGTTCTGGCGAAGCCCATCCATCCCAGAATCCCTATCACTATTATTAGATTCCAGATAGAGGAACCGAGTACTGCCACTAGTACCATTAACAACGGCAAGGTTGGTATGACAAGTAGTGCGTCAGTGAATCTCATTAAGACTTCATCCACAATTCCTCCGATATAGCCTGAAATTAATCCTATAAGTAAGCCTAGTATGACTGAGAGAAATGCTGACAGCAATCCAACAAGTAATGAGATTCTTGCTCCAAACACGAGCTGACTAAAGATATCTCTTCCTTCATGGTCTGTACCCAAAAGGCCATAAGAGTTTCCGAAAAGTTTGAGATTTAAATCATCAACATACACTGATACTTTAACCGGTATTGCTTTGGTATCTATAAAAGTGACTTCAACGCCAAAAGTGTATTTTCCTGGGCCTGTAAATACCAAAGCTGCTACATCTTGGCTGAAATTCCCTGCTATCTGCTGTCTCAAGCCGCTGTCATAAGAGTCCATTGGAGGCTTTGGATGAATCCAGTCCGTAGAATTTGTTTCATGAATAACCCATAGGTTTGTCATATTTCCATTCTTTGCTATAAAAACAACTATTTTTACGGATTGTAAATTTTCGATTCCTTCAGTCATTACCGTTGCCGTAGCAATAAATCTTGTAGGAGGATTTGTAGATGAGAAATAAAATGATCTAGTGAGGTTGGCGGTTATTGAACGTAATGGAGTTTCTCCTGGCCTTGTGAATAATATCTGTGCACATCCTGGGCCTGAGTCTTCGCTTCCGACTTGTTTGTTCCAAATCAGTTCAATGTAAGGGCTTGATGATGAAAAATTCCAATTTTTTGGTTGTAATGATGTCGGGTCTCCAAATCCTGGAGAACTTACAAGTTCCATATTAGTATTATATTGATCAGGATTGCCTGTTATGTATTTCCACCATAGTGGGGCCGCATAGTCACCGGCAACATATCGTTCATATGGTGAATGTACAGTAATGTAGGGGGCAGCAATTGCTATGGCTATGTAGAATACTAATATGAGTATTCCAACGATTCCTCTTTTGTTCTTTAAGAACGCATTTAAGAATCCTGCTAACCTGGATAGGAGAAATTGTATCCTTGATTTATAAGTGGACTCCATTTTCTGCTACTCCTACGTATATTTTATTCTGGGATCAATTACGCCATAGATTAAATCTGCTATAAAGTTGCATATTATAACGGAAAGAGCGATTATATAGAACATTGCTTGGAGTACCGGGTAATCTTTATACGCTATACCATTCCAGAGGTATTGCCCCAAGCCTGGATACGTAAATACTTGTTCAGTAATTATCGCTCCCGTGAATAAGAACCCGAAGGAGATTGCTATATTGGTGATCAACGGTAATGAGGCGTTCTTTAGGGCGTGCTTGTAAAGAATAGTTCTATTTTTAAGCCCTTTTGCTTTCGCCGTTAATATGTAGTCTTCAGTTAAAACCTCAAGCATGGTTGCTCTTGTCAAGAGTAAATAGCCGCCATATTGGAATATTACTAATGTTAGTAGTGGAAGAAAGAGATACTGCATTCTTCCAGCTATGAGTTCCCAGATGTTTTGCGGCGGGTTTATTACCCACTCGCGCGGCCAGGCTCCTGCTCCTGGGAACCATCCTAATTCAACATGGAATATAAGGATTAGTATCATTCCAATCCAGAAGGATGGTAACGAGTATGTTGTGAGTGATGCTATTAATGATACTGTGTCAAATGCGCTTCCACGTTTGTATGCTGCGATGACTCCTAGTAATATTCCAATTATAATTGATAGAATCGTTGATAGGCCAACGAGGAGCAAGGTATTTGGCATTCTTTTAGCAATCTCGTCGGCTACCGGGGTTGTTGTGTAAAAGGAGTATCCAAAGTTGAATGTTAGCATGTTATAAATGTAGGCTCCATACCGTACATGTAATGGTTTGTCAAGTCCGAAAACGGATTTGACTTCATCAACCATTTCCGGGGTCATTCTCCCCGCGGCTATAAAGAATTGCATAGGGTCTCCTGGCATTAATTCAAATATTATGAAGTTTAATGTGAGTACAAAGAGGATTAGGAAGAATGAGTATATTATTCTTTTTACTATGTATATTTTTAAGCCCACAATTTATCTCTCCATTGGGCTTTGATGACATTCTCTGAAATGCTTTTGGTCATATTTTAGTTTTTAGGTTATTATTAACATAGAAGATTTTTTCGGAAAAACTTAAATTACGGTAGGACTCAATTGTTATTGCTAAAGAATAGGGAAAAGGGAGAGAACTACATGAATCGAAGACATATGTTTTTGATGCTGGCTTTTGCAATGGCATTCTTAATAGTAGCTGGCTCTGTTTCAGCACAAAATGGTCCGAAAACCGGTACTATGCTAATTCATATATATGCAAACCCAGATGTTGAAAACGCTGACTTAGATCCGTCAGTCGGTATATTGGACATAAACGACTGGCCTTTGAGCAGTACATGGATTAACAAATGGGTTAAGATGCCTGACAAAATCGCCTTAAGAGAATACACAGAGATGGGTATGATGGAGTTTGACCTTAACAATCAGGAGTGGCCTACAGGCCACAGCGCAGCTCACGGAGGCTATTATGATCCTAATTGTCCTCGATGTATTGCTGCTACGCACTTCAGGAAGGCAATAGCCCACTTGACAGACAAGGACAAAATTATTAGTGACATACTGAAGGGATATGGATACCGCCTAGAGGTTCCTCTTCCTCCGGGCTTGTCACAGTATGTGTGGCCCGATTTAGTACCTTATGAATACAGTCGGGATGCTGCACAAGCTGAACTTGCAGCCGGAAACTTCACTCTCAAGTCTGATGGATGGTACTGGCACAACTTCCAGACAGGAGAAGATGAGAAACTACCTCCATTGAAGATTTACATCAGAATGGATGACCCCAACAGAATGACTGCTGGTGAATACCTAGTTGACGAACTAAAGGCCATTGGCTTCCCGGAGGATCAATTGGATGTCCACATAACTGAGAGGACTGTTTGTTACCAGATGGTCATGGTTCTCTACGATTACCACATCTACACTGGTGGCTGGAGCTTAGGTGCCGATCCAGACAACCTATACGACTTGTATCATTCATACTTCTACATTGGTTGGGGCGCTCCCGAGGTGGGTTGGGCGCCGAACTATCCAGGGTTCTGCAACCACGATTACGACTCTTGGGCTGAGAAAGTCAAGTTCGCTCCAGATGAGGAAAGCCTACTCTATGCATGCTGGAATGCTACAAAGATTTTCCATGAGATGGAACCTATAGTTTCATTGTGGTCTTCTGCCGCCATAAAAGCCTACAAAGTAGGATGGGAAGGAGTTGTAAACTTTGATGGATACGGAATTGACAACTACTGGACATTCCTAAGAATGTACAAGCCGGGAGATGATACAATCGACTATGGCTTTAAGAGCGAGCCTGAAGAATTGCATGTAATTGCCTCTCAGTGGCTTTGGGACTGGAACGTTATAGGCATGGTCTATGATAGCCTTCTAGGCAGAAATCCGTACAGTCTGCCAACATTTGAACCTATCCTTGCATCTGACTACAGTGTAGGTACATGGGACATGGGCGGCGGCAAGCAAGGAACTGAAATCAACTTTACAATTAGGACGGGTGTGAAGTGGCATGACGGTGTAGACTTTACGGCTGACGACGTAGTGTTCTCATTCCTCTTCACCAAGGCATGTGGTGCAGGTGTAGCCTGGAACTATGCATTGGTTAAAGACTTGAACACTACATTCATTGCTCCAGACGATCCAAACAAGGTTGTTGTAAGATACAATGTTATCAGCGTATTTGCAGTTTCATGGGCTGGAGGAGTACCGATAATACCCAAGCATATTTGGGAAGCTAGATTCCCAAATTGGAACACACCTGACTTCAACCCCGCCAAGGTAAGGGCTTATCATCCTTGGGAAGTAAAAATGGACAAGCTGGTTCCAGGAACCACAGACGAATACCTAACTGAAATGATTGGAACTGGCCCATGGATCTTCCCATATGGCGGATGGACTACTGGTGAAAGCATCAAACTATATGCTAATTCAAACTACTACCTAACACAAGAAGAGGTTGACAACTTCATTCTTGATTCGTTCTATACGTTCAAGGGAGATGTAAGCTACAAGTGCATAAGCACGGATATAGGTAGAATTTCAGGTATAGATGTAGGACTCATCAGGCTTCACTGGAGTGAAACTGGCTCTGGCCTATGCGCTGACATAAACGGCGACGGTGTCGTCGACGACTTGGATCTCGGCACAGTCGAGTGGAACTTCGGTCTTGTAGCAGGGTAGGAGGGAGATGGAAGTGAAAGTTAAAAGTTTAATATTGATGTTGGCTCTTGCATTAGCTTCATTGGTAGTGTTTCCAGTCCAAATAAGGGCTGCGTCAAATAACTTCTACATTGCTCCATCTCCTGTGGTTGGGAGTCCAGGGGCAGAAGTAACCTTAAGCGTTAAACTTGACAGTGTAACTGACCTCTACGCATATGAATTCATCCTGAGATGGGACAACACCTTACTAAAGTTTAAGAGTATAACAAACATTTGGATGAAAACTGTGGCAGACACCGACTTTGAATATAGTGTTCCAACAACCGGTCAGCAAGTAATGGTCTATGAAGGCTTTACTGACGCCTCACAGACAGCAAGCGGAACCGATGTAACGCTTGTCAACATAACCCTTGAAGTTCTCGCTGGAGGAATTTGCGACTTAAACTTCACCGAACACTACCTATGGACAACGAACATGGTTGAAATATCCTCAACCGCGACAAACAGCAGCTTCCTAACACATGAACCCTACGTAACCTTCACTTGGACACCTGACTATCCCGAAGCCGGCGAGACGGTAACCTTCAACGCTACTGGCTGCTTCGATCCTGACGGAGCAGGGATTTCTGAACCCGATGGGTATCAATGGTACATTGATGGCAGTTCTGCTGGAACAGGAGTGACGATAACTCATACGTTTGCTTCTTACAGTAAGACTGCTCATAACATTACCTTACTGGTTACAGACAACGGCGGCCAAAGTTATGCATTGACAAAATGGCTTAAGATCGACCGTGACTTATCAATATTCACAATATGGCCTTCAAAGGAAGACTTCATGGGAAGCATTAACAAGTCAATTGACGCTGGCAAATGGGTTGTCGTAATGGTTAGACTCGCCAACATCGGCACGATCTTAGAGGATCCATCGACCTATCCACCAGATGCAGCCGTCCAACTTTGGCTCACAGACGAAAATGGAAATGAAATAGAACTCCTAAAGAGCTGGACAGGCGCAGGTATAGGGCCGTCTCCACCTTACTATCCAGGTGAGTCATGGTCTAAATGGTACTTCTGGGATACTTACGGCTACGATCCGGGAACCTACAAGCTTAAGGCGAACATGACGGTTCTACCCGGCGAAACTGACGCCTCGAACAATGAACTCTGGTTCGGGCCCTTCAATATAACTGAAGGGTTCCCGCATGACGTAAGAATAGACGGAATCTGGACATACGATAATGTAAAGTATGGATACAACGGGTACATTTACACTGTAGGGCAAATAGCAAACATAACAGTCTGTGTAAGCAATGTGGGAACAGCTAACGTATCCGAATCGGTAATCATACATGTCTACAAAGATGGCGTCGAACTACCATCCTGGCCGCAGACAATAACTCTAGAAGGCGGAGAACTTTACAGAGAAATAACAGTCCCATGGTTCACATTCCCAGGAGACACCAACATTGACGGAGTAGTAGACTCATTAGACCTAGGAGCCATGGGAACTGCCTGGGGCAAGTTTGAAGGAGAACCAGGCTATCGCCTCGCCTGCGATCTATATTGGGACGGAGTAGTAGACTCAGCAGACCTAGGAACCATGGGAACAACTTGGGGCAAGTTTGCAGATGAGGTAACTCCGCCGGGAGTATACGAACTAGACGTTGTCGTAGAAGCCGTCTCAGGCGAAACTGCGCTATGGGCAGTCTGGGACAACAACTTGGTTGACATAACAGGATATCCATTCTTCTTCGGATACGACTATTGGGAATTAGTACTGCCATAAAACCCAAATTTAACTGTAAATTTCCCCCTTTTTTATGAAACATGAACTGGAAATTAAATAAAATTGTAAGTTTTAAAAAGCTAAACCTAATATAGAAGCTTAACATTTTTTCTGGTAAAAGGTGAACTGCATGAAATACATAAAAGGCAAAGGATCGGGTACAATTGCAACGTTAATCTTAATCCTCATCGCATTGGCCACAATTGGTGGCCATCTAAATTTTATGGAAAAAGTTGGGGCGTCTCCAGGCCCGGTAGTGTACGTAAGCCCAGTGACAAACTCGGCGCCGCTAAATAAAACGTTCAAAATTGATGTTTACATAAAAGATGCCAGTATGGTGCACACCTGGAGAGTTGACATGACATGGGATCCAGGGATTCTTCAATGTGAAAACGTA
>Ga0190363_1002707_pt1 | contig 9999 bp, 10 predicted proteins | sample 48721867_MG_FD_161272 | JGI IMG/M metagenome (GOLD analysis project Ga0190363, IMG submission 161272) | Hydrothermal vent microbial mat bacterial communities from Southern Trench, Guaymas Basin, Mexico - 4872-18-6-7_MG | ecosystem: Environmental > Aquatic > Marine > Hydrothermal vents > Microbial...
AGCCCTTGACCACGTTCAACAGTATCTGCCCTATGAACAAAGCCAGAAGTGCAGCTAATATCCAGTAAAGTTTCTCTATATGAGCTCTTGGCGTTAAGACCTCGTCCACGAGAATCTTTATAAGATACGGTGGGGTCAGGTCGAAGATTCTAAGCACCATGGATAGGATCAAGCTGACTATGATTAGAGGCAAAGTAGGCCTCAACAGGCCGAAAAGTCTTCTGAAAATACGTTTCTCAGATAACCTACTCTCTTTGGTTACCGAACTTTTGAGTAGTTCATACGAGATTTTACCTATAACCAAGTTATTGATTATCGTCACAAGCTTTTCTAATGACTTGAACCTGTTTCTATTAAAAGCCGCTATACCCTTAAAGACCCCACCTGTCTTTATAACCAAGATACATACGTTAAGATAGGTTCGTATAGAAGCCTCTTCTATACGAGTTAACGATATAGCCTCTAGGATATCTCCCTTCTTATAGACCATAACCCTCTTATTGGTTAATACCAACGATGTTTCAGCAAACCTTCCTTTATAGAGTCCTGTGCCCATAATCGCTATAACGTCTTCTCCCCTCTCTAAGCCCTCTTTAATCCAATTAGGCACATCTTCGGGGAAAAGCCTCAATTCGGCTTCTTCAGGTTTTTCCTCATTCTTAGTCATCACCTTTTACAGAGACCGCCCCCTGTATATTACCTTTATGGGGTCGATCGACACATAGACCTAGAAACGGCTCCCGCGAATCCTCCAGACCCCTTAGGGTAAACAGACCACTTTCTGACTACTTTTTTTGGAAAACTAAAAATTCTCAGAGGTCTAGGTTTCCCAGACTACTTTGAGATATATTTTTCGAGGAACAGAACGGCTGGGAACGAGACCTTAAACACGTCGTCCATCTTAGTCATGGCATGTCCAACCTCTGGTAGCACATGCAGCTCGAAGGTCTTACCTAGCTCAAGCAGCTTCGCGGCGTATCTGAGCACGGGCTTTAAAGGTGTTCTCGTGTCGTTTTGAGGATGCACCATGCATAGGGGGACTTTGAGGTTCTCGGCGAAGTAGGCTGCGGAACGGTCTTTCCAAAGCTCCCGCCTCTCGCCGAAGAGTATCTCTACGAACCGTCTGAAGAACGCGTCTCCTAGCTCATACATCTCCTCCCAGTCTGTGATCCCTGCTCCCGCCACCCCTGCATCCCACACGTCCGGCCGCTTAACGGTGGCGAGGAACGTCATAAACCCTCCATAGCTGTAGCCTAGTATCGCGACTTTAGACGCCAACCCTTTGCCCCTAGCCCACTCCGCCGCGTAGACGACATCCATCAAGTCTCCGCCACCCGGGTCCCCTATGTCCATCCTCCTGAACTCCTCGCCATAGCCCGTCGACCCCCTGAAGTTAGGCGCTACCACATGGTATCCGCATACGGCTAGAGAGGCTATGAACGGGTCCCATCTATCGGCCACCTCCGCCCATGGTCCTCCATGGACGTACACTATGCAAGGACCGGGTTTAGAAGCGTCGGCGCTTTCCACGACGTAAGCCGTGATCTCGACCCCGTCGAACGACCTGTACTTCGCTGGATAGGCTCTATCGAGACGAGTCTTAACTCGGCTCGGTAATCCCAAGCCTAAGACCGTCTTAACTTCGCCCGTGGTGAGGTCGGCCTCGTAAATCTTACGCGGCTCCGTCAGCGAAGAATGGCTCGCATACACCTTATCCCCCACCACGGTCAGCATTTGGATGAACCCCTCGGGTAGAGGTATGAACATGCCGTCGACGAAGGCTTTAGTTCTTCCCTCACGTTTACCTACAAACCATATCCGACCTCCTTCGAACCAGTCGAATAAGACATACTCCGTGAAATCGAATCTCTCGTAGTCTTTGTAGGCGTATTCAGGCTCTTCAAGCCGCTTCTCCTCCAAGTCGTATATCAGAAGTCTCTCCCCGCCGAATGCCGTGGTCGCGAACAGCATCTTCTCCTGGAATAGCTTCGGGGATCTATTGGACGCCCCCTCTTTAGGCGTGTATACCGTGAACTCTCCGTCACCGAGGTCGTAGATGAATATCTCATAGGTTCTAGGGTCTCCCCTGAGGACGCCGACGCCCGCTATCCTACCATGGTATATGCTGGAGGCGAATAGCAGGTCTCTCGTCTGGTAAACCTTCTCGGCCGATCCATCGGGCTTCGCTATCCACAGCTCGACGGCCTCCTCGCTAGCCGTGCTCAACGCGACGGTCTTTCCGTCGAAACACACCTCCGTGATCCTGCGGGGCTCGACCTCCCCGATCTCCCTAAGCTTCCCGTTTCTCACGTCCACCAGGTAGGCTCTCTGCTGCTCACGTCCTCTGCTGATATCCTTCGTGTAGACGGCCAGGGGAGAGTCTGGGACGATATTCCCGACCATATACACGTCGTCGGCAAGCCTAGTCTTTAAGCCGGAAGAAGCGTCTAGCGACCATAAACACGCTACACCCTCCTCCGTGGTCGTGTAGACGAGTTTACCATGGGTGTAGCCGGCCACGTTGTAGTGGGGAACCCTAACGACCTCCTCGACCAGTTTAATCTTCTCGGCCAACCTCATCAGCCGTTCATCCCTTGATGAGGGCTTTAGGAAAGTATTCTTAAAAGCCTTATCCACCCGACCTTCGACGTTTGCGCGGTTAAGGAGGAAAACGTTAAATACCGGGCTTCTCTAAGCCCATCTCTCGATGGCTGAGAGGGAGCTTAGGGTTAGCAAGATCAGAGATGGGACCGTGATCGACCATATAACGGCTGGGTACGCGCTAGCTGTGCTGAGGATCATAGGCTTAACAGGCCGGGAGGGCCATGTCATAAGCGTGATCATGAACGTGCCGAGTAAAAAGCTCGGTAAGAAGGACATCGTCAAGGTCGAGAATAGGGAGCTTAAAGAGGAGGAGGTCCATAAGATCGCTTTGATAGCGCCTAGGGCTACTATAAACATCGTGCGAAACTACGAGGTGGTCGAGAAGAAAAGGGTTAAACTTCCAGAGGTCATCCGAAACGTCATCAGATGCGCAAATCCTTCATGCATCACCAACAGTGGGGAACCGGTTCAACCGCTTTTCCTCGTGGAGAGCATGGAGCCTCTTAGGCTTAGATGCCATTACTGCAACCGGGTGATGACGAGAGACGACGTCATAAAGCAGTTTTAACCTTCTCTTTAAACTGTCGCTATCGACCTTAGGTCTCTAACCCCGTAGACCTTTCTCCTAGCTATGTTAACCCTCTTCACAGGCGGCCACCTGTGTAGAGGCTGGAAGCGTAACGGGGTTCTACCGTACTGAGCGATCGTCGTTATACCCCTACACCTAGGGCATCTGCTCCGATATCCTGGGAAGACTCTTGAACACCTCCTACAGTAGGTTATGAGCATCGAATACGTGAAGCTTCTAAGCTGCCTATACCTGGCTATTACCGCTAGGGTCGTCCTAAAAAGAATCTCTGCGTCGACATCTGGGTCGACCTCTATAACCGGTAGCGACCCACCGTTCATGATGGTTCCTATACTCTCCTCGAGTTCAAGCCTCTTCTGAAGACGTACGGCTCGCTCTAGGGGCACTATGCAGGCGTCTGTGTAGTAGGGCTCCTTCCTGAACGCTTGCCCGTTCAATACCGGTCTGCCGTAGTTGTTGAGGTCTAGGTTTAGAAGCCTCGAAGGCCCCTCCTCTCCGCATATACTCGTCAGCCCGATCCTCTCGCCGAACTCTTCGATGTAGGAGCGTATACGTCGCAGGAGTTTAAGCATAGTCGCCTGGACGGAGGGGTTGAGTAGGTCTGAACCCGTGTGTAAGACCGCAGCCTCGTTCAGCCCGATAAGACCTAGAGCGGAGAACATGGCCTCGAACCTTAGGTAGGGCTCCTCAGGAAGCGACAACGTGGGTAGTAGCCCCTCCTTGATGCGCTGGTCTATGGCCTCCCTCCTGATCCTGAAGGCTTCTAAAGCCCTATCCAGGTTCCTCCTTATATTCTCCCAGAACCTCTCGTCGTCCCCCCTGGACATGTAGGCCAGCCTCGGCGTGTTTATGCATACACCGGCTATCATAGGGACGGCCAGCGTCTCAGCCTCCCAGTCTGAGAAGGGCTCAAACCTGAGCCCATGGCTTGAAAACCCTATGTTGCCGTGTACATCGGTCATGTTCACCATCAAGACCGGTATGCCTAGTTTAACGAGCTCATGTATCTCCTTGAAGACATCAGGCCATCGGCCCTTGGAATGACCTGTCCTAAGCTTAACCGTTAGGCTGAGGTTCTGTATAGGGCTTCTCTTGAACTCGCGTTTCAAAACGCTTACCAAAGCCTCTGTGAGGACTAGGGAGTCGTCCTCGTAATCTCCGTAAGCTCCGTCGCCTACCCCCTGAACCTTCAACTCGGCAACCGCTTTGCTAAACCCGATGTCCAAACCTAGGTTGACGGTTACGTTCGAGTAGACCCTGAGGGACTCTAGGAAGATCCGGAGGCTCCTCCTCACGTCGCTTATCCGTTTCCCCTTGACGTAGGGCGATAGGAAAACATTGAACATGTCTAAGCCCTGGTCTACGTTTACCTCGAAGCTCGAGTCGTACAGTATTATCCTCAGCCTGTTCAGGGCGGAGGTTAGGGTCTTAGGGGTCTTAGCCGGGATACCCTGGAACTTCCCCGTCAACATGAGCCTTATATCGTGTTGGATGACGTCGGGTCGGAGGATCCAGGAGCCTAGAAACTCGAAGTGTAGCTCCCCAGACAGATACGCGTCCGCTATATCCCTAGGCAGGACGCTTAAAAGCGTATACTCTCTCAAGACAGCCTCTCCAGCCATCTTCTTGATGTCTTCGACGTTGAGCTTCATCAGGCTGGCTTTCTCGAACGTCTTGGTCACGTCGTAGACCGGGAGACCGAGCCTCGTAAGCCTATGCCTATAATCCTCAAGCCCCTTCTCGACGAGAACAGCGTTTACTATCTCCCTTATGAGCGGTGCGGTCAGGTATTTAACCTGCAGAGCGGTTAGCTTCTTCTCCACCTCTAGCGATATAGCCTCCGCGAGTTCTAAGGGGACTTGCGCCTCCTTCACGAGGCTCTCCACTATCCTAAACCTATCGAACTCCTCGATAGCCATCCTAGAGCTCCTTACCAGGAGCTTACCCGCCCTCTTAAGAATATACTCGTTGATCTCCTGAGCGAACTCAAGGGCTCTAGTCCCCAGGTCTGTAAGCCTATAGGTCTTATCCTCGCTAGACCTCTCTATCAGCCTGGCTTTAACGAGGCTTCTCAGATGATACGCGAACTTACCTGCGTGCTTAGTAGGCTCCAGGCCTAGCTTATCCATGATCTCGCTGTAGGTTAACGAGCGGTTAAGCCTCAGGAGCCTGAGAATCTCCATCCTAAGGGGGGACGAGAGAATCTGAAATATCCGGTTCGAGAAGTTCCGTCTAATTCTGCTCAAACCTCTCCTCAAATAAATCAGCGGATAATTCAAATAAATTTTAGCGTATCTTAGCCGGGGTTTAAAAGATCCTAACCATCCGTGGAAGGCTTTCTCCAGGAGAGCAGTCATGCAGGCTGTCTTCCACCAGTTATACGAGCCAAGATTTAAATAACTTCTAAATGTGCTTCATCTAGATGGTTTATGCCGGATTTCGTCTTAAGAATCGGCGGTTCTGTGTTGGCATCGCCCATAAACCCGCGGCTTATAACGGGGTATTCTAGGGTCCTAAGGAGGCTCGCCTCAGAGGGTTTCAGGATACTCGTGGTGACCGGGGGCGGTGAGCTGGCTAGGAGGCTTATAGGATACGCGAGGTCTATGGGTATGCCTGTGGATAGTCAGGATAGGGTCGCCATACAGGCCTCAAGGGTGGTGGCTCAGCTGCTCGCAGAGGCGCTTAAACCCGTAGCGCCTTCCGAGATCCCCTCTAGGATAGGTCGTTTACCGAGGCTCTTCGAGAGGTTTAAGGTGGTGGTCATGGGTGGTTTGAGGCCTGGGATGACGACCGACACGGTCGCCGTGTTAGCCGCTTTGAAGCTGGGTTTTCCTCTTCTCATAAAGGCGACGGATAGAGACGGCGTCTACGATAAAGACCCGTCTATCCATCCCGACGCTTCTAAGATAGACTCTATGGATTTCGACAGGCTCATGGATATGTTCGGGAGAATACGCTATAAAGCCGGTTTAAAATCGATCATAGACCCCAAAGCCGCTAGGCTTATAGCCAGACACAGGATCAAGACAGTGGTCCTAAACGGGTTCGAACCTGAGAACGTAGAACTAGCCGTAAAAGGCCATAAAGTCGGAACGATAATCCACGGCTAGCTTATGTACGTTATCCTCTCCTCTCTCGTTCTTTCGAGTATTCTTTCGAGGCTTCTCATCTCGGCTTCGACCTCGGAAATAGCCTCACCTACGTCTTTCAGGATATCCCTCTCTAACCCGTCGAGCGGTATATCCAAGCCGATAAGCCTGCCTAAAACCTTTAAAACCTCCCTAGCCGCCTTCGTATCCACGATATAGCCTAAGGTCTCTCCTAGAAGGCACACCCCGTCCATGCCGTAGAATGCGGTCAACCCCATCAGGACCCCCGCTAAACCGACTATCGGGTTTCCCCAGCCCCCGACCTTGGCACCCGCATCTTTAAGCCTATCTAGGAAGCCTACGTTCGTCGACGCGGCTATGACCCGCGGAGTCCCCCCGGGGCGGCTCTGATATCCCCCCGTCGTTATAACCATATCGACGCCTAGGTCCCTCGCATACTTCAAAATCTCCGAGGAGACCAGGTACTGCCCCTCCACGTCCTGAACCTGAGAGTCCCCGGTCACCAGTATGAGGTCGCGTCCTCCGCTAGCGGGGTTTATCCATCCGTAAAACTCTATCCTCAGAAGCCTGACGAGACCCCTATCGTCCGACAAGACGTGATGCGGGAAGTGCGTAGAGTATAGCTCGGCGAGCTTCTCGGCTTTCAAAACCCTAACCATATGGGTTACCGCGAGCTTCCCGACGTAGCCTAGGCCTGGAAAACCGGCTACGAGTATGGGCTTCTTAAACTCGGCCTTCTTAAGCTCTCTAAGCTCAACGCTCTTCAACAAAGCTCCTCCTGGCTTTAATCCTATACTTCTCGAACCTGTCGTTCAGGGAGAACTTAGCCGGATGCGGGACCCTAACCTCTCCACCGCAGTAGGGGCATCTATCCTGCCTCAAGGTGTATGCGGAGCATTTGACGCATTTCCTCAGAAGCCAAACCAAGTCTAGGCCTCCCTGAACGAGACCGTTCCTCCCCTCCTCTTCATGAACCTCTCGACCGTTCTGAAAGCCTCCTTAAGAACCCTCGAAGCCGTCTTATAGTCTTTAGCGGTCACCTCGACGGCGTATCTAGGAGGCCCTATCGCGTAAACCTCGACCTTGACGTCGCCTCGGCTGAGCTTCTCGATCCTCATCAAAGCCTCCTTCACGTCGTAGACGCCGTCGGGTTTCACCGTGGAGACCTCGACTATACCTCGAAGCTTTGCGATTTTAGGCTTGATCTTTTCCGAAGCCACCTCGTAGAACGCCTTAGCCAGCTCCTCCGGCACGTCGAGTTCGAGAAGCGGTTTAACACCCTTCTCAGAAAGTATGGAAAACACCTCGTATAGGTCTCCGAACTTAGCCTCAAGCCGCCTCCCATACTCCGAGTATAGTTGCTCATAGGGCTTACCCACCTTCTTAGCCACGAGCTTGAGGAGGTTCCTACCCTTCACCCTCCGCTTCCAGTAGTAAAGCTCCTCCTCCCTCTCCCTATCTGAAACCCTCTTCAGAGAGAGGTCTATGTGCCGTTTGACAGGGTTCACCCTTAGAACCTTGAGGACGAGTTTCATGTTCTCCCTTATATGCTCCCGTATGTTCCTAACCCAGCTTGTGGAGATCTCGGAGATGTGTAGGAACCCCCTCTTCCTGCCGTACTCGTCTAGGGTCACGTAGGCCCCGTAGGGCGTTATAGTCTCAACCGTAGCTATGACGAGCTCACCTACCTCAGGCCACTCGTCCCCGCTCAACTCAACACCTCCAGTATCTCGCACTTAAACCTGCCCTTCCCTCCTGTTGGCTCGACGAGCGCCTCTCCGCATATGTGGCATTTAACGACGGTCGCCGGGTGGCTGAAGACGACCTGCTCGTAGCCGCAGGACGGACACTTAACCCTGAGAAACACGCTTCTCGGCTGTGGTATAAGCTCCTTTCTCCTCGACAAAGCTCTCCCCTTCTTATGGAGAGAAGAAACATGCGTTTTTAACCTTTCGGTCGGAAAAGCGATATTATCTCAGACGCAAGCTCCATGGTCGAAGCGGCCACCAAGGAGACCCTCGAACCAGGCTCGAGCTTAGGGTCTGGTCTTCGACCCGCCTGGTCTAGGACGACCCCTCCAGCCTCCTCGACTATCAACATCCCTGCGGCGGAGTCGACGACCCTCAGCAACCCTCTGAAGTCCACGAACGCGTCGTAGACGCCGGATGCGACCATGCAGAGCCCGAGGGCGTTGGAGCCCATGAACCTGACGCTATACGCCTCCTCTAGAACCGGTGAAATCTTTGCCAGGTAACCGAACGCCCTACCCTTGACGTTTACGTCGGCTCCTAGGACGCTATCCTTAAGGCGTTTAACGTCTGAGACCTTGATCGGTCTGCCGTTTAACCTACTACCGCCGCCTCTAGCCGCCAGATATACGTCGCCCCTAGGGACATCCACCACCCCGGCTGCCACCACATCCGATAGCCGGCTACCCTCGGCTAAGGCTAGGGATATCGAATAGAACGGAAACCCTCTAGAGGCGTTGGTCGACCCGTCTAGGGGGTCTAAAACCGCTACTATACCCCCTCCACCGCCGACCTCTAGGATGCCCGCCTCCTCCGAGAGGAGCGTGAACCTTTTAAGCCTCTGGGAGAGAGCCTTGACGACCGCTTCCTCGGCTAGCCTATCTAGTAAAAACGTTTTGTCCCCAGACCTGTTTCTACCCACGACTTTGAAGGCGTCTTTCCCTCTAACGGCGTCCAGCGCCCTCGTCCTAGCTTCTCTCAAGACGAGTTCTATGGTCTTCAGGTATTCCACAAACGCTTTATTAGAGGACTCGGTCTCTTAAGGTTGATGGATCAGACGCTTCTGATGTTTCTACTAACCCTCATCCTAACCGCCCCGGTCGCCGCGTTATACGCTTTAGAGCTTCGACGCTTAAGGAGGTTTAGGACGGTCAGCTGGTCTACCAGGCTGAGCCTAGACGAGGTGTACGCTAGGCTACGTGAATGGACGAAGTCCATACGGCGTTTCGACCTATCCCTCAAACGCGAGTCTCCCGAGCTCCTGAAGGTTAAGGTCTCTAGGCGTCTATACAAGCCCATAATGCTCTCGCTCTTCCTGCTCGGCTATGTACTGGCGATAATGCCTGAGCTTCTGCTCCTGCAGGCTATGCTATCGCCCATGTCGCCGCCTCCCATACGCCTCGAGCATGCGTTCTTCATAAGACCCTTCGCCTTTCCGGCTATAGGGTTAGGGATCCTAACCATGGTCAAGATGGGTCCAAGGGTCATAGAGATCTCGCTTACAGAGGTGGGGGAGGGTTTAAACGTCGTGACCGTTAAGGCCCCGGTAAGCCTCGACTTAGACTTAGACGAGATCATACGTGTACTAGGCGGCTCCTAAATCTTATAACGATGGTGGATGCTATGAGGATTTGGTGTCGGTTTTGATAGTGGATTGTCATGTCCATAGTTCGGGAAACGAGAGCGTCGACGTGATACTCAAGGGTATGGAGAAGGCTGGGATAGATAAGGCTATCGTGTTCTCCCCCTACCCGTCCTTCTCCCCTGGGAAGGGTGGACGCCTCGCCCCCACGGCGGGTGTAACCCGGCATCTAGGCTTCAGCTACCCAGACGTGACCTCTGAAAGGCAGAGGGAGGCCGTGGAGTTCGTCGCTAGGCTTCAGAAGGAGGCTCCGGATAGGATAATAGGGTTCGTCTGGCTCGAGCCTAGGCTTAAAGACGCTGTTCA
>Ga0190363_1002708_pt1 | contig 9996 bp, 13 predicted proteins | sample 48721867_MG_FD_161272 | JGI IMG/M metagenome (GOLD analysis project Ga0190363, IMG submission 161272) | Hydrothermal vent microbial mat bacterial communities from Southern Trench, Guaymas Basin, Mexico - 4872-18-6-7_MG | ecosystem: Environmental > Aquatic > Marine > Hydrothermal vents > Microbial...
CCCTCCTGGCGCATGTAAAGGATTACCCCTTTCCCCTCTCCATCTATCATTCTCATGGAGGCGTGCAGTTGCTCCCCGCAGTCACAACGGAGGGACCCGAAGACGTCCCCGGTGAGGCACTCGGAGTGGACCCTCACCAGGATCGGTTCCTCCGGGTCTATCTCCCCCTTCACCAAGGCGATATGGTTCTGGTTGTCGATATCGTTCTCGTAGAGGATCGCCTGAAACTCCCCTCCATATTTGGTGGGCAGGGTCGCCGTAGCCACCCTCCTTACCAGCCTCTCCTTCCTGAGGCGGTAGTTGATGATGTCGGCAATGGTGGCGATCTTAAGACCGTGCCGCTTGGCGAAGACCTCAAGCTCCGGCATCCGGGCCATGGTCCCGTCATCGTTCATGATCTCGCAGATGACCGCGGCGGGCTTAAGTCCTGCGAGCCTCGCCAGATCCACCGAACCCTCGGTGTGTCCTGCCCGGACCAGCACCCCTCCTCGCCTCGCCCTGAGGGGGAAGATATGGCCCGGACGGACCAGGTCCTCGGGTTTGGCGTCATCGGCTATGGCGGTGAGGATCGTCGTGGCCCTGTCGGCGGCGGAAATGCCCGTGGTCACACCCCTCCTGGCGTCTATGGAGACGGTGAAGGCCGTCCCATGAGGGGAGGTGTTCTCGTTCACCATCATGGGAAGCCGGAGCTTGTCCACCTGCTCCTCGGTCAAGGCGAGGCAGATGAGTCCCCGTCCATACTTGGCCATGAAGTTTATCGCCTCCGGGGTCACCTTCTCAGCCGCCATGCAGAGGTCCCCCTCGTTTTCCCGGTCCTTGTCGTCGACCAGGATGATCATCCTGCCCGCCTTTATCTCCTCCAATACCTCCTCTACGGGACTGACCATCTCTTCCCCTCAAAGGAAGCCATGTTCTCGGAGAAACTCCTCGTCAAGCCCCTTGGGCCTCTTGAGGAACTTCTCGATGTACTTCCCGATTATGTCCACCTCCACGTTCACCTCATCCCCCACCCGAAGGAGGGAGAGGGTGGTGTTCTGGGCGGTGTAAGGGATGATATCCACCCTGAACTCGTCGCCTTTAAGCTCGTTCACCGTGAGGCTCACCCCTTCCACCGCCACGGAGCCCTTCTCTATGAGATAACGGGAAAACTCCCCAGGGACCCTTATCCTGATCCGTGAGGTTTCCCCAAACCTTTCGACTTCCGTTACCACCCCCACTCCGTCCACATGTCCCGTCACCAGATGTCCCCCCACCCTTGACCCCACCTCCAGGGCCCGCTCCAGATTGACCAGATCCCCCACCCTCTTTGAACCGAGATTGGTCCTTCTAAGGGTCTCCTCCGAGACCTCCACTTCAAAGGAAGGGCCGGAGATGCCCGTTATCGTAAGACATACGCCACTTACAGAAATACTATCACCCACCCCCAACCCTGTCAACGAAGGCGGGGGCTCGATGGAAAGGCGCAACACCTCCCCCCGCCTCTCCGCAGCCCTTATCCTCCCCCTTCCCTCAACTATCCCCGTGAACATCCCTCCTCTCCCTGCGATCGAGCAGCTCCTTCAGCTCCCGCATGAACTGGTTTATGTCTTTGAACTGGCGGTACACGGAGGCGAAGCGAACATAGGCCACCTCATCCAGCTCCTGGAGCTCTTCCATCACCCGCTCTCCGATCTCGCTGGAGGATATCTCCCTCCCCTTCTCCTGGGCCCAGGTCTCGATCCTGTCGACGATCTTCTCCAGTATGTCTATGCTCACAGGCCTCTTCTCGCAGGCCTTCCTCAGACCGATGAGGACCTTCTCGCGGCTGAAGGGCTCCCGCCTCCCATCCCTCTTCACCACGAAGATGTTCTCCTCGGCCACCCTCTCGTAGGTGGTGAAGCGATGGCCACAGTTGTTGCAGACCCTCCTCCTCCTTATCTCCAGGCCGTCCTTGCTCATCCGGGTATCTATCACCCGGTTGTCGGTGCTGAGACAGTGAGGGCACCTCATCCTTTCCTGAACCTCTCCACCTTCACCCGTGATTCCTTCAGCATCTCCTCGGCCAGGGGATCGGGATAGCCATCCAGATAGACCACCCTCTCGATCCCGGCGTTTATGATCATCTTGGTGCAGATGATACAGGGATGGTTGGTGCAGTAGAGGGTCGCCCCCTTGATGCTCACCCCGTGGTATGCAGCCTGGATGATGGCGTTCTGCTCGGCGTGAAGGCCCCGGCAGAGTTCGTGGCGCTCTCCGGGAGGGATGCCCAGCTGTTCCCTCAGGCAGCCCACGTCCAGGCAATGGGGGAGCTGGGAAGGGGCGCCGTTATAACCCGTAGTAAGGATCTTCTTGTCCTTCACCAGGACTGCCCCTACCTGGCGGCGCAGGCAGGTGGAGCGGGTGGCGACCAGCTTGGTGATCTCCATAAAGTACTCATCCCAGCTCGGGCGACTCATAGGTGTTACCCTTGATGCGATCTAAATAGACGGGAAACTCCAAACAGAGCTCTTCCACCTGGCGGGCGACCCGTTCCTCGGTGCGGGGATCGGGATAGCTCTCGAGCACTTCGGCGATGAGGGAGGCGATCACCTCCATCTCCCCCTCTTTCATTCCCCGGGTGGTCACCACCGGGGTGCCCAAACGGATGCCGCTTGCCACGGCGGGGGAGCGCTTATCGAAGGGAATGACGTTCTTGTTCACGGTGATGCCCGCCCTCTCTAAGGCCTCCTCGGCCTCCTTCCCGGTGATCCCCTTGTCGGAGAGGTCGACCAGGAAGAGGTGATTGTCGGTCCCCCCGGATACTATCCTGAAGCCCCTCTTCTGGAGTTCTGAGGCGAGCTTTCGAGCGTTCTTCACCACCTGTCTCTGGTATTTTCTGAACTCCTCGCTCATCGCCTCCTTGAAACAGACCCCCTTGGCAGCGATCACGTGCATGAGGGGACCGCCCTGGATGCCGGGGAAGATCGTCTGGTCTATTACCTCCTGGAATTCCCTCTTGCAGAGGATGAATCCCCCCCGGGGGCCCCTTAAGGTCTTGTGGGTTGTGGAGGTGACGAAGTGGCTGTGAGGGACGGGACTCGGGTGGACCCCTGCTGCCACCAATCCGGCGATATGGGCCATGTCGGCCATCAGATAGGCCCCCACCTCATCGGCGATCTCCCGGAAGCGGGCGAAGTCTATTATGCGAGAGTAGGAACTCGCCCCGGCGATTATCAGCTTGGGGCGATGCCTGAGAGCAAGGGCCCTTATCTCATCGTAATCGAGCATCTCGGTCTCGATGGAGACCCCGTAGGAGATCACCCGGTAGAACTTTCCGGAGAAGCTCGCTGCAGAGCCGTGGCTCAGGTGTCCTCCATGGGCGAGGTCCATCCCCATGATGGTGTCCCCGGGCTCAAGGACCGCGAAGTAGACCCCCATATTGGCGGCGGTGCCGGAGAGGGGCTGCACGTTGGCGTGCTCCGCACCGAAGAGCTTCTTCGCCCTCTCGATGGCAAGCCTCTCCACGATGTCCACGTACTCGCAGCCACCGTAGTAGCGGCGGTCGGGATACCCCTCAGCGTACTTGTTGGTGAGCACCCCTCCCTGAGCCTCAAGGACCGCCTCGCTGGTATAGTTCTCCGAGGCGATGAGCACGATCTTCCGCTCCTCCCTGAGGGTCTCCTTCTCGATCGCCTCCGCTATCTCCGGGTCCACCACCCTTAGAGGGGACTTGAGCCAGTCCATCCCTTAAAATTCCTCTTCTCTATCTCCTCTATCTTCTTTAAGCGGCGGGCATGCCTCCCTCCCTGGAAGGTGGCCTTAAGCCACTCCCTCACCATCTCCCGAGCAAGACCTCCGCCCAGGACCCTGCCGGCAAGGACCAGGATATTGGCATCGTTGTGCTCCCTGGCCATCCTCGCCGTGTAGATATGGGAAACCAGTGCTGCCCTCACCCCTGGAAACTTGTTGGCCACGATCGACATCCCGATCCCCGTGCCACATATCAGGATCCCCCTCTCCACCTCTTGAGAGGAGACCCGCCGGGCCACCTCCATCCCGTAATCGGGGTAGTCCACAGAGGTCTCGTCATGACAGCCGAAATCCAGTACCTCATGGCCCTCCTCCCTGAGAAAGAGGGCTATCTCCTCTTTCAGCTTAAACCCCGCGTGATCGGAGGCCAGGGCGATCCTCATCTCATCCCTCAAACTTGCGGAAGATGAGCACGCTGTTGGTGCCCCCGAACCCGAAGGAGTTGGACATGACCACCTTCACCTTCTTCTCCCTCGCCACGTTGGGCACGTAGTCGAGGTCACATCGGGGATCGGGGTTCTCATAGTTTATGGTGGGGGGTATCACCCCATCCCTGATGGTGAGGACGGAGAAGACCGCCTCGGTGCTTCCCGCCGCCCCCAGGAGGTGCCCGGTCATGGACTTGGTGGAACTCACGGGGATCTTGTAGGCCCTCTCCCCAAAGACCCGCTTTATGGCGAGGGTCTCGGTGATGTCGTTGAGCTCCGTTGAGGTCCCGTGGGCGTTGATGTAATCCACCTCATCGGGAGAGAGCCCCGCATCCTTTAGCGCCATCCTCATGCAGCGCGCGGCCCCGTCCCCTTCGGGATCAGGGGCAGCCAGGTGATAGGCGTCGGAATTGTACCCATATCCCACCAGTTCGGCGTAGATCTTGGCCCCGCGGCGCTTGGCCCTTTCCAGTTCCTCGAGGATCATCACCGCCCCTCCCTCCCCCATCACGAAGCCGTCCCGGTCCCGATCAAAGGGACGGGAGGCCTTCTCGGGCTCATCGTTACGGGTGGAGATGGCCCTCATGGCGTTGAACCCCGCCACTGCCAGAGGAGTGATGGTGGCCTCCACCCCTCCCGCCACCATCACGTCGGCATCCCCGTACTGGATCCCCCTGAAGGCGGTCCCGATGCAGTGGGCCCCGGTGGCGCAAGCTGTAACCACGCAGATGTTCGGTCCCTTCAGGTTGTGGAAGATGGAGATCTGGCCTGATGCCTCATTGGCGATGATCATCGGGATGAAGAAGGGGGTGATCCTGCGGGGTCCCTTCTCCAGGAGGACCTGATGGTATTTTTCTAAGGAAGATAGCCCTCCCAGACCTGTCCCCACACAGGCCCCTATCCTCTCGGGATCCTCCTTCTCGAGCTCAAGGCCCGAGTCCTCTATGGCGATTTTTGTGGCCGCCAAGGCGTAATGGATGAAGAGGTCCATCTTGCGGAGCTCCTTAGGATCTATGAACTCCTCCGCCCGGAAGTCCTTCACCTCGGCGGCTATGCGGGTCTCGAACCCTGAGGCGTCGAACTTGGTGATGGGGCCCACCCCTGAAATCCCCTCGCATATCTTCTCCCAAACGGGATCTATGCCGATCCCCTGGGGAATCACCATCCCCACCCCTGTCACCACTACCCTTCTCTTTAAACCCATTATTTCCCGCTCGTCTTTATTAAAGTTTACCAGCTTACCAGAAATAAAAAAGGGGCCGTGCCCCTTCCCGGCCCCTATTGACTCACCCTCTGCTCAAGGTACTTGATGGCATCACCCACCGTCACGATCTTCTCCACGTCCTCGTCGGGGATGTCGATCCCATATTCGTCCTCAAGTGCCATCACCAGCTCCACGAGGTCAAGGGAATCGGCCCCCAGGTCGTCTATAAACTTGGCCTCAGGGACCACCTCGCTCTCGCTCACCCCGAGCTGCTGCACTATCAGCTCCTTTACCTTTTCCTCGACCGACGAAGCCATTCTTCCCTTTCACCTCCTTTCCTTAAGTTAGGACCTCCTTCAATTTATGGAGGTCATCGGCGACTTCGAAATTAAGGGCCTCCTTCTCCGGCGCTATCTTCCGCAACAGCCCGCAAAGGACCCTTTTTGGTCCTATCTCCACAAATGCCTCTGTGCCCATCTGGACCATCTTCCTTACTGAGTCCTCCCAGAGGACAGGGCTGCTAACCTGCCTCACCAGCAGTTCCTTCACCCTCGAGGGATCGGAGTTGGGCTCGGCCTCCACGTTGGTCACCACCGGGATCTTTAGCTCCTTTATCTGGACCTTCTTGAGCTCCTCGGCGAGCCGCTTCCCTGCTGATTCCATTAAAGGGGAGTGAAAAGGGGCGCTCACCTCAAGCTTCACCGCCCTCTTCGCTCCCATCTCCTTGGCCATGGGAATGGCCCGATTCACAGCGGAGAGATGGCCGGAGATGACGATCTGATCAGGAGAGTTGAAATTGGCCGGTACAAGGACCTCCTTGTCGGCCGCCCGCTCACAGAGCTCCTTGACCCGATCCCTCCCCAGGCCTATCACCGCTGCCATCCCCCCTTCACCCACCGGCACCGCCCCCTGCATGAATTTCCCCCTCATCCTCACCAGGTGCACTCCTTCCCCAAAGGAGAGGGCCCCTGAGGCGACCAGGGCCGTGTATTCCCCCAGGGAATGGCCTGCCACAAGGTAAGGTTCCAGCCCTATCTCCTCCCTCAGCACCCTCCAGGCGGCCACGCTGACGGTGAAGATAGCAGGCTGGGTGTTCTCCGTCAACCTCAACTTCTCCTCAGGACCTTCAAAGCAGAGGGAAACGAGATCGAAGCCGAGGACCTCACTCGCCTCCTCAAAGAGGGATCGCACCACCGGATACCTCTCCCAGAGGTCCCTGCCCATCCCCACGTACTGGGAGCCCTGTCCTGGGAATACGAAGGCGATCCTCACCTCCCCCTCCTGCTGGCCAGCTCCTTTATGAGCTCCAAGGCGATGTTGTTCCTCTGGATCTGATTGGTCCCTTCGTATATCTGGAGGATCTTGGCATCCCTCATCATCTTCTCCACGGGAAAGTCCCGCATGTAACCGTACCCCCCCAGGATCTGGACGGCGTCCAGGGCCACTTTCATCGCCACGTCGCTGGGGAAGAGTTTGGCCATGGCTGCCTCCTTGCTGAAGGTGCGGGGGTGACTGTCGATGTACCTGGCCACCGAGTAGACCAGGGCCCTGGCGGCCTCAATCTGGGTGGCCATATCGGCGAGCATGTGCTGGACCGCCTGAAAGGAGATGATCTTCTGTCCGAACTGAACCCTCTCTCTGGCATATTTTAAGGCCACCTCAAAGGCCCCCTGGGCCAGTCCCACTGCCTGGGCCCCGATCCCGGGCCGGGTCATGTCAAAGGTGCGGAGGATGATGATCAGACCTATCCCCTCCCTCCCCCCGATCAGGTTCTCCTCGGGAACCCAGCAGTCCTCAAAGATCAGCTCCCGGGTAGCCGACGCCCTTATCCCCAGCTTCTTCTCCTTCTTCCCGAAGGAGAACCCGGGGGTCCCCTTCTCCACGATGAACCCGCTGATGCCCCGAGGACCCTTTGTCTTGTCGGTCACCGCAAACACGGAATATATCTCCGCCTCCCCGCCGTTAGTAATCCACTGCTTGGTCCCGTTGAGCACATACCCGTTTCCGTCCTTCACCGCGGTGGTCTGCATGGCGGCCACATCGCTCCCCGCGTTGGGCTCCGTGGCCCCAAAGGCGGCAAGTTTCCTGCCGCTGGCGATCTCGGGGAGGTACTTCCTCTTCTGCTCCTCGGTGCCGTAAAGGAGGATGGGATATGCGCCCAGGCCGCTGGCGGCATAGCTCACCGAAACCCCGATGCAGGCCCTGCTCAACTCCTCGACCACCAAACAGTTCTCCAGCACCCCTCCCCCTACCCCTCCGTACTCCTCGGGGATGGCCACGCCGAAAAGGCCCGCTTCCGCGCATACCTTCATGATCTCCCAGGGAAACTCCTCCTTCTCGTCGAGCTCCGCCCTCACTGGGATGATCTTCTCCTCGGCTATCTTCCTGGCGAGCTCCTTAAGCATCTTCTGTTCCTCGGTGAGGAAATAATCCACCCTTTATCACCTCCCTAATGACCCATCTTGTCCTTTATCTGCTCCCAGAACCTAAGGGCCGCCTGCCCCCAGCTCTTCAGCTCGCTCTCCCTCAGGGCCTTCTCCAGTGACTGGTTGACCCCCTGGGTCACGTAATCAGAAGCAGCGTAAATGGCGCTTTCTATTGCCTTTGGGGAGGAGTGACCATGGCAGATGAAGCAGACCCCATTTATCCCCAGAAGCGGAACCCCTCCATAGTGGGAATAGTCCATCTTCTCCTGAAGGACATGCACTATCCTGCGGATCAGGAAATAGCCCATCCTCCTGAAGAGGTTCTTGCCAACCCCGCCGCGGAAGGCCTCCCTCATGAATTCCCCTATCCCCTCGCTCGTCTTGAGGACCACGTTCCCCACGAAGCCATCGCAGACCACCACATCCACCTCTCCCACGTAGATATCCCTCCCCTCCACATAGCCGATGTAGTTAAGGGGGCTCTTCTTGAGGAGCTGATGGACCTTCCTGGTGAGTTCGTTCCCCTTCGTCTCCTCGGTTCCGTTGCTCAGCAGACCCACCTTGGGATTGGCCTTCCTCAGGACGAGCTGGGCATAGAGACTGCCCATGATGGCGAACTGGACCAGATGGATGGGACGGCAGTCCACGTTTCCCCCCACGTCCAGAACCACGGTGTACCCCCTGAGGGAGGGATGAAGGCTCGCCAAAGCGGGTCTGTCCACTCCTTCTAACTTCTTAAGTCTCCATATGGCGATAGCCATGGCCGCCCCTGAGTTCCCCGCCGTGACCACCGCGTCCACCTCCCCCTCCCGCATCAGGTCTATCGCCACCCTGATAGAGGAGTGGGGCTTGGACCTCATCGCCTTGGAAGGGGATTCATGCATCTCCACTACCTCTGAGGCGTGAACGAGGGAGAGCCTATCAGGAGGATACTTATATTTCTTCAGTTCCTCTTCCACCTGCGCCCTATCCCCTACTAAGACGACGCTCCCCCTTCGCAGGCCGCGGGCGGCCCTCACCGCCCCATCGACAATGGCCTCGGGGGCGTAATCACCGCCCATGGCATCTACTGCCACCCGCACCGATCTCACTACTAAGCTTCCTCTATCTTTAGGATCTCCCTCCCCTTATAGGTGCCACATTTGGGACAAACGTGGTGAGGCAGCTTCGGCTCATGGCACTGGGGGCACAGGACAAAGTTGGGCGGGACGACCTTCTTATGAGTCCTCCTCTTATCCCTCCTCGATTTGGAAACCCTCTTCTTCGGTACGGCCATACCTCACCTCTTCAGTTTAAGCCCTTTCAGTACGGCGAAGCGGGGATCTATCTCCTCCCTCTTGCACCCGCATTCCCCCTCGTTGAGATCTGCCCCGCAGAGGGGGCAGAGCCCTTTGCAGTCCTCTTTACAGAGGGGTTTCATCGGTATATGGATCCATATCTGTTCATGAATCATCTGCCCCAGGTCGATGACCTCCTCCAGCAGAAAGGTGACCTCCATATCCTCCCGGGAAAGCTCCACCTCCTCCTGATGGGGGGCATATTTTATGTGCAGATAAAGCCCTTCAAATCTTGAGGATATGGGTAACTCGAACTCCTTCAGACAGCGGGCACATTTTATAAAAACCGCCGTCTTAAGCCAACCCTTCGCCTTTACGCCATCCCCCTTCCTTCTGAGCTCGACCTCCCCTTCTATTGAGGAAACGAGCCTCAGGTCCTCTTCCAAGGATCCTTTTGGACCGTGGAGGTCCAGGTCCCTTACTCCATCCAGCCCCACCTTCAGCCCTTCCGGCGGTATATCTTCCCAGCGAATTCTCATATTCTCTATTATCTCAAAGAGCTTATCAAAAAATTTTGAAAAGATCAGTATATATATCCCCACCCTTTTGTCAAGGCCCCGCGTTCACTCATCTAAAATGTAACCGAAATACATATGGGTGAGTCATTTAGAATGTAACCGTAATCCTGAGGGAAGGAGGACGGTTACATGGGGAGGATGAGCAGGATGGCGAGGGAGGAGTATTTGAGGAAGGTGGCAGAGGCATACGGTGATGGGGAGGTCTCAACAGGCCACCCATGAAGCCTTACAGAGGATGAGGAGAAGGAGCCCTTTCAGGTGGAAGGAGATCAACACCGATAACGATTCCGCCTTTTTGAACCATCACCTTAAGGA
>Ga0190363_1002709_pt1 | contig 9994 bp, 8 predicted proteins | sample 48721867_MG_FD_161272 | JGI IMG/M metagenome (GOLD analysis project Ga0190363, IMG submission 161272) | Hydrothermal vent microbial mat bacterial communities from Southern Trench, Guaymas Basin, Mexico - 4872-18-6-7_MG | ecosystem: Environmental > Aquatic > Marine > Hydrothermal vents > Microbial...
AACGAGGAGGTGCACACCCTTTGCGTAAGTTACCCTGCCGACGAACAGAACAACCCTGCTACCCTTTAGACCATACCTCCTAACAACATCAAACACGTTTATATCTGGCTTGAAGAACTCGGTATCTACACCGTTTGGAACTACGAATATCTTGCGAGGGTCTCTGCGAGCTTTTGCAGCAATGCTCCTAGCCATAGTCTTGTTGAGAGCTATAACAGCTCTACTCACCCTCATGGTGTATCCTTCGACGAGCCTAACCACGTGTTCAGAGGTATGTACATTCTCCTCGGACCACAATCCATTATGGCATGTATAGACTAGCGCCGTCTTGTTTCGTAGCGTTTTTGCGAGAGCGAAGCCTGCCCAAGCGGTATTTGCATGTACTACCTCTATACCAAGCTCTTTAAGATATCTAGAGGCTCTAAACCCGAAGAAGTATTCTCGCAGAATCCTCTTCTTCGGTAACCCGGTAAATTTTGTTATGGGTATCCTAACTATTAATGTGTCATTACGCTCCTCGTATTTAAGCCTTTTACTTAGCGTAAAGTCTACTGCTATAGCATTCATACCTAGAGCTCTTAGATGCCTTGTAAGCTGGTAAACATACTCTTCTACGGCACCACCACGTATAGGCGGGATGCTTACTAGCCCTGAAGAGATTATAGCAACCCTCATTACCGAGCCTTCTCCAGCAAGCTTCTTATTAAAGACCTCATAACCTTCATCTCATTCTCAACCCTCACTCTATCTCTAGGTCTCGATAGGCTTACCCTAACTATGTGAAGAACAGGGTTGTTAGGCACGTAGACTGTGTCGAAGCCTTTTAGAATTAGCTGAATTCCGAAGTACTGCTCATTGCCTGGTGCAGACCTTAACAAGGGGTGCTCCGGGAACCATACATCGTACATACACTCGTGCTTGAAGCTCATGTTCACTCCTCTAAAAGGTAGTGAATAGCACTCCCTATGCGGTATGTAGGGTCCATGGGCAACATTATAGCTCTTCGCGATGTATACACCGAGCCTATACTTCTTAAATAACGGATGCGGTTGTTCGAGCCATGGTCTGACAAACCACCTGTAGAGCTTTGTTATAGTTCTGTCGTCGGGTGTTGGTAAGAGCTTTATCAAGTTTACATCTATGTATACATCTCTACTGCATATTCCAGCAGCTCTAGGGTACATCATATGTAGCTTCACGTAATTCTTAAGCCACTTTGGAGGAGGTATGGCATCTTCATCTGTGAACACAAGTAGGTCACCACCAGCGGTCTTCTTCCCCATGTTTAGGGCATGGGTGAAAAATCCCCTTCTCTGCTCTATAATCACGCAGGGCAAGCTATAAGCTCTGCACATCTCCTCGATAAGCCTTGGGCCGCAGTCCTTCACGATGAGCACAACTTCATATGGCTCTAGGCTCTGTTCCCGGAGTCCGAAGAAGAGGTATCTTAGGTAGTTACGGCTCTTGATCGGAATGATGATAGAGATTCTAACCATTAGACTCCGTAGCCATTGAAGGATCTATTTGTCCATACCGCTTCATTTCATTTAAAACATAGCGAAGTGTATTTGTGGCAGGACTTCCACCTTGCCCATAAAAAGTTCTTTCATCCCTATGTCTATGCTTCACTACAAAAGCCATGCTCCGCTATATTTGAAGGTTTCAGGCCCCTGACCAGCAGGTATGTAGCGAGCTCAGCATCGTCACCCTTAGACCAGAAAAGCTTAGTGGAAACAAGCACTCTACGTCTTACCATAAACCATGCCCATCCTCTTAATTGTGAAGAGCGTTCCCCTAACCCGATCGATAAAGCCTCTATAAGGAGTCATGACAGGTTTACCCCCTATATTCTTCTCAACCTCATCTCTACTGAAAAACAGCAACCTCCTACCAGTAGAGCAAGCGACGAGATCTCCATGTACCCTAACGTTCATATGGTGTTTAAACCTTCTTTCATAACCCTCAACATATAGGGAATACCATTGCCTAAGATTCTCTGAGACAATTATAGCTTGTGGAATAGCTAGAGCGGATATCCAAATACCATTACCTAGCCATGTGAAATCGCACATCAGGCAATATCTGACATGCTTATCAATCCATCTGAGAAAGATAAAGCTCCATCTCTCCTCTTCAGGGTAGAATATGCCTATACCGCCTCTAGCTATACCGCTATCGAAGCCGAAGACAACTCTATCCTTCAACACAACTATGGGTAGGAGCTGCCATGGTAGCGGACCTACATGTAGAGGTTTCCAATCATGGTTATGGATAGCCACCGCTCTTATGGGGTTGGCATCACCTAGAGTAGCGTATACTACATCACGGTACCCGTCATAAGCTATACTATGGAAATGTCTTGATGTAGAGTCGATATCTAGGTTTGTGAGAAATCTATTCCATCGATAACCGTTATCTGAAAACCATAGGCTTGTCGGGGAATCACCATACTCCTGGACAATAACTCCTTGAGAAGTTTCACACATATGCCATATAATGTTACTGGCACTAACTTCTAGAACCCTTCTCCACTCAATAAGATCTCTGGAGACAAACAATGCATTATCTATTGATGCAAGATATAGATCCTGAATCTTAGCTAGTAGTAGGCATCTTTCACCATTAAAACTATGTAGCTCCTCAATGGAAAGCTTGGGGTATCTAATCCTGATAAGTCTTGAAGCTTTATCACCCCTAGCTATAGCTAATACTCCTTCGCAAGGGTCTACAAAAACCGCTTGAGCTTTAAAGTCCAAGACCTTCATACAGCTACCCATACTTCTTTTATGCTTTTTACATATTTATTTGACTAGTGCTAGCTCTCTAAGCATATTATTTGAAACATATTCTTGCACGACCTTGATCCATGTGTATACTAAAGGTTTGAGCTGTTTTACGCTTCATCTAAAAGGTTATGATTTTCCTCTTAATCTATTTGGGGCTCGTACTTAAAAATCTACCGATAGGGTTTGTTCTTTCAGCGGAGTTCTTGCTCCAAGGCTTTCGCTGTGAGCTTAATAGATTCCCTACTTCCATATTTAGGTTTAAAGCCTAGCGACTTAAGCTTGCTTATATCTAGCACTATCCTCTTAACATCTCCGGGCCATCCTACTCCATGTAGTACTGGTTTGTAAATATATCTTATATTATTCAATCCCATGGTTTTGATAACAATGTCTGCTACTTCTTTCACCGTTATTGCATCTTCTGATGCTACATTAAATACTTCAAAGGTCCTATAACTTTTTTCCCAGGCCATTATCGTGGCTTTAACAGCATCAGTTATATAGATGTAGCTTCTGATTTGAGTTCCGTCACCTAATATTTCAAGCTTCGTCTGCGTTCTTTTTAGCTTTACTATGAAATCATATATAACTCCATGTCTTAATCGTGGACCAATAACATTTGCATATCTAAGAACTATAGCTCTTATGCCGTAAAGTTTACTATAAGCATATATAAGGTTCTCGCATGCCGCTTTCGTAGCTCCGTACACTGAGACAGGTTTTATTGGCGCATTTTCATCAACAGGAATCTTCTCAGGTTCACCGTACACACTACTTGATGATGCAAATACTATTTCCTTAATATCTCTCTTCCGCATAGCTTCGAGTATGTTAAAAGTTCCGATAAGGTTTTCACTAAAATGTATTAACGGCTCAGTGCTACTTACTCTTACCTCAGGGTTTGCTGCAAAGTGAAACACTGTATCTACGCTTTCTATGGCTTTAAGGCAATCTTCCATTCTTTTAATATCACCATTAATAATTTCGATGCCTGCTTTATTCAAGTGTTGCTTTATATTTTCCAATCTACCAGTACTAAAATTATCTAATACCTTAATGTAAAGACCTTTACAGGTAAGATAATCTACTATATGGCTACCTATGAAGCCAGCACCGCCTGTAATTAAAATAACCTGAGCGCACACGTTTGCTGTCTAAATTTAATTCTTTGTTAACTAATATATACTTTCTCTACAAGTAATGCTATTTTATCCCAGGTATAATTTCTTATTTCTTTAAATCCTTCCTCACCAAGTTTTCTAGCTAAATTTTTATCCTCTAGTAGCATTGTTATCGCATAAGCTAACATTCTATAATCCTTCGGCTGCACAAGAATACCATTTTTCAAGTGTCTTATCCTGTAGGGTACACCCCCAACACTGGAGGCAATTACGGGTTTTTTCCTAGCCCAAGCCTCTGAAATAACCATGGGGTATACCTCAACATAGTTACAGATGCTAGGCAAAATAAGCGCTATTGAAGAATCTAGCGCACCAATCTTATCCTCTTCACTAACGTATCCTAGAAACATAACATTTTTTAATATACCAAGTTTTTTAGCAAAGCTAATATATGGCATTTTATTTCCAGGTCCTATGAATATAAAAGTGACATCTCTGTGCTCTTTAACTATGGCTGATGCTGATTTTAACAATATTTTTATACCTTTTAATCTATGTAATCTACCGACATATAGAATAATATCATCATATACTTTGTACTTCTCTCTGAAGAACTGCGCCATATTAGGCTTTATGATGATTTCTTTGTCAATACCGTCAGGAACAAGATAAACTCGCTCAACACCATATCTCTTTTTGAGTATTTCTACATCCCTTTTGCTTCTACACATTTTCACATCCGCTAATTTTAAGGCTTTCTTAAGAGCACACCTTACATAGAATGAACCTAAAATGCGAATTAAAAAATTAGGATGATCATTTATTGCGTCTATAGCCATGAAATGCATGGCCACCCTAGTGCTATAAGGTTTTACAGCTTCGATTATCTTTAAGTTAAACATACTATTCTGACTATGTACATGAATAACATCGGCTCTTTTAAGAAGCATCTTCGGTACTTCTTTAGGTATCGTTAGATCAGGGTAATGTAACCTCCAAGCCCTAACTCTATGAATACTAACATTATTCAAAGTCTCTTCTTCAGACCTAGTCTCTGCACCATACGTGCTAGTTAACACGTGTACCTCATGGTTTAATTTTGTTTGTTCCTCAGCAAGCTTTTGAACAGCTTTTTCTAAGCCTCCCAAGACAGGGTAGTAATGTGTTACTACGTGCAATATAATCACTATGCTTTACCTCTTTAATGCTATCCTCATTCCATCGCGAATACCTTTAATGATGTTTAGCGTAGATATTGGACTATATATTGAAAGTAAAAGTGTTGACATAATAGTGCAATACAATCTCTTGGCACCTGAAAAATGTTTAAACAGGAAATATATATGATTCCTAGACTTCCAATATACTCTATCTATTAATGAATTAATTCCTCTATTTCCGCCAACCTCGACTGCCAAATGTAATACATGTATCCTTCCATCAAATAAAGTGATGAAACCTGCTTTTCTAATTTGAAGCTGAATGTCGGATTCTTCTCGGAAACCTGTCCCCTGATATTTGATATCATAGTTTACTCCTTTTTCTACCAGAGAAAGACGCAATATCATGAATTGTGAACCAAAGATCACTGGCCTTATACCCTTATCTCTAAAAATAAAAACGTAACCAGTAACTCTAGTTAAGGCAGAAGCTAGAGCAGCATTATTAATATAGAAGTCGGGATCTATTTTTCTCTTGCTTATGTTAATTACGTTGCCTATAACACATCCAACCCGTGGTGAGAGATTAAAATCCTCCATTAGATATACAAAAAGCTTTTCATTAGGAGGCAGTATAAAGTCATCCTCGAGCATTATAACAACATAGTTTTTATCGAATACTTGTAAAGCTAGCTCTAATGCTAATCTTCTAGCTCCTGCAGAACTTAAAGGTTTATTACTCCATATGGCTATTAATTCTTTACTGTAGTCCCTATTTAATTCGCGAACTAGTTCTTTATATCTAATTCTCTCTTGCAAATTGCTAGATTGTATGATAAGCATTATAGATTCAATATCTTTTTGGGAACAAACACTATGAATGGTTTTTCTTAAGACTATGGATCTATCATATGACGGTATTACTGCTATAAACTTCATTATCTAATTTTAAGGCTTAACAGTTGTGAATTAACTTTAAACTCTTAATAATGATTAACTTAGCATATATGCTATCTTCTTGTATTCTAAAACTTTAAATCGACAATGATTATATGATTTCTTTTTACGTCGAATCTCTTCAGTATAGAGATTTCTTAGCAAGAATGCTGATAACAATGACCGCATAGATATTCTATAGATGAGTGGTAAGCTAGTATAGTTATGTGAATTAAAAATATTATCTCCTTGGTGTTCCATCAAATATATTAGCTATGGAATTTTTAAGGTGGCTTGAAGTCTGTGACCTACAATGAGATAATGTTTCCAACAGTTGTAGGATGCTGTGATCATCGATCAGAATAACTAAGGAATTTATTTAATGCATTATAAAGCATTATAGCGTTATCCAGCCTGACGGTCATTAAGCCAACTTTCAACGTAACTAAGATCCCACCCGGCCAGGTCAATAGCCTAGATTAGTCTTGTTTTCAGGTTTCCTTGCCAATACCACTAACCGCCGTGCTAGCGATGGTATTATTGCAACAGTTTTATCTATAATTCTAAATATTCTATGCGGCGGGTTTACTCCTGAGGCTCCTGTTATTTTAACTATCTGGAAGCCATGGTATTTCAGTAGTTCTTTTAGCGCCTTAAGTGTGAATGGTCTTATATGCTTACTTGGTTTTGTAAAGCTGTAGGCTTTCCACAGCACTCCTGCAAGAATTTCTGTTGACACTTCAGCATTATACGGTTGATAACCTAGTAAGAGGACTATACGATTTACCCAGCTTGCTAAATTTGGTGTTGTTATTAGAAAGCAACCATTAGGTTTAAGTACACGTTTTACCTCTCGTAGCATGTAATCTGGGTTTATGAGGTGCTCTATCACCTCAAATGCTGTAGCTAGATCGATGCTATTCTTGGACAGAGGTATAGGATCTTTAGAAAGGTCAGCTTTAATTGTTTTTATACCCCTTAGTTTGGCTTTCTTGAGCACATTGCTGTCAATATCTATCCCGTAAATCTCCGTGGCTTTTACAGTTTCGGCTACGAGCATTGTTACTGAGCCATCTGAGCAACCTAGGTCAAGATATCTTTTCGCTTTGATACTTTCGTCTCTGAGTAATTTCAGGACTTTCGCAATCCTTGGCTCTTCCACTTCGCCTATCTGTACCATCTAACCCTCTTTGTCTATAGGTTTCTTACTTTAATATGTTAACATAACATTATTTCCATCTATAAAAATCATTACCTTGATATGGAATTTCCTCACAACAGACTCCTTAACATGATAAGAATATCATAGCTTTCCCTTTTCACAACTTGCTTATTACTCATTCTTAGTATTCATCATATAATGCTTGGTTAACTTTTTCCATGTTAATTCTTTTGCATATAAGTTTCTGATAGAAGCTATTACAAGGTATAGTTGGCTTAATATCCATGTTCGATAAGGCTTTAGAAGCAGCAATATTAACCCCATGGTTAAGAATGTTAGTGCTAGTATACTTTTCATAGCGATTGATGCTATGACTATAGCTGTTATTACTATTAAGATCCACGGGTTTATTAGATGCATAAACAATTCTGCTTCCAATATTATTTTGAACTGTTTTGAGACCCTAGAATGTAGCTTCAAAGTTTCAATAAAATGTTGAATTAGGTGTTGAGCTCTTCTAATTCTCCACTTATGATATTCTTTATGAGGTACTACTTCATTACACCATATTTTCTCAGGTATAATTGCTCTATAACCTGTTAACACTATTTTTGTAGCCATGTGGCTGTCGTCTGCTCCTATATCTATTGGAAATCCGTTTAGTTTTTTGAGAAGTCCTCTTCTGAAAGCTGCTAGTTCTCCATGGAATATTGGTGTTGACCATGCCTTAGACTCTGCTATTCTTAATGTATTATAGTACGTCCTATAAGTCTCCTCAACATCTAATACATTTACTCCAGTAGGTTTTTTAAGGCATGAAATAGCTCCAACTAATTGATCTTTAAACCATTTAACTGCTTCATTTATAGTGTTTTTAGAAGGCCAGAATGAGTCTGCATCCGTTATGATCACTATCTCTCCTGTAGTATACTTTAAAGCGACATTTAATGCTCTTGCCTTACCCCTTCTTTCAGGTTCCTTGACAAGTCTTAGGTTTAAAACGGAATGTTTTCTAATCCATTTCTTAACTATTGCTGGTGTACCATCGGTACTAGCAGAATCCACTATGATAACTTCTAGTTTGTCTCTCGGATAAACCTGCTCGTAGATGTTATTTAGTTTCTTTTTGATAAACTTTGCTTCATTATATGTTGGTATTATTATTGTTACCTTTGGTTTATAATTTGAATCAGTTTTTATGTTCCACGGCTTATTTAGATATTTTCTTTTCATATATTGGTAGTATGTTAGTGGTATTCCGAAGTGTATTAGTGCTAAAGCTATGGCCATGATGTCTAATACTGTATATAGCTTTAGCATCCTTACTCTTCTGCGAGCAAGTTTAGTATTGTGTTTATTTTTTCTATTACTTTTTCTGCTGTTTGTTTTGGCGCTATTGCTTTTATTATTTCTTCTATATCTTTTCTTGTTAATGTTTTTTGCTTAATGTTTACTAATAGTGTTGCTGTTATTATTGCAGATGCTCCTATTGGCCATAGGTTATAGGGTAAAATCATAAACATAAGTGCTAAAAATAGCGGTGTTGCCAGCGTTTTCCCTATTTTATTCCAGTTTATTCGCAGCCCTATGTGATTTGCTATGTGTGATGCTTGTATTAATCCCGTTATTGAGCCTGTTAAGTATGCTATTGCGGCTCCTAGTCCTCCGAGCAATGGTGTTATTATTAAGTACAGAGCTATTCTTGGTATGTTTTGAGCTAAACCTATTTTTAACACTTGCAAGTAGTTTCCATAGGCGTAGACTAGGTTTGATATTGGGAACGTTATTGCTAGAGGTATTGTTGACAGTGCTAGGAGTAGCATTGTTGGCGCAATATTAGAATACTTTCCTCCTAAGAGTACTGTTGGTAGCCATGGGTATGCTATTAGAACTGCTGCTATTGGCGTCATTAGTGTTAGTCCTATTTTTAGTATTCTCCAGCACATTCTCTTTCTGCCATCGCTCATTCCGCTTAGTGTTGGTAGCAGTGGTCTTGATATTGATGTTGATATCATTAGTATTAGGTTTGCTATTGCAAATGCTATGTAGTATTGGCCTGTTTCAACAGCTCCTGCAAATCCGAAAACTGTTAGCACTCCTAGCCATTGACCTGTAAGCATAATTACTCCTGGAAGCCAGCTGACTATACCTGCTTTTAAGACTTCTGTGAGATGTTTTACGTTAAATGTTACTATGAAACCTATTGTTTTTACCGCATAGATCAGGCCAATGGTTAGGTTTGCTATTGAAACCATTGCATATCCTAGGGCTGCTCCTATCCAGTCGTAGCCTAGAAGAACTAAGGTTACTCCTAGGGCGAATTTTAGTATGTTTCCTATTATTGAGGCTATAAGTATGAATTCCGTTTTTAAGTAGGTTATTATTAGTGCTGAGAAAGATCCTGCTACTCCCAGGAATATTAGGATTGATGCTATTTTGAACATTTGTGGTTTGTAGTTTCCGAAAACAATTCCTAAAGAACCTAGGATGTACATTGCTATTGCTGCTGCTGCGTATATTGTTAGTAGAAAGTAGGTTGTTGTCCAGAAGTAGGTTTTTAGTTCTTGTACCTTGTTTTGTCCTAGTGTTTTTCCTAGGAATCTTTGTACTCCCCGGGTTACTCCGAAGCTTAAGATTCCTACTGTTAGGGTTGCTAGGCCTACTGTTGCTGATGTGTATCCTAGGATTTCTGAGCCTCCTATGGTTAGGATTACTAGCCAGTATAGGAATCCTGCTGCGTTATTAACTATGCTTGTCAGGTATAGGTAGAATCCTCCACGGACAACTCTGCTTATGCTTACTTCTTCAGCAGGGTTTTGAATGTTGGAA